>Ga0326597_10015142_pt1 | contig 10093 bp, 12 predicted proteins | sample RVTome_12_FD_203789 | JGI IMG/M metagenome (GOLD analysis project Ga0326597, IMG submission 203789) | Soil microbial communities from uranium-contaminated site in the Upper Colorado River Basin, Wyoming, United States - RVT100D185 | ecosystem: Environmental > Terrestrial > Soil > Contaminated >...
TTCCATGCAGAATGCCGCTTCGCCTGTCACGAAGACTAGATATCGAAGAGGACCTGAACGCGGTAGCCGCCGTCCTCCCGCCCGATCTCCAGCATGTGGTGGGTGACCGCCTTCACCATCACGTTGTGCGTCCGGTGCCGCTCCGCATCGAAGCGCTCGCCCCAGGCCCGCCCGCGCAGCCGTCGCTCCGACAGCTCGTCGACGGCGAAGCGCCGGAAGACCAGCTGCTCCGTCTCGGTCAGGAAGAGTAGCTCCAGCAGCCAACCAACGAAGAGCCCTTCCTGGCTGTCGCCCTGGATAGTGACGGCGCGCTCCTCGCGCTCCGCGATGCCATCCAGGTCGAGGATGAGCGCGTACATCCCTTCCGCCGCGTTCGCGTACGCCTCGGCCAGCGTCGCGCCGCGCGCGATGACGCCCGCCTCGGCCGTGTGCTCAAGCGGCTCGTAACGAGGACGTGGCTCCGCCATAGGGAGCGGCTACGGGTGCGCGACGTCGACGACCACGCGGAAGGGGTCGAGCAGGCTCGTCGCCGTGAAGTCGGCCTCTTCCGTCAGCCCGATCACCCACGTCACGTCCGCCTCGAAGTCGCAGGTCTGGCGCCCCGCGACGATCGACGAGAGGCCCGGCGTCAGCTCTTGTTGCGGGAACGTCGGCGCGCCGGCCTCGTCGTGCGCGGCCGCCGGCTGGACCTTCACCTGCAGGAAGGCCGCGCCCTCGACCTCCTCCGGCTCGCCCGTCCCGCAGCCGAGCGCCTCGTCCACGTACTCGACGCGGAAGCCGGGATCGGCGGCGTCGAACTCGAAGACGATGCGGTCGAAGCCTTCGTGCGCCGCCCCGCGCACGTCGACCAGTAGGGGCGTGGCGCTCACGGCGCCGGCCGCCTTCTCGACGGGCTCGCGGCTGCCCGCAAACGGCGTCTCGCCCGGCGTTTCGCCGGCCGGGGCTGTCGGCGTCGCCTCGGCGGCGGCTGCCGTGGCGGTCGGGGTCGCGCCACCATTCTCGCCGTCCTCGCCGCAGGCCAGGGCCACGAGACCGAGCGCGGTGATGAGCAAGAGGAGGGCGAGAGCGAGCAGCCGGCGGGGCATGGCGGGGGACCTCCTAGGCGAACGCGGCGAACAGCTCCTCGAAGGCCTTCATCTGGCCGCCTTCCGTCGACGACGGCACGAGGATGGGCGTCTTCACGCCGGCAGCGTACCAGGCCTCCAGCCCCTCGCGCACCTCCGCCGCGCTGCCGGACAGCGTCACGTCGGCCAGCCAGCGGTCGCTCAGCGCCGACGCGACTTTCTCCTGGTCGCGCGCCTTCGCCGCCTCACGCGCGGCCGCCATCTCCTCCTCGTAGCCCGCCTCGATCCAGTAGTTGTTGTAGTTCGGCAGCATCGCGTAGCCGGTCAGCGTGCGACGCAGCACCGCGGCGGCCGCCGCTTTGTCGTCCGAGATGCAGGTGGGGATCATGTTGCCGACGAAGAAGCCGGGGTCCTCGCGCTTCTCCTGCGGCAGGTGCGCCAGCGACGCCTGCACGTGCGATCGCGCCGCGTTCGCCCAGACGACGCCGTCCGCGATCTCGCCCGCAAGCCGCACCATGCGCTTGCGCAGCGTCGCCAGCACCACCGGCGGCAGCTCGCCCGCGCGCGGCGCGGCCCGCAGCCGCTCGACGAACGTGCGCATGTCGCCCAACGGCTTGCCGGTGTGCACGCCCAGCTGCGCGTACGTCGGCGCGTGACTGACGCCGATCCCGAAGACGAAGCGGCCGCCGCTCAGCTCGTGGACCGTCGACGCCGCCTGCGCGTAGTCGTGCGGGTGCCGCGTGTAGATGTTCGCGATCGACGTGCCGATGCGGATCTCGCGCGTGCTCAGCGCCAGCGCCAGCGACAGGCCCATCCCGTCGCCAAAGCTCGGGCAGTAGATGCCGGCGAAGCCCCGCCGCTCGATCTCCTGCGCCAGTTCCAGCGTGGCCTGGCGCCGTCCGGGCACCGCCGCCAGGCTCAGTGCGGGCTTCGGCGTCATGACGAGCGCTCGCCGTTTGCCATCACGCTGCCGCTCCCTTGGCCACCGCCTGCTGGCAGTACGCGTACAGGGCGTCGTACACGATGAACTCCGCGTCGAGGATCGCCTGGTCGTCCTGCAGCCCGAGGTAGCCGAAGCCTTCCGCGACCGCCTTCAGCCCCGGCGCCTCCGGAAGGCCGTACAGGTCCTGCTGGACGTCGGCGCCGTGTACGATCTTCGCCAGCAGCAGCACGGCTGGATCGGTGACCTGGTACCGCTCCGCGATCGCCTCGAACGTGCACTTGCCGTCGTGGTGGCCCAGCTCCGCGTCGGGTACGTCGAACGGGGTAGCGTCCTCTCGCGCCGCGACCTCGGCGACGTCGCCAGGCGGCACGAAGATGAACTCCGCGTCCTGGTCGATGAACCTCCTGATCAGCCACGGGCACGCCACCCGGTCCACCTTCACGCGTTCGCGCGTGACCCACTTCATGATCTTCTCAGCAGAAGGCCGGGCGCGCCTCGCACCCGGCCGCCGGGCGACTCCCCCTCGCATGTCATCCGCCGCAGCGCTGCTGCAAGAGCTCGCGGATCTCCTTGATCGTCGCGATGCGCCAGCCGCCCCAGATCGGGCCGTGCTGAAAGTCGACGTAGTCCTGGATGTACTTCGCGCGCTCCTCCTGCGGCAGGTCAGGGTTCTGCAGCGGCTGGGTCAGCTTGCGCAGCTCCGGCATCTGCTCGTTCGCCAGCGCCGGCCGCTCGATCCAGTGCGCGATGTAGCGATGGTCCTTCGTGTAGAAGACGAACGTCGGGATCGACTCGTGCTCGCCGTGGTGGAGGAACTCCGCCATGATGTCCTTGTGCTGGTCGCGGAAGAAGCAGCGCAGCTCGATGTCCGCCGCCTCGGCGACGCGCGCCATCACCGGCAGGCCGCGGAACACATCCGGGCACCACGCCTCGCCCAGCGCCAGGCAGCGCGCCGGTCCGTCCGGCCGCGCGACGAGCTCGCGCAGCGCGCGGACCTCGTCCTCCGGCACCTCAGTCTCGGCGTAGTTCTCCTCGAAGCGCGCCTGGTTGCGGTCGATCTGGCTCATCCACTGTTCGTACGTGAGCCCCTGCGCGAACCGCTCCGGCGTGACGACGCTGGTCTGCTGGGTCATCGTTCCACCCCCTGCGCTGAACCTTGTTCAGGCGCGGCCAGTCTACCACTTGCCGCGCGAGACCGACAAGCGCGGGGAACGGCCCTTGACACCGTTTCTGCTTCGTTCATACGATGGGCGGAGCGACCGCAGTGGGTCTGGCCGCTCCGGGAGGAACGCTTGGGGTTCGTCCGCCAGTTTGCCGCCCTCCTCTTCGTCATCGCTCTGCCTGTCGCCCTCGTCACCACCAACGTCCGCGTCGCCGTCAACGAGCCGCGCGTCTACGAATACGCCGCCGACCACTACCACACCGACGCGACGACCGGCATCAAGCGCCCCGAGCTCCTGCGCGCCAGCGGCGAGCTGCGCGACTACTTCAACGGCGATGACGACGGCCCGGTCTTCATCCGCGTCCGCCGCGGCGGCGAGCTGATCTCGCTCTTCAACCAGCGCGAGACGGCGCACCTGCAGGACGTGCGGACGCTCTTTCAGGCGACCTTCCGCGTCCAGGAGGTCGCGGTCGTCTTCGTCCTCGCCTATATCGTGCTCGTCTTCGTCTGGGCGCGCGAGGGAAGTCTTCGCGGGCTTGCGACACACGTGCTCGCCTCGGGCGTCCTCAGCCTGGCCGTCATCGGCATCGCCGGCGGCATCGCCGTCGCCGGCTTCGATGAGGCGTTCGAGCAGTTCCACCTGGTCGCGTTCGATAACGACTTCTGGCAGCTCGATCCGGACCGGGACCGGCTCATCCAGATGTTCCCGGAGGCGTTCTGGCGTGATATAACGCTGCTGGTCGGCTTCGGGACGTTGCTGGAGCTCGGCCTGCTCGCCGTGGCGTCAGCCGCCTACCTCGGCTTCACCCACGCCGAGACAGCGTCCCTCGCCTTGCCGGAAGCCGCGCAGGCGTAGTTGCTAGCGCGCGCCGCACCCGCACGACCCGCCGCCGCACGCGCATCCGCCACCCGGTGCCACCGCTCCCGATGCCGGCGCTCCGTCCCACGTCCGCGCCGCGACGAGCGAGATGACGCGCGTCGCGCCGGCGTGGCCCGACGGGCACATCGCCTTCTGCTCTGCGTCGATCATCGGGCGCAGCAGCTCGAATGTGGAGCGGCACGTCGGACAGCGGTACTCATACAAGGGCATCGAAGACCTCCCGATGCAGGTCAGGCTACGTCTCATCCTAGACTCAGGCCGAATGGCCCGTCAACCTGTCGCGCCCGGGCCGTACCCTGGGAGAGAGGTATGCGATGCCGCATAGCGTTGCTGCTTCCATAGCGGTTGCCGTCGTGGCGCTGCTCCTGCTCGCGGTAACCCCGCTCGTCATGATGGGCTTCATGATGGGCGGCGACCACGGCTGGATGATGGGCGGGCGGGGCAGCGATCCGGCGGCGGAGCGCCCGGTCACGGGTGTAACCGGGGTGCGGATCGAGGACTTCGCGTTCTCTCCCGCGAACCTCGTCGTCGACGCCGGCGCCACCGTGACCTGGACGAACAACGACAGCGTCGGCCACACCGTGACGAGCGACGACGGCGATGTGCTCGACAGCGCGCTCCTCGATGACGGCGAGACGTTCAGCTCCACGTTCGACACGCCCGGCGAGTACGCCTACCACTGCACGCCGCACCCGAACATGCAGGGCCTCGTCACCGTGCTGCCCGCGGAGACGAGCTAGGCGGCGCCCGCGCGCCGCCCTGGTCCCGTGTTCGTAGCATGGTGCGGAAGAACCTCGTAGGCGAGGCTTTCTAGCCTCGCCACCAGATTGCCGCCGAGCCTGGAAAGGCTCGGCTACGGACTTCTCTTCCTGGTTCCCAGTTATTCCAGGTAGTCTTTGAGCTTCTTGCTGCGCGAAGGGTGGCGCAGCTTGCGGAGCGCCTTCGCCTCGATCTGGCGGATCCGCTCGCGCGTGACCTGGAACTCGCGCCCGACCTCCTCCAGCGTGCGACTCCGGCCGTCCTCCAGCCCGAAGCGCAGGCCGAGCACCTTGCGCTCGCGGAACGTCAGGCTGTTGAGCACGTCCGTCACCTGCTCCTTCAGGAGCTGGTGCGAGGCCGCGTCCGCCGGCGCCAGCGCCTCCGGGTCCTCGAGGAAGTCACCGAGGTGACTGTCGTCTTCCTCGCCGATCGGCGTCTCGAGCGACACCGGCTCCTGCGAGACCTTGATGATCTCGCGCACGCGCTCCGGCGCGATCTCCATCCCCTTGCCGATCTCCTCGCTGGTCGGCTCGCGGCCGAACTCCTGGATCAGTTTGCGGCTGACGCGCACCAGCTTATTGATCGTCTCGACCATGTGCACGGGGATGCGGATCGTGCGCGCCTGGTCGGCGATGGCGCGCGTGATCGCCTGCCGGATCCACCACGTCGCGTAGGTGCTGAACTTGTAGCCCTTCCGGTAGTCGAACTTCTCAACGGCGCGGATCAGCCCGATGTTGCCCTCCTGGATCAGGTCCAGGAGCGACATGCCGCGCCCGATGTACTTCTTGGCCACGGAAACAACGAGGCGGAGGTTGGCTTCGGTGAGCTTCTTCTCCGCGCGGTACCCTTCCTCGCTGAGCTGCTCGAAGTGGTGGAGCAGCACCGCGCCGTGCCGCGCCAGCTTCCCGACGCGGTTCCAGGGCGGCGGCGCCAGCTCCTTCTCGCCGAACACCTCGTTCGCCGGCTGCAACACCTCCGGCAGGAGGATGTGCGTGAGCACCGAGACGCGCACCAGCGCCCGCTCCGCCCACTCGAGGTCGCAACGCAACGAGCGGCTGAGCGTCTCAACGAGCGCTGTGTCGAGCTCGCCGTCGACCGCCTCGCGGAACGTTTCGTTGACGACGAGGCGAGAGAGCGGGCTCTTTTTGACGTTCAGCGCTTTCGTGATCGCCCCGAGCGCGCGGCGTTCGTCGTGGAGCTGCTGGAGGAGGCTAAAGAGGATCTGCGGGCCGGCCGGGCCTTCGCCCCACTCCGTCACCCAGCGCTGCTCGATCTCCTGGACGTGCTTGCCTTCCTCCATCTGGCGCGCCAGGCGCTTTTCGTCCGCGCCCGAGAGCAGGTAGACCTTGCCGATCTCCCGCAGGTACATGCGCACCGGGTCATCGATGCCCTCCGCGCCTTCTGGCTCGGTATCCTCCTCGGCCTCCGCTTCCTCGGCGTCGTCCTTCGCACCGGCCGTCCAGGTCGCCGGATTCGCCGCAGCCGGCGGCGGGTCTTCCGTGGCGATGCGGCTCGAGCTGAGCACCGCCACGCTGTCCGCCAGGCGCGTGTAGATATCGTCCAGCTCTTCGCCGGACGCGGCGGGCGGATCGTGGCGTTGGTCCTGCTCGGGCCGCGGCTTGCGCCGGCGGGTCAGCGTCTTGTTTCCGGAGGCGTCCTCGTTGCGGTCGCTCATGACTCGCCCTCACCTCGCGGGGAACCGTCGCTTCGCTCTGCTGTTCGTGCCGCTAGGGGTTGGTGGAGCTTCCGTCCCAGCTCATCATCTTTGACCAGGTGGATCGCCAGCTCCGAGGCCTGCGCGTCATCCTCCGCGGGGAGCGCGCCGCCATTCGCGCTTTGGAGAGTGACCGCTTCGTTGACCGCCGCCGTCATGTACTGCTGGACATCAGGATCGGCAAGAGCGGCCGCGCTCGCTCGCTTCGCATGCGACAGTCTACGCAATCCGATCCGCCGGACGCAATCCCGCAACGCCTCCTGCAGGTCCGAAAACTCGAGCAGCGGCAGCGTCCGCGTCGCCGCGCGGTCAACGTACTGGTGTACCTCCTCGGGCAGCGTTTGGCGGATCGCGTCGATATCAGGCGTATCGCGCCATGCGTCGTAGATAGCGCGGTGCTCTGCGAGCACGAACAGGTCGGGAGAGAGCGACAGCCCCTCTGGGCGCAGTTCGGGGTAGCGCAGCAGCAGCGCCAGGCAGAACTCGGCGCCGGGCTCCCGCGCGACGCGCTCTTCGCCGGCAGCCGCGCCCGTTGTGGACATAACCGTCGTCGTCGATCGACGTGCCGGTTTGCGTCGCAGCTCGACCTGCAACGTGGCCTCTGTGATCTGCGCCAGGCGCGCCAGCCGCTGGACGTAGTGCGCGCGGTAGACCGGCTCCTCGATCAGCCGCACCACGGGCAGCAGCTCCTGCAGCAGCTCCGCGCGGTGCTCCGTCCTCGACAGGTCCTTGCGCGCGACGACGGTATCGAAGACGTGGTCCGTGAACGGCTTCGCGCTCGCCACGGCGGCGTCCCAGGCCGCGCGGTCCTTGCGGATCATCTCGTCCGGGTCCTTGCCCGAGAGCGGCACCACGGAGAAGTTCGTTGCGGCGCGCTTGAGCGCGTCGCGCGACCACTCGCGCACCCGCTCCGCGAACTCATCCTCGGACATCGCTGTCGGGTGTACCGCCGCGCCGGCGGCGCGGATGGCGCCCGCGGCCTCCGCCTCCTGCAGCGCGCGCAGCGTCGCCTCCACGCCGGCGGCGTCCGCGTCCAGCGCCAGCAGGATGCGTCCCTTGAACCGCTGGAGCGTCTTGATCTGCCGCTCCGTCAGCGCCGTGCCCATCGATGCGACGGTGTTGGTGATGCCGTGCTGGTGCGCGGCGATGGCGTCCATGTAGCCCTCGACGACGATGGCGCTGCCCTCGCGCCGGATCGCCTCCTTGGCGCGGTCGAGCGCGTAGAGCAGCCCTCCCTTGTCAAACATCGACGTCTGCGGCGTGTTCAAATACTTCGCTCCGTCCGATTCCGCCAGCGCCCGCCCGCCGAACCCGACCGTGCGTCCTCGTTCGTCCCGGATCGGGAACATCAGCCGGTTGCGAAAGCGGTCGTACGGGCCGCGATCTCCCTCCACCAGCAGCCCCGCCGCCAGCAGGTCCGCCTCCGAGAAGCCTCGTTCCAAAAGGTGCAGCTTCAGCGCGTCCCAGCTCTCCGGGCTGTAGCCCAGCTCGAACGCCTCGATCGTCTCCTGGTCGAGGCCGCGCTGCGTCAGGTATGCTCGCGCGGGCTCCCCTGCCCGCGATTGCAGCAGGGCGTGATGATAGTAGGCCGCGGCCCCCTGGTTCGCCTGTGCCAGCCGCTCGTCCGCCTCGCGCTCGGCCGGCTTGCGCCGCTCCTCCAGCGCGATGCCGGCGCGCGCCGCCAGCATCCGCAGCGCCTCGGCGAACTCGATGCCCTCACGCTTCATGACGAAGCTGAAGATGTCGCCCCCCGTGCCGCACGCGCCGAAGCAGTGCCACGTCTGGCGCTCCGGCGACACGTGAAACGATGGCGTGCGCTCATTGTGGAAGGGACAGCGCGCGCGGAAGTTCCGACCCGTCCGCTGGAGCTGCACCTGCTCGCCCACCAGGTCCACGATGTCGATGCGGCCCTTGATCTCGTCGATGGCAGTCATCCTGTTTGCCCTCTACAACGGCCCGCGGGCTGGCCGGTTACGTGGTCCTGGCCGCGATAGCCTGCCGCAGCTCGCGTATCTGGTTCGCATGCTCCGATTCGTGGCCGGAGAGGTGCCGGAACAGAGCGCCGACGGTGATCTCGCCGAGCGCTTCGTAGCGCACCCGGCGCCCCAGGTCGCCCTCCGATAAGCCGGCCAGCGCGCGTTCCGTTTCGCGCCGCTCCGCAAGCAAGCCGTGCACGAGTTGGGGCACCGCCATGCGCTGCGCGCTCCGCGCCGGCTCCTCGCGCTCGTCGCCCGGCGTCTGTGTGACAACGTGGTCGCGCTGGCCAATCGCGGCCTGCGCGTGGCCCCGCAGCGTGCGCTCGGTGTCGAAGAGATGTGCCAGCACTTCCGCCGCCGTCCACGACGCGCTGTCCGGCCGCGCGCGAAACCCCGCCTCGTCCAGCCCGGCGATCGCATCCATCAGTTCCGCCCGGCTCCGTTCCAGCTGCGCCGCGATCGCTCCCCCGTCGTCGCGACCTCGCTCCGGCCGTCGCCCCAAGTGTAGCAACCTCTCTAGCGCGGCGCAGTTCGTTCTGTCATGTTGGGCACATTTGTCTGTAGCTATTGTGCCGCCGTCGGCTGCGGCGGGCCGGGCGTGCTCGTCCCCGCGACGATCCGCGTCGCGCTCGGCACCGGCGTGCGCGTCGGGCGCGCCCTGGTGGCCGGCGGCTCCTCAGGCGGCGTGGGCGTCTCCTCGACCGGCACGAACGGCGTGATGAACCCAAACGACGTCGGGATCGGGATCTGGGGGCCCGTGCCCGGCCCGGCCAACACCAGCTCCGCGACGTCGCCGTCCACCTCCAGCACCGTGGCGCTCACCCAGCCACGCAACTGCGACCCGGGCGGGTAGATCACCTGCAGCCATGTGGCGTCTTCGTTGCGGCCGACGACCGGTACTCGCGCTCCCTGCGGGATCGTCCCCAGGATCGCGTAGGTGGTGTCCGGCCCGTTGCGCATCGTCGTCGTCGACAGCAGCTCGCCCGGCAGGCCGACCAGCGTTACCGGGGTCTCCTCGTCGCTCGGCGTCGCCGGCCGGACCGTGGAGCCCGCCGGGTCGTCGTCTCCGTCGCCGACGACGACCAAGACGATCGTGAGCAGGAGGAGGACGGCGAGCGCGCCCAGGCCGAAGAGGATGAACCGGTTCTGGAGCAGCGCCGAAACGTCTCCGAGCAAGCCCCGGCCATCGCCGCCGGACGCCTCGCGACTCGACGGCGAAGGTGCCTCCAGCGGTGGCGGCGAGGGTGCGCCCCCGGCGGGCGATAGGCCGCCCGCTTCGCGTCGCCCGGGATCATCCGTACCTTCCATCGGTGCTAGCGAACGGTCACGGTTTCCGGAGCGTGCCGGTGTCCTTGGCCGCACGAAGGCCCAACGAGCCCGCTGTGCGCAACGCGAAGAGGTCCGTCATGCCGGCGATGTAGTCCGCCACGCGCCGGGCGAGCGGGTCGTCCGGCCGCGTAAACTCCGACGTGAGCGCCTCCGGGTGCGACACGTAGTAATCGAACAGGAAGTGCACCGCCTCGCGCGCGCGCGCCGCCTCCGCCTGTTGCGCCTCCATCTCATAGACGCGCTCGAACATGAAGCCCCGCAGCTCG
>Ga0326597_10015143_pt1 | contig 10092 bp, 11 predicted proteins | sample RVTome_12_FD_203789 | JGI IMG/M metagenome (GOLD analysis project Ga0326597, IMG submission 203789) | Soil microbial communities from uranium-contaminated site in the Upper Colorado River Basin, Wyoming, United States - RVT100D185 | ecosystem: Environmental > Terrestrial > Soil > Contaminated >...
GAAGTGCGCGATCCGCGCAACCTGAGCGACAGCGAGGCCGCCGAGATCCGGCGCCTGTGCGCCGTAGCGAACATGGCCGTCTACGCCAGCCCGCTCGCGGACCTTGCGGACAAGGACATGGCGCGGCGCCTCGGCGAGCGCCTGGGCCTGGCGCGGTTGCATGCCAACCCACTCGCGGATGAGGACGGCATCAGCTCGCTCGAAGTGGCGACGGAGAAGTCGGCGCGCGGCTATATCCCGTATTCGAACCGGCGCCTGCTCTGGCACACCGACGGCTATTACAACCCGCCGGCGCAGCGCATCCGCGCCTTCATCCTGCACTGCGTGCGGCCCGCCGCCGCGGGCGGCGAGAACCGCCTGCTCGATCCCGAGATCGCCTACCTCCTGCTGCGCGACGCCGACCCGCGCTATGTCGCGGCGCTCTCCGCGCCCGACGCCATGACCATTCCCGCCAACGAAGAGGACCCCGCTGCGCAGCGCGCGGCGCAGACGGGTCCCGTCTTCTCCGACGAGGGCGGCGCGCTGCACATGCGCTACACCGCGCGCACGCGCAGCATCGAATGGCGGCCGGACGAGGTCACGCAGGCCGCGGTGCGCCATCTCAAGCAGATCCTCGATAGCGACTCGCCTTACGTGTTCACGCTGCGGCTGGCCGCCGGCCAGGGCCTGGTGTGCAACAACGTGCTGCACGACCGCAGCGCGTTCACTGACGCGCCCAGCGAGGGCCGTCTGGTCTATCGCGCGCGCTACTCCGATCGCGTCGCCTCGCCATGAAAGTCATCCCGCTCAAGTACCTCAAGGAAGACCCCGGCGTCGGCAACGCCGACGACAGCACCGACGCGGCCGAGGAGACCGGCAAGCTCAAGCGCCTGGTGGCCGGCGTGCGCGAGGCGCTCGACGCGCTCTCCCCCGGCGCCGCGCCGCTGCGCCGCGCCGACCTGCTGCTGCAGCTCGGACGCGCGCTGGTCCGGCTCGAGCAGGGCGCCGAAGCCTGGGGCGCGGCACGCGAGGCCTTCGACCTCTACATGGCCGAGCAGGCGCGCGAAGGCGCGGCGCAGGCCTGCGACATCCTGTTCCTCGCCGGCGAGCCGCAGTCGCTCGCCGCGCTCGGCCAGGGCATCTGGCTGGCGGTGACCTACCCGGTGGACCCGGAACTGAGCGTGGCGCTGCTGCAGCACGTGGTCGACGAGACGCCGCCCGACGCCGACGGCGCGGCGGTCGCGGCGGTGACCGCGCACTACCTCGTGGACCTGCGCGCGCGCGATCCGCAGCGCGAGCACCTGCTGCTTTTCACCAACCAGCTGCTCGCCACGGTGGCGCGCCGCCACAGCGGCGTCGACGGACAGGAGGCGTTCAACCGCTGGATCGAGGACATGGAGCTGAGCGACCCGGCGGCGTTCCTCCCGCGCCTGCGCAACGTGGTCGACGTGCTGGTGCAGGACGAGTGGTGGTTCGACCGCGACGCCCTGCAGGCGGCGCTGCCCGCGGAGTGAGGCAATGGACGACGTCGTGGACGCGGTGTTCACGATCGAGTGCCGCAGCCTGCCGGTCGATCACGCCTTCGCGCTCTCCCAGGCGATCCAGGCGGCGCTGCCCTGGTTCGCGGACGAGCCGCAAGCCGGGCTGCACACCGTGCACGGCGCGGCCTCGGGCGCGGGCTGGGTGCGGCCCGAGGGCGAGGACGCGGTGCTGCAGCTTTCGCGGCGCACGAAACTGGTGCTGCGCCTTCCCGGGCATCGCATGACGGACGCGGCGGCGCTCACCGGAAGGACGCTGGACGTCGCCGGCTCTCCGATGCGCGTGGGGCGGCTGGCTGCGCGGCCGCTCCTGCGCATCGCGTCGCTCTTCGCGCGCAGCGTGATCTTCGAGGGCGCGGCCGACGAGGCGGCGTTTCTCTCCGCCGCGAACGAGGGCTTGCGCGCGCTCGGCGTGGAGGCCTCTACGATGCTCTGCGGGCGCGACGTGACGCTCGCCACGCCGGAAAGCACTTTTCGGACACGCAGCCTGATGCTGACGGTCGCGACGCCCGCGCAGTCCTTGCTGCTCCAGCGCGAGGGCCTGGGCGAGGCGCGCAAGCTCGGCTGCGGGGTCTTCATTCCCCACAAGGACGTGGGCGACCTGCGTTCCAGATCGGATTGATCGCAAGAGAGGACATCATGACGTACGAAGTGAACGGCAGGACGCTCGAGACCACCGAGAACGGCTACCTGGCGAACCAGGACGACTGGGACAAGGACGTCGCGCAGGCGATCGCCGCCGCGGAAGGCCTTGCACTCACCCAGGACCACTGGGACGTGATCGAGTACCTGCGCGACGCCTGGTTCAACCACAACGGCGAGCAGCCAAACAACCGCGCCATCCTCAAGGCCATGCAAGACAAGTGGCCGGAGCGCAGGGTGGACAACAAGACGCTGTTCGATCTTTTTCCGGGGAATCCGTCCAAGCAGGCGGGCAAGGTCGCGGGGCTGCCCGAGAGCATGCGCAAGGGCGGGTACTGACTCGTTCCGCGCCCCGCAGAGAACCCGGCCCCGTGCCGGGTTTTCTTCTATGCGCGCTGCGCTTCCCACCGCCAGCCAGGACTGCGGGATAACGGGGGAGGGACGCCGACCTCTTCGGATGCGCCGCTTCGGCGATGTAAGGTTCTTTGCAGCTGCGCAAATGCCCACGCTCGTCGCGCTTGCGCGTACAATTTTCTGGCAGTCACGAGACCTGCGCTTGGAGGCCTTTCATCGCAACAGGCCGACCCGAAGTGTAAGTTACGAAAAGGCGGTGAATTCGTGATTGAAATCCGCGCATGTAGTTACGTCATGGGGTTTCCAGAACGCTCAGTGAGTGCGAACGGCGAGGATCGCCCGCGTGTCGATGTCGGTGGAATGAGTCGGCCATACGGAAGGTCCGGGTACGGGACTCACACATTGAAGGTCAGGACCGAGCAACTAAAGGAGGTTCTCATGCAATCGAATTCAATGACGCAACGAACCAGAGTTTCTGAGAGCAAGAGAAAGGCACTCAAGGGGCTCACAGCCAGTCTCTTGGCCGCCGGCCTGCTCAGCCCTGGGATATCCGCGCAAGCTGATGGCAAGGACAACGTGTTTCCTGGCAAGTGGCTGTCCAGCACCGCACTCCAGTTGACGCCACCGCCGGAGGGCAGGGAGGGATACTGCGCAGGACGTCATGGCAACGAGGTGATTACGACCCATGGGTTCACCATCTTCGGCGATACCGGAGATGTACGCATCTATGACACGGCGGCAAACACTTGGCGAAACGGTACATCGTCACCGAACCCACGCTCCGAGGGGGTTGGTGTTACGCAGGACGGTCTGGTCTACTGCCTCGGTGGGCGCAGTCTCGGCGTATCGTCCCTGGTGGAAGCGTACGACTCGGTCAACGACACATGGACGCTCCTGAATTCCATGCCGACGGCCAGGGCCGGTCTGGCCGCTGCGGTGAGAGGGAGCAAGATCTTCACCTTCGGTGGCAACGCAGTGGGGGCAGGACCTTGCTCCGGCCCTGCGCTGAATGTCGCGGAAGTCTACGATATCCCGAGCGGCACTTGGGACCCGATCACGCCGCCGCCGATTCCCGTTACGCATGCGCTGGCGCAGACGAAGGGGAACAAGATTTACTTGATCGGCGGATGTCAGGCCCCCTCTGCGGTTCTCAACGCTGTTCAAATCTACGATACCACCACGGATACTTGGGCCGCGGGCGCACCTATGCCGACGCCCCGTGCGTCATTTGCGTTGGGCACCTTGGGGAACACCCTGTATGCGATGGGCGGTTGGAACGCGGGCACCGGGAACCTGAGTATTGTGGAGGCCTATGATGTAGATAAGAACACCTGGTCCGGCCCGCTTACCCCGAAGACAACGGCGAGTTCCGAGAACTTCGCGGTTGCTCATGACGCAACGCTCTATGTCGTGGGGTCGGGCTCTTTTGGCCTCGCGGCCAAAGTGTTTGAGGCGTTCTCGAGAAAGTAGGTACGCAGGCGACTCTCTGGAAAGCTCGAAAGAGATTGTCGTCTGAGCGCGGACGTTCACTATTCGGCGACCCGCAGTTTCGGGGTCGCCGTTTTTGTCAATTGTCCCTCGTGGTCCGGAAAGGGAGTGTAGGGTTGCACCTCTCGGCCACGTCGACGGCCCGGACGTCAGCGCCGCCCCGCTGGAGGCCGGGATGGCGTTGGGGGTCAAGCCATAACGGATAGGCAAGAGCGATAAGAATCGTGTCCGCAGGCCTCGCAGCGGATGCGGGCGAAACCGAAACGCGGATCGCCGCAGGCGACGAACCGCTCGATCGTCTTCTTTTCGACCGCGCGCTCGAAGCGCCCGGCGGCGCGCAGTTCTTGGGCGTGCCGGGCGACGCATTGGTAAAGCGGGCTCGCACGCGGGTTACGGGGCCGGTAGACCCCGCCCGTTGGCGCAGTGGCGTCTCGACACCCCATTCTGCGCGCAACGCGCGCGGCAAGGCTCCGAAGGCACCATCAGCGGATCAGGAAGACATGGCGAACGGGTGTAAACGGACGGCGATCGAGAAGCGTTAAGGAGTGAATTGCGGCATGCCGAAGACAATAAGCCGAAGGAAACGTCCGACAGGCGACTTCTCATGCAGGATCACTGGGACGTGATCGAGTACCTGCGCGACGCCTGGTTCAACCACAACGGCGAGCAGCCGAACAACCGCGCCATCTTAAAGGCGATGCAGGAAAAGTGGGCCGGCCGGAAAGTGGACAACAAGACCCTGTTCGACCTCTACCCGGGCAACCCCTCCAAGCAGGCGGGCAAGGTCGCGGGGCTGCCCGAGAGCATGCGCAAGGGCGGGTACTGACCGCGCGTCAGTCGTAGCGCGAGTAAATAGCGCTGCGCTCTAGCCGGAAGGCAGTGCGCCTCCCGCGCGCAACAGCACTTGAATTTCGCCAGCTGGTATAGGACGGCTGTAGAAATATCCCTGAGCTTCGTCGCAGCGGAACCGGCGCAGCAAGTCTGCCTGCTCACGCGTTTCAACACCCTCGGCCACCACCTTCAGCTTGAGCCCGTGGGCGAGAGCGAGAATGGTGGAGACGACGGTCACGGAATCGGTTTCCATCGCGACGCCGGAAATGAAGGAACGGTCAATCTTCAGCGTATCTACCGGCAGCCTGCCCAGGTAACTGAGCGACGAGTAGCCGGTGCCGAAATCGTCAATCGCGATCGTCACGCCCATGTCGCGCAGTATGGAGAGTTTGCGCGTACTGTCCTCGACGTTGCGCATCACGAGGCTTTCGGTAATTTCCAGCTCGAGCCATTTGGGCTTGCCGCCGCCGCGCCGGATCTCCTCGATCATGCCATCGACGAAATCGCCGCGCTGCAGCTGGATCGCCGAAACATTCACCGCGACGCGCGGCACGTTGGTCCCCTGCGCCGCCCAGGCGCGCAAGTCGACGAACGCCTGCTCCACCGCCCAACGGCCGACCTCGACGATCATCCCGGTCTCCTCCAGTACGGGGATGAACCGCCCGGGTGCAATCAACCCCTGGTCGGGATCCTGCCAGCGGATAAGCGCTTCCAGTCCCGTGATTCGGCTGCTCGCAAGCGCCACCTTGGGTTGGTAGTGCAGCACGAACTCGCGGTGCTCGATCGCACGCCGCAGTTTGTTCTCGATCGCCAGCGCATCGGCCACGCGCGCATTCATTTCCGGCGCGTAAAACACGATGCGCTCGTCGGCACCCTTGCTCCGGCGCAGCGCGGCTTCCGCATTCCGCAGCAGCGCGTCCGCATCGGCGCCGTCATCCGGATGCAGAGCTACGCCCGCCCGGCACGCCACCCGGAGCTCCTCTCCTGCGATCATGAACGGTTCGGCGAAGCAGGCCGCAAGAATCGACTCCAGCCTCCGGTTCACCTCCGCCGCCGTGCGCGCACCCCGCAGCGTCAGCCCGTACATGTCGACCCCGATACGCGCCGCAGTGTCATTCGCGCGCTGCAGCCTGGTGGCCACGCGCCGCAACAATTCGTCCCCCGTCTGGCGGCCGAGCGTCTCGTTCACCCGCCGAAAGCGCTCGAGATCGAGCAGCGCTACGGCGATCAGCCTGGCGTCCCCACCGCGCGAGTGCAGGCTGTGCGACAGCCTGTTGTGGAACAGGCTGCGATTGGGCAGCCCGGTCAATGCGTCGTAGTACGCGAGATACTCCAAGCGCTCGGCAAGGCGGGATTGTGCGATCGCGATGGCAAGCTGGGCAGCAACCTCCCGGGCAATATCGAGCTGCTCGGAGGCGAAATTCCGGGATGCACCGCCAAAGCTCAAGCCGCCGATGAGTTCGCCCCCTGCGATCATGGGCACCACCATGTACCAGCGCACGTCGGAGGCGAGCAGTGCTTCGGCCTCGGGGCGCTGCCTCAGGGCCTCTACATCGATCAACTGCATCTCCCCTCTCTTCAATCCTTCGGGGTCCCCCAGCAGTTCGATCGAGAAGCGCACGCCCGCCCCGACGCGGCTGCGATGGCGTCCGACCTCGACCAGCCACTCGGCTTCGCCCTTCGCCAGGTCGAAAGTGTTCACGACGACGCGCGGCAGACCGAGCAGCTCGCGCAAGCGCGGCAGCACCGCTTCGGCGATTTGTGTGGGCGTCTTTTGCGCGATGATCGCCCGGTCGATCTCATGCAGCACGCTCAGGCGCTCTCCCTTTTTCACGAGTGCTTCCTGAGCACGCAATCGCTCGCCGGCGCCCGAGTTCAGGAAGAACAAACCCAGCAACAGCATCGTCAGGCTGAGGAAAACGCCCAGCGGCAACAGCAGGAAAGTCTTTCTCGCGGTCGCCTCCGACCGGCTCTGCCGGCGGTCGAGCGCGGCGCGTTCGTCGTCTTCCATGATTTTGAGCAGACGCTCAATCTCGCGGCCGTGCGCGGGATACTGCTCACCGAGCGGAGATGCCTCGCCGGCGGACGGCAGATTGCCGGACAGAATGCGTTGGCGAAAATCCGCGATTATTTCATCGGACATCACGACGCGTTGGGCGTGCAGGCGCTCAATATGATCGAGGCGCTCTTGTTGAACGGGCTTGTCGGCGGTCAGCTTGTGCAGGCGCCCGAGGCTGTTCCGGACTGCTGCCTTGGTTTTTTCCCGCCCGTCCAACGTGCGTTCGTCGCGGGTGATGATGTAGCGGCCTGCGCTGATCGTGAATTCCGCCATCGAGCCGACGAGTTCGTGAGTCTCCTCGAGCACTGCCAGCGTGTGGCTGACCTGCGCGGCGTCACTCCTCAATTGGCTGGTGAATTGGTAGGAGACCCCGGCTGTAACAATCATCGCCACGACGCCAATCAGGAAGCCGCCGGTCGTCAGAGTGTCCAGCGACCATGTCAATCCGTCTTCGCCGCGCAACAACGCCAGCACCCCGAATCCGAGTAGCACGATTCCCAGGGCCGCGTAGCCGGCGATGCGGGTATAGCTCAGGAAGTGGATTTCGAGCAGCCTTGCCGATACCTGGCCAAGCAGCGCGATTCCCCCGACGAGGATCACCGCGACGCTTAGCGCCGTAAGAACGGGAGCGCGCAGACGAACCTTGGCCGGACGCGTCGCCACCAGAAGCGCGATCGCGATGAGCACGAGGGAGAATGACGTCGGCGGCGACATGCGGCCCGCAATCGCCGTTCGCGATGTCGCGGTCGTGTCACGCAACAGCCATTGATCAATACCGATGTCCCAGCCGGCGAGGTCCTGGGCCAAGGTCAGCGCTCCCAGCCCGGCCACGGCTAGCGCCGCGAATGTCGCGCCGATGCGCGCAGGTTGCGCGACATTCTCCCGCGATAGCAGGGCGAGGGTCGCCCCGCATAACAGCATTCCAACGGCCGCGTTCGCTTTCATCGCCACGCCGAACGGCAGGGCGCTCCTGAGGACGGCGACGTCAAGCCACCAACCAGCGAGCACTGACAGGGAGAGAGCGGAGACAGACAAACCCAGCAGCAGCGCGACGTTGCGTGGCGCCGCAACACTGACCAAGCTCGACCTTCGGACCGTCATGTGGTACCGACCAGAGAGAACCGCTGGTGAGGGTGCCGCATCCGCACCAAGCTGTAAGTACATCAATAAAACGGCATTTTCCGAATGGTCCTTTGACCTCGATCAATAAGACAGAAAAATGGCTCTTAAAGCAGCTAATTCGCGAGCATCCGCGCCATGCGGTAGTACTCGAGGTCGGTGGCGATGATTGTTTCCTTGAGCGCCCGTCGTCCGCCCGGTGCAACGTGGTGCAACGTGGTGTATCCTCACGCCATGTCGATCGCGAACAAGCCCGTTCGTCAAAGCGTCAGTCTTCCCGCGCATGTCGCCCGCCGGGTGAAATCGCTGGCGCAATCGAGCAAGGCGAGCACCAGCCGCATCATCGCCGCTCTTATCGAGTCCGGGCTGGATGCCCGGGAGCAGGAGAAGAAGCGCTTCTTCGAATGCGCCGACCGGCTCTCGCGCTCCCGCGACCCCGAGGAGCAGAAACGTCTCAAGGAAGAGCTCGCCCGCATAACCTTCGGTGAGTGATGCCGAAGATCCAGTGGAGCGGCCTGCCTCCGGCGCTTTGCGACCATTTGTTCGAGAGGCTGCGCGAGCGCAAGATCAGCGCCGAGGACCTCTAGCGCGCGCCTAATCGTAGTGCTTGCGCTGCGCGCGCCGCCGCCCCACCTGCTGCACCACCCCGCCGCGGATCGTGTAGGGCGGGGTGAGCTCGAAGCTGCCGTACTTCGGGTTGAGCGGCTTGAGAATCCTGCGCTCGCCGTCGACCACCAGCTGGCGGAAGAAGACGTCGCCCGCGTACTCGACCACCACGTAGGCGCCGTCGCGCGGCGCATAGCCCGGGTCGATGATGATCACGGCGCCGTCGGCGAATTCGGGCTCCATGCTGTCGCCCAGCACGCGCAAGGCGTAGGGCTCGAGCGAGCTGCAGTTGCTTTCAGCCATCGTCGTCGCCGGGCTTCTTCCTGTGGACGCGAACTACCTGATCCGCACGCCCGGGCTCGTCGGCGTAGCGCGGGCGCGCCTCCGTCGCCCTGCCCGCGGCCTGCGCAAGCTCCCGCTCCCGCGCGCTGATCAAAGCAAGGCACTGGCGCAGGTCCTCGATGGTCGAGTCCGAAAGAGGATGGCGCATGCCGTGCGGCGTCGCCGTGTCCTTGATCACCGCGGCGAGCGTCATCTTCACCGCCTGCAGGATGCGTTCTTCGGTGGAAAGCGGCGTTTCGCTCATCTCATAGGTCCGACCACATGCGGATCAAATTCAGATAAGCGGCATTCACCTGCGCGGTTTCCTCCGCCTCGGGCGCAGCCGCGAGCAGCTTCTCGCGCGCCAGGTTCAAACCATAGAGCAACTCGCGCCGCGCCGGATCGCGCACCAGGCTCTGCACCCAGGTGACCGCCACCAGCCGCTCGCCCCGGGTGACCGGGCTGACGTGGTGAATGGTGCTCGCGGGATAGAGCACCGCGTCGCCCGCCGCTCCTTTCACCTTCTGCTCGCCCGCCGCCGTGCGAATGACGAGCTCGCCGCCATCGTACTCTTCGGGCGCGTTCAGAAACACCGTCACCGCGACGTCCGAGCGGTACAGCACGCCGCCGGTGCCCATGATCGGGTCGTCCAGGTGTTCGCCATAGGTCATCCCCGGGCGGTAGCGCGCATACAGCGGGCTCGCCGCGTGCAGCGGCAGCGCGCCGTTGCGATACATCGGGTGGCGCGCAAGCGCACCCATGATCAGCCGGTCGAGCCGCTCGAGGTTCCCGGCACCGCGATCGAGCTCCTGGTTCTCCTTCACGCGCCGCGCGGCCGCGCCGGCCGAGAGCTTCCCGTCTACGAACGGCGCATCGGCGAGCCAACTGCGCGCCAGCGCCAGCTCGTCGGGCTTGAGGACACCATTAACGACGAGCAGCATGCGCGCTCAGGTATCGGGCTGCGGCATCGGCAGGCCGGCCAGCCTGCAGATGCTGCACACCGGATCCGTCGGAAACAGGCCGTAGAGGTGCTTCTCGTAGGCCTTGCGGTCGCGAAAGCGCGCGCCCTCGCGCTTGCCGAGCTCGAGGACCATCTTGCGCATGGTCGGCACGGTCTGCGTTTCCAGATAGTAGTCGCGGAAGTACCAGATCAGC
>Ga0326597_10015144_pt1 | contig 10092 bp, 9 predicted proteins | sample RVTome_12_FD_203789 | JGI IMG/M metagenome (GOLD analysis project Ga0326597, IMG submission 203789) | Soil microbial communities from uranium-contaminated site in the Upper Colorado River Basin, Wyoming, United States - RVT100D185 | ecosystem: Environmental > Terrestrial > Soil > Contaminated >...
GCCAGGCCGTCCCCGACCCGCTGCGGGTACTGCCCCTTCCGCGAGATCTGCCCCGACGCGATCCGATGACCGCCCGCTCCCGCATCGCGGTCGCCGCCCTGGTGCTGCTCGCGGTGCTTGGGGCCGTGGTGCTGGTGGCGTTTGCCGGGAACGCATGTGCCGGGGACCTTCCCGGCCATCCATGTCCCGATGCGGGAACCAACCGGGCGATCGTCGTCGTGCTGGCCGCGCTGACGGCCGGCGCGGCGGTAATGCCGTTCGCCCTCCTCGCCGAATTCGCCGTCCGGCGGCGGATCATCTACCGCGGAGCATGGGGGCGCGCCACGCGCAGGGGTCTGCTGGTGGCCGCCACGGTCGCGGCGATCGCCGGGCTACGCCTGGGCGGCGCCCTGTCGGTGCCGGTGGCGCTCTTCGTCCTGAGCCTGGCGGCGGCGGTGGAGTGGGTCGCGCTGCGCCGCTTCGACCTTCCCTAGTTTCGGTGGTGGCGTGAGCGCGGACATCTTCGGCTCGCAGCCCGCCGACGAGGACAGGCTCGCTGAGCTCTATGACCTCGAGCACGACGACCTGGTCGAGGATCTCCCGTTCTATCGGGAGCTGGCGCGACGGACCGCCGGCGCAGTCCTCGATCTCGGGTGCGGGTCCGGCCGCCTCTTCAGGACCCTGCTCGACGGGGGAGCGCCCCGCATCCTGGCAATCGACGGATCAGCGGCGCTGGTACGGCGTGCCGAGGCGCGGATCGCCGCCGACGCACGGCTCGGCGAGGCGGCGCGGGGCGGCCGCCTGTCGGTCATGCGCGGTGACGTCCGGGCCCTCTCGACGCTCAACATTCGGGAACGCTTCGACTTGGCGGTGGCGGTTGGCGTGCTCCCGCATCTCGACGGCCCTGAGGACGCGCTGCGCCTGCTGGGCGGCGCGAGATCGGTCCTCGGCAGGGGCGGGCGGCTCATCATCGACGACCTGGGCCCGGCGGAGATGCCAGAGCGGGACATGCCCCTCTCAGTCGACTGGAGGCGTCAGCTGAACGGGCGCGAGGTGGTTCGGCGCAGCGAATTGATGCGTCGGGAATCCCCGGAAGGGCTTCGCGTCGCCTTCTCGACGATCTCGGATGCAGTACAACCCGATGGTACGATAGCGCGGCTTCCTGCCAGTCATGAGCTCTGGTATCCATCTCCTCAGGCGCTCGCCGCGCTCGTCAAGCAGGCGGGGATGGTGGTCGATCTGAGCTACGGCTCTCACGACCTCGAGCCGCTCGGACGGGAGAGCGGGCGCCGTATCTTTGTCGTCGTGTACGAACCCGCGACGACCGCGTCGCACGAGGTGAGGCTTGGCTGAGCAGATCCGGCTGCTGGTGATCGAGGACGTTCCGCAGGTGGCGATGCACATGCGGTCGCTCCTCAACGCCCAGGCCCAGATCAAGATGCTCGACGTCATCACCTCAGGCGAGCAGGCCCTGGCCGCGGTGAGCGAGCTGCGGCCGGACGTCCTCATCGTCGACGCCCTGCTGCAGGGACGCGTCTCGGGGATGCAGGTCGCCGAGCAGGTGCGCCGTACCGAGTCGAGCGTATCGGTGATCGTGCTGACCGTGCCACAGAACCCCGTCACCGAGGATCCTGCCGCGGGAATCGACGCGGTCCTGAAGATGCCGTTCTCCGGCTTCGACCTGACGACCATGGTCCGCAAGGTGCACGAGCAGAGCAGCGTCGCGGGCGGCCACAACGCCTCGACCATGATCAGCCTCTTCTCGCCCAAGGGCGGCGTCGGCCGGACGACGCTGGCCCTGAACCTTGCCGTGGCGCTCGGCGCGGACCATCGGGTCTGCCTGATCGATGGCTCGCTCCAGTTCAGCGACCTGCGCGGCCTGCTCCGTGCCCCGTCGAGCGCGCCCTCGATCATCAACCTGCCGACCGATCGGATCCGTGACACCGACCTGTCCGAGGTGCTCTGGAAGGATCCCTCCGGGATCGACGTGCTGCTCGCGCCACCCCGCATCGAGATGGCAGAGATGGTCACCGTCCGGGACATCGAGAAGGCGCTCTCGATCATCCGCCAGGTGTACGAGGTGATCATCGTCGACACGCGCGCCTCCCTCTCGGACGACGTGCTCGCCTTCCTCGACGCATCCGACCTGATCCTGGAGGTGCTGGCCTACGACAGCATGGCGATTCGCGCCCTGGCGATGGCCGACGAGGCGTTTGCCGCGATCGGGTACGCGCCCAGCAAGCTCGAGGCGGTCCTGAACCGATCGGACTCGACCGGTGGATTCAGCAAGGCCGATGTCGAGGAGGCCCTGAATCGACGCATCGAGCACGAGGTCGTCTCGGACGGGAAGCTGGTGATCGCCGCCAACAACGAGGGGGTCCCCTTCGTCCTGGCCAACCCCGATGCGCCGGTCTCGCAGGGGATCAAGGCGATGGCCGCCTCGATCGCCGCGCGCCTGCCTGCGCACGTCGCCGCACTCGCGCGCCGCTGACCGTCGCGGTGGGGCTCCACGCCGACCCCCGGCCGATCGGCGTCTTCGACTCCGGCGTCGGCGGCCTGACGGTCCTTGCCGAGCTGCGAAGACGCCTCCCCGCCGAGTCGACGATCTACCTCGGGGACAATGCCCGCGCCCCCTACGGCCCGCGCCCCGCCGACGAAGTGCGCACCTTCACCCTGGAGTCGGTGGCGTGGCTGCTGGCGCAGGAGGTGAAGCTGCTGGTCCTCGCCTGCAACACGGCGACGGCGCACGCGCTGCCGCTCGTCCGTGAGGTGGCGGCGGTGCCAGTGCTCGGGGTGGTGCGACCCGGCGCCGTGTCGGCGGCGGCGTCGACGCGCGCCGGACACGTGGGGGTGATCGCGACCGCCGGAACGGTCGCCTCCGGGGCATATGCGGCGGCGGTCGGCGAGGCGGATCCGCGGCTGGTCGTGACCCAGCTGGCCTGCCCCGAGCTGGTGCCGATGGTCGAGTCCGGGCAGTTCAGCGGCCCGGTCGCCGAGGCGACCGTCAGCGGCTACCTCGGGGAGCTCTTCACCGCGGACCCCCGGATTGACACGCTCCTCCTGGGCTGCACCCACTATCCGCTCCTGCGACCGGTGATCGAGCGGGTGGCCGGGCCGCAGGTGGCGGTCGTGGACTCAGCCTTCACCACCGCGCTCGCCACGGAGGATCTGCTCGACGCCCTCGGCGGCCGGACCAACCGCGACGGGCAGGGCGCCAACCGCATCGTGACCACCGGTGACGTGGCGGCCTTCGCCGCGGTCGCCGGCACGGTCTTCGGCGCGGACCTTCCCTCGGTTGAGCGGGCGGTGGTGGCAGCCGTCTAGACTCCCCGCATGGCACGCAGTGCAGGCCGCATCGGGATGGGCATCGTCGTCGGCGGATTGCTGGCGATGGGCGCCACGGCGGTCCAGCGCGAGTTGCTCCGTCGCGCCGGCACGCGCCTCATCGACTGGGAGGCCGTGCGGCGCATCGCTCGCCGCCGGCTGGGAGCCACCGGGGCGGGGCTGAGCAGCGCCGACCGCGCGGCGGCGGAGGCGTTCTACCGCGCCGAGCTGCTCCGCATCGAGCCGATCGTGGCCGAGGCAATCGGCGGTGAGCTGCCGCGCGCACTCGAGACGCCGGCGGTGGTCGATCGCTTCGAGTGGATCGACCTCAACCTGGCGACCTTCGAGCAGCTCTTCGGCCGGGTGGAGCGAATCATCAACGAGGCGACCACCGGGGCCGATACACCCGGCCGCGCCCTGGCCAGGATCCTGAATCGGTCGTTCGGGAACCAACAGCTCGGGCTGCTGATGGCGTTCCTGGCGCGCAAGGTGCTCGGCCAGTACGACGTCAGCCTGCTGGCGGCCGCCCCCGCCGCCCGAGGCCGCCTGAACTTCGTCGAGCCCAACATCACCGCCAGCGCGGCCGCGTTCGGCGTTCCGCTCGGAGAGTTCCGCACCTTCATCGCGCTGCACGAGGCGACCCACGCGTTCGAGTTCGAGGCGTATCCGTGGCTGCGCGAGCATTTCGCCGCGTCGGTCGGGGAGGCGATCGAGCAGATGGCGACCCCTAGCGGCGGGCTCGGCCAGCGACTGCGCGGTGCGATGCGCGGCCGCGACGGACACTGGCTGGAGCGAATGATGACGCCCGCTCAGCTCGGCACGTTCCGCCGGACCCAGGCGCTGATGTCGCTGCTGGAGGGCTACTCGAACCACGTCATGAACGACGCCGGTGAGCGCCTGTTGCCCGGCTTCGCGAAGCTACACGAGCGATTCGAGCGCCGCAACGAGGCGCGCGGGGCCCTCGAGCGGGCGATCATGCGTCTCACCGGCCTTGACCTGAAGATGGAGCAGTACGCGGCCGGGGAACGCTTCGTGGGCGAGGTCCTGGCCGCACGGGGGCGCGCCTTCCTGAACCAGGTGTGGGAGGGCCCCGCCAACCTGCCGGACCTCGCCGAGATCCGCCACCCGCAGCGATGGATCGACCGGATCGAGGGACGAACGACCGAGGAGCAGCGCACCTGACCGACGAGATCGTCATCCTGGCGACCCCGATCTTCGGCGCCCCCCTCTCAGCCGAGCACGCGGCGCAGCTGGAGGCTGTGCCCGGCACGCGCGTGGTGCAGATGTCGCGTGAGGGCCTGGTCCATGACGACGCCGAGGCAGCCCTGGCGTCCGCGCGCGTCCTGCTGCGCGGCGGCGTGCCGGCCTCGGTGCTCGACCACATCATGGCCCGCGCGCCACGCCTCGAATGGATCCACTCGTTCTCGGCGGGGGTCGATCGCGTCGTCACGCCGGCGGTCCGCGAGCGCGGGCTGATCGTCACCAACGCCCGCGGCGTCTTCTCACGTCCGATCGCCGAGTACGTGGTCATGATGTGCCTGGCCATCGCCCGCCGGCTCCCGCAGCTGCTCGAGCTGCAGCGCGAGCGGACCTGGCAGCCGCTGCGCGGGACCGAGCTCGGGGGCATGACGATCGGGATCGTGGGCTTCGGAAGCATCGGCTCGGAGATCGCCCGTCTCCTGGCGCCGTTCGAGGCGAAGGTGATCGCGACCCGGCGGCATCCGGAGCGTGGTGCCGGCGAGAGCTCGAACATCGAGCTGCTGGGCCTCGACCAGCTCGACGAACTGCTGCGGCGCAGCGACGTGGTCGTCGTGGCCGCGCCGCTTACCGACGACACGGCCGGCCTTATCGGCGCCGCGCAGCTGCAGGAGATGCCCGAGCACGCCTGGCTCATCAACATCGCGCGCGGTCGTCTTCTCGACGAGCTGGCGCTGCGGCGGGCGCTCGAATCGGGCTGGATCGGAGGAGCGGTGCTCGACGTCTTCAACGAGGAGCCGCTGCCCCCCGACTCGCCGCTCTACGGCACCCCGAACTTGATCATCACGCCGCACACCTCATGGTCCAGCGACCGCGTGGTGGACCGCTCGCTAGAGCTGTTCGTCGCCAACCTGCGACGGTTCGCGGCGGGTGAGCCACTCGAGAACGTGGTCGACCTGGAGGCGGGGTACTAGCCGGTGCAGGTCACCATCGTGGGGCTGCCGGGGAGCGGCAAGACAACCGTCTTCAACGCCCTGACCGGAGCGCACGCGGACACGGGTGGCTTCTCCGGTGGACGGGCCGCGCCGAACATGGGCGTGGTCAAGGTCCCCGACGAGCGCCTGGACCGCCTCTCCGAGCTGTTCCATCCCCGTAAGACGACCCCCGCCGACGTGACCTACGTCGATGTCGCGATCCCCGCCGGCGCAACCCGCGAAGGGACGATCAACCCCGACGTGCTGGCCCTGGTTCGCAACGCGGATGCGCTGCTGCACGTTGCTCGCGCCTTCGATGCCGCCGCCGAGGGCCCGCCCGATCCCTGGCGCGACGTCGAGGCGCTCGACCTGGAGTTCACCATCGCCGACCTGATGGTGATCGAGAAGCGCCTTGAGAAGCTGCGGACCTCCGGGCGCCACGGCACGCCCGCCGAGCGGGAGGCGAACGCCCAGGAGGAGGCGCTCCTGGCGCGGCTGGAGCCGGAGCTCTCCGCCGGCCGGCCGCTGCGCGCGGTCGCCCTCAGCGACGAGGACGAGCTGCGCCTGCGCGGGTACCGGTTCCTGACCCAGAAGCCGGTGCTGGTGGTGCTCAACATCGACGAGGGGCAACTCGCGGGCGCGTCCGAGCTCGAGGCGGCCGGGCGGGTCCGCTATGCGCAGCCGCAGACGGACGTCGCGGCCCTGGGCGGCAAGATCGAGGCCGAGCTGGCCCAGCTCTCGGAGGCCGATGCAGCCCTCTTCATGGAGGACCTGGGGATCGCCGAGCCGAGCCGCGGTCGCGTCATCCGCCTCACCTACGAGTTGCTCGGCCTCTTCTCGTTCTTCACCGCCGGGGATGACGAGTGCCGCGCCTGGACGCTGCGGCGCGGCGCCACGTCGGTCGACGCGGCGGCCGCGGTCCATTCCGACCTGGCGCGCGGCTTCATCCGCGCCGAGGTGGTGACCTACGACGACCTGATCGCCTGCGGCAGCATGGCGGAGGCCCGCAAGCGCGGCCTACTGCGATCGGAGGGGAAGACCTACGCCGTGCGCGACGGCGACGTGATCGAGGTGCTCTTCAACGTCGCGCGCTGAGGACGGGGCGCGCACAGCCTACGACGAGAGGTCGACCTCGGCGATGACGCTGCGGAACTCGTCGCTCGTCTCGACCAGGTAGGTGTCCGCCTCGTCCATGCCGACGCTCATGCTGGCCGTCAGCTTCTCGTCGCCGGCATACGTGAACCCGTGGCTGCGCTCCAGCTCGCGGGCGATCGCCTCGACCAGCGTGTCCTCCTCGAACGTGTCGACCACGGCGGCGCGCGCCGCGAGCACGAGCGCGGCGAATGCCTCCGGCGTGTACTGACGGTCGCTGACCAGCACGGCATCGGTCAGCAGGTCGGTGGCACCCTCGTGCAGCTCGTAGATGAAGAGTTTCATGATGGCCCGATGATAGCCGCCCGGCCCGACCTGCTCGTCATCGGCGGCCTGACCGTCGACCGCTTTGCCGATGGCTCCTCGGCGCCCGGCGGGTCAGTCCTGCACATTGCCCGGGCAGCCGCTTCCCGGAGTCTGCGAGTGGCAGTCAGGACGGTCGCGGGACCCGAGCCCGAGGCACGGGCGGGCCTGCGCGAGCTCCGCCGCCTGGCGGTCCGGGTCGATGCCACGGAGGCCGGCGCCACGGCCACCTTCATCCATCGCGACTCGGGTGCGGGCCGGCGCCTCTGGTTCGAGCGGGGTGGTGGCCGCGTCCACCTGGCAGACGTCGGCGCCAGGGAATCGCCTCGAGCGATCCTGGTCGCGCCGATCGCCGGCGAAGTCGCTACCGAGGACCTCGCCCGCCTGCGGCCCGGATCGACGCGCGGCGCCATCCTGCAGGGCTTCCTTCGCACGGTGGCCGGCGACAGCGAGGTCGGCCAGCTCCCGCTGTCGGCGCTCGCCCCGGGGCTCGCCGCCGCTCTGGGTGGATTCGACCTGCTGGTGGCCAGCCGCGAGGACCTCGCCGGGGAGGCGGCAGAACCGCCGGCCCAGCTAGCCGCCCTGCGTCACCGGGTGGGGGACGGCCCCGCGCTGGTGGTGACGGACGGGATCGGTGGGGTCTGGACGGAGCGGGAGCACCTGGCCGTCCCGCGGCGCGTCGACGGCGTGGCAAGCGTGGGCGCCGGCGACATCTTCGCCGCCTTCATGCTGGCGGGGGATTGGCGACGGCCCGCCAGCCCGGCCTTCGTCCAGCGGCGTGCCAGGCTCGCGATGCGGGTCGTGGCCGAGGTCCTGGAGGGACGGCGGAGCTAGCCTCGCTCCGCCTCCGTCACGCCACGCGAGGCTCTCTGGCCGCACGACGGTCCGCCGCCGCGACCCAGCGGCGCAGCCGACGCAGCCTCGCCTCGACGCGCAGCCGGATACGCCCCAGCTCAAGGATCCCGCCGCCGCGCCCCAGCGCGAAGGCAAGGTCGAGCACGCGCGACGCGGTCACAGCGGCATCGAGGGCCCCGCGCAGATCGCCGCGGTGGCGCTCGCGGATGCGTGCTACCTCGAGCCAGGCGGCGGCGGCATCGGTCGACGCGCGACGGGTGGCGGTGGTCCACAGCTCTTCGGCGCGGTCCACCTGCCCGCCGACGAGGAGCAGCCGCGCGGCCATCCGTCGCAGCGAATGGGCCCGCTCCTGGTCGACCCCCGGCATCATCGCCGCCTCGACCACCTGGAGCGCCTCCTCGGTCGCCCCGTGTCGCAGCAGCTCGACCGCCATGCCGTGCGGGTCGAGCACTGGCGCATCGCGCCAGCCGCCGGCGCGCATCCGAGCGATCTCGGCCTCCAGCAGGGCTAGCGAGACGATGTCCTGCAGGTTGTGATCGAGGACATCGGTCAGGAGATCCGGTGAGCCGCCGCGCAGGTAGCCGAAGTAGCGCGCCGGCACCTCGCTGCCCGGACAGTCGGAGGTCCGCACCACGCCCAGCACGCCGGACTCGACGTCGGCCAGCCGCGCGCCGCCGAGTGGGCGCCGGTAGAGGCGCCGCGCCACCGGCAGCAGGTCGTCGTGGAGCACGGGCAGCGCCGCCATCTCGCGGAAGAGGCGGTGCACCGTCAGGCGCGTGACGAGGAGCGGCAGGTCGAAGCCGCGCCCGTTGTAGGTGACGACGCGCGGGAGAGCGGCCAGCTCGCCCGAGACGAGCCGGAGGAGCGCCGCCTCATGGGGATAGTCGGGCAGCAGCAGCTGCCGCACGACCAGGTGGGCGCCCTCGAGATGGCCGAGCCCGGCAAGGAAGACCACCGTGCCGGCGCCGGTCGAGAGGCCGGTCGTCTCCGTGTCGAAGTAGCAGGCCGACGGCAGGTCGACGAGATCTGCGGCAGTCGCGGCCGGGAGGGCCACGCGCCGCTCCACGACCACCGCCGCGCCATCGGGAGCGACCTGGAGACGGGCGCCGAACCAGCGCGCCAGGATCTCGGCGCGATTGTCAGCTGGTGGCGCCGGGCGTGGCGGGACGCGGCCTCGCCGCTCCGCCCGCATCTCCGCCAGCCGGTCGGCGAGGGTGCGCATCGGTCAGGAGAGACCCGCCAGCAGCTCGGAGACGGTCGCCTTGCCGCGCGGTCCAACCTCGATCGCCGGGCCCACGCAGGCCGGGCAGCCATCGGCGCAGCCACACGACTCGACCGCCTCGCGGCATGCCCTGATCAGTTGATCGGTGAGGGTGAAGAGCCGCTCGGTCAGCCCCACGCCGCCGGGCACCGCGTCGTACAGGTAGAGGGTCGGGCGACCGGTGAACGGCGCCTGCACCTGGGCCAGGACGCCGAGGTCGCGCGGGTCGCACATGAGCAGCAGGGAACCGGTGGTGCGGGCGACGCGGGCCAGGCCGATGAGGGCCCCGTCGAGCGTGTCCCGGTCGTAGCGATTCACCAGCTCTGCCGGCGGCACGAGCCAGCACGCGGTGGTGTGCATCTCCTGCTCGGGGAGGCTGATCGACCCCCAGCCGACGTTCTCGTGGGTGTGGTACTTGATCTTCTTGAACATGGTCACCTTCCAGGCGACCATCACCTCGCCGCGCTGTCGCATGCCGGCGGGCGGCTGATCGGCCTCCTCGAAGACCTCGAGCACCTTGAGCGTGATGCCGAGGTCGGCATCGGTGTAGTAGTCGACGTTGGTGCGCGTGACGAAGGCCTTGCGCTCATCCCAGTCGAGCCGGTCGACGTGGTGCTGCACCCCCTCGTGGATGTAGATCGCCTTCTCGTGGACGAGGAGCGGGGCAGCGAAGAGGTCCACCTCGCCGAGGACCCGATTCCGATCGCCGGTGGTGTCGACGATGACCACGTTCTCCGGGGCTCCGCTGCGCAGCGAGAACGAGCTGGCCGGGAAGTTCTCATGGCTCCAGTAATACCGATCGTCGTCGGCGCGGCGGACGTAGCCGTCCTCCTCGAGGACGTCGAGGAGGGTCGGCGTCTCGTCGATCCCGAACCGCTCCGCGGCTGGCACCGGCAGCTCGAAGCTCGACGCACGCAGGTGGTTCAGGAGCACGTGCAGGTTGTCCGGGTTGATGAGCCCGTGTTCGGGCGACGTCTCGAACAGGTACTCGGGGTGCGCCGCCAGGAACTGGTCGATCGGGGCGGACGAGCAGATCAGTGCCGACAG
>Ga0326597_10015145_pt1 | contig 10092 bp, 8 predicted proteins | sample RVTome_12_FD_203789 | JGI IMG/M metagenome (GOLD analysis project Ga0326597, IMG submission 203789) | Soil microbial communities from uranium-contaminated site in the Upper Colorado River Basin, Wyoming, United States - RVT100D185 | ecosystem: Environmental > Terrestrial > Soil > Contaminated >...
GCGGTCGCCGTGAGCGGAGCATCCGCCGCGGACTTCGACGGCGATAACGGCCCTTGTCGAGAAACGCCGGGTGAGGCACTTCTGCTCCGTTGTCCGACGGGGCATGTCGGCGCGCCGTATGAGATCGAGATCGTGTCCGAGGAGGGCTCGGGCTGCGAACCTTACGACTGGTTCGAGATCGTCAACGGGTCGCTTCCGGCGGGACTCTCCATGTCACGGGATGGTGTCATTTCCGGCGTCCCCACGGGCGCTGGCCTGGCACGTTTCTGGGTGTGGAACCACGACCTGACCGTGTCGCAAGGGGGACCTTCTTGGTGCGAACGCGAGGATCGATCGGAACGCGAGTTCAGCATCCCGATCGACCCCGGACTCGCGATCGTCAACCCGTCCGTCAAGCCGGCCACCATTGGCCAGCCCTATACCGACACACTCGCGACGAAGCAGGTTCTGAGCCTGAACTCGCTCACCGGCCCCGACGTGCAGGCGACCTGGTCTTTGCTGTCGGGAGCGCTACCTTCAGGCATCACCCTCTCGACATCTGGCGTCTTGAGCGGAACGCCTACTTCCGAGGGGACCTACCAACTCGTCGTCAAGGCACAGTACGGCAGCTCCTCGGACACGGAGACATACACGCTCGCCGTTCGTCAGCCCGTGAGCGTGAAGTCCCCGCTCGGCTCGGTGCGGCCGCCGGGCAGCGAAGTCGGGATTCGCTTCGGGAAAACCTTTACCGCAACGGGCGGAAGCGGCACCTATACATGGGCGCTCGTGTCGGGCGCATTGCCCCCCGGCGTCGCACTCGACGCGACGCGAGGCACGATCACCGGAACGCCCCAGACGGCGGGGACCTTTGCATTCGCCCTCACCGCGACGGACAGCGAGGGACGCGTGGCGAACGCGAGTGCTGCGTTGGCCGTTGCGCCAAGGCTCGCAATCAGAACCCTGCGCTTGAAGTCTGCGAAGCTCGCACGCACGTACCAGATGAAGCTTGCAACGGTGGGAGGCGTCCAGCCCCTGAAGTGGACGGTGGTTCGCGGCAAGCTCCCGCTTGGGATCAGCCTTTCACCGAAGGCCGGCACGATCGCCGGGACCCCGCGTCGGATCGGAAGCTTCCCTGTGACACTTGAAGCACGCGATGCGCTCGGCGCGAAGTCGCGGAAGACGCTCGTTCTTCTCGTCAAGACCTGAGTCGGCTCGCTGAGCTGGCCTGACCGTTGGGCGTCAGCGAGGCATTCTCGTAGTAGCGGCAATCCGCGCTCGGTTCGAGTCCGGGCGTCGTCTGCTTCGTCCCGCGAGTCTTCGGAACGATCGCTGTCGGTGGAGTCGCGACACCGTCGGGCTCGGTAGATCGCGGCAGCGCAGATCCGGACACGCCCCGATGTCGGCGGTGCGCTCGTCGATCATCCTCGATGTAACGCTGGGAAGGAGTCCTGCTGGCCGATCCAACGTCATCGCCGAATCGCGCCCGGCCCGTGCCGCAGAGAACAGGGAAACGCCTGCGTGTCTGGCGGGTCGTCATCGCAGTCGTCATCGTCTCGGTGGCGGCTGCGGTGGTTGGCGTCCTCGTCGGCCGGGCCACGAAGGCCGGCGAGAAGACGCGCCCTGCAGCGTCCTGGCAGCCGCTGCCCGAGGCACCTATCGTCGGGCGTCTCGGGCCGGCCGCGGTCTGGACGGGAACCGAGATGATCATCTGGGGCGGCACGGCCCGAAGCGGGAAGATCGAGAGCGGGTACGAGGGAGCCGCGTACAACTCGACGGCGCGCACTTGGCGCACGATCGCGCCGTCTCCTCCCGGTGTGGAGGGCGGGGCCGCGGTCGCATGGACCGGCGACGGGATGGTCGTGTGGGCCTCGAACTCGCCTGACGGCCCCGTCGGCGGAGCGGTGTACGACCCGGCGACCGACAGTTGGCGCCGTCTTCCCGCGGGCCCGCTCGGCAAGCGCGAGGGCTACGCGTCGGCCTGGACGGGAAAGGAGCTGATCATCGTCGGCGGCTCCTTGGGGGACACTCTCGCGAAGCCAGTCGCTGCCGCCCTCGATCCGCAGACCGCCTCGTGGCGGCTGCTGCCGGCGGACCCAGCGACCGACGCGCTTCGCGAGATCGATCTCACGAGGGCACCGATCGCCCCGCAACAGCAGCTGCAACTCGTTGGAGTGAACGGTACGGACCTGGTGTTCTCGACCCATGGGCTGGCGAACGTCAGGATCTTCATCGTCCGGTATGACCCGACCACGGGAAGCTGGAGCACGAAGGGGGCGTTCGCTCCGTTTCCCGTACCAGATGGGGCGTACACGCAGACGGCCTGGCTCGGGGATCGCTATGTGGCGGCCGACGGATCGAGCGGGCTCCAGATCTACAGCGTCGACACCGACACCTGGCAGACGATCACACCCGGAGCGTCACCGCTCAACTCCCGCGAGGGTAGTGCGATCGTCTGGACGGGAACCGAGCTGATCGCATGGAGCGGCACGGTGTACGAGCGCTTCAACCCAACTCCAGCCGACGGCGCCTCGCTCACATTGGGGAGCTGAGCAGTCTCTTTCGTACGCCGAGCGCGGGATTGGCGCAGGCTTGCGCTACCGGCTCAGGCACCGGTGCCCGAGGACAGGAACGCCTCCAACCGACTTGCTTCTTGGTCGAGCTCCGCGCGGGCCGCGGGCGGGAGCGGAGCGAACGGCTCATGCCGGACGCGGCCTTGCTCCACTGACCACGTGCCTGCGACGAAGCCGTCGATGAGGAACGTCCGCGCGACGTCCCCGTTCTTCGCGATCACGACCTTGCGGTACTCCTCGGGCAGGACGCGGCGGCGGTCGTCATGGCTCAGCAGGAGGTTGTCCCACCGCGGGAGGAAACGCGGGGGCGCGTGGGTGTCGGCCGCGGGGAGCGGCGCGCGCGGAAGATCGAGGAGCTCGCGCCCGAGGTCGTCGCGAAGTCGGCTGAGGCGTAGCAGCGCGAAGCCGGGGTCGAGCGCTCTCAGGGCGAGCCCGGACCACTGCGCGACGTCCGCCCGGGTCGCCGATCCGAAGGCAGCGAGGTAGCGCCGCACGAGATGAGCCGCCGCAGCCTCGCCGGAAGCACCGTCGGCTCCCAGCCACGACCTTGCCGGCACGAATGTGCCGCCCGAGGTGTGTGATCGCCACACGGACGACGAAGGTCCGCTGACGAGTCCCGCCTTCGCGGCCAGCAGGTACCAGAAGAGCCACGGCGCCCGGTCCTCGAGCGTGAGCTTCGGCCTCCCCAGCAGCGCAAGGAGCTCCGGCCGCGTTCGCGGACGCTCCGCGGCGAGCTCGGCGAGCCTCTCCGCGAGCTGGTCGACGTCGGAGTCCGCGTCGAGAGCCCCGAGCTGCTGTGTCGCCCACTCCTCACGTCGTTCGCGGAAGAGCCCGGCGTACGCGAGGTAGTCACGCGCGCTCACGAGGTGCAGCGTCGTCCGCATCAGTGTCGCCTTGACGACGTGACGACGAGCGACGGCTCGTACGAGATCCTCTCGCTGGAACCCGTCGAGACGAGTCCACAGCCCGAGATACGGGGAAGGTGGCCACTGCGCCTGCAGTCCCGCGACTCGCTCGATCGCTCGGGTCACGGAGATCCGCGTTCGCTCGAGGAGCAGCTGGCGCGCGAGCGTCGCTCGGTTGAGCTTCCGGAGCGACAGCGTTCGCACGCGGTGACGATACGCGGGCGGCGTACGACGACGACACCGGACGTGTTTGCAGGCATTTCGCTGTGCCCGGCGAACCCGGACCGCCCACCATGCGCATCTTGCTCGTCGCTTTCGTGCTCGCGTCGGCGGGCTTGCTTGCAGTTGATCTCGAGCCGTCGGCCGCCCCTCGCCAGGCTTCTGCTGCCGCTCCGCGAACGGTGGCGAAGCCGACGCCGAAGATGGTCGAGGTTGCGTTCGTCCGAAACGGCAGGCTCGTTCGCGTCGAACGGATCGTTCCCGAGGGCGTCGCCGAGGAGGTGCAGGCGCTCCGCGAGCTCGTCCAGGGCCCGACGCGGCTCGAGCGACGACAGGGGATCAGAACGGCGATTCCCGAAGGTGTTCGCGTCCGGTCGGTACGCCCCGATGGCGACGTCTGGCTGACGAGCTTCTCCCGCTCTCTGCTCGGAGCGGGAGCTCCCGCGACGAAGGAGACGCGCCTCGCCCAGATCGCCGCCACGCTCGCGCCTCTCGGCGACCTCCAGTACGCGGCCGTCGCCACCGAAGGCCGACTCGTGACCACGCTTCGCCTCGGGATGCGCCCGGATACGTGGCGCGCCGAGACGGGGGAGAACGACTATCGCTACGTCGTTCGCGGGATCCAGCTCCGGCTCTGGCTGCTCGGGTACCTCGACCGCTCGGACGTGACGGGCTCGCTCGACTACCTGACCGAGCAGGCGCTCCTCGCGTTCCAGGGATGGGAAGATCTCGACCGGACGGGGTCGGTCACCGGGCAGACCCAGGTCGCACTGCTCTCGGCGTCTCGGCCCGAGCCGTCCGCCCGGCGACCGGGGAGGCGGATCGAGATCTACCGCGACCGCGGAGCGTTGCTCATGGTCGACACGGGCGAGGTCGTGCGGGTGATCCACGCATCGACCGGCATCGGAGGGCTCACTCCCGACGGCTCGTTCCGCGTGTACGTGAAAGCGCTCCTGTCCTGGTCCGTTCCCTTCAAGGTGTGGATGCCGTACGCGGCCTACTTCACCGGCGGCATTGCGACACACCAGTCGCCCAATGTCCCGTCGTATCCCGCGTCGCATGGCTGTGTTCGCCTTCCGGAGAGCGAGGCCGAGCGCGTCTATCGCTTCGTCGAAGTCGGAACACCGGTCGTCGTCCGCTAACGGCTCGCTACGGTGGTCGGGCCGATGACTCCGGCGCATCGCGCGGCGGGGATCGGGTCAGTTTTGCTTCGAGGCCGAGCGGGGGCCGTTTAAGATCACGAGCAAGGCGAGGCGCTCGAAGCCGGAGAAGCGGTGGTCGTCGCCGGCCGCAACGAAGACGGCGCCTCCCTGGCGATCCGCGACGATGTGAGCCGACGTCAGTACGTCCGGCGCGCTCCTCAGGCTTGCGGTCGATGAGCGAGGCGGCGCCCTTCACTCCCACGGGGCTCGACGCGCTTCCGCCTGCAGAGGTTGCGCGGAAGGCCGAGTCGGTCGGGGTCACGAAAGCGGGCATGGCGACGTTCAACGTCTTCGTTCTGTCCGTTCTCGCCGGGTCGTTCATCGCGCTCGGCGCGATCTTCGCGACCACGGTGGCCGCCGGCGGAAGCGATCTTCCCTATGGGGTCGTGCGGCTTCTCGCCGGGCTCGTCTTCACGCTCGGGCTGATCCTCGTCGTCGTGGCCGGGGCCGAGCTCTTCACCGGCAACAACCTCATCGTCATGGCGTGGGCGAGTCGGCAGGTCGCAACGACGACGCTTCTGAGCAACTGGGGGATCGTCTGGGTCGGGAACTTCGTCGGGGCATTCGCCACCGCCGTCCTCATGTACGTCTCCGAGCAGTACACCTTCGGGGCGGGTGAGGTCGGTCAGGCAGCGCTCTCGATCGCCGTGGCCAAGACGAGCCTCGGCTTCACGCAGGCGATCGCGCTCGGGATGCTCTGTAACGCGCTCGTCTGTCTCGCCGTCTGGCTGACGTACGGTGCGCACACGACGACCGACAAGATCCTCGCGATCATTCCCCCGATCGCCGCCTTCGTCGCCGCCGGTTTCGAGCACTCGGTCGCGAACATGTACTTCATCTCGATCGGGCTCCTGGTCAAGTCTGACGACGCGTTCGTGGCGACGCTGGATCCCGCGCCCGATCTCTCCGGGCTGACCTGGGAGAGCTTCTTCGTGGACAACCTGCTGCCGGTGACGATCGGGAACATCATCGGCGGCGCGGTGATGGTCGGTGCGGTGTACTGGCTCGTGTACCTGCGCCCGCGTCGTACCGAGTAGCCGCGGCTCGAGCGGCGACGTCCGTTTTGGCACAGAGTTGACACACGGTTTCGGCCGCGCAGATCTACGCTCGATGCGTGCCTCGGATCCTGCTCACATTGTCCTTTGCCGCCAGCGCCGTAGTCGTCGGCGCGGTTCCCGCACTCGCCCACTTCGACTCCAGCGATCGCTACACGCACCGTTCCTGCCCGGCCTCGGGCACGAACCGCATCGACCCCGTGAACGTCGTCTTCACGACGTGGGGAACCAGGGGCCGCGCGGCGAGCCAGGTCGAGGCGCACGCTGGGTGGACGTCGAGCTCCGGCTCTCTGCAGTCCTTCGTCGACCACGGGGCGTGCTTCGGGATGCACGCGCAGCGCGCAAGCGCGATCGGCTCGCGGTTCCACGTGCGCGTTCGCGGCCAGCATCAGGATCCGGCTCTTGGCTGGGTTGCCGTCGCCGGCGTCCATCACGAAGATCTCGTGCTCTTCCCGATCCCGTGCGGGCACGCCGTCGACTCGAACGGACCCGGTGGGAGCGGGTTCGATCAAGGGCGTGACGAGCTGGAGCAACAACTTGTTGCCGCAGGTCACGTCTCGTCGCGCGTGTGGTGGGGAAACACCCAGAGCTTCAAGCAGTGCGACGGCGACTACGCCGGATCCGACGGCTGGACGGTGTTCATCTCGCTTCATCAGGTGAATCACTGACCAGCTCGCTCGTGGCGGGTGCCGGTTCCGCGCTCGCGGTGCTTACGCTGGTAGGCGCAGGCGCCGGGTCGGCGCGCGATGCAGAGCCCGTGCCGGCCTCGCGGTTCACCCTCGACGATGCGCGAGCGTTCGAGGAGTACCCGTTGTACTTCGCGGGCGATCGGGTCGACGGGCACGAGCTCGTCGCCGTGCTGCGTCGTTCCGACAGCGCCGAGTTCGTGTCGTTCGTCTACGGCGACTGCACTCCGGCAGACGGCATGGGCTGCGCGCCTCCGATCGAGATCCAGGTGTGGCCCGCCTGCCGGCGACACCTCGCGCTCTATGGCTCGGCTCCCGGCGATCCAGGCCTTGAGAGGACGACCGTTCGCGGCGTTCCGGCGGCAGTTCTCGATGGCGGTGCGCAGCTCGAGCTCCAGACCGGGCGATCGACGATCGCCGTATTCGGGGACTCGCGCGGCCGTGTCGCTCGTGTCGCTCGCGCCCTCCGCCCGGTTGGGGACGTTCCGTTCGCGCCTCAGGAGCTCCCGCCGCCCGAGCAGGGTGCGCCGGAAAGTGCGCTCACATGTTGAGCTGCGTGCGGCACGGGAGAGCTCAGGCGCCGAGGATAGCCGGGGCTGCCTCGGCGCTCTCGAAGGCGAGATCGGGAAAGACCTCGAGTGGCGCAAAGCGCGCCTGGAAGAAGCGCAGGTGCTCGGGCTCGTACGTAATACGCAGACCGGGTATGTCGTGCGCTCGCGAGTGGACGTGCTTCACGACATCGGCGACCCACGTCAGGTGCTCCTGCGTGTACACCCGGCGCGGGAGGGTTAGCCGTACGAGCTCGAGCCCGTCGTACGCGTCCGAGCCGTGCTGGCCCGAGACGATCCCACGCTCCATCGAGCGGACGCCGCCGGCGAGGTAGAACGCCGCCGCGAGCGTCTGGGCAGGGAACGCCAACTGCTCGAGATGGGGAAGAAGGCGCTTTGCGTCGACGAAGACGGCATGTGCGCCGATCGGGACGACGATGGGAACGTCGGCCTCGGCGAGCAGCGTCCCGAGGTACCGCGCCTGGGAGACGTACGCCGCGACGACGCGCTCGTCCGTTGATTCGCGGATTCCCTGAGCAAGCGCCTCCATGTCGTGCCCGGCCATGCCTCCGTAGTGAGGAAAGCCCTCGTAGACGACGACCTGCTCGCGTATGCGACGGGCGAGCTCGAGATCGTTCACGGCGACGAAGCCGCCGATCGGCACGAAGTGGTCCTTCTTGGAGCTGAAGATCGCTCCGTCGGCGTGGTCGGCGATGAGGCGGATGAGCTCGCGCAGCGACCGCTCCTCGTAGCCCGGCTCGCGCTCTTTGACGAAGAGGGCGTTCTCGGAGATCCGGGTCGCGTCGAGGATGAACGGGACATCGTGCTCGCGGGCCAGTTCCCGCACTGCAGCCAGGTTCTCCATCGAGAAGGGCTGGCCGCCGGCCATGTTCAGGCACGCCTCGTGGCGCACGTACGCCACCTCTCCGGGCGCCGCCGCGTCAAGGACGCGTTCGAGCTGCTCGAGATCGATGTTCCCCTTGAAAGGGAACGGCGACTCGGGATCCGTTGCCTCGGAGACTGCGACGTCGACCCAGCGCCCTCCGGCGAGCTCCACGTGCTCGCGCGACGTCGTGAAGTAGAGGTTGGACGGGACGATCGTCCCGGGGCGGACGAGCGCGAGCGCGAGCAGATGCTCCGCTCCGCGACCCTGGTGAGCGGGAATCAGATACCGATAGCCGAACGTCTCACGGACGACCTGCTCGAGGCGGAAGTAGCTGCGTGAGCCCGCGTACGCCTCGTCGCCCAACTCCATTGCTGCGCGTTGCTCTTGCGAGAGAGCCGAAGTCCCGCTGTCCGTGAGCAGGTCGATGAACACATTCTCGGATCGGAGGAGGAACGTGTTGTACCCAGCCTCTCCGATCGCGATCCGTCGTTCAGTGGGAGCGCTCAGCTCGATCGGCTCAACGACCTTCGTCTTCCATGGCGGAGGGCGGAGCCGGCTCACGGGTCGAATCCTCGCGGGGCGACGCCGGGAGAGCATCGGTGGAAATCCGAAGGGCTGTGCGGGCCTGAGAACCTGGTCGAGCGTCCAGAGGCCAAGTAACAGACTGTTACTTGCCTCGATGCTTGATCGGCGTGGCAAGATCGGTCCGTGGAGACGATGCGCGCCATTCGCAAGCGCGAGGCCGGGCCCGGGCTCGTCCTGGACGAGCTCCCCGTACCGACGCCGGGACCGGACGAGGTCCTCATCCAGATCGAGGCGGCGAGTATCTGTGGCACGGATCTCCACATCGACCGCTGGGATCAGTGGTCGTCCGAGCGCGTCCACCCCCCGCTGACACTGGGCCACGAGCTGTGTGGGACGGTCGTGGCGATCGGAAGCAGCGTCCGTGGAGTCGCGGAGGGCGACTACGTATCGGCCGAGAGCCACGTCACGTGTGGAGACTGCTTCCACTGTCGGACCGGCAAGGCCCACATGTGCGAGCGAACGCAGATCCTCGGCGTCGACCGAAACGGAGGGTTCGCGGACTTCGTCGCCGTTCCGGCTTCGGTGGTGTGGCAGAACGACCGCGCGAAGCTCCCCCCGGAGCTCGCGTGCCTCCAGGAGCCGTTCGGCAACGCGGTGTTCGCCACCTCCACCCAGGACCTCGCCGGTCGAGCCGTGGCCGTTCTCGGTTGCGGGCCCGTCGGGCTCTTTGCGATCGCGATCGCGCGTGCCTTCGGAGCAGGCCGCCTGCTCGCGTCCGACCACGTGCCCTACCGCCTCGAGCTGGCTCGGTCCTTGGGTGCGGACCACGTCGTGAACGTCGACCAGGTCGAAAGCGTGCCCGACTGGTTCATCGAGCACAACGAGGGCGTGGGCCTCGGTGTCGTCTTCGAGATGTCGGGTGCGCTGCGCGCGATCGAGGACGCGTTCGGAATCGTCCGGCACGGAGGCAATGTCGTCCTCTTCGGGATTCCGTCCAGGCCGGCGACGATCGACATCGCAGAATCGCTCATCTTCAAGAACCTCACCGTAAGCGCGGTCAACGGACGCGAGATCTGGGAGACGTGGTACACGACTCGGTGGCTGCTCGAGCACGGTGTGGTCGACCTGCGACCGCTGATCACCACTGAGCTTCCGCTCGAGCGCTTCGAAGAAGGCTTTGCGCTGCTCGAGACGGGCGAGGCCTGCAAGATCGTCCTTCGACCGAACGGAGGTAGATGATTGATGCCACGATCTCGCGCGCCCGGATGCGCGATCTGGCGCGTCGGGGCCGCTTCCACCCGGGCGGAGGCCGTGGAACGGCCTCGCGCCGGGCGTGCGCTTCACGACGGGAAAGCGGCACCGAGGCGTCCAGCCTCGCCGCCGCTCTCTCGTCGCGCCCCCGAGCGGCCAGCTCACGCCCCGGAGTCGGCAATCTCATGGCATCAATCATCTAGCGCATGAACGTGGTCCTGAACGAGCAGGTTGGCGCTGAGCTCGACGCGCTACGCGCGGCGCGC
>Ga0326597_10015147_pt1 | contig 10092 bp, 11 predicted proteins | sample RVTome_12_FD_203789 | JGI IMG/M metagenome (GOLD analysis project Ga0326597, IMG submission 203789) | Soil microbial communities from uranium-contaminated site in the Upper Colorado River Basin, Wyoming, United States - RVT100D185 | ecosystem: Environmental > Terrestrial > Soil > Contaminated >...
GTCCACAGCCCACCTTGCCTGACCATAGATCGGGTCGCGCATGGCGAGCAGCCTCGACGCCTCCCCGAGCGCGTCGTCCCGATCGAGCAACGGTCTAACTCCGGGCTCCTCGGAAGTCCTGCGAATTGCCGTGGCTGCCGACACTTTGAGCCAGAAGGACTCGGTACCCGAGGGAAGCGCGGTGAGGCGCCCGGACAAGGCTCCCCAACCCCCTCCGCTCCCAAGAACGACGCGACGCTCTCCCAACAGTCGCTCCGAGACCTTCGCCTCCAAAACTCGGAAGTACGGCTCTCCGTGCGTCTCGAACAGCTCCGGGATCGAAGCTCCGGCCTCCTTCACGATCTCGGCGTCGAAGTCGACGAAGCGCCAGCCCAGGCGACTGGCGAGGGTACGACCGACGCTGGTCTTCCCCGAGCCCATGAAACCCACGAGGAGGACCCGGTCGAGCGCCTCGGCGGTCACCGTTCGCCGAATCCTCGTTCGCTCAGATAGGTGAGATACGTGTCGAAGTTGCGACGCACCTCCCCAACGGAGTCTCCGCCGAACTTCTCGAGGAGCGCGTCGGCGAGCACGAGTGCTACCATGGCCTCTCCCACGACGGCCGCCGCCGGCACCGCACAAACGTCGCTGCGCTCGGTCGATGCGTTACCGACCGATCCATCCCGCATGTCAACGCTAGGGAGCGGCTTCATGAGCGTCGAGATCGGCTTCATCGCTCCCCGGACGGCCAGAGGCTCCCCCGTGGTGACACCGCCCTCCAGACCTCCGGCACGGTTGGAGGCGCGACCGATCCCTCCCGAGCGTGGCTTGTCTTCGCTTCGCACGATCGGATCGTGGACATCGGAGCCCGGTCGCGCCGCGGCCGTGAAGCCGAGGCCGATCTCGACCCCCTTCACCGCCTGAATCGACATGAGCGCGCCCGCCAGGCGGCCATCCAGCTTGGTGTCCCACGATACATAGGAGCCCAGCCCGACCGGGAGCCCGGTCGCGACGACCTCGAACACGCCACCCAAAGTATCCCCGCGCTCCTTCGCCTCGTCGATCCCGGCCATCATCCGCTTGGCCGCGCCCGCGTCCAAGCACCGGACAGGATCAGCGTCCGCAACGGCATTCAGGTCCTTCGGCAGCTCGCACGGCTCGGCCTCCACGGACCCGATCGACACGACGTGGCTGCCCACCGCGATGTCGAACTCGGCGAGTAGCCGCTTCGCGACCGCGCCGCAGGCCACGCGCGCCGCGGTCTCACGCGCGCTGGCTCGCTCGAGGATGTCGCGAACGTCCCGACGGTCGTACTTCAGCGCCCCGACTAGGTCCGCGTGTCCGGGTCGGGGCAGGTAGCCGGGCCGCAGCGCCTTCGGATTCGCATCCGGCTCTGGAGCCTTGTGGCTCATCGCCACGGTCCAGTTGTCCCAGTCGCGGTTCCAGATCACCATCGAGATCGGCGAGCCCAGAGTCTCTCCGAGGCGAACGCCGCTCAGCAGCTCGGCGCGATCCGACTCGATCTGCATCCTGCGGCCGCGACCGTACCCGCCCTGGCGACGCATGAGGTCCGGGTCCACGTCCCGCTCCATCTCCAGACGGAGACCGGCCGGAATGCCTTCGAGCAGGGCCGTGAGACCTCTTCCGTGAGACTCGCCCGCCGTGTGGAAGCCGATGCGTTTCATGACGATTTCAGGGTGGCAACACCAGGGTGACCGACAACACAAACGCCCGGCAACGCCGGGCGTTGCGCGCCAGACTATATAGAAGAGTGTGGGTTGGAGTCCAAGCCCAGCCCGACCCGGCCGGTCAGCACGGGCCCGCTGAGGGACCGCGAGCTAACTACCGATCGTCACCGTGACCGTGTCCGCCGCGCTCGCGGCGAGCAGATCAGAGGCCTTGACGATGATCATGGCGCTGCCCGTCGTAGTCCCTGTCTGCTTGAGGAACCGGGACAGCGTGGTGTCCTGCGAACTCAGCGATACCACCTGCGAGATGAAGGCCGCCGTGCCCGTCCCGAAGACGCCGGAGAAAGTCACCTGCGACACTCCGTTGGCCGACGCGACATTCACGGTCACCTGGACGGAGTCTCCGGGGGCTACCGTCGCGCCGGCCGCTGGGGCCGTGATCTCCACGGTCGGCCCCAGCAGGGTTCCGCCGAGCGCCGGGCCGGTGAAGAGATTCTCACCCGTGCACGCCGCGATCGCCGCAAGGATGAAGGTCGCCGCCACCGCCACACGTAACCGGCTCCCGCGTCCCTTCGAGGGACGTATCTCGTCTCGTCGTCTCATCGGCTCAGCGTGTGCCGCGCACGATGTTCGGCGTCACCAGAATGATCAGGTCCTGCTGGATCTGCTGCTCCCGCCGCACTCGGAAGAGCCTGCCGATGAGCGGCAGGTCCTGCAGGAGCGGAATCCCCGACCGGGCCTCGGTGCGCTCGCTCTGGGTCAAGCCGGACACCACCGTGGTCTCACCGTCCCGGACGAGCACACGCGTCGTCACCCGCTGGTTGCGGAAGATGAAGCCGGCATCGGACGGCGCCAACTCGGCCGCGGACCGCTCGGCCTCTACCTCTAGGAGGATCAGCCCGTCAGCCGTGACGTGCGGCGTGGCCCGTAGAATGATACCCGTCTGCTGCTGCTCGACCTGGGCCACTGGGAAGGCGCCACCCGCGCCCCCGCCTGCGCCCGCGTCGATCGTCCGGATGGGGGTGAGCTCACCGACGACCAGCTCGGCCTGTTGGTTGTCGAGAACCGTCACCTGCGGGGTGGCCTCGATGTCGCTGAGGTTCACCGCTTCCAAGGCGTCGATGAAGCCGATCAACTGGTGGCGGCCGACCACGAGTGAAGTCAGGAACTGCACCGTGGGCGCGGCCACACGAGCGGTCGCGTTGCCGAGCGCGGCGATGGAGTTGCCGCCGAGTGCAACGACAGCGGTTCCCTGGTCGATGACCTCGGGCACGCCGTCGCCGTCGGTATCAGCGAAGCCACCCGAGAGCTGGTTGAACTGGTTGCCCTGGGAGTCCTTCAACTCATAGGTGACACCGAACTCGTCCAGGTCCGTGCGGTTCACAAAGATGATCTTCGCGGAGATCGACACCTGCGGCGTCTCGATGTCCAGATCCGCCAGCAGCGCGGCGACCGCGTCCTGCACCCGCCGGATGTCCGAGACGATGAGTGTGTTCGTGGCGGTCGACACCGTGACCTGACCGCGCTCCGTGAGCAGCGGCTGAAGCGCCCCCTGCACCTCGGTCGCCGTTCCGAACGAGATCCGGTAAGGCGTCGTCTCGATCGGCTCGATCGCTTCGCGGCTGTTGAGGTCGTTGATGTTGTCGACCCGGATGATTCCGTACTCGTCCTCGGTGGCGACGAGCCCCTGACCGCTCAGGATGGTCCGCAGCGCGACGTCCCAGGGCTGATCGTTGATGTCCGCCGTCACGTTTCCTGTGACGTTCGACCCCGGGACGATCGACGTGCCCGAGTACGACGCGAAGGCGAGCAGGACCTGGTTGATGGGCGTGTCGACCCACGTGATCGACATGCGGCGGCCCTGGCTCTGCTGTGCGGACGCGACCTGAGGAGCGGCGAGGGAGGTCGTCCGGGACGGGGTGCGATCGAACGTCGTCGCGCCCCCGGTGCCCGAGGACCACGGCTCGAAATCACCGGTGGGGTTCTGTAGGACGATCCTCAGTCCACGCGGGTCGGGAATGACCGTATAGCCCACCTGCTGCTCGAGAACGAACACGACGCGAACCACGTCGTCCGAGTACTGGCTGGAGCGCACGGAACGGATTCCGCCACGGTTCACCGACGCGAACTCCGCCCTCGGCAGGGCATGACGCGCGTCCATGAGGTCCACGACCAGGCGGTAGGGACCTTCCATGGTGAAGTCGCGGAATTCGACGTCACCATCGACCGTGATGAGCACGCTCGTTTCCGACGGCATCGGAGTGATCGTCACTTCCGTGACGGACCCTCCGAAAGCCAGAAGCGTACTCGCCCACAGAGCGAACATCGACGTCATTGGGTGCCTCCCTGGCGCCTAGATGCAATGAACATTGTCCTTCTATCCGTCAGACCGAATTCCTCCACGTCCACGACGACGCGGTCCCTCTGGATCTCTCGGATCGTCGTATTGCCGATGCGCTGGCCCACCTTCGCATTGTAGGCGGCACCGGTCGCTACCGTGACCGTCCCGTCGGGCGCCACCGCGACCGCTCCCGTCGTGACGACGGCGACGCTGTACGTCGGATCCGGATCCCAGATGATGCCCGTCAGCGCGAGCTGCTCGTAGCGCGGGCCACCCTGGTCGCTGGCGGACAGCGGCAGGAAGGGATTGCTGCGCGGAAACGACGGGTAATCGAAGACCTCGCGCTCGAACACGAGCTCGGGCTCCGGCTGCGGTGCGGTCGGTGGGTCCTGCGCCCGGACGACGCCCGGGAAGACCAGGCAAGCCATGGTCGCAAGCGTGACCGTCCAGACGCGATGGTTGGTCATGGTCAGCCTCCGACCTGCGCCGTTGCCGGCTCAGCCGGCCGGTTTGCGAAGACATAGGTCTCGATCCGGAACGTCACGCGCACGGGGGTCTCCAAGTCAGGATACTGCGTAGGGCTGCCGTAGAGCGTGACATCCAGCTGCACTGGCGTGACGATGCGGGACAGGTTGGCGATCGCGGTGAGGAAACGGCCGACGGAGTGGTACTCTCCGATGACGGCCATGTCATACGACCGTCGGTCGTACGGTCCGGCGGGCTCCGGCGGCTGGGGTCCGAGCGCGTCCACCGTCACTCCGAACTGGCGTGCGCGTGCCTGAATGTCGTCCAGGAGGGCCGGAACCTCGTCGCGAGCCGGGATCAGCGCCTCCAAGCGAGCCACGTGCCGCTCGTACAACGCCAACCGAGCCTCGAGGTCGCCGCCACCCTGTGCGGACAGCACTGATGCGCGACGGTTGACGGTCTCTAGGCGCTCGATGTCCGTGAGGGTCGCGGCATTCGCCTCGTTCCGCGGACCCATGATGTACATGTTGAACGGGATGATGATCACCAGCAGCGCGACGCCACCCAGCAGCCAGTTGCGTTGCGTCGGGTCGTCGGGATTATACCAGGGCATGGCTAGTTCCCTCGAGGCGCGGCGGACTGCGCAGACACGGACTCTTCATCGAAGAGCGGAACCGTCTGGAGCTCGTCGAGCGGAGGCGGTTCGTAGGTAACGAGAAGCTCGAAGACCTGAACCAAATCGGTGGGATCGGCCTCCGAGGGCTGCTGCTGGATGGTCTGCAGGTCCGCGTTCCTCAAGAAGCTGGACGACTCGAGGCGGCGCACGAACTGGGTGACCGAGTAGATACTTCCCGCCCTACCTTCAATGCGGACCTGGAGCGGATTGTCACTCGCGTAGGTGATCGTGCGCAGCCAGAGGTACTCGGGCACCGCGGCAGCCACCTCGTCCAAGAGGTGCGGCCAAATCAAGCGACCGGCGTCGATCTCCTGGATGATGGAGACCCGCTCCGCGATCGAATCACGACGCGCCGTCAGCCTGCTGGTCTGCTCGATGAGCGCCGCGAAGCGGATGGAGTCCTGGCGCTCCTCCTCGAAGCGGACGCCTAACTCCTCGCGCTCGGAGCGGACCCCCAGGAACGAATAGCCCATGTATCCTATCGAGATCGCCGCGGCGACCGCGAAGAAGATGACGTACCGGTCTGCGGCGTCGCCTCCGCCGCCGCCCAGGCTGAGCTTCGGCATGGAGAAGGAGAAGCCGCCTTTGGCGGCGCGCTTTTTCCCGCCGGGTAGCAGATTGACTTCGATCACGGTTCGGCTGTCCTCGTCTAGGCGCGGAGCGCCAGCCCCAGCGGCAACAGCAGCATCGGAGCGGCTTCCTCGATCGAAATGTCGCCCGCCGCACCCGGCCGGACCGGCACCCGCTCGAAGGAATTCACCAATTCGGTCGTGACGTTCATGCGGCGTCCGAGCGTATCGGCCATGCCCGGAATCCGTGCACCCCCACCACTCAAGAAGATCCTTCCGACGGTGTCGCCGTCCTCTCTGGTCATGAGGAAGGCGCTCGCGCGCTCGATGCCGACCGCCACCTCATCCGCGGACGACTCCACGAAGCTGTCCAGGTCGTGCACGGTCTCCCGGGCCTGCACCACGTCCTCGGCTTGCTCGGCCGTGAGGCCGCGCTCGCGCTGCAAATCCTCGCGGATCTTGCGGGAGCCGAACGGGATGTCCCGAGTCAGGATCGGCACGCCGTCCTCGAGGATGTTCACGTTCGTGGTTTCGTGACCCACGTTCACGAGCGCGATGATGCCTTGGGACGAATCGGGATAGTTGTGTTGGAAGGCGTTGTGGAGCGCGAACGCATCGATATCGATGATGACCGGGTTGACGCCGGCGTCCTGTAGGAGGCCGACCTTGTTGTCCACCAGCTCGCGCTTCGCGGCGACCAGCAGAACCTGCATCTGGCTCCCCGAACCCTCGGGATCCAGAATCTGGAAGTCGAGCTCGACGCTCTTGATGTCGAACGGGACGTGCTGCTCGGCCTCCCAGCGGATCACCTCGCGTGCGTCGGACTCCTTCATCCGATCCATCTCGATCTTCTTGATGATCACGTCGTGGCCGCCGATGGCGGTCACGACGTCGGTCCCCTTCATGCCCATGTCCTGGAAGAGACCCTGCACCGCCTCGGAGACGAGACCATAGTCCATGATCTCTCCCTCGACGATCGCGTCGGGCAGGAGCGGCCGCATTCCGACCCGGATCACCTCAGGCTGATCGCCCGAGTGATCCACCTCGACGACCTTCACGAAGCCGGAGCCGATATCGAGGCCGACCGAGCTGCTCTTTCGTCCGAAGAGGCCCATTCGCCGCCTTCACTCGGGGGATTGAAACCTAATTTTCCTGAGAATGTCGCAGTCAGGTTACCACAGAAAGTCGAGCCATGTCAAGAATAAAATGGCCCGCTAAGCAACCGTAATTATTGGTAAACATTTGAATATGATGCTTCCGTAAAGAAGGCCGGCGAAGCGCGGGTGCTCCGCCGGCCTTCCGCGGCGCTCAGTTCGTGACCGACGTCAAGTCGACCCAACTTCGCTCCGCGAGCGGCCTGGCCCTCGAGAGCGCGGAGTTGTTCAGCACGGCTCTCGTCACCGCACACCGCGAGTAGATGATCTGGCTACTCCCCGTGTAGGTCTCGTTGATGTCGCCGGCGTTCGAGGCCATCACCGCACCGACGATGAGGTTGTCGCCCACCCCCGCCGTGAAGCTTCCTTGGGTGATGATGATCCCATAGAAGGTGAACCCGCCGCGGACTTCCAGATCCCCATCCACGAGAAGAATGCCCTGCGCGTACGAGCTGCTCGATACCACGAGCGGCCCGGCGTGGTAGATGAGCGGGAAGTAGGCCCCGCACGGTGCGATGGGGATGGTGTCGCCCCAGTTGCTCGGATCGGCCGTATCGCACCGGGGTGGCACGGTCGCCGTCACACTGGGTCCCACGGTGGTGATGGGGGAGACCGAGCTGGTCACGTCCTTCCCATCGGCCTGGGCGACCGCCACCAGCTCGGTCCAAGTCAGGTTGCCGAACTCGGTGAAGGTCTCGTCGACGAGGGTGGAGTCCTCGTCGAAAGGCGGCTCGCCATCGATCGTGGCCTTACCGCCCGTGGTCTGGGGATTCCCTCCCGTGGTGTCCTCGAGCACGATGCCCGGCAGCGAGTCCGCGGGGAGGCTCGTGCAGTAGGGCCCCCACGTCGTCGGCGTCATGTTGTCGCCCGTGATGGCGGCGGATCCCCCGACGTTCACGTCCCCGCGGGTCGTGAGCGCACCCGGGGGGTCGATATCGGCGTACAGGATCTTCGTGGTGATGCCGATGGTCCGGCGGGCACCCGCCCACATATCCCCACCCTCCGTGACCTCGCCGGTCGCCGTGAGGAAGTATACGTGGTCGTTCGCATTCATGATCCGTACGCTCCAGATGCCGTTCGAGAGCGTGTCGGTCAGCGTGGTATCCGTCCACGGTCCGATGTTGCCGAGACTGTAGCCGTTCCAGTTGGCCATCACCTCGTTCGCACCGGCCTGCGCGATGTTCAGGGCCAGGTTGGTATGGTTGCTGGCTACGCCGATGCGCAGTTCCTGTCGTGACATGTAGAAGCCCGCAGTCACCAGAATCCCGATGATCACGAGGGCCCCGGTCACGGCCGGAAGCGCGAAGCCCCTGTTCCTTTTGTCGGTTCTCATATCTGCTGCTCCGATGGCGGCGCCTGTGCCGCGCTAGTTCCTCGTGTAGATCCACGCGGTGATCGAGTCCGCGACTTCCCGGTCGAGGGAGTTCATGACGCCCGATCCGGTGCGTACAGTCACCTCGATCTGTCGGACGTTTGCGGCAGTCCCCGTCACGGTCCCCAACGCGTCCCGATAGGTGAACTCGAGGCCCGTCCCTGCCCGGATGGGGCCCACGATGGGGACCATGTCACCTCCGCGCTGCCGGCGACCCAGATACGGGTCCCCTCCCAACGTCGTGATTCCGAACGTATAGCGGTCGTAACTGCGGACCGGAGCCCCGAGGCCGACCGAGTCGGCGGTGAAGAGGGCCGCCTGTCCGTTGAACCTGATCGTGGTCGCCGCGTCGCCGTTCTGCGGGCACGTATCGGTGGTGTCGACGCCCGTTGCACTGGCCCGGATCCAAGTGTCGTCGTCATCGTCGTCCTCGTCGTTGTCGGCGAACACGAAGACCGAGTCTCCCGCCTCGAACCTCCTGCCCGGGAGGTTCAAGACCGTGACCTCGGGCTGGCCCGAGAAGTCCGTCGCGCAGACCACGGAGAACTTCCGCATGAGCCGCACCCGCACCGAGTCCGAGCTCATGGCGATGATGTCCCCACCTGACGGGCTCACTTCACGCAACTCGCTGAACAGGACCTGGAGCGCCATGCGCGTGCTCTGCTGCCCGGACATCACGGCGCTCTGCGCCGTGTAGGTGCGCTGGTTCGTGATCAGAATCTGGAGGGCCGCCATGAGCACGAGCGACCCGAGCACGGTCACGACGAGCAGCTCGATCAGCGTGAATCCCGCTCTCTCGTCGCGCGTCATCGTCTCAAGATCCTGAACGTGAACGTATCCACCACCTGCGGGGCGTTGAACGGCGCGGCACCCGCGATGCTGGTCATCCCCGGCCCCGTGGTGATGATCCGCACCATCTTGTTCTGACCGCCCATGGTCGTGGCGGTCCAGGTCACGGCGAAGATGCCCACCGAGTCCGCGCCGGAGCCCACGCTGTCGTACGGCAACGACTGGAGGCGATCGATGACCGTCTGGAAGGCCGCCGAGCGCTCCGTCATGAGGTCGGACAGCGTGGTCTGCCGCACGATGAACGCGGTCGTGCCCGCGAGTCCCAGCACCCCGACGGTCAGGATGACCATCGCGATGATGACCTCGACCACCGAGAAACCCCCGCGGGATCGCGTGCTGGTCGACGGGCTCGTCACACTCGTCATGGCGTGGCTCACATGCCCACCAGTTGCCCCATGGGCAGGATGAGGACCGACGTCGAATCCGCGTTTTGCCAGAACTCGAGCGTGATCGCTGCATCTGAGGTGGCCGTGAGGGCGAGTGCTGGGCAGTCCGGATCGGCGTACCCGCGCGGCGTCATGCAGATGAGGAAGCGAGTCGGATTGGAGCGCAAATCGACGTTCAGCTCCCGCCGGAAGTGCGTGATGTTCGTCACGCCGCCGGAATCCTCTATGTAGGCCGAGTCCCCATCCGAGTCCACGATCAGTCGCATCGTCTCGCCCATCTCGATCGACCTGGCGCGAGCCATTTGATGCAGCGTCGCGTACATGGTCTTGGCGCCCCGCGCGGCATAGGCCGACTGCGCGTTCTGAAAGCTCGACAGAGCGACCCCGACGAGAATGCTCCCGATGAGGATCACGACGACGAGCTCGATGAGGGTGAAGCCGTTCGGGCTACGCTTCATGACTCCGTATTCCCTGGGCCAGGTGGGGACTGGCCATCATCAAACCAAGTTCCGTGCCAGCTACGGGTGCAATATTGATGCGCCTCTTCCCCACCGCAAAGGATTGTTGCCGGCACTTTTTGCCCAGCAGGGTAAGGAATGCGGAGGGAACGCGG
>Ga0326597_10015150_pt1 | contig 10091 bp, 14 predicted proteins | sample RVTome_12_FD_203789 | JGI IMG/M metagenome (GOLD analysis project Ga0326597, IMG submission 203789) | Soil microbial communities from uranium-contaminated site in the Upper Colorado River Basin, Wyoming, United States - RVT100D185 | ecosystem: Environmental > Terrestrial > Soil > Contaminated >...
TACGCGCCGGTCTGGACGTCCACCGCGACGATGGAGTTGCCGAAGAGATTGGCGCCTTTTCGATCGCCGCCGTAGGTGCCGGGGATGGGCGACGCCAGCGGAATGTAGAGCAGCCCCCGCTGCTCGTCGAGCGTGAAATAGAAGGGCCAGGCATTCACGCCGAGCCGTCCTTTCCAGCTGTCGCCCTCCCACGTGTCGTGGCCGATCGATCCGGGCTGAGGCACGGAGCTGAACTCCCACAGCTTGGCGCCGGTGCGCGCGTCGAACGCGCGGGCATTTCCAATCCCGCCGCCGGTGCCGGGCGGCGTGTTCGCGCCGACGATGACGACGTTGCGGTAGATCTGCGGGACCGAGTTGTACGGCACGACGATGTCGACTTCCCCGGCCTTGCCGAAGCCGGCGGCCGGCGCGCCGCTGCTGGCCGCGAGCGCGACGAGCCTGCGGCCGGCCGTGAAGACGATGCGCGGCGCGTTCGCGCCGTCGCCCGGCCAGTACGCCACCCCGCGGCGCGAAGGGGCGCCGCCGGCGACCGGATACTGCCAGAGCTCCTTGCCGCTCTCCGGCTCGAGGGCGACGATGCGGTTGATCGCCGGCAGATACATGACGCCGTTCACGACGATAGGGGTTGCCTGAGAGTTCACCGTGACGGGGCGTCCGTCCGGCGCCGGAGCCGGATTGGGCAGGAGGCGATACGTCCAGGCCTGCGTCAGGCTGGCCACGTTCGTCGGATTGATCTGGGTCAGCGGCGAGTAGCCCGTGCCCGCCTGGTCGTGCCGGTACATGGGCCAGTCGGAGGCAGCGGGCCGCGCGGCCTGTTGCTGAGTGCTGCCTGACTGAACCAGCAGCATCGCGATGATCGCGGTGCCGGCGAGACCAGCCGAAGATGTCGAGCGCATGTGTTTCCGCCCTCCTGACGAGTCCGGTGTGAAGGCGCGTAGTATATCGCTCGTCGCCGGGGAATTTTTCGCGCCGGCGGTGGAAATCCACCGCTCAACCGACCCAAAGCCCAGGATCGCCTTGAGAACGCGCGGAGTTGGCCTGCTTTGCGCAGTCCCGCTTGGTACTGGGTTTGCGTCCGAAATACGTGAGCGAATTCGGGGCTGGAGAACCCCGCCGCCATGTTTGATCTCATTACTGGAAAAGTGGACCGGCCGTTTCGCGACGCGCGCGTCATGCCGACGGTGGTTTCTGTCGCGGTTCACGCAGTCGTCGTCGGCGCACTGACCGTTGGCACGCTGTTCGTGGTGACGGACAGCTGGCCGGAGGCGCCGACGGTCATGGCCTTTGTGGCCGACATCCCGGCACCGCAGCCACCCCCACCCCCACCCCCACCCCCTCCGCCCGCGCCGAAGGCGCCAAAGCCGCCTCAGGAGGCGCAGCCGACTCTCAAGGCGGGACTCCTGGCGGCCCCAGTGGCCGCGCCCTTGGGGATCTTCCCCGCAACGGGGATGGGCGGCGGCGAAGAGGACGGCGTGCCGGGTGGCATCGAGGGCGGTATTCCGGGCGGTGTGCTCGGTGGCGTGGTTGGCGGCCTTCTCACGGAAGTGATCCCGCCGCCCCCACCGCTACCGCCCCCGCCGCGGGCGCCGGTACGCATCGGTGGCGACGTCAAAGCCCCGACGCTCTTGCGGCGGGTGGAACCGGTGTACCCGGAAATCGCGGTGGCGGCCAGCGTCACTGGGCTCGTGATTCTCGAGGCAACGGTCAACGAGCAGGGCGAGGTGATCGACGTTCGCATCCTGCGCTCGCGCCCGTTGCTCGACAAGGCGGCAACTGAAGCGGTCAGGCAGTGGCGTTACTCGCCACTGCTGCTCAACGGGACGCCCTGGCCGTTCGTCCTGACCGTGACGTTGAGATTTTCGATCAATTAGAAGTAGGTCCCCTCCAAGAGGCCCGCGCCGGCCTGAACTCAAGCCCCCCGGCCAGCGCGGTCGCCCGACAATATCTTGCCCGCCCGTGCGTCTAAGGTAGTAGGAGCTTCTACCTGATCAGCCATCTGACAGCGCTCGAGCAGGATCGTCGCCTGGCGCAGGACCGCCGCATCGCGGAAGTCGTGGCGCGGGAATCGGGCCGACTGGACCGGTTCATCCGCCGCCGCGTCGCCGATGTGTCCGATGCCGAGGACATCCTGCAGGAGGTGCTCTTCGAATTCGTGGAGGCGACCCGATTCCTGCGCCCGATCGAGCAGGTGGGCGCCTGGCTGTTTCGCGTCGCGCACAACCGCATCGTCGACCGGCTGCGCAGGAAGCGCCGCGACGTGTCGACCAGCGAACCGGCGGGCGATGCCGACGGGGAGCCGCTGGTGTTCGACGATGTGCTGCCCTCGCGCGACGGCGGACCGGAGGCCGAGTATGCGCGCCGTGTGCTGCTCGACGAGCTGGAAGCCGCGCTCGACGAGCTGCCGGCCGAGCAGCGCTTCGTGTTCGTCGCGCACGAGCTCGAGGGACGCAGCTTCAAAAAGATTGCGGCCGAGACCGGGCTCGGCGTGAACACGCTCCTGGCTCGCAAGCATTATGCGGTTCGGCGGCTGCGGCGGCGTCTCGAGGCGATCTACGCCATGTTTCGATGAACCAGTGTCGGGACACGACACCGGAGGAGGGCAACCGTGAGGCGGTTTTGGATTCTTCGTGCGTTGAGGTTCGCGGCGTTCGCGATCGTGGCGGTCGTGATTGCGAGCGCCGTGGTCATGGGGCTCTGGAACTGGCTGATGCCGGCCATGTTCGGGCTGCCGGCCATCGGCCTCGGCCAGGCGCTGGGGCTGCTGGTGCTAAGCCGCATCCTGGTCGGCGGGTTTCGCGGCGGCATGGGCCGGCGCACACACTGGCGTCACCGCATGCGCGAGCGCTGGGATCAGATGACGCCCGAGCAGCGCGAGCAGTTCACGGCGGGCATGCAGCGCCGCTGCGGGCCGGTCGAGCCGCGCGCGACGGAGCAGGCGTCATGAACTCGTCGAGCCCTTCTCGCTAGCGCTCGATCAGGACGTCGGCATACCACCCGATCGCGTCGACACCCGCCTCGGTCAGCCGAATGCGGATGCCGTTGGCGGTGTCCTCGAACGTTCTCCACGTGGTCAGGGAGTGATCGATGGTCGCTCCAAGTGTGGAATCCATGTCAAGAACCATCACCTGTAGGAATCCGGGGGCCTCTTCGTCACTCGCCTCACCTCGATGCCCATCGACATGGTGAGATTCCACTCGAACTGGCGGCGCATATCCAGCCAGTAGAACTTTCCGGCGTCCGCGTCGATCTTGGTGCCCCGTAAGCCCGTCGCGCCCGCCACGTCGTGCGGGCGAAGACGGAAGGTTCCCGCGGTTGGTGGCTGAGGAACGAGAGACGTTGGACATTCGGCCTCCACAGCGCTGCTCCGTCCAGCGCCGAGCGATGTCAGTCGAGTACCTGCCTCGCCTTCTCCGGATCGTCAACCACGACGGCGAGCTCGACGAGCGTGTCGACGATGCCGGTCATGTAGATCGCGCGAAGGTTGACCTTGGCTTCGCTGAGCTTGGCCGTCAGCGCGGCCAGCTCGCCGGCGCGGTTTTCGAGGAGCGCCGGCACGACTTCGCCCTCGTCAAACTTGATCTCCGCCTTCCGCAGCGCCTCTCGCGCCGACTCCTCATCGTCGGCAATCAGGCGCACCAGCACGTGGTTGCCGACAGACAGCCCCGAGACGGCCTTCAGATTCACGCCGTAGCGGGAGAGCGCCGTGGCGACGCGGCCCAGCTCCCCCGGGCGGTCGGTGAGCTCAATGGCGAAGTCTCTCATGTCGACCTCCTGCGATTCCAAGCCGTCGCCGGCGCGATCAGAATTGATCGGCCGGCGGCGGGTCAGATGTTTCTCCCCCCTGAAGGCGCTGTCAAGCCTCACGTCAGGGCCGAGTCATCGATGTGGCACCGCTGTTCCGCGGTGAGGTATCGTCTTGCGCGGAGGTCGTGACCGATGCCGCCCGATCCCTTCTACAAGACGCTTCCCGCGTTCGCTCATCGCATCGACGGAGTCTTCAAGGGAGGCGGCGCGGCGGGCGTCGCGTACAACGGCGCGCTGATGGCGCTCGCGCGCAACGGCGTCTGGTTCGAGCGCGTGGCGGGCACCTCGGCCGGCGCGATCACGGCGGCCTTGATCGCCGCCGGATATGACGCCAACGAGATCGACTACATCGCGGCGCCGGCAGACACTCGGAGCGGGCCGCCGGCCAATCTGCCCGTCGGCGTCGAGCCGATGAACTACTACCACCTGTTCATCGACCCGCCGGTTTCACCCAGCGACCTCCGCACCGAAACCAAGCACGGCAACCTGGTCTATCAGGCGATCGTCGGCAGCGTCATCGACGAGATCACCAAGAAAGTCATCCCGCTGCCCGAGATCGACCGGTTCATCGAGGACGTTCTCGACGAGGTCATCAAGGGCGTGCCGAAGGAGAGCGGACCTCACCGGTATCCGCTCCCGTCGTTCCAGCAGGAAGTCGACCTGCCCGACCAGAAGATCCCCGGCTTCACGGTCAAAGTCGGACCGTACAAGGAGAAGGTCGCCAGCCGGACGATCAAGCTCGGAAAAGCGAAGGTCACGATACCGGCCCGCAACGTCGTCGTCGGTCCATTCCCGATGAACATCGCCGGGATCAGGCCCCTGATCCGGCGATTCCTGGTGGACGGTCTGGCCAAGCTGCCCCGAACCATGGTGATGGGACCGACGATGTTCGGCACCGACGAGCTGCGGAAGCTGTTCGCCGATGCGGTGATCGGCGCGGCGCTCATGCTGAATCCGTGGCTCACGGTCCTGCTGAACTTCTTCGCCGAAGGCGGGCTGGTCCGGGGCAACAACTTCTTGGAAGACTTCCGAAAGCTGCTCGAACTGCGAACGGGACGCCGGCCGACCCGCTTCTGCGACCTCCCCATGGCGTTTGCGTGCGTCGCGTGCGACATCACGGCGAAGAAGATGATCGTCTACAGCACGATGGATCCGCAGTACGCCGACATGGAGGTGGCGGAGGCGGTGCGCCGGTCGATGGCGATTCCGCTGTTCTTCGAGCCGCGAAGGGAGGGAGGGCATGAAATCGTCGACGGCGGGACGATGGACAACTACCCGATTGGTCTCTTCCTCGTGAAGAAGCACCAGTTCTTCAGCAACCTCGATCCGGGCGGCCCCGATCCCGAGGTGCACATGAAGCGGGTCAAGTTCGGCTTCTCGCCGGGGACGATGGGCATGGGCCCCGGCTCGAGCCTCGAGGCCACGATCAAGCAGATTCTCTTTCCGTCGTTCGTGCCCGATCTGCCGCCGCTTCCGACCGCCGAGGTCGCGTTCATCACGCGAGTGTTGAACATCGTGGAGACGAACCTCACCGACTCGCCCCTGTTTGCCGCGATGCTGGACGAGCTGAAGGATGTGTACAGGGTGTGTCAGGTGGCGATCAAGGGCGAGTTCGGCCCCTTCGCCACGTTCAACTTCGACATCACGCAGCCGCGGTTCAAGATGATGTGCTCGCAAGGATGGACGGCCGGGCTGGAGGCGCTCGACGACGCCGTGCTGCGAGGGTTCTTTCCGCGCCTGATGGTCGGCGATCGAGCGAACCCGTACTAGCCCGCGCACGCTCCGTGTGACCGTCAGCGCGGTTCATCCGTCGCTGCCCTCAGCCACCGTTGGCCGGTCATCTCCTCGCATGCCGCCCAGAACGTCCGAGCGAGCGCCGGATCGGCGACATCCGGCGCCAGGTGACACCGATCGAAGAACCGTCCCGTCACGCGCGGGAGGTCCGGTTGGGCCGCCAGCCGCAGCACGGGAATGGCGCCGACTTCAGCGCGGACGAACGCCGGCCCCATCACCGTGTGAATGAGTGCGCGTGCGATCCGCGGTAAGCAGGCCTGCGCGCCCGTGAGCACCGCGCCCGGATGCACGGACGCCGTCGTCAGCCCCGGGGCCCGCCGTGCCAGTTCCGAGATGAAAAGCCAGCGGCCGAGCTGCGCCTGATTGTTGGCGACCAGCCAGTCGTACGGCCGGCGGGCAAAGTGAAGGTCGTCCATGTCGAGGCGTCCCTTCCGCAGGGCCGAGAGATCGTGGCTCCCCAATCAGACCGTTGATCACGACGGCCGCGCCGGCAGCGACACCAATCCCGACGAGCTCGCCGGCGGCGCACGCCACGATCCAGCGGCGATAGAACGTCATGAAGAGAGGCTGTTTCCTTTGCGAGCACGACGCTCGGCCTCTCGCTTGAGCGGCGCCAGCGACACCCATCGAATCAGCATCATCCCCGGGGAAAAGAACGACCAGTACCAACGGAACCTGGCGCGCGCATCTGGATCGGTCGACACGACGCGCGTTTCGGTGCGAAACACAGATTCAGCCGCTCCAAGCGGATCGGCGCGGAGCGTCCAGGCGATCTTCACGAAGCCCGGCTCATCGAACGTCGCGAACTCGTCCGGCGGCACCGCCCGGAACACCACGTTGGCTTTCCACGGCTGCGTGACCGCGCCCACGACGACCTCGCGGCCGGGGATTTCGGCCAGGACGCCCCATCCGAGAGCCAGCGTCTCCTCGAGCAGCGCTCGCGGCCGCCGCTGCTCGTCGGGCGTAGCGCCGAGGACCAGCTCGCGTGCCCGGATAATGGCGCGCACGACCGGCGACTGGAACAGGTCCATCTCCCGCGCCGCCGCGAACGTAATCTCCGCCGGCGCCGAGATCCGGACGTGGTGATGTCCGCCGGCCTCGTAGACCGGCATGAATCGATCGAGCAGTTCGTCGTGGTCCTCCGCGCCCGCTTGGGGTGGGGGCTGGCCGTAGCGAAGCCAGGTGACGCCGACGTAGCCGGCGTATGCCCCCACCGCCAGTCCGATGCCGGCCGCCGACCATCGGACGGCCCCTCGAATGGTTGCGCTCATGCCGTTTCGCTCCTCGCCTTAGAGATGGGACAAGCACGCATAAGTCCTGCCGCGGTGCGGTCCGTCCGGGCATGACAATCGGCGGCTGCTTGCGGGCTCCCAAAACCGGCAGAGCTGCCCGCCAGCCGCCGCCTTCATGGGCAATACTCCTCGCCGCCCGCTGAAATCTTCGCAGCTCGAGGAGGCCACGGAGGGAGGTGGGCGACGTTCCTATCACGGCACCGCGGTGCGACGCGGTCCCGCGTGGCGGCACGGCTCCTGCAAAATGGCGGGTCATCGGGCGGGGGAGCTCTGCGATGTGGTTGCGTTGGGTATTCGTGGCAGTGGGCCTCGGTATGGGGTGCGCGCTGGTGGCGGCGCGCCTCGGCGAACGGCGCTGGCAGGCCGCGACCGATCGGGTGCTGGCGGCGCTGCGCTCGCAGGAGGCCCCGAGGTCCGCCGCGTATTCCGAAGCCGATCTCGCGGAGCTCCCGCCGCCGGTCGCCCGCTACTTCCGGCGCGTGATGCGCGAGGGGCAGCCGATCATCACGCACGCGCGGATTACCTGGGATGGTCAGTTCAACATGGGCCGGCCGGGCAGCGACAACTGGCGCCCGTTCACCGCGGTGCAGGAGTTCGTCCCGGGGGCGCCGGGTTTCGTGTGGAACGCGCGCATCTCCATGCTCCCTGGCCTGCCGGTGTTCGTCCGCGACAGCTTCGTCGGCGGTCGCGGCTCGATGCGCGGCGCGGTGTGGGGGCTCATCTCCGTGGTCAACTCCGAAGGAACGCCCACGCTCGCGTCGGGCGCTCTCCAGCGGTATCTCGGCGAGGCCGCGTGGCTGCCGACGGCGCTGCTCCCTCGCCAGGGTGTGTCGTGGACGGCCATCGACGACACGCGCGCGAAGGCCACACTGACGGCCGGCGGGACTACTGTTTCGCTGGAGTTCCGCTTCGACGCCGAGGGGCGCAACGTGTCGGTCTTCGCGCCCGACCGGTTCTATGACGACGGGAAGAGCGAGCCGGTAGCGCGCCCGTGGGAAGCGAAGAACCTGCAGTTCGGCGAGCACGAAGGCGTGACCGCCGCGACCGAGTCGGTGGCGCAGTGGCATCTGCCGTCGGGCACGTTCGGCTACTGGCGCGGGCGCCCCGCCAAGATCGAATATAGGTACGGCGCTCCGGAATAGCCCCGCCCGCCGCGCGGTCAACCCGGCATCAGGGGACCGCGCCGGACCTGGGCCACGAGTTCAGGGTCGAGGACGCGTCTGGGGATGGAAGGCGCTGCCGCCGATGCGATGACCAGCAGACGTCCGGCGGCAGGCTCCGGCGTTCAACCGATTGGCTTTTTCGCCACCAACACTTCGTGCGTGGTGGGGTCGAGATCGGAAAGCTCGGACGGGACGCTGCGCGCCAGAAACCCTGCCTGCGACAGCAGACGGATCCAGTCCGCGCGAGCGAACAATCCTTCGACGTGCCGGTCGTGCTCGGCGCGTATCGATCCGTCACCCATGCGCAGCAGGAACGCGTAATCGACCACGTAGGTCGTGTCCGACGGGTCGGGGTCCCACGTCCATTCCAGGTACCGCAGGCCGCGAGCATCACCGTCGAAGCCGCCACGATCGGTGGCGGGTCGAAAGTTCTCGCGAACGAAATCCGGGGCGAAGAGCGCCGCGCCTCCAGGCCTGCAATGCACGAAGGCCGTCTCGATTGCCATTTGCAGATCGGACTCGGTGGTCATGTAGCAGATAGCATCGTGAACGAAGACGGCGTCGAACCGGCGCCCGAGTCTCACCGAGCGCATGTCGCCGTCGATGTGCTCGCATTCCGGATTCAGCGCGCGACTCACGGCTCGCATGCCGGCGGACGGCTCCACGAGCACCATCTCGAACCGGCTCTTCAGGTGCGACGCGTTGTTGCCGCCGCCGCTTCCGAGCTCCAGTACGGTTCGCAGCGGTCCCTCGCACGCGGCCGCGAGCGTCCGCGCGTAGAACGCGGCTTCCTCCTCGTAATCCGCCGGAGGCGAGAGCAGCGGCCACCATGAGGCCAGCTCGTCGTACATCATCGGCATGCGTTCACCTCGGGCGGCGCGGCCGGTAGCCCCGGAGGTCGAGAAAGTACGACGACGGCGCGCCATACGGAGCGGAGACGACAGGAGGATCTCCGGGCTTCAACGCCCGCACCCGTCGCGCAAACGATTCCGCCGCGTCAATCTGCGACTTCTCCGCGGCCGATAAACGCCCGTCGAGCTCCGCCAGGTACCTCGTCTGCCGAACGATCGAGTCCTCCAGAGGACGTACGGCGCCCGCCATCACGACGAGGCCGGCAATACGCGCGTCGGCCGCGGCGATGCGAGGCGCGAGCATGCCGCCCAGGCTGTGACCCAGTACGAACAGCATTCAGACGACATTGTCGCCCGAAGGACTGCTGACGTCACCGACCGGACCGCCAGGACCGTCCGGTTACCCGTCGCGCGTGAAGCGCGTCAGGGAACTGTCTCGGCCACGCAGACCGACGAGGCCGCGAAGGCCAGGTTCGCCGCGTTGTGCGCCGCCAGCGCCTTCTCCTGATCGGCGTTGAACGGCTCGGTTCCGAACGCGCGCGGGCACTGCGAGACGGTCACGATGGTCGGCGAGCGTCCCCATGTGGCGGCGTTCGAGGTATGAATGCCTGCGGTGCCGAGCACCATCCCGGGCGCAACCGTGGAGCCCATCGACGGCCGGATTCTTGACCTGGTCGTAGATGACCTGGTACGTCGCGCCGGCGACGTTCCGCGTCTCGATTTCGAACTCGCCTGGATAGAGCGGGTTGGTTTCGGCCTCGATCCGTGTCACGACGCCCGCGGGGCCGCGCGGACGGGCGTCCCGGAGGCCACCTTGTAGTCGTAGGACGGCGACAGCGAAGCGCCGTGGCTGCTTCCGAAGGAGCCGAAGCACCAGCGATCGTTGGGATCGGTCGCGAACTTGAACGTGCAGTTCTGGTGAGACAGACGACGGGGGGCAGCCTTGCGAGCCATGGTCCGGATGTGATCAATGGTTCCTCACCCGGTACTCGGCCGTCGCGAGCTCGAGATTTAATGGCGCAGCCGGGCGCCCCGCCTCGGGGAAGACTGCCGCGCCTTGCACCTCCCTAAAGTCCGCTCAAGTTGTCCCCGAAACATAAACTGAGTACTTCCTCCGAACAATTGTCTGAAACGCGATGGCAGCTGTGCTCGCCGGCTGGGTCGGGAAGGCCCGATGCCATCCGTCC
>Ga0326597_10015151_pt1 | contig 10091 bp, 9 predicted proteins | sample RVTome_12_FD_203789 | JGI IMG/M metagenome (GOLD analysis project Ga0326597, IMG submission 203789) | Soil microbial communities from uranium-contaminated site in the Upper Colorado River Basin, Wyoming, United States - RVT100D185 | ecosystem: Environmental > Terrestrial > Soil > Contaminated >...
CCGATTTCCCACCCCCGCGGCGCTCTGGCGGACCCCTCAGGCGGCCTGTTTCATCTCCTGCACGATCGGTCGGCCCTGGGCGTCGTAGGCGACGAGCCTGCGCGGGCCGTGAAATAACGCCATCGTCCCGTCAACGTAGCGATGAACGCGCACGTGCGTCTTGACGTAGTGCGCACGAGAGCTGCTAGAGGGGATTTGCAACTTGTGGCCCTCAAAGCTCACGCAGTTGTCGTTGTCGACGGTACGCTCGAACTGGGTGCAAAGAATGTCGGGCAGTCGCGTGCCGATGTAGGGCACGAAAGCGCTCCCGGCCTCCAGGGCGGGGAGCGAAAATTCGGCATTGTGATTGGGCATGTACACCTCATCCAAGTAGCGATTGGCCGCATCCATATCGGTGATGCCGGCCCGCGCCAGTTCCTTGGGCAGGCGCCCCTGGTGGGTGTCGAAGGCGCGCTCTGAGCGGCCTCGAGCCTGCGGCGAATAGGCCGCGATGTGATCAATGCCCAGCTGCTTGAGCGCCCGACCCACCTGGGTCAGGTTGACCTTATCGACTTTGCCGCCGCTCTCCGGGGTATGAAAATAATGGCTGCCCCGATCGCTGTACAGGCTGCAAAACATGCCTTGGCGCGCGATGGTCTGCCCAATGCCGTGAAAACTGGAGTCGGTGCCCTCCTCGGAACAAAAGAACATGCTGGTGTGCTCGCTGGTGGCATCGTCCATGGTCACCACCAGGTCCCAGATCTGCTCGGGCACCCACTCATGGGTGCTCGCGTCCTGGTGCACCATCATCCCCGGCAGGGGCTTGCGTTCGCGCTTCTTGCGGTGCTTGCCGCGCGCCTTGGAGCGCACCACCAGCTTGGCCTCCTGCAGCACGTTCTTTACCCAACTGTAGCTGCGTGTCCCCTCGTGCTCACGACCGTACCACGCGTGGAAGTGCCGCACGTTCCAACCAGAGTAGCCCGAGCCATACAGTCGTTGCAGCCCCAGCACTTCATCCACCGGGGCGCGCCGGCTCGAAACCTGCGCCATTCGCAGGTCGACCAAGCCTTGCATCCCGTCGGCCTCAAAACGCCCTATCTGGCGCCGAAAGGTGCGCTCGCTCACCCCCAACAACTGCCCCGCGTCTTCCTGCGTCAACCGCTTCTCCTGCCAGCCTGCATAGGCCTCTTGGAATCTCATTCTCCGCGTCTCCTGTAACCAACGCGCCCGGCTTATGGGTCTTTCCATACCTCACCCCAAAACCGGACACATTACGTGCTACAGAACCGGACAACTAATTTACTCCCGACAGAAAACACGGTGTTACGTTGACCGAGGGGCGCAGACGCTTTAAAATCGCGCCTCTCCCGATTCCCCGATAGCTCAGCTGGTAGAGCGACGGACTGTTAATCCGCAGGTCCCAGGTTCGAGCCCTGGTCGGGGAGCCAAAAAATCAATGCGTTAAGATAATCCGTCGATCAACGGATGACGGGAAACAGCGCTCTGTTAACCGTCTGTTATCCGTAGCAGCAGGAATCGGCGCCCTCCCCGCCCGTGCCGTACCGCAACGGATGATATTGAATTTGGACCGCGGGTGACCTGATTCCGGGAACGGGTGGCGAGCTGGTAGTCAGTGTCGTTGAAGTTGGGTTCACCGTCCTCATCGAGCGTTTGCATGGAGGCGATCTGGCGCTTCACTTCTAAGCTTGGAACTCATGTCGCAAGTATAGCGGCGCAGGTCGAACAACAGGTTCCGAACAAAGGATAGGGCCGCCCGTTCGGCTTTCGCGAGTTCCTGCGCCACCGCGGCGAGGAACCGCGTGCAGAACCGCGCCGCTGGACCGCGGACCAACGCTCGCCGGTGGAGAAGCGCTTTGGCGAGTACCTGGTCGAGGGCGGATTTCCCGAGGCGCAGGGGCTCGCGCGGGGCCTGCGCGTCGAGCTGCTACAGGGCTACGTCGATACGGTACTGTTTCGCGACGTGCGGGAACGCCACGGCGTGTCGCAGGTGAGCGCGCTGCGCTGATGCGGGCGTTGGCCGATGCTGCGAATACGCACTCGAAGCTGCCGGCGGTGCTGCTGGTCCTGACACAGGAGCAGGCGATCGCGCTCGCGGGCAGCGGCCTGCGGGTGATGTCCGCCTACGAATGGATGCTGGCCGAACAGTGATCGCGGACAAGAGATCGGGCCGCAAGGCAGTCGAGCCGCTGCGGGCAACGCTCTGCCCGTGTGCCAAATTTGTGCCGGCACGAGATTAAAATGTCTTGTAAATCAGACAGGGCCATCCTGGAGGTTGCGTGGGAGACCTTCGTACGCCCATAGGCTGCTCACCGATAAGGCGGATTAACGACCACGTCTGCCGAAGAAGGGTTCCTTTGCTCCCCGTATCTGCAACGGGCCAGGCGTTGCACGTTGCTGTTCCACTGATGACCGTCCAGGATGACCACCGGCTCTCAATTGCCGTTGGAAGGGAACGATAGTCGGCTTTGGCGGCGACCCTACTGGCCGTCCCGCTCCTCGCGGCGGTGTCGGCCTATTGGCTGCACGATGTGGTTGATCCTTGCCACGGTAGCCCGGGGGTGGAGGCGCTCCTACCGTTCGTCCGGCCCGGTGTGGTCGTTTGGAATTATGCGCTGCTCTCGGGTGCCCCCGGGGTTGGTAGGCCGGGATTGGAAATACTCCCACTGGACGCATAGTTACCCCCGGCGGCTTGTACTGCCAACGCGGCATGTGCTGATACCAGGGGCGGGCAACGTAATGATCATGCCAGTAATTGCCGATGATGAAGGTGACAACGCCAAAACCTATAGAAGCGCCGTAGTCGCTCACGGGTACGTACGTGCTTTGGTAGGGATAGACGATGTAAACCGAATTCACCCAGCCCCGGTTCGGTTCTGCGATGACGTCGCACCAGCTGTAATCCTGCAGACACCCTTGAACTGCAACCGCGACCCCATGCTCCAGACTTGCAACCAAGGGATAGTCCATGCCGGGACCCGCCCGAAGTTGAACCGGTTCTACGGTATAGGCCAATTGTTGTTGTGCATTCGCCGCAAGCGGAAGGACCCACATCGTGATCGCCGCGGCCAAGGCGCATGCTTTCGGATAGCTCATAGTTCTCCCGCTTTTCTGGTCCGGAACGCCGGTAAACACAACACCCGACAGCAACTACAACTGGTAGGCGTAGGCGAGAGTCCACACGCCTGAGTTGAGGCTAGCAAGTTAGCGCGACAAATGGCGTAAGCAATTGTTTCACTCTGTAAATGGCCGGTTCCTACGCACACGGTGACTCCTGCGGCGGGTCGCTGCAGTTGTAGTCGGTCGAAGGCAACCTGAAAGCATTGCGGTAACACAAGCCCCGTTTGGCCGTCTTATCACGCCTCCGCGCGCGCTCAGGTTGCCGGCATATCGAAAGCAGCTCAGTCCTACGGTGGAGTGCTGCTTTCCGAGGACGGACGGGTACTCCTTCACGAGCCCATCGATCACACGGACGGATATGTCTGGACCTGGCCCAAAGGCAGGCCCGAGAAAGGCGAAAATCCAGCGCAGACGGCGCTGCGCGAAGTATATGAGGAAACCGGCTTCCGAGCGCACATCATCGGTGGTCTGCCCAGGGTCTATGTTGGAACAACGAGAACCAATGCATTCTTCCTCATGCAACCGATAGGCGAGCAGGAACCTATCGTCAACGAGACCGCGCAGAAACGCTGGGTCAGCTTCGAAGAGGCTTGCAGGCTCATCGAGCACAAACCGGCACGCGACGGGGCGAAAACGCGATCGCGCAATCCTTGACGACGCTGTTGTCTATCGCCAGTGGCTGGGCGCAGGTGCCTCCTTGGTTGGGGAGCCAACGAAATCATGCGCTTAGGCCATCCGTCGCGGTGGCCTGCTTGCATTCCCGGGGTCGAAATATCGAAAGTCCGCGGGCCGGTATAGGCCCGCAAGTGCCTCCACATTGAGCACCGGGGATCGGTATGGGCCCGCCAGAATTCGATACAAATATCGAATACCGGCGTGCGCGCTCGTCCTTGCCAACCCGGTGCTGCGCGGCCTTGCATAATCAGTGCTCGCCGCCGACGCTGCCAACCCGCATTCCGGTGATAGCATTGCCGCTCTTATCGCTCCTCCGCCGGGGGTCTCCATGAACACGTCCGACCAGCAAAAAACCGAAGATGCATTTCACAAACTGATACACGACAACAGCGTCTACGGACTGTGGGAAATCGCCAGCCAGATGACGCCGCACCCATTGCCCGATGCGGTCCCGCATATCTGGAAGGCAGCGCTGCTCGAATCTCTGGTGAAGCAATCCGCCACCGCCGTTCCGATGGGCGACGAACGCCGAGCCATGCAACTATTCAATCCCGGACTGAAAGGCGCCTGGGCCACCACCAGCACCTTGATCGCCGCAGTGCAGGTCTTGCTTCCCGGCGAAATCGCCCGCACCCACCGCCACAGTGCCAGCGCCATTCGCTTCATCATTCAAGGCAATGGCGCCTACACGGCGGTCGAAGGCGAAAAGGTCATCATGCACGAGGGCGACCTGGTGCTCACGCCCAACTGGCAGTGGCACGACCACGGCAACGAGACCGATCACATGGTTGTGTGGATGGACGGCCTCGATGTGCCGCTCACCAAGGCGCTCAACAGCATGTTCTTCGGCATGTACCACATGGAGCAGTTCCCCAACAACAAACCGGTCAACGACTCCCAGGCCCTCTACGGCCATGGTCGACTCTCCCCCACCTGGATGAAGGAGTGTTCGCTGTACTCACCGTTGATGGTCTACTCCTGGGACCAGACGCAAGCGGCGCTGCACGCCATGCGCGACCGTGACGGCAGTCCTTTCGAGGGTATCGCTCTCGAATACACGCATCCGCAGACCGGCGGCCCGGCGCTGCCCACGATGGGCTGCCAGGTGCAATTGATTCGCAAGGGGGAAAAGCTGAAGGCCCGCCATGTCGCCGGCAGTTCCATCTTTCATGTGAGGCAAGGCCGCGGGCGCAGCATCATCAACGGCGAAGTGTTCGAATGGGGTAAGGGCGACATTTTCGTTGTGCCGTCCTGGGCGTTGCATGAACATGCCAACAGCGGCGGCGAGCACGCGATCCTGTTCTCCATCAATGACCATCCGGTGATGAAAAAGCTCGGTTTCTATAGGCAAGAAGCGTTGGCGGACAACGGCGGCTTTCAAGTTGTATGAGCCGAAAGCTCTGAACAGGGGTAGAGGCGGTCCCCTGTTGCTGCGCGATCAGAATTGAACAGCGTGTGCGAATTACGCTGACCACCTATTTTCAGCCAATTTCGTCGTCTAAGCAAACGCTTGAAACTACATCGCCTTGGTAATCGGTAATCGCTAACGCGCGCTCGGGTCGATCTGGACCCCGCAAACAACACCTACCGGTCAGCGGCGTTCGGATGCAGGGGTAATCGCCGCTCGCGATCCTGCTCCAATCCGGCCTTTCGCAGGCGGGCTCACGCACGCAATTGCGACCTACCGGCAAGGCTTTCCGGCCATGCGGCTGGATTGACCCGCTATCCGTTGTTGACGCACCAAGAGCGTGGCTGCTCTAATGCGTCAGCGTCAGCCGTCTCGGATGGCGACGGGAGGAATGCGATGGGAATCGATGACGCATCGGGAATCCAGGCGAATGCCGTGACGGCGCACGGTGTCGCCGCGGCTCGTCCGAGCCTGAGTCTGGCCATCGCCGATTACGACCGCATACGGCCGCTGATCGACGCGCGGGTTCGTCCGCAAGGATTCGACCTGGCGGTCACCACCGACGAAATCGGCCAGTTCTGCGTGCGCCCGGTGTATGAGGAATTCGACGTCGCCGAGATGTCGATGTCGTGGTACGTCGCCGCGCGTGCCCGCGGCGAACCCTGCGTTGCGCTGCCCGTGTTTCCGCTGCGCATGGCGGTGCTCGGCTACCTCTACTGCCACAGGGATGCCCCGTATACGCATCCGCGCGAGTTGGTCGGCAAGCGCATCGCGACGCCGGCGTTCCGTTACACCGTCAATGTCTGGCTGCGCGGCATACTCCGTGACCATTATGGCCTTGCACCCGAGCAGATGAGGTGGTTCACCAATGAGGCGGAAACCAATCAGTACGTGATTCCGCGCGGCATCGATGTCACCGTGGTGCCGGACAAGCCGATCAGCACGCTGCTCCTCGAGGGCGAGGTGGATGCCATCATGTCGCCGACCCCTCCGCCCGAGTACCGGCGCGGCGACCCGGAAATCCGGCGCCTGTTCCCGGACGCGCGCGCCGAATCGGCGGCTTATTTTCGCAACACCGGCATCTATCCGATCACGCACACGGTCGTGATGCATCAACGGCTTGCGCGCGACAAACCCTGGGTGGCCGCCGAACTGGTGCGCGCGTTCCGGGCGTCGCAGGCCCTGTGCGACGCCTACTACCAGCAGGACCCGAAGCGACTCAGTCTTCCGGGCGCTGCGTTCATCGTCGAAGAAGAACGCCGCGACTACGGCGCCAATCCATGGTCGCACGGGCTCGCCGGCAACCGCGGAACGGTCCAGACCTTCATTCGCTACGCGCACGAGCAAGGCTATATCGAGCGGCCCATCCCGCTCGAGGAATTCTTTGCCGACGGAACACTGGCGGCCTAGCTTCTCGGGAAGAGCGCGCGGGGACAGCGGAGAATGGAAGTGGGCATCATCGACGCGGCGCTCGCCGCCTTCTCGGCGCTGATGGATCCGTTCCGGCTGGCGATGCTGTTCACCGGCGTAGTCATGGGACTGGCGCTCGGCATCCTGCCCGGCATCGGCGGGCTCGCAGGCACGGCTTTGCTGTTGCCGTTCACCTTCAACATGGATCCCTACGCGGCTATGGCGTTGCTGCTCGGGCTGGGCGCCACGACCGCGACCGGCGATCCGATCCCGGCCATCCTGTTCGGCGTGCCGGGCGGCGTGGGCTCGGCGGCTACGGTCCTCGACGGACTGCCGATGGCCAAGCGCGGCGAGGCCGGTCGCGCATTGTCGGCAGCTTATATGTCCTCGCTTATGGGCGGCATATTCGGCGCGGCACTGATGGCCGTCTGCATTCCGGTATTGCGCCCGATCATGCTTCACATCGGCTCTCCGGAGCTGCTCGCATTCGCGGTGCTTGGCATTTCAATGGTCGCCGTGCTTTCCGGTAATGCGCCCCTGCGCGGGCTGGTCGCCGGCTGCCTGGGTCTGATGATAGCGATGGTCGGTTCATCGCTGCAGACCGCAACCGAGCGCTGGACTCTCGACACGCTTTACTTGTGGGACGGCTTTCCGCTGGTGCCGATCGTGCTGGGCCTGTTCGCGCTGCCGGAACTCGCCGACCTGGCGATCAACCGCATCTCCATCGCGTCCGGCGCCAAGCAAGTGCGGACCAGCTATGAAGGCATGGTTCAGGGTGCCCGAGACTGTCTCGTCCACTGGTGGCTGGTAGTGCGCTGCTCGTGGATTGGGGCGTTTCTGGGCGCGGTCCCGGGGATCGGCGCCTCGATCATCGACTGGATCGCCTACGGACATGCACTGCGCACCGAAAAGGGGGCGCAGGAAAGCTTCGGCAAAGGCGACGTGCGCGGTGTAATCGCCGCCGAAAGCTCGAACAACGCCAAGGAGGGCGGCGCGCTGGTGCCAACGATTGCATTCGGGGTCCCGGGATCGGCGACGATGGCGATTCTGCTCGGTGCCTTCATGATCCATGGTCTGGTGCCGGGACCCGACATGCTGGGCAAGAATCTGAGCGTCACCTATGCCATGGTCTGGTCGGTGGCCCTTGCAAATCTGCTTGGCGCCGGCCTGTGCTACCTGTTCAGTGGTCAGTTCGCCAAGGTCGCCACGTTGCGCTACACGCTGATATTGCCTTCGGTGCTGGGCATCATCTTCATTGGCGCGTTTCAGGGTTCCCGCCAGTGGGGCGATTTGTGGGTGCTGCTCATCTTCGGCGTGCTCGGCTGGACGATGAAACAGTTGAAATGGCCGCGCCCACCGCTGATTCTCGGGGTCGTTCTCGGCGAGGTCGTCGAACGCTATCTGTTCATCTCGATCCAGGGCTATGGCGCCGCGTGGCTCGCGCGCCCGATCGTCATCGTCATTCTCGCGATATCGGCGCTCGGCGTCATCCGGCCGTTGCTGCAGGACCTGCGCATTCATGGCGGTCTGAGAAAGATGCTGACCGGGTTCGGCGCGCCGCATTTCCGGCTCTCGCAGCTGTTCTACGTTTTCCTGCTGCTCCTGCTTGCCAACATGGTGTGGGACGCCTCGGCGTGGGACTTCAGCGCCAGAATCGTGCCGCTGATCGTCGGTGGCCTGGGCCTGTTTTTCTGCGCGATCAGTCTGTTCAACAACGCCTGCCGCGCCCCGGGGGCGCGGGCCGACGTCGGACTCGAGGTCGTTGCACTGCAGCGCGTGGAAAAGAAGATTCACATGGACATGGATTCGGGAACAGACCATTTGCCCACCCGCGTCGTCCTTCAGCGCGCGGCATTGTTCTTCGGTTGGTTGCTCGCCTTCATGGGCTCGATGTGGGTCATCGGTCTGATTCCGACGGTGCCGGTTTTCGTCGTGGCAATCATGCGCATCGAAGGCAGGGAGCCGTGGAAGCTGGTGCTTGCGCAGGCGGTCGGCCTGACCGTATTCGTCTGGGGACTATTCGATCGCCTGCTGTCCATACCCTGGCCACAAACGCTGATCGGTGCCTGGATTCCCGCGCTGAAAGGGGTCATCCCTTCGATCTGACGGGTTTGCGTCGCTCCCGCGCGGCGGGCGCGCGGCGAATTGCGCGCAAGGCCGGCCCACCGGCGTTGCGCGCTCAGCGCCGCTTCGCCGCTACCCCTACCCCCCCGCTACTTCTTCGGCGGCGTCACCACCTGCTTCACCTTGGCGATGATGCTCTTCGGGGTTCTTGCATATTCCGCCCACATCCTGTCGACGACCTCACCGGTCAAGGGCTCGATATCAATATTGGTTTTCTTCGCGTCGGCGAGAAACCGGGGATCCGCCATCGTCGCCATGAACGCCTTGCGCAGGGCGCCGATGCGTGCCTTGGGCACATCGGGCGGCAGGACATAAGCCCGTCCGAGAACCTGGACGCCAAAAATGATGTTGAACAGCATGCGCTGCTCGTCATTCTTGATGAAGTCATTGACGTGAGCAAGGCCGCGCAACTCGGCGCTGTGCTCGCCGCTCAATTGAAGGATCGGAAAGAATTCGCCCGACTGCAACTCGTGCCGCCAGCGGGACTTGATAGTCGACCAGTGCAGCCCGCAGACACCCATCACTTCGCCGCGCTGCATCGCGTTCTTGACGCTCGCCGAACCCTTGTAACCGGAGATGATCCTGATCTTGGCGCCCAGCAGGTTCTTCACCGCCAGCGCCGACTTCATCAGCGGGCCGGTGGCGCCGGTGGCGCCGAAAGCGGTTTCCTTCTTCTGCAAATCAGCGAAGGTCTTTACGCCGGCCGCCTTGGATACGCCGCAGATGGCGACGCTCTGTTCCATGTTGCCGACCCACACCATCTTGGCGGTTTCGAATTTCGCCCGCTTATTTCCGAACAACTGTTCGAGCGGAACGGTATTTGCAAAGATGCCCATCACGGTGCCGTCTTTGGGCGCGATGTTGTACAGCCAGTTCGCCGCAACGACGCCGCTGGCCCCGGTCATGTTCTGCACCAGCATGTCCGGACTGCCGGGAATGTGCCGCCCCATGTGACGAATTAAGACCCGGGAATATACGTCGAACCCGGTGCCAGCCTGGTGACCGACGACGACGGTGACCGCCTTGCCCTTGAAAAAATCCGCGACCTCGTCGGCCACGGCAACGTGCATGAGCGCAGCCGAAACAATGCAAGCGGCGATCGCGCCGCCCATCCGCTTATTGCGTGCCATTGCCCCTCCTCCAATTCGGATTGCGGCACGGCGAGCCTAAGCGCTGACTCCGTGCGTGCCAATCGACTACGACTACGACTTGCCCACGACTACGACTTGCCCACGACGACGTGCCACGAATCACCCCGCTTGGAGTGCACCGGTGCGCCCGGCGATGCGCGCGCGTACCCGGTCGCTCAAGACCCCAAGTGAGCGAATCCCGACATTGAACCATCCGCTTGCGCATC
>Ga0326597_10015152_pt1 | contig 10090 bp, 12 predicted proteins | sample RVTome_12_FD_203789 | JGI IMG/M metagenome (GOLD analysis project Ga0326597, IMG submission 203789) | Soil microbial communities from uranium-contaminated site in the Upper Colorado River Basin, Wyoming, United States - RVT100D185 | ecosystem: Environmental > Terrestrial > Soil > Contaminated >...
GTCCGGGCGGTGACCGTCTTTCCCCCGATCATCAGGGTCGCCGTGCCATCCAGGACCTGAACCAGGGCGTCGAAGGGGGCCGTGTGTTCGCTCAAGCTCTGCCCCTCGTCGAAAGCAAAGAGGGTCAGGGTCCCGGTGTCGGTCTTCAGCAGCGTCCGGCTGACGACGGAGCCGGGGGCATACTGGACGGATTCGACGAGGGCCATCGGCTCTCCAGGGGGTAACTGGGCTTGCGGCGTCTTGGCGGTGGCCATGGAAAGATGCCTCCTTCAAGGGGATCGCTTGCAACCGCAAATGAATGCAAATCAGGGAGTGGACTCGTAGTCCATCTGCTGGCGGATGCGCTCTTTGGCCTCGCGACCTGCCAGCTTCTCGCAAAGATAGAGTCCGAGATCAATGGATGACGTGACACCCCGCGCGGTGATGACGTCGCCCTCGTCAACGATCCGGCGATCCACGACGGAGGAGCAAAACCGCTGCAAATCCTTGAACGCACTCCGATGCGTCGTCGCGGTCTTGCCCTTCAAGAATTCGGCCGCACCCAGCAGGAGGGCCCCCGTACACACGGAGACCTTGAACTTGCACGGGGTTGCGGTTCTCAGCCACCCGATGAATTCGGGATCATCCACCAGCTTTCTGGAGCCGAGCCCACCCGGTACGATGATCATATCGTACCCGTGAAGGGGTTCGCTGATCTTCGTCGGCGTGACCTGAAGGCCGGTCCCGTCTTTGACTGCTCCGGACCGGGCACACACCTCCCACTCCAGGGTGGGCATGAACCCCATGGTCTTCAGGCGGGTCACCGGGTCGTACACCCCGACGAAGTCTAGAGTGGTCATTCCGTCATAGATGATGAATGCGACTTTCATCAAGAGCACCTCACTTCCAGTCCGTCCAGAGGGAGCGGCCGTGCATGCGGCCGGCACCCTACACCGGGCGCTGCAGGCTGTGTGGATTTTCTCCCGCGCGAAGGGAGATTGCGGCCCCCTCCTCGCCGTGCTCCAGGCACTCGAAAAGGTTCCGGATGCACTGGCCCAGCCGGTCCTCGCCCCACTTCAGGCGCTCGATCTCGTCAACGATCAGCCGGCCGAGCCGGAGGGCGTCCTGTACGACACGCTGTCCTTCCGCCCCTGGTGGATTCTCCCCGCACGCCCGGTGCGGCTGAAGCATGGCCACGAGGTCGTTCACCGCCCCTAGCAGGGCGGCGCTCTCCGGCGGGAAATCCGGCCCATGCACGGCGAGACGGCGCGCGATCCGGAAGGCGATCGTTCCCGCATGCGGCAGATCGAGCGGAATCTTGAAGGAGGGGCCCATAGGTCCGGTCATCCCAAAGCCCGGGCAAGGTCGTCAATGAGGTCGTCCGCGTTCTCGAGCCCGATGGACAGCCGCAGGAGATTGTCCGGGGTGCGTGTGCCTGGCCCTTCGATCGAGGCCCGGTGCTCGATCAGGCTTTCCGTGCCTCCCAGGCTTGTGGCGCGGGTGAAGAGCCGTACCCTTGCGGCGACCCCCACGGCGCTGTCCCGGTCCCCTTTCACCTGGAAAGACGCCATCCCACCGAAGGCGCCCATCTGTCGGGCCGCGATCCCGTGGCCGGGATGCTCCTTTAACCCGGGGTAATGGACTGTCTCGACGCCCGAGTGGCGGCTCAGGAACTCCGCAACCCGCATGGCATTCTCCGAGTGGGCGCGCATGCGGTAGGGTAACGTCCGGATGCCCCGCAGCACGAGCCAGCAGTCAAAGGGGGAGGGGACAACCCCCGTTTGCATCTGCAGCCTCCTCACCTTCTGGAAGAACTCGTCCTCGACCCGGGCAATGACCGCTCCGCCCGTGACGTCGCTGTGTCCGCCCAGGTATTTGGTGGTCGCATGCATGGTCAAATCGGCACCAAGCTCGAACGGGCGTTGCAGGATGGGGGTGGCCCACGTATTGTCACAGATACAGCGCGCACCGGCCGCGTGGGCAATCTCTACGATTCGGGCGATGTCGGTGACCTTCAGCAGGGGATTCGACGGCGTCTCGACCCAGACCAGTCTCGTTCGCGGTTGGACGGCCTGCTGCGCCTGGGCGGGATCGGTCATATCCACAAAGGTGGTCTCCAGGCCCCAGGGTGCAAAGACCTCCCGCAGGAGGCGACTCGTTCCGTGGTAGGCATCGACCGGCGCAATGACGTGGTCGCCGGGCGACAGTGCCTGGAACACGCTCATCGTGGCGGCCGAGCCGGAGGCAAAGGCCGCGGCCGCGGCGCCTCCCTCCAGGGCGCAGAGGCATTCTTCCAGCGCCATCCTGTTCGGGTTGTTGTTTCGGGCGTAAATGTATCCCCGAGGGTAGCTCCCGTCCGCCTCGCGCTCGAAGGTGGTGGACAGGTGGATCGGGGGAGTCAGCGCACCAGTACTCGGATCAATCGCGTGACCGGCATGCACCGCTAACGTTTCGATCCGCATCGGCAAGTCCCTCCAGGCCTGACATGCCCTACCGGCGGGAGTCCTACTTTCCCTGGGAGTTCTGCCCCCGCGAGGCTCGTGGCGATCGGGTTGTCCGTCTTGCCTTGTAGGGAAACGTGTCCACCACGGTCCCGGCCGGATCCAGCAGAAAGGCCGTGTCTTCGTTCGGGTCCCACACGGTGGCCTGCGCCGGCCAGTGCACGACCAGCTGCCCTCTGCTGTCGGCCCCATCCGATCCACTCGTGCTCACCACAAGGACGGTGTACCCAGGCTCCACAACCACGTCCGGAAAGACGAATCGGCCTCCGCTCTCGTTCGAAAGCACGTGACCAGCGAGCCGGATCGCGTCGTTGCTCAGGTTCGTGATACGCACGTAGGGCGTGTGGGGGTCCGGGTCTGCGGGATCCCGAAGCCGGACACTGGTAATCTTGAGATCCTTCGGGCGCCCCCGGACAGACCATATGCCGAGCCTGCGCTGTCTTGCCTCGTTCTGGAGGCGAAGGAACAGGGCGTTGTGCTTCCGGCCGGGACCGACAAAGAACGCGTGGGCGAGCCCTTGCCGGACCAGCTCGGCATTCACCATCTGATTGGTGACGTACACGTAAGCCAGCAGCCGATTAAACGCGTCCGCTCGCTCCACATCAGATTCCAGACGGATCTCGCGGCCCAGGACGAGGGATTCGTTGAAACGCTTGGCCTTCAGGTAGAACGGCTCGCGGAATTCCGGTGCGTTGATCCCCAGGTACCGAACCCGTCGGCCGTCCTCGAGCAGCACGGTGTCCCCGTCGTACACCTGTTTGACCCGGGCGAGTTCGTCCGCTCTCGCCGGGGCGATCGGGAGCAGGCCGGCAAGGGCAAAGGCGAGGAAGACCAGGAACCGGCGCCACATCATCGGTCGTGAAACCACGCCGTTCTCCGACCCGACCGCTGGCAATGTCCTCTCGTGCGTCATGCGTCAAGTATGCGGGCCGCCAGACGCTTCAGGAGTTGGATCTGGCCGGCGTGATAAACATCGTGCAAGGCGATGCCGTAGATGATGGCGGCGTTGCTCACCTTGCTGCCGCGGGGAATCTTCTGCAGGTCCTTGGGCGAGAAGGCGGCAACCGCGGACCGCATCTTCCGGTGCATGTCTTCCAGCAGGGTGATGTCGTTTCGCCAGGCCTTCTCGGTAAAGCTTGTCGGGCGAACGAACCAGTTGGACCCTTTCAAGGGGAATGACCCACGCTTTTCTCCGAGGATTCGGCGACGAACCGCGTATTTCCAGTAGGCTGCGTGGACGACGATCTCCCAGATGTTATGCCGGTTGGGTCCGGGCTGCCACGCGACTTCCTGGGCATCGAGTCCCCGGACGGAGCCACGCAGATTGGGACCATGCCAGGCCTTTTTCTCGTACGCTTCGTCAATGATCCGAAGGAGAAGGCTAATCTGGGGCGCGACGATTCTGGTCTTCGTGGCGGCCATGAACCCTCCCCGCTTGTCTTGTCTGTCAAGTACGGTCACCAGTACTTCATGAGCTATTGCCAGCCCACGGGCTTGTATCCGCGCTCGCGGAGGTAGGCGAGTCCTGCCATCATGTCACTAAGTCCCAGCAACCTGGATGAGCTGGTGCAGTAGCCCACAATCCTTGCATCCCGAGCGCCCGGCAGGCGCAGCTGCGAGGTCGTGGATCTGCCTGACCCTGGCCAAGAGGGGTCGAAGTTTCCCCTCGTCACGACTGACGGGGATGATGTTCGCCGAGAAGCCCATGACAAACCCGTCTTCCCGGTGGCTTTCGTCCTGGTCCGCCGCACCATCATCGGTGACGGGCTCCATGTAGATCAGGGCGAGGCCTGAAACCGGCTTGAGGCCGCATTGCTCGCCGATCAACGCGTACGCATTGAGCTGGGCCTCGTACAGCGGGAGGAGGCGGTCCTGAGCCCCCGTGTGCTTGGCTGTCTTGTAGTCGGCGATCAGGTGGGACCTGTCCGCTCGAACAAACACGGCATCCGGGGCACCGGTGAGGAGGATGTTGAATTCCTCCTGGACCATGTTGAACTTCGAGAAGTGCGGCGGCTCCCGGTATCCCACGATATCCCCCAAGCCACCGAGCCAGGGCGGTGGGCCCCCGTGCCGGTCAAACCAGCGATGGACGATGCGCTTGTTGTAGGAGTCGATGGAACTGAAGATACCCGGAAAGATCTGGAAGGGCAGTTTGTCGTTCACGCACAGCCTGATCCAGAAGCAGCGGGGGCAGAAGTCGGGCAGCGCCACAGCACCCAGGGTCTTCGCCGAGATGCGGATCCGATCAGTCACCCTCTTCTCTCGCTCCTCTGGCCCGGTCATTCTCTCTCTTGCTTCCGGGTGAAGCTCCAAGGTGTCGTTGGATGGCGGGACAAGCCTGCCGTTAGGTTTTTCCAAACCGGCATACCCGGTTGCGGCCCGCCTCTTTGGCGGCGTAGAGGGCCTGATCGGCCGCACGAATGAGCTGTTCCGCCGAGTCTGCGAGGCCTTCCGCCGAGTCGACATCCACTGGGTAGGCGCCGACCCCGATGCTCATCGTGAGGGTGACCGTCTGCCCTGGGCCCAGGGGAATCGGGTGGCTGGCGATGGTGTCGCGAAGCCGTTCCGCCATTGTCATGGCACCGGAGGCCCGTGTCTCTGGCAGGATGATGACCAACTCCTCACCCCCGTACCGGGCGATCCGATCCGCGGGCCGGACTTCCTGGCGGATCCGGGTGGCCAGGGCCCGCAGCACCTCGTCGCCTGCCAGGTGCCCGAAGGTGTCATTGACCGACTTGAAATGATCGATATCCACCATCAGCAGAGAGAGCGAGTGGCCATACCGCCAGGACCGCTCCACCTCTTCCGCCAGTTGCCGGTGGAACTCCCGGAAGTTATAGAGACCCGTGAGGCCGTCGTGAATGGAAAGATCTTCGAGTTCCGCCTGGACCTTTGCGAGTCTTTCTGCCATCGCATTGAAGGTCTTTCCCAGTTCCCCCATCTCATGCGGTGTGGTCAGGGAGACCCGGTGGGAAAGGTCACCCGAGCCAAAGCGGTCCGCTGCCTCCTCCAGGACGCGAAGAGGAAGCAGGACAGAGCGGGCCAGGGCCATGCCGACGAGAAGAGCGGCTCCCAACCCCACCGCAAAGACCAAGACAACGACAAGCAGTGCGCTGCGCCGGATTTTTCGGGCCTCCTCCAGGCGTCTGTCCATTTCTCTCATGGTCAGGTCCTGAAGGTTGTTGATCATGTCCTGCGCCCGATCAAGGTGCGCATCCATGCGCTCCAGATTCCGCGCTGCGGTCCGGTTCGTCCCCGGGTTCGGAATGGCCAAGATGGCTTCGCCGATCCTCCGAGCCCGCTGCCAGTCCAGGTAAGCGGTTTGGATCAGTGTGCGTTCTTTCTCCTGGGCAGAGGCTGCGGTCCTGGCTTGCCGAAAGGCCTCTTCAATCTGCCGGCTCGTGTCCAGAAATCTCCCGCGTTCGTCCTCGCTGCCGAAGTCGGGAATGAAATAGTCGTGGAGCACGATCCTCGCCCGCCGAAGCAGGACCTGGAAACGCGCGGCGAGGCTAATCTCGACCGAGGATTCCTGCACGACTTGGTCGAACGCCCGAATAACGCCCTGGAAAGTGAAGAGTGCACCCGCCGCCAACACGATCAGCGGCAAAAGCATGACCCCCACCCCCAGGATGAATCGGGTTCGCAGGGACCTTTGGAGTAGCCGCAAGGGTTTCATCTGTGGAGAACCTTGAATCCCTCACCCGCGCCGGTGGCCGGCCAGTCTTCGCGCCTCTCCCGGAGCGGATGACGCGGGCGACCGGCATCCGATATCGAGGGTCAGCTCCCGCACGGGTCACTATACCTTACACGGCGGGATTGTCCAGGGTTCCCCTGCCGTGGAGGGCCGGCGGACCGGCGGAATTGGCGGTGAGAAATCCGGGATCAAATCAGCGCGAAGCCGATGGCAGTGTTGATTGTGTCCCGGACCACCTTCAGTGCCGCGTTAATCGCCGTTTCAACGACCAACAGGGACAAACCCTCGGCCGTAAGGAGAACCATCCTCGTTGTGTTTTTCTGAATATCCAGGTGCAGCTTGGCCTGATCCTCCGTGATCTTTCCCTCGGCCTTCAGCCTGACGATGAGGGCCAGCGTCTCGGCAAGGTGCTTGAATTCCGCCTCCGCGAAGTCTTTGATTGACGGCCACTTCCCTTTGAGGGAATCAGCAGCCGCCTGCACCATCTTCTGGGAAACGTCGGACGCGTCAATCGCCATCCCCGTCTCTCCTTTTCGTCCTTGGCGTCCTCTACTCGCCCCGCTTCTTGGCGAGCTCAAGTTTCAGGATCTGGGTGAACGCCTGGTTGAAATTCCTCCGGAGGGGAGCAATTTCTTCTCTGGTCTTGAATCCTATCTTGTGCAGTTGCTCCAGCTTCGACCAGCTGTCCGAGACAAGGTCTATCTGCTCTACGGTAATGCTGTTCTTGGGGATGGCCGAAGCGCGGACCTTGAGAGCGCTGAGGTCCACACGGACGTCATCGTAGAGGGCGACATGTTGCGAATAGTCCGCGGCGGGAGTGCCGACGCTCCGCTCAAGCTTAATCAAGAAACTCTCCACCTTCCGCTGGATTTCGGTGGTCGCCTTATCCACGTGCTCGTCGTAGTCGGCGATTAGCCGTATGGCGCAGCCTGAGAGTGCAAGCCCGACCGCCAGGCTGAGCAGAATGGCAAGTGGTCGCTTGCTGCCAGGAGATATCTGCATCATCTCTGCCTCGCCTCCTCTTTCGCTGTCCAGACGCCAACTCCTTGCAGGTGGGGGCCGAACGTGGGGTTGGGCTGAACGTGTTCGATCACCGATCTCTGTTCAGCGCTAGGCGCGACAGAGCGGGTGGGTAGTCTCATCTTCTGGCTACCAGAAGCGGCATGATGGCAAACACCCCAAGCATCACGTAGTAGACCGTGCCCGACACGGGGTCTCGGCTTGCAAGGTACTCGGTGATCGATAGGCCCCGAAGCCAGAGCACAAGCGTGAACTCCGCGACCAGCAGCAGGCCAAGCGCGACGCAACCCATACCAAGCCGACTGCACGGTGTGGAGAGCAGCGTGACCCACCGAACTATCCACCGCGCGGCGAGAATGGTTACCCCCAGCATGATGGGCGTCTCCATCAGTTCGGCTGTTCTCTCCCCGAAACGCGGGACCGCCCACATTATGCGAATGGTCCCAAGCACGAAGCCGGCTCCGAATACGAGCGCGAAATAGAGCACGCCAGCTTTCAGAACTTGCATAACAAGGTACTGCGTCTCGGTGCGCCCAGTCTCGTGCTTGCGGAGGACTTGGCCGTGCAGGCCAAAGGCGTCGCCAGCGCCAGGTCGGGCATCGCCTACTTCGCGACGGTTGCCCGAACTGCCCAAGCTCGAGCGATTAACGAAACCGAACCGTCCGCCTGGACCGGAATGCGCTGTCGGATGCGGTCGCGCAGGCGCGCCCGCGCTGTCTCATCGAGCGCCATGGCATACGCCGGGGCTGGCCCCTGGCCGCCCAGGAACGGGCGCCAATATTCTTCGAAGCTCGCAAAGGGCGTCGGTATGTCGATGCCCGTCACCTCGACCCCGCGCAGTCCAGCATCCTCGAAGAGCTCGGTGAGCCCCTCCGGACGACACAGGGGAAAACGAGCCCCTTCGTCCATTCTCGCCGCGTCCGGGTTGAGTTCGACTGCCGCATCCCAGAAGAGGCGCATGAGCTCCATTTTTCCTGCGTAATCCCATACGTACGCCGCGATCGTGCCCCCGCTGCCCGTCACCCGCGCCATCTCGGCAAGTGCCGCGCGCCCATCCGGGACGAAGTTCAAGACCAATCCCGAGACCGTCGTATCAACCGACGCGTCGTCCAGCGGGATTTCCGTCGCACTGCCTCGGTGAAGCACCGCGCGGCCCGCGAGTTGCTCCTTCGCCGTGTTGAGAAACGCATCCGAAGGCTCGACGCCGACCACCGACGACGGCGAACAGTGGTCCACAATTGCCGCACACAGCGCCCCCGTACCACACCCCACATCCAGCCAGCGTCGCTCGGCTGGAACGGCAAGCCACGACAGAAACCGAGGTGCGACCCGACGACTCCACCGGCCGACGTACTGCTCGTAGGGGTTCCCACGTTCCCAGGTGTCCGACACCTGTCTCTGGTGCATGGTCAAGCCCTCATTCTACAGATGATTCGATGCCCAACGCCCGCGGTCGGCGGCCGGAGTGCGAGCAACGCGAGCCCCCGGTCCGCTGGACTGCGCTATCATCGGCAAGGGGAAGGTCCTGACGCTTTGTTTATCGCAGCGGCACGGCACCGTTCGCCAGAATTAGGCGGTCGCCCGTGGGGCTCAGGACAAAGTCAAGAAATCTCTTGATGGAGGGCGTTGGCTCTCTCTTGATCACGAAGAAAAACTCTCGGGTCAGAAAGTAGCGGCCACTCTTCACATTCTCTGCTGTGGGGGCAATGCCGTTCAGGGTCAGAGCCTTCACCTTCCCTCCGCTCTGCTCTACCACGGTCATGCTGGTCATCCCGATGGCCTGGGGTGTTTCCGCAAGCCCCTGGGCCATGTCTCCCCCGCGGGCCATGACCTTGGCCGTCTCTACCTCTTTCAGATCTTTGAAGCAACCGATCTTTGCCCGAATCACCTCGGGGTCCACCTCCGTAGGGGGCCGGGTGAGCACCGCAATGGGACTGTCGGAACCACCCAAGGATCGCCAGCTCCGGATCTTACCGCTGTACATCTCGCAGACCTGTGACTCGGTAATGTTGGTCAGGGGGACACTCGCGTTGACCGCGAACACGATCGCCCCCTTCGCTACCTCTATGACTTTCAGGTTCCCCTTCTGGACATCCTCAGCTTTGATGCCGTGGCTCGCCAGGGCGATCTGAATCGTTCCCTCCGCGAGGGCTTGGAGCCGCGCCCCGGTCCCCAGCCCCTTTCCGGTCTCGACTTGGGGATTAGACGACTGCTGTTGATAGGCCGTGGCCAGGGCCTTGGCGAGCGGGAGCATTCCGCTTGAACCGTCGAGGACGATCTTCTCCGCCCCCGCTGCGGGCAGGACCGTCAGCACCAGCAGCAGGGTGATCGTTAACCCCAAACTTTTCAACGATAAGATGCTGCTGCTTGACGACATACTGGCCTCCCTTCCTATTGGCCTAACGGATCGCGCCGAAGCCGCGCGCCGGAGCGACGCGATCCGTGGACTGCGGGCGCGTCGGCTTCAGGCGCCGGTAGGTTTCCCATCGCCAGCTCTCGCCCCGGGGACGTTCAGCGACCGAGCTGAGTCTCGGTTTCGCTAGTGTATGGGGTCAAGGAACGGTGTGTCTGGATCGCTCACGTAGAAGATCACGACCCGCAACGGCTCGGTGCTGCTGCGGTTGTAGCCCGTCATTTTCACTTGGGGCGGTTCCACCATCGCTTGACCGGCTTTCACCGTGACTGGCGCGCGCCCCTCCATCTCCAACGTGAATGCACCTTCCAGGATGTAGACGGTCACGGGGAAACGGTGTGTATGGAACGGAGTCTTGTCGCCAGGCTTGAGGGTTGCCGTCAGGACGCGCACCTCCTGCCTCTCCCCCTTAGGCATGCCTTGCACGATTTCTCTCACGAGCAAATCGGGCTTTGCGACACCGCGATCTTGCGCCATCGACGG
>Ga0326597_10015153_pt1 | contig 10090 bp, 11 predicted proteins | sample RVTome_12_FD_203789 | JGI IMG/M metagenome (GOLD analysis project Ga0326597, IMG submission 203789) | Soil microbial communities from uranium-contaminated site in the Upper Colorado River Basin, Wyoming, United States - RVT100D185 | ecosystem: Environmental > Terrestrial > Soil > Contaminated >...
TCTCCGCTTCGTTCCAGGTGCCGTCGGCGCACAGGATGATCCGTTTCATGCTCTCCTCCTTTGGATGAGCGGCGTATGGCCAAGCTGATTGTTGTTTAGTGACACGTGGTTACCGGACTATACCGTTTTAAATCCGGAAAGCTACCGACGCCCAGTCATTCAAAAATAATACCAGATCGGAACCTGGGGGTGCTCAAATGTCCGCTCCGGGTCGAATGCTGACAGTCGGTTTACGGCCTAATGCGGACGTTCGTACATTGCACGAAACCGTGGTACGTCCCCGATTACTCCGTCCCCGATTACTCGCCGACCGCTCAGGTTGGTGGCATACCCGCCCCCGCGCGCGGTCTTGCGGGCAGATCGAGCAATAACAAAGTTTGAACGGATATGAGTGCGGTGACTGGACGGTGAATTTAACGCTCCCGCAGTGACAGGACCCTTTGAGTTCCATCGGTAAGCTCCACGACCTTCGGCCCGTCAAAACCAGGGCCTTAGCCTACACCCCCAAGGCTTGATATCGTATTGTCAGCGGAACATGCTTGGTGGCGGGGAAGAAACCGGTTTCAATCAGTACTAGTTCCCTCAAAAACCTGGCAATTGGGCTGCGGTACAAGAACGCAAAAGACACCTGGCAGCCAGTGTTTCGACGCAAGGCTTGATTTCGTGTCTAACGCGCAGCATGCTTGTTGGCGGTAAAAGCAAAATATATCTGTACTGGTTTTTCAAGCAAAAACCTGACTCTAAAATCCTACGAGAATGGCGATAAAGAAGCAGGAGTTTTATGAGGGAGCGGCGCTTCATCTATTGGCCCGTACCGGCGGGATTACGAGTATCAGATACGGAGCGCCATTCTTTCTATTGAATGACCAGCTATTGGTTTACCTGAAATACAGTACCAGGGGCCGGAGTCCGTGGGGATTCACGTTTACAATGGATGAGCAAGTACTCTTGCAGACAAGGGCCTCCGATCTCAAGACCGTAATCGGCCTCATCTGCGGAGCCGATGGCGTGGCGGCCTTGACTTATGACGCATACCAGAGCGTCGCTGCCCTCAGGAGGTCTGCGATACACATCGCCTGCTATCGGAAACACGGTGAGCATTACGAGGTGAGTGGACCGGATGGACAGTTAGACGGGAAGGTCGCGCCGTCGAATTGGCAGAGAATTCTTGACCGTTGAGGTGACGATGAAGCATCGTGATCAGGTCTTGGGGCTGTTGCAAAAGCAGATTGGTAATGTGGAAGAGGTCGAGGACATCAGTGAGACAGCCAAGGAGGTTGCCAGCAAATGGGTCAATCCACTGAGTGGGGGTAAGGAAGAGACCAACGGCCTCATATATGGGTTGATCCAAAGCGGAAAGACCGGCGTCTTAACCGTCACAGGCGCTATGGGCGCCGATGAGGGATACCGGACCATCATCATACTGACTTCCGACAACGACCCGCTTTATGAACAGACTCTTGGGCGGGCGCAGGAGGCATTCCCTGGAATCGACATTATCGCCAAGAAGGACTTCAAGGACACCGACGCCTTCCTTCAGCGGATCAAGGGCGAGACCTGCGCCATCGTCACCACCAAGAACTCTCGTCTGCTCAATACTCTGATTGAAAACTTCAAGAAGGGTAGGGTGCGAGAACTCAGTTGCCTAATCATCGACGACGAAGCGGATCAGGCCAGCCTTAACACAGGAGCGAGCCGCGCCGATGGCACCAGGAGCGCAATCAATGACAGGATCGGGGAGTTGCGCGGTTTCTTCGAGAAAAACACCTACTTGCAGGTAACGGCCACTCCGCAGGCCCTGTTCCTTCAGACCCCGGGACACGACTTCAGGCCCAAGTTCACCGTCTTGAGTCACCCCGGTTCTGATTACGTCGGGGGTGAGGATTTCTTCGGAGACGATTCAAAACTTGTTAGAGAGTTCGATTTGAACGACATAACCACACTAGCCCCGGGCCCGCAGCCAACTCCAACGCTGGAGATTCCTAAGTCCCTCCTTAGGGCGTTGGATACGTTCATGATCGGGGCGACGTTCAAGCGGACAAAGGAAATCGACCAGAATTGCGCTTTCCTTTGTCACGTAAGTACCCGCACGGACGACCATAAGCACATCGTCGATCTTCTGCGGAGGTACAAGACCGACTTGGCGGCCGGGGTGAAGGGGAAGAATCAAGCGATCATCAATAGGCTTAAGGCAGCCTATGACGATTTAGCATCGACCCACGAAGGGCTGAGGGAAGTCACGTTTGAGGTCCTCGTGGAGTACATCGGATTTTTCTCGCCCGGCATTACCGTGAAATTGGTCAATGGACAGACGGATGAGGATGTAGCAGTCAAGTCGCCTTACAACCTTTTTGTTGGCGGAAACAAACTCGGCCGGGGGGTCACCATAAAAAATCTGCTCGTTAGCTACTATGGACGCCACCCGAAGAAGCCCCAGGCCGACACCGTCCTACAGCATGCCCGCATGTACGGCTACCGCAGAAAGGACTTCGGGCTGTTGAGGTTGTTCCTTCCCCGGGAACTCCACATCGTCTTCAAGGCCATCAACAAGATGGAGCGCGGGCTGCGTGACCTAATTGCTCAGAATCCAGCCGAGGAATTTCGCGGGGTCTACGTGGAGAGCGGACTCAGCCCAACCCGGAAAAACATCTTGGCTCCAGGTTCAATTGGGGTGTACTCCGGCGGCAGCAACTACAACCCTGCACAGATCTTGCGTGACGAGACCATCAAGACATCGACAGACAAAATAGACAAGAAGCTGGCCAACATAGCAAGCAAGGGCTATGCGGAGATGCTTATTGAGGATATGCAAGCACTCATCCGCTTGACGATGCCAGATCAAACACAAGCCGAGCATGTCTGGAATCCAGTAGCAGTTGCAGAATCGCTTGCACAATTCGCGAAACTCCATGGGCATGCAACCGGGTACGTGTGGGTAGACCGTGATCGTGATCTTGACGCAACACGTCGCGAGACCGCGGGTGTTTTGGCTGGCGGCGAATTTACGAACGTTCCCCGTGGCAAAATTGCGCTGTACATTCTTCGAACAAAGGCCAACCGACAGAAAAACGCCGCGTGGTGGCCGCAGATCAGGTTTCCAGACGGCCGCTATGCGTTCGCTTTTGCGGTATAGGTTGGGCCCCGTAAATTATGTTCTCGCATTTAGTTTCGCGCGGTAGCGCTTGATTATGTCTGCAAAAAAACGAAAAGACGGACGCAAAGAAGATAAAATCCAGCTCCGCGCCATTGATTTATTTTCCGGTTGCGGCGGTCTGACCGTCGGGCTCAAGCTCGCTGGTTTCAAGGTAGTAGGCGCAGCCGAAAAAGAGAAGCTCGCAGTCGAAACCTATCGGCGCAACCACCGAAAAACCAAGGTAAAGCACGGAGATATTCGAAATCTAGACGCCGCTGAATTTAGACGAGAGCTTAAGTTGCGGCGGGGACGGTTAGATTTATTAGCCGGTTGCCCGCCTTGTCAGGGTTTCTCTAGTTTACGGACTCTACAAGGCGCCCGAAAGGTACGTGATAAGCGCAACGACTTAGTGTTCGAATTTTTGCGCTTCGTTAAAGAATTTGAGCCTAAGGCAATCATGATGGAGAACGTCCCGGGACTCGCGTCCGATCACAGAATAGAGTCTCTTTGTCGTTCACTCCGCGGAATGGGTTACTCGTGCGAGTTTCGGGTAATTGACGCGGCGCATCACGGCGTACCGCAACGTCGCCGACGTATGATCCTTCTGGGCGGAAAATATGGGCGAATACCATTCGCACCAGAAATGAAAAAGATAGTTACTGTACGAGATGCAATCAAAGGACTTCCTCACCCCAAGGAGAGTGATGACCCGCTACACCGAACTTTGGCGCGCTATACCGTGAAAGTCGCGCGCATTATACGACGAGTGCCCACAAACGGCGGCAGTCGAGACGCGCTGAGCAATCGCTCACAGCTCGCGTGCCACGTAAATTGCGATGGCTTTAACGATATTTACGGGCGCATGGCATGGGACGATGTTGCGCCGACAATTACCAGCGGTTGTATAAACCCATCGAAAGGACGGTTTTTACACCCCCGACAACATAGAGCAATCACGGTACGTGAGGCCGCGTTGCTGCAAACTTTCCCGGCCGACTATTACATTTCGTTAAGTCGCGGCAAGTATCCAGCTGCTGAAATGATTGGAAATGCCCTGCCGCCCAAATTCATTAAGGCACAAGCAAAAGAAGTCGCAAGATATCTCGAAAGATAAGTCGGCCTGCGACACGAGCAACAGAATAGTTGAGACGTCTCAGTCAACCTTACAAAGCATAGTGACAACCAGGAACGCACGGCGCGATAACCTAACTCGTGAACAGCGCAGTTACTGCATGTCGCGCGTTAAAAATAAGAATACCGGCATCGAACTTGCCGTAAGACGCATGGTGTATCGGCGGGGGCTCCGATTCAGGAAACACGTCGCTAAACTGCACGGATGTCCGGACTTAGTTTTCGTCAAAGCCAGGATCGCCGTGTTCGTCGACGGCGACTACTGGCACGGTTGGCATTTTTCAAAATGGCGGCAAAAGCTGACGTCATTTTGGAGAAATAAGATTGGCAGAAATCGACAACGTGATGCTAGGAATTTTAGGAAACTTCGAAGACAAGGGTGGCTGGTCATCCGCATATGGCAACACGAGGTAGAACGAGACACGAAGAGGTGCGTAGATCGCATTGAAGTGGCGGTCCGGGGCAGGCAACGCCGCAAACGAAGCACGTCGATCAGGACGGCTTAATTTACGGAACATTACTCATTGCCCTTTTTGATCTCATCATTTCCCGCAGTTCATCTATTGAATACGGAGGATTCCTTCTGTGCAGCATGGCATGGCAATTCGGACATACCGGTAACAGATCTAACGCCGGATCGAGTTCGTAGGACTTTCCAATATCTGATAGTTGCTTAAGATGATGAACGTGAATAAAACCGTCACCTATTGCGCCATACATAGAGCCGAAATCGAACTCACACGCGGAGCACCTGACTCCGTATATTTCAAGGCACTTCGCACGAGCCTGCGGATTCCGCTCGTAAACATTCACCCTAATTGTCTTTGTCGCGCCCTCAACAAAGGTTTCGCCGCCGAGTACTTCTTCTGGAAGCACCTCCGGCCTCGACTCAGCTTCGTACGGAAATCCCCAAACAACTTTAACAGGTGATGCATCTTCGTAATGTACAGCTTTGGCGTGGCCCGCGAACGTAAAGGGGCTACGATCATCGTCACGGTAAAAGAGATAGACTTTAGCAATTGGACTTATTAAAGCCTGAATGGAAGGCTGTTTCAAACGCGATGTAGTTTTCCCGTACCAAATTAGATCGTCACCTACAAAGTGATTGCCATAATCGTGGCCCGTACGTCCGGGGACACCGACGTTGCAAAATATGAACCAGTCGTCAATCCACTTCGTGTAACCGGTATCCCAGGCCCCACCTTGTTTGTCGTCTGGAACACCAACGACGCTGTAGACATCCTTTCTGGTGTACTTCTGTCCTACTTTAAATGAATATCTAGAGATCATTGCAATTCCTTAAGTTCACATTGCTCCTCAGAACTTTACTGTCGTTTTTGGAAGATTGAACTACCCGATTGTTCGATAACTACCATGGTTTCAATTTTTTCAATGCGAATCTCATCGAGGTCGCCAAACCATCGAGAATAACGAATAATAAGGGACGTACCACGGTTTCGCATAAAGAACAAATGGCCGCTCTGGGTCGTTAGCGGCAATTGGCAAGCGTCTGGACTCGGCCAATACCGGCCGGTCGCAGTATCCTGTTAGTAGACGTTAAACCTGCTGCTAACCGGCGCGTGCGTTGTTTGCGCGCATCCTGTCGAGCGGCGGGTTAGACCTCTTTTGGCCGCCACCTTCGGCCACGTGGCTTGGACATGATGCTGGGGTACATAAAGATCAGACAATGCTTGTATGGATGCACTCGCAGAGCTTGCGCAAGAACTGAAGCGACTGCTCAACGTCTGAGTCCTTAATAGGCCACCTTGCGCCAGGGTAGCTGGGGTCGAGATCGGCTTCGTGAGCAATCTTGTTTCTGCGATCTACTATGAGCCTAAGCTTATCCTTTACAGCTTGCTCTGTGCTCGCCATCTTTGAAGCAACCTCTTGCCACAGCTTCACCTCAGAGAATAGGCGAATAGCGTCAGCCACTTTGTCTGGCTGCTGAAACGTTAGGAAACTATGCCGTTCTCGGACCTCGGCCTCGAACCAACTGCTACTGTGAGTTGACATGCCTACCGAGACGGCACCTACCGATACGCGATACTTCAGGAATGCCTGCGTTGGTGATCTCTTTCCCTCGAAAACCTCTACCATTCCGAGGACGGTGATTTCATGTATGTAGTAGTCAAGGGCGCTCATTGCCAGTACGACCTGGGCGCGAAGCAAATCTGACGCGTCCACTGCGGCAGTGGTTAATCCAGTTATTGCCTTGTAGAGCCCACCGAGTTGTTCTACTCGATTCGCGCTCTCACGGAAGGCGTCAATGGCCTTCTGCATAACTTGTCAGGGCGATGATTCGATTAGCGGCTTCATCGAAAAGATCGCGAAATTTGAGCATCGACTTCTTCGTCCGTTCAAGAACGACCCCAGTCTGTTCAAGTTGCGAATCGCTAAGGGCGAAGACGGGGACCTTGTGCTTCTGTGAGAGAGCAATCAGGCTATTGAAGTCCGACATTTGAAGGAGCGGTTTTCCAACGTCAACGCCAATACTTTCATAGGCTCCCTCGGGCAGTAGCATATTGCAGCCTTTCAGCGCAGGAATGAGCTTTTTCTGAATGCCTTGCTCAATCTCGTCAATCCAGTTCTTAAATGCGGCTGATGGTGTTTGTCCTTCGCGTAACCGGTACTTTTGCACCACAGTGCCCAAAAACTTCGGGTTCACGATGGGAAATGGGTAAGTTGCCTTCTGAAGAACCGAAAGCCCCTGGGCCTGCTTCGCCCACGCCTTCCACTTTGGCAAAACGGAGGCCAGCGAGTCCGTTGCCATTACTGAGAAGTAGTCGGGAGCCATCGGGACCAAGAAGAAGTCGCTGGTCATGAGGAGGTTTTGGTTTATCGGACCCAGGCTTGGGCTCATGTCAACGATGATGTAGTCGCTGGTGTACTTCTTCGCGGTGAGCTGAAATAGATGATGGAGCGAACCTGGGAGGTTCTGAAGGGTTACGAGTGATCCGGAAAGTTCTTGGGCGATGCCAAGCGTCACTTCGTACTCGGCTAGACCAATGTGGCCCGGTATCAGGTGCATGTTGGGCTGGCCAGCGATGGGTTCGCACACTACTGGCTCTATCGGCGCGGGCCTCGATTCAAAGGCCGGTGCCAATCCGTCGCGAATATTCTTAACCCCACCGGACTCGTAGATCGTCGAAAAGTCATCGGTTCCCTTGAACCCTAAAACCATGCCTGTGAGGTTGCACTGTGGGTCGCAGTCAGCTAGTAGAACCTTCTTTCCCTTTGCGGCAAGCATCCAACCAAGATTGAAAGCGGTCGTCGTCTTGCTCACGCCGCCCTTGTGGTTGAAGAGGGAGATTTGAATGGCCATTTATATCTGCTCCTTGTGTCGACATTATGCGAGGTGGTACGCGCCGTCTGAATCTGGAGAGGCCTAACGCTCAAGCTCAGGGGCGCCGCGCAAGCGGCGTCCCATGGAGCGCGTGGTTAGGGTGCAACAGACTCATGATGTCCCTGGCAAGGCGCGAAGAGCCATGTATAAAGCGACGATCAACACAAACAATACTAAGAAAAGCACCAAGAACCCGCTTCCCTTGATGGTGAAGTTGATGCCAGGCACCTTCAAGGTTGCCTGCGACAGAGGCTTGGACTGAAAGACAGACTTCAAGGAAGCAAGGAGCAGCACAACAGCGGCTGCAAGAGCCAACGCCACGATCACAACCGCCGCAGCTTCGGGGGGTGCGACTGCTAACAGATCTTCAGGTCTCATACGAACCCTCCTTGCACCCTAACGGCGCGGCTCACGGGCCGCAGGCCCCGTGCAGCCGCTTGTTAGACCGATGAATCGCTTTTTATATTTTTTAATTAGGCAAATAAGTCATCAGCATGAAATGCTTGAGGAATTAAGTCTGCCATAACCTTCGGATCCAAATATGTCGTAGACATATACTTGTCCTGATACAGAGCAATCTTCTACTATATTTTCGACATAACGCTTCAAGCCGTCGACGTTCGATGCATCAATAGATAGCGCATATGATGGTCGATCAATATACAAACCAATCAATAATACCAAAATGCCTATCGTCAGAGTAGAAAGAATAATGCGGTCAATTACTTTCATTGAACTTTCTCCTTGTATTGGGTGACCTTCCCCCATAAATCCCTGCCACTGTAGACTTCGGACTTCCGCTCCGTCAATGAAAGGAGCCGTTCATGAAGAAGTCGCGATTCACCGAAGAGCAGATCATCGCGGTCCTCAAGGAAGCCGATGCCGGCATGAAGATCCAGGATCTGTGCCGCAAGCACGGCATCTCGGACGTCACGTTCTACAAGTGGCGATCGAATTACGGAGGCATGGAAGTGTCCGAGGCCAGACGCCTGAAGGCTCTGGAAGACGAGAACCGGCGCCTCAAATCCCTGGTGGCCGACCTTACCCTCGACAACCAGGCCCTGAAGCTCGTCGTCTCAAAAAAGTGGTAACGCCCGTGGCCCAGCGTGAGGCCGCGGGCCTGGTGATGCAGGAGCTTCATCTGAGTGAGTGTCGGACCTGCCGGACGCTGGGGCTCAGCCGGTCGCTGTTGCAGTACGCGCCGCGTCCCGACCGCAATGGCGCGCTGCGGATGCGGCTCCGGGAACTGGCCGAGCAGCGCCGGCGCTTTGGCAGTCCCCGGCTCTACGTGCTGCTCAGGCGTGAGGGTTGGACCATCAACCACAAGCGCGTGGAGCGGCTCTATCGTGCCGAAGGCCTGTCCTTACGGCGCAAACGCCCTCGTAAACGGGGCGCACAACCGCGGGTGATGTTGCCAGCCCCGTGCAGCGTGAACCAGCGCTGGAGCATGGACTTCGTCACCGACAGCCTCGCGAACGGCCGGCGCTTCCGCTCGCTCACCATCGTGGACAATCACTCCCGCGAGAGTGTCGCGATCGAAGCCGACTTCTCGCTCACCGGCGAACGGGTGGCACGGGTGTTGGAGCGGCTCGCGACCACCCGCGGCTTACCCCACGTCATCACCGTGGACAACGGCCCCGAGTTCGCCGGAAGAGCGCTCGATGCCTGGGCGTACCAGAACCACATCAAGCTCCACTTCATCCGTCCCGGCAAACCGGTGGAGAACGCCTACATCGAAAGCTTCAATGGCAAGTACCGGGATGAATGCCTGAACGAGAACCTCTTCCGAACACTCGACGAGGCCCGACACATCATCGAAACCTGGCGGATCGACTACAACCGCATTCGTCCGCACAGCTCCCTCGGCGACCTGACCCCCGAGGCGTACGCCAACCAGGACCGGGTCAGGCGACCAGAACTGCGGAACCCGAACCTACAAATGGCCTGAGAAATGGGGGAAGGTCACAAGTAGACAGCCTAATTGTCGTTTTATAAAGCAACATAATACTGCATATCAGTGCAACATTTTCTTCATACATGAACGGCTGCTTCGGGTCGATACCGGTCCTAAGGTTAGCCGAGCTACACAAGTCGCGGTGGATATCCTGATATTCTCGCTGACATGGTCTTCATCAATTCGCCAATTATGCTATGCAAGGTGTCGCTGAGGGTTGGGAGAGCTATTATGGGGTGATGTGGCGGTAATATCTGGAACCGCATTAGCCGAACTAGCGTAGCTAAATCGTAACTACGTTATCTTGAATAACCTGTAATCCTCGCTTTCTGAGACTGTGTATCAAACAACGCGGGCGTTGCAGGGCATTGGTTTAGAAAACAATTTACTCTGCTGCTGTGACTTTTAACCAGTTGGTCGCAGGTTCGACTCCTGCACGGCCCACCATACTTCCTTGGTTTTGCTGCCATCACGACTTCGCTGTACTTAGGTGTTTGCTTGATCGCGGATTTGAACCTGCGGTTCACTT
>Ga0326597_10015154_pt1 | contig 10090 bp, 8 predicted proteins | sample RVTome_12_FD_203789 | JGI IMG/M metagenome (GOLD analysis project Ga0326597, IMG submission 203789) | Soil microbial communities from uranium-contaminated site in the Upper Colorado River Basin, Wyoming, United States - RVT100D185 | ecosystem: Environmental > Terrestrial > Soil > Contaminated >...
TCGCCGCAGGCGTGCTCGCGCCGGCCCGCCGCGTGGCCGTCCTCACATCCGCGCCCCGCGCACCTTCCTTGTACGTAGGCCCGTAGGTCGACAGCGGCGATGGCCGGTAGATCGTCGTACCCGAGCGTCCGCCCGAGGCGTACACCGTCCGGACGCGGCCACTATAGTAGCCGTCCCAGATTCCGTACCGCTGACCCTCCCAGTACCCGTTCCAGTACGAACCCCACGGGTCGTACGCCCAGTACGGGCCCCACGGCGAGCTGAACGGATCGCTGACGTACACATAGGTCGTCCGCCCGTAATAGCCACCCCACCGCGACCACCCACGGTGACCGCGGAAGGAGCTGTAGGTATACGGCCCGTAGAACCCGCAGTCGCCGTACCAGCTGTCGAACGGGTCCCAGTAGAGGTCCCGGCAGTAGGCGCGGCTGTAGAAGTCGTGCCGCGTCCCGCGATAGCCCACACCCCAGCCGTCATAAGCAGCCGAGTAGATCCCGTACGGCTGACCGAACGTCGCCCCGACGAAGAAAGACGTGCTGTTGTAGTGGCTCCCGAACCCGAAGCCGACACCGGAGAAGAGCGGGCCGGCGCCGACTCCGATGGAAACATGCGTCTGTGCCTGGATCGGGAGGCCCAAGAGGGCCGCCGCCGCCAGGACCGTGATCGATGTTCTCGACACTGTACGCATGATGTCCTCCTTCGCTGATGTCCCGCCCGACGAATGTGCAGAGGGCGTGCCACTTGGCGTTCGAACTCGTATGTATGTACGAGTGATACACTTACGAGATATCGCGTCGCCTCGGCAGGGGCCGCGGGGTGTCCGAAGCCCAGGACAGTAAGGGGACCTGAGGGGGACACCGATCGTGAGGTCTCGTCCCCCCCTCCGAGGGGATCGCGCGACGTGATCCTTGATCATCGGGGAGGATCGTGGGACATTTCCTCAGTCCAGCCGACGCGAGTTCGTCGGCACCGGCGTGGCCCCTTTGCCCGCCGGGGGGACCTGCACCGTGGACATCTCGTTGCGGTGCCATTTCCTGATGGGCGCGCGCGAGCACTGCGTCTCAGTCAGCGTCGCACGCGTCAACCAAGAGTCGAGACGACGTGGATTCTCAAGAGTCACAACCGCAGAACGAAGGCGGAGACAGCGGCAGCAAGTCTGACCGGAGCAAGCGCCCCCGCCGCCGCGGCCGTCGCCGTCGCCGTCCGCGGGAGCGAGAGCAGGGACAGGGGCAGGGGCAGGGGCCGGGGCAGGGGGACAATCGACCCGAAGCCGAGTTGATGGCCGGCTTGCCGGAAGATCCTGCGGAGCTCATGGCGATGTCCCGCCCCCTGGGCTTGCTGGAGGTTCTGGGCAGCGGATCGGGCTTCGTCAGGCGCCGGGAGTCGGGGTATACGCCCGGCAGCGACGACATCTACGTCAACTCCCGCACCATCCAGCGCTTCGGGCTGCGCACGGGCGACGAGTTGATGGGCATCGTCGGCGTACAGGCGCGCGCCGGAAAGAGTCCTCCTCTCGCCTACCTGGCGCTCGTCAACGACAATCCGCCGGAGGACGCGAAGCGGCGTCCCGAGTTCCAGCGTCTCAGCGCCATGCATCCTGACGAGCAGCTCGTCTTGGAGTGTGGACGGACGCTTCGTGGCGAGCCCGAGTTCACGAACCGCGTCATCGACCTGTTTTGCCCCTTCGGTAAGGGCCAACGCGCGATGATCGTCGCTCCCGCCAAGGCGGGTAAGACGATGGTTCTCCAGGCGGTCGCGGAGGGCATCGTGAAGAACAATTCCGAGTGTCATCTCATGATCCTGCTCGTGGACGAGCGTCCCGAGGAGGTCACCGAGATGGAGGCCTGTGGGTTCGGCGAGGTGATCTCCTCCACATTCGACCGCGGGGCCGACCGGCACACGCAGGTCGCCGAGATGACGCTCGAGCGTGCTCGGCGCAGGGTGGAGCAGGGCGAGGACGTCGTCATCATTCTGGATTCGATCACCCGTCTCGCCCGCGCCTACAACACGATCGAGTCCGGCAGCGGCAGGACGCTGTCGGGTGGCCTGGACTCCAACTCGCTGGAGAAGCCGAAGCGCTTCCTCGGCAGCGCCCGCAAGATCGCTCCGAACCAGGGTGGTGGATCGCTCACGATCATCGGCACCGCGCTCGTCGACACCGGGTCCCGGATGGATCAGGTCATCTTCGAGGAGTTCAAGGGGACGGGAAACAGCGAGCTTGTTCTTTCACGTGATCTCGCGGACCGTAGAATATATCCCGCCATCGACTTGCAGGCTTCAGCAACTCGGAAGGAGGAGCTCCTTCTGGACGACGATTCGTTGTGGCTGTCGCGCGCGATGCGCCGTCAGCTCGCCGGGCTGAGCCCGTTCGAATCCATGACGGAGCTGCTCGGCGCGATGCGGAAGACCAAGTCGAACCGGGAGCTGCTGGACTGGGCGAGGAACCGCTAGGCGAGGGGAGCTACGCGCCGGGCTCGGCCACGGCCGCCTCCGCGACCAGCGCGGCGAGCCGTTCGAGCCCTTTGGCGAGCTCCTCGCTCTGAGCACGCCCCATGGAGAGCGCCCAGTAACCCATGAGGGGGTTGCGACCCAGGTCGCCGTCCTCATGCCACACGACGCGCACCGCTCCGCTCTCCGCGCTCAGCCGGACGATCCCGGCCGCGCGCATCGCACCCTCGCCGACCTCCACGGAGTACTCGACGCGGGCGAGGTCGACCGACCGAAGCGTGAACGAGCCCTCCCCGAGCTCCGGGTCGTCCCACGCGAGGCGAGCACCCGCGCCACGCGCGGGACCCGATCGTTCCACCCCGTTCTCTGGCCAAGGCGTCCACTGCTGCCATCCCTCGGGGGAGTCCAGGAAGGGGCGCACGGCCTCCGCGGGGGCCGCGATCACGGACGTGGCCTCGGCCTCCCATGTGCCGGGGAGCAGGAACCCGACGAGGAGGAACGTCGACAACAAGACCGCACCTCCGCCGAGGATCTTGGTGCCGAAGCTGAACGGACTCGGGTTCAAGAGGGCCCCGCGGATAAGGTGGTGAGGAGGGGGCCGAGCACCTTCCAAGCGTTCTGAGCCAGGATGCGGTGGCCCTCGGGCGTGGGATGGATCCCGTCCCTCTGATTGAGCTCCGGGACCGCCGCGACGCCCTCGAGCAGGAACGGAATCAGGAGCGCGTCCTCGCCCGCGGCGATGGACGTGAAAATCTCGCGGAAGGCGTCCACGTAGAGCGGCCCCAAGTTCGGCGGGGCCTCCATTCCGGCAATGACGATTCGCGCTTTTGGGTACCGGGTCCGCGTGCGCCGGGCGATCCGGGTGAGGTTGTCGGCCAGCTGGAAGGGATCGAGTCCGCGCAGCCCGTCGTTCGCGCCGAGCTCGATGACCAGCACGTCGAGGGGCTCGCGAAGCACCCAGTCGAGGCGACGAAGCCCGCCGGCGCTCGTTTCGCCCGAGACGCCCGCGTTGACGGCCCGGATCGGCGTGCCGGCCGAGTCGGCCAGTTCCGCCACCCGCGCGACGTAGGTATCGTCGTCACGTTCGAGCCCGAGGCCGGCCGTGAGGCTCGTCCCGAGGAAGACCACCACCGGCCGGCCTTCCGGAACCTCCGGCGACGTCGCGACCAACATCTGCGCATCCGCACCCGTGCCCTCGACCGCCGAGGACCCATCCCCGGCACACGCCGCGGCGAGGAGCACGAGTGAGACTGCGATGGAGCGTAGCATCATGATCCGAGCAGAAGGCCTGGAGAAAAGCTACACGAGTGGCGGAAGACCACTACCCGTGTTGCGCTCGATCGATCTGGAGATCCCCGCGGAAGCGTTCGTCGCGATCGTGGGCCCGTCGGGCAGCGGTAAGACCACGCTCCTCGGCCTGTTGGCGGGACTCGACGATCCGACCGCCGGGCGCGTGCACTTGGATGGTGAAGACATCTTCGCGCTCACGGAGGACGGCCGCGCGGACTTCCGGTCGCGCAACGTGGGCTTCGTGTTTCAGACCTTTCACCTCCTGCCCACGCTCACGGCCCTCGAGAACGTCTTGGTCCCGTTGGAGCTCAGGGGTGGCGCCAACGGCACCCGAGTTCGCGGCGTGGCGCTCCTGGAGCGTGTCGGTCTCGGTGCCCGCCTCGACCACTATCCCGCGCAGCTCTCGGGCGGCGAGCAGCAGCGGGTCGCGCTCGCGAGGGCGTTCGCCAACGAGCCCAAGATCCTCTTCGCCGACGAGCCCACGGGCAACCTCGACCAGGAGACCGGGGAGGGCATCGTGCAGATCATGGAGGAGCTGAACCGGGACGCGCGCACGACGCTTGTCCTCGTGACGCACGACCTGACCCTGGCCGAACGGGCTCACAGGGTGATCGGTCTGTCGAGCGGAACGATAGCCTCCGACCGACCCGGGTCGCGCCCGGCGGCGTCCGTGGGGTCCGCGGGGTGAAGTCCCGTCTGCAGCTCGGGTTCGCGCTGCGGCTCGCGTTGCGCGAGAGCCGCCACGGGCTCAGGAAGGTCGGCATCCACATGGCGTCGATCGCGTTGGGGGTCGGGGCGCTCGTGTCCATCCATTCGTTCCGTGATGACGTCGCCCGCTCGGTGCAGGCAGAGGCCGACGTCCTGATGGGCGCGAACGCCCGACTCCAGGCCGACCAGCCCCTGGCGCCATCCGTCGAGTCGGTGCTCGACTCGCTCCGGTCGAGCGGTGTCGGTGTCGCGCGCGTGACGACCGCCACCTCGATGGTCCTCGCGCCATCGAGCGGTGAGGTGCGACTGCTTCAGGTGCGAGCGGTCGGCGACGGCTACCCGTACTACGGTTCGGTGACCACGAACCCGCCGGGCCGGTGGGGCGCGCATCTCGAGCCCGGACACGTGCTCGTCGATCCGGCGGTCCTCATCCAGCTCGGTGTGGAGGTCGGCGACTCGCTCCAAGTGGGACGAGAGCGTCTCGAGATCGCGGGCACGGTGGACGACCTGCCGACGGACCTGGCGTACCAGACGGCGATCGGACCCCGCGTTCACCTCTCGCCCGAGTCGATGGAGCGCTCGCAGCTCCTCACCGTCGGCAGCCTCGCGCGCTATGAGGCCTTCTTGCGCATGCCCGAGGTGGGGCAGCGCATCGGCTTCGACGAGCAGTACGACTCACTCTTCAGGGCGGCCGACGTCGGCTTCACGCTGGCCGAGCAGCAGGCGCGCAGCCTGTCGAACGGAGTCCGATTTCTCGGACGCTTCCTCGCGCTGGTTGGACTCGGGGCCCTTCTGTTGGGCGGGGTGGGCGTGGCGTCCGCGATTCACGTGTACATCCGTGAGAAGCGGGCCAGCATCGCCGTGCTGCGCTGCATCGGAGCGGGCCAGATGACCGCGTTCGTGGCGTATCTGATCCAGTCCGCGCTCCTCGGGCTGGTGGGCGCGCTGTCAGGCGTGGTCCTCGGGCTCTTAGCCCAGGCGGTGATGCCGACCGTGCTCGCCGGTGTATTGCCGGTCGACGTGACCACTCGCTTCTCGCTCGGCTCGGTGCTGGCAGGGCTCGGCATCGGGGTCTGGGTGGCGGTGATCTTCGCGCTCATTCCGCTGCTCGAGGCCCGCGACGTGCCCCCCCTGGCGGCGCTTCGCCAGGACTTCGAGTCGAAGCCGAAGGCATGGACCGACCGACCGCGCCTGGCCGCCTACGGCCTGCTCGGCGCGAGCGTGCTCGTCCTGTGTGCCGTCGAAGCGCCGGAAGTCGACATCGGGCTCGGCTTTGCGGCCGCGCTGGCCGTCGCCGGTCTGCTCGTGGCCGGCACGGGCTCGCTACTCATGCGGGCCGCCAGACGGTACTTCCCGTCGCGGGCCTCGTACCCTGTGCGCCAAGGCGTATCGAACTTGTTCCGGCCCCAGAACCAGACCATCTCGGTGACGCTGGCACTCGGCTTCGGTGCCTTCATCATCGGCACGATCGTCGAGGTCGAGGGCAACATCCGCGACGACCTGACGCTCTCGTTCGGTGAGGGCCAGCCGAACATGCTCCTGTTCGACGTTCAGGCCGACCAGGTCGAGGGGCTCCTGGCGCTCATCCCGCCAGATGCCCGCAGCTCGGCCGAGGCGACCCCGCTCATCACGTCGCGCATCGCCTCCATCAACGGGCGGAGTCACGAAGAGCTCAGGTCGAACCCGGACCCCGACGCTCGGCCCGGCGGTTCGGCACTTCGCCGAGAATACCGCAATACGTATCGCGCATCGATCGGGCGGGCGGAGGAGCTGGTCGCGGGGCGCTGGTGGGACGGGACGCCCGGCTCGGTGAGCGGGGAGCAGATCGACGCCGGAGGCCTCGCGCGTCTCTCGCTGGAGGAGGACATCGCGCAGAGCCTCAGGGTCGGCCTCGGGGATACCATCACATGGACGGTCAGCGGGCTCGAGGTGCCGTCCGTCGTCGTCAGCTTGAGGCGCGTCGACTGGAATCAGATGGAGCCCAACTTCTACGCGATCCTGGAGCCGGGTTCGTTGGACGGCGCGCCCGGCACGATCGTCATGGTGGCGCGCATCGCCGATGCCGAACGCCGTGCCACGCTCCAGCGCGCCCTGGTGACCGGGTTCCCCAACGTCTCGGCGTTGGACTTCTCGCGCGTGCAGGAAGCGATCGACACCGTGCTGGCTCGCGTGCGCCAGGCGGTGGGTTTTCTCGGAGCCTTCAGCGCGGTCGCCGGGGTGATCGTGCTCATCGGCGCGCTCGCGACCTCCCGCGCGCAGCGGCTCCGCGAGGGTGCGCTGCTCAGGACACTCGGCGCGCGCCGCAAGCAGGTGCTCACGGTGCTGATGGCGGAGTACGTGGCGCTCGGCACGGTCGCGACCGCGAGCGGGCTCCTGTTGGCGACCCTCGGATCGGCCATCATGGTGCCGTGGGTCTTCGAGCTGGACTACGCCCCCCGTACCGGTCCGCTCGCGCTGATCTGGGTCGCAATCGTGAGCCTGACCGTCGTCGTGGGGCTCGTCAGCTCTCGGGACCTGCTGCGAAGGCCTCCGCTTCCCGTGCTGCGCGAGGCGCCTGAGTAACGGGAGCGCGACCCCTAAGCGCCGATCCGCTCCAGAACGGACGCGTCGATCCTGATCGCGGTTTCGTGATGGCAGGCTTCGCAGGGTACGGGATGCGGCGCTCTGAGGCGCCCCGCCTTTACACGCAGCGCCGCGCCACACTTCGGACACTGGCCCGCCACGGATTCGAGTGTGCACCGCTCGATCCAGCGTCGGCGGGCCAGCACGACGCCACCTCCCAGCGCACCGATGATCCACGGGGCGTGGGGCGGCACGATGGCGACCACCCCCGCCAACACGGTGCAGCCACCGAGCCTCACCGCCGCGCCGGTCGCCCTCCAGGAAGCCGAGCGGGCGCGTACGCTCAGGACCGCGCTCGTCGACGGGAACCCGAAGAGGATCGCCTCGGCCTCGATCTGCACGACGCCCGTCGTGTCGCTCACTCAGGCATCCCCGGCGAAGCGCTGGAGGCGCTCGCTGGCCTCGTGCAGCGTCTCCAGCCGCTTGCAGAACGCGAAGCGCACCAGCGTCCGCCCGCGCTCGGGCGAGCCGAAGAAGCTGGAGCCCGGGACCGGGGCGACGCCCGCGTCTCGCGCGAGGCGTTTGGCGAAGGTCGTGTCGTCCTCGTCGCTCAGTCCGCTGAAATCGGCGAGCACATAGTACGCGCCTTGGGGGAGCGCGCAGCGGAAGCCCGCGCCGCGCAGCGCATCCACGAGGATCTCGCCGCGCTCGCGGTATTGCGTCGCCAAGGCGCCGTAGTACTCCCGGCCGAGCACCTCGATGCCGACCGCACAGGCCTCCTGGAGCGGCGCGGGGGCCCCGACGGTGAGGAAGTCGTGCACCTTGCGGATGGCATCCGTCAGGTCGGGCGGCGCGACGATGGTGCCCACGCGCCACCCCGTCACGCTGAACGTCTTGGAGAGGCCGCTGACGGTCACCGTGCGCTCCGCCATCCCCGGGAAGGTCGCGAGGGGGACGTGTGCTCCCTCTCCCTGGTAGTGGATGTGCTCGTAGATCTCATCGGTGATCGCGATGAGGTCGTTGGCCACGCAGAGCTCCGCCACCGCGGCGAGCTCCTCGCGGTCGAAGACGCGGCCCGTCGGGTTGTTGGGCGAGTTGATGACGATCGCCTTCGTCGCCCGCGTGATCACTGATTCGAGACGGCTCCGTTCCAGCCGGTAGCCCGGTGCTTCGAGGGTGAGGAAGACCGGCTTCGCCGAGGAGATGATCGCGTCCGGCCCGTAGTTCTCGTAGAAGGGCTCCAGCACGATCACCTCGTCGCCCGGGTCGATCACGGCGAGCATCACCGCGGCCATCGCTTCTGTCGCGCCACAGGTGATGGTGATCTCGCGGTCCGGATCGACCCTCATGCCGTACAGGTCCACGTACTTGCCGGCCAGCGCGTGACGCAGCCGCGGCGCTCCCCACGTGATCGAGTACTGATTGATGTCGGCGCGGATCGCCGCGATCGCCGCTTCCTTGAGCACCTCGGGCGTCGGAAAGTCCGGGAAGCCCTGCGCGAGATTGACCGCGTCGTGCTCTCGCGCCACGCGAGTCATCTCTCGGATGACCGATTCGGTGAAGGTCCGTGTGCGCTGAGCAGTCCGCTGCGCCGTTCGTGTCGTCATGGCGCCGGATGATGTCCAGTGCGAGGGGGCTCGGCAACCGCCAGTCTTCGCGCTGACCGACGACCACCCCATATTGCGCCCCATGCTGCGTAACACGTTGCTCTGGGCTTCCACGAACCCGTTCCTCGCGGAGCGGCTCCCGCGGTACGGCTTCGTGAAGCGGGCGACCCGGCGCTTCATGCCCGGTGAAGGGCTCGAGGACGCGCTCGATGCGGCCCGGGCCCTCGCATCCGGCGGCATCGCGTCCACGCTCACCCTGCTGGGTGAGTATCTCTCGACGGCGGACTCCGCCGACGGGGTCCTGGAGCACTACCAGACGGTTCTGGAGGCCGCGGCCGCCAACGAGCTCGATGTCGAGATCTCGGTGAAACCGACTCAGGTCGGCCTCGAACTCGGCACCGCCGCTACGCACGATCGCATCGCGAAATTGGCCCGCGCCACGGAGTCCACCGTCTGGATCGACATGGAGCACTCGAACCATGTCGACGTCACACTCGACATGTTCAGGAGCCTGCGAAAGGAGAGGGACAACGTCGGGCTCTGCCTGCAGTCCTACCTGCGGCGTACCGAGCCGGACCTCGAGTCCCTGTTGCCGCTCGACCCTTCGATCCGCCTCGTGAAGGGCGCGTATCGAGAGTCTCCCGACATCGCGTTTCCCCGCAAGGGCAACGTGGACCGCAACTTCGTGAAGCTCGCGGGCCGGATCCTGCGGGCGCGGGCGCAGGGTGGGAAGGGCAGGCCCGTCATCGCCTCGCACGACCCACGCATGATCGGCGAAGCGAACCGGCTGGCCTTCGAGCTCGGCCTGGACAAGTCGGCCTACGAGTACGGCATGCTCTATGGGATCTCGCAGGGCGAGCAGGCCCGCCTGGCGCGTGGCGGTCACAGGGTGCGCGTGCTGATCAGCTACGGATCCGCTTGGTTCCCCTGGTACATGCGGCGGCTCGCCGAGCGGCCGGCCAACCTCTGGTTCGTGGCCAAGCAGCTCTTCCGTGGAGGCTGACCAGGACCCTCGGCGTTGGAGGATGCTCGCGCTCCTTTCCGCGGGAATGCTGCTGGCGCTCTGGGGATGGATGACCGCGACCGCGGTGAGCCCCGGTTTACAGATTCGCTGGTCGCTGACCGAGAGCCAGGTCGCTCTGCTCACGACCACGGTGCAGTTCGGCTTCGTGCTCGGCACCGCCACCGCGGCGGTGCTGAACCTGGCCGACGTCGTCCCGTCGCGTGTCTACTTCGCGACCTCGAGTCTGCTCGCGGCCGGCGCGAATGCCGTGCTGCTCGTGGCACCCGGTTACGCGAGCGCCCTGGTGGCGCGCCTGCTCACGGGCTTCTTCTTGGCCGGCGTCTATCCTCCCGCGATGAAGATGGTGTCCACCTGGTTTCGTTCGGCCCGCGGGTTGGCCATCGGCACCGTCGTCGGAGCCCTCACGGTGGGGAAGGCGATGCCCTATCTGCTCAAGGCGACCGGAGGCGCC
>Ga0326597_10015155_pt1 | contig 10089 bp, 9 predicted proteins | sample RVTome_12_FD_203789 | JGI IMG/M metagenome (GOLD analysis project Ga0326597, IMG submission 203789) | Soil microbial communities from uranium-contaminated site in the Upper Colorado River Basin, Wyoming, United States - RVT100D185 | ecosystem: Environmental > Terrestrial > Soil > Contaminated >...
GGAGCCCGCTCGTCACCTGGGAGTGGACGGCGATGGTGTACGATTTTGCCCTGTTGTTGTCCCCGATCGGCGTCGAGCCGATGCCGTTACCGATGAGCACGTCGTAGCCGAGATGCAGCCGGGAGATATCCCGCCCGGAGACGAGGAAGCCCGTGGTGTGGATCGGGAACGGACCCCCGTCGTCCTCGAAGCGGAGCGCCAGTGGCCGGTCGATCGTGGGCTGGAACAGTGTCCCGTGATGGTACGCGTTGTTCCAGTAGCCGTAGGGCGTATGGTGCTTGCCGGCCGCGAGGCGCAAATACGGCTTCGGGCTGAAGGCGATGACGATGCGCTCGACGTCCACCACGAAGTCCTCGTCGAACTCGAAGACGGTCTCGCCGATAAACGAGACATGGTCGGCGAGTCGAGAGGTGATGAACATGTCGTATTGGCCGAGCGCGAACGACGAATGCTCACCGGTCTGGCTGGTGGCGCGGGCCGTGACGTCGACGAAGCCGCCGATCTGGGTTTTCGGCACCCCGGAACCGCCATGGCCTTCGTGGCTTTCCTGGGCTTCGAGAGGCCCGGCAAGCAGGCCGAGCACACTCAGGCAGAGACTGACGGCAGGATAGCGCATGGGATCACCTCACCGGAGCGGGTAGCCGGGGTCGCTCGGCCGACGCCCGTCGATAGTGACGATCTTTACATCCTGCTGAACCGCCGACTCGCTGAGGAACGCGATCGCGCCCTGGTGGCCGGCCACATACTGGTTCACCGCGCCAGACTCCTCGATTTCTCGGGGCGGTGCGGCGTCGTCGCCGGCGAACACGACCCGAATCCAGTGGCGTTTCACCCGGTCCTCGCTCATCCCCAGCGCGGCGCGATAGAACGCCTCCCGTTCCGGCGGGTGCTCGACCAGAATCACCGAGCCGTCGTTCGCGATCGTCGTCGTGCTGCCCAGGTAGATCCGTCGCAGCTGGTCCAGCGACAAATTCACGATGGGGGTGTTGGGGCTCACGATCACGGCGATGGCTGTTTGCGCCGCGCACACGGGCGTACGGGTGCACAGCCCAAGCACTGCGGCCATCAATCCAAGGCCGAGAGAGTGGATTCTCATCTGCCGCTCCTGCGGTGGCCGTTCGAAATGGAGAGTTGAGTGGGCGGGTCTGCCGGACCGCGGAATACGCCAGAGGCGTGCCAGCTTGTGCAAATGATTGCAGCCGACCTCGTTAGTGTCGCGGAGCCGCTCGTCGCCTGGCCGGAAGTGGTGCGAAATGCTGGCGGGAAGGTCGCAATGCGATGGATGCCACATCAGGTACATGCTGGCGACTCATACAATTACCGCGTCAGCGGCTGGGGACGAGCGAGCTACCGGGGCATCCCCGCATACGCCGCCATCCGTCCGTCGGCGCCTCGGGAGCGGCGGTGGCTGTAGAATCGGTCATGATCGTGCGCGGAGCACCAGGTTGACGAGGTGATCGCCTCCAGTCCCAGCGTGTGCGCCTCGTCGACCAGGCGGCCGCGCAAATCTAAATGAAAGGGACCGGGCCCCCCGATCCGGACCCCGCACCCCTCCATCACCTCCACCCCGACCTCGTAGCAATCCCCACAAATGCCGACCCCACAATGCATTATCATCTCACGGGGGGAGGCTCCCGTGGTCCCGGACAACCGCGAGACGCCCCGTTGGAGGATCCCCCCGGCCGTCCCTCGCCAGCCGGCGTGGAGGAGGGCGATCCCCCTTCCGGGCACGGCCAGATAGACGGGTATGCAGTCGGCGATAGTCACCGTCAGCAGAATCCCCCGCGCCGAGGTGGTCCAGCCGTCGATCCCCTCGACCTGCACCCAGCCGACGGCCGCGTCCACGGCCATCACTTCGACGCCATGCACCTGATTGCCGAGCACGACGGCGCCGAACCCCTGCATGGCGCGGCGAAAGGCGCGCCAGCGCGACATCGTCTCACCGACGGGTGAGGTATTCCAGAGGCCCAGATCGAAGCCGCCGCCGGCCGCGTCGCTCCGGCCGGTAATGCCGGCGACGATCCCGTAGCGCTCGCGCCAGCCGGACAGCTCGTACAGCGGCACCGGTCCGGCGACCGGCGACTCCCGCAGCGTCACACGCGCACTCGATCGAGCGCCTGGGCGAGATCGGCTCGGAGGTCGTCGATGTGCTCGCACCCGGCACTGAAACGGATGAATCCCTCGCCGACCGCGTCCGCGCCCCAGCGGGCCCGCCGCTCGGCCGTCGAATGCACCGCGCCGAAGCTCGTCGCCTCGTCGACCAGGGTGCAGGCGGCGAGGAAGCGCTCCGCTTCGGCTCGACCCGCCAGCTCGAAGGAGACGACCGGCCCGTACCGGCGCATTTGCCGCCGCGCGACGCCGTGGGAGGGATCGCCGGCGAGTCCGGGATAGCGCACACCCAGGACCTCGGACCGGCTGGCCAGAAACTGGGCGATCGCCTGGGCGTTGTCGCACTGACGCTCGAGGCGGAGCGCGAGCGTCGCCAGCGAGCGGTGCGCGAGCCAGACCTCGAAGGGTCCCGCGACCGACCCGGTCTGGGTCCGCCAGGTTCGCAGCTTGTCGGCCCATGCGGTCTCCCGCACGGCCACGTGGCCGAGGATCAGGTCTCCGTGGCCGGTGATCGACTTGGTATCGGAGGCGAGGACGAAATCGGCGCCGAGCGCGAGAGGACGTTGACCGAGCGGCGTCGCGGTCGTGTTGTCCACGGCCACGAGCGCCCCGGCGGCGTGGGCGACTCCCGCGATGGCGTCGATATCGCAGACGTCGAGGCCCGGGTTGGTGGGCGATTCGAGCCAGACGAGCCTGACTCCCTCGACCTGGGCCGGATCCAGCCCACCGACCGTCGGCAGGAGGCGCGCCTCGACGCCCATTTCGGTGAAATACCCCCGCGCCAGCACCCGGGTGGTGTAGTAGCTCTCCGCCGCCAGCACGACCACGTCACCAGGCCGCAACGCCGAGCCGAGGATGGCGGTGGTCGCCGCCATGCCCGACGCGAACACGAGGGCGGCGCCGCCCTCGAGCTCGCCGAGCGCCGCCTCGTACGCCGACCAGGTGGGATTGTGAAAGCGGCCGTAGGTGAAAGGCGAGGTCGCGGGGTCGCCGGCCGCATGAAACGGCCCGGCGAAGACCGGGCCAGGAAGGAAGGCGCCACCCTGCGACGGGGGAGGAAGGCCGGCACGCACCACCAGCGTTTCGTCGCGCATCCGCTAGTCGACCCGCTCGATCTCGGCGCCGAGCGCGCGGAGCCGCTCGTCGATCCGCTCGTAACCACGCTCGATCTGCCCGACGTTGTGAATGACGCTGGGTCCGTCCGCGGCGAGCGCCGCCAGGAGCATGGCCATGCCGGCGCGGATGTCGGGGGACTCCACGGTGCCGCCCTTGAGGGTGGAGGGCCCCGAGATGACGGCGCGGTGGGGGTCGCACAGAACGATGCGGGCGCCCATGCCGATGAGTTTGTCCACGAAGAAGAGGCGCGACTCGAACATCTTCTCGAACACCAGGATCATGCCGGAGCACTGGGTCGCGGTCACGATCGTCGTGGACATGACGTCCGCGGGAAAGGCTGGCCAGGGGCCGTCCTCGAGCTTGGGGACGTGGCCGCCGAGGTCCGGCCGGATCCGGCGCTCCTGATCGGCCGCGACCGTGAGGCGCTGGCCCTCGAGCACCGGCCGGATGCCCAGTCGCTCGAAGCCGAGCAGCGTGCTGCGGAGGTCCTCGCCGCGCACCGGATCGATGGTGATCTCGCCATTGGTGACCGCGGCGAGGCCGATGAAGCTCCCGATCTCGATGTGATCGGGGCCGATGGTGTACTTCGCGCCCCCCAGCGCGTGGCCCCCCTCGATGGTATACACGTTCGACCCGATCCCGTCGATGTGCGCCCCCATGGCCACGAGTACGCGGGCGAGGTCCTGGACGTGCGGCTCGCAGGCAGCGTTGCGCAGTACCGTCCGCCCCTTGGCCGCCACGGCGGCCATGAGGGCGTTCTCGGTACCGGTCACGCTCGGCTCGTCGAGAAAGATGTCGGCCCCGACGAGATGCTTGCCCTCGAGCTCGTAGCGGTCGCCGACGGTGACGGACGCTCCCAGGTGCTCGAGCGCGAGGAAGTGGGTGTCCACCCGCCGGCGCCCGATGACATCGCCGCCGGGTGGAGGCAGCGTCACGGTGCCGAAGCGGGCGAGGAGGGGCCCCGCGAGCAGGATCGAGGCGCGGATCTTGGCGCAGAGCGCCGGGTCGAGCGGCTTTGGGCGGACGCCGCGCGCGTCGATCCGGACGGCGTTGGCCCCGGTCCAGTCGACCGTGGCGCCGAGATCGGCGAGCAGGGCGAGCATCGTCTCGACGTCGCGGATGCGAGGGATGTTCTCCAGCTCCAGCGGACCATCGGCGAGCACGCTCGCGGCGAGAATCGGCAGCGCGGCGTTCTTGTTACCGGCGGGATGAATCGTACCGCGCAGCGGACGGCCGCCGCGCACCAGAAATCGTGGAGGCATGGCCAAAGCTGGGCAGGTCCCCAAACCACGTCAAGCGTGCCGAGGGGGTTGCGGTGGTGGAAAGACCCGGTTGTTTTCACCGGGTGTCGCCCGCCTGTCGCGTGCGTCCCGGCCCGTTCGGGGAGGTCTCGACAACATGAACACCTTCGCCTTGCTGCAGGTCGCCGCCACCCCGGGATGGGTCGGCCCGACCATCGCGTTGTCGTTGGCGGTGATGGCGCTGTCGGCGTTGGGCGTCGCGGCCGTGGCCGCGATCGCCGCGCTTCGGCTCTCCGGCCAGGCGCGCAAGATCGCCGCCGTGGTCGACGGTCTGCAGGACGACGTCGCCCAGACGCTCAAGGCGGCGCGGCAACTCACGGAGCAGGCGCAGGATCTCATGGTGGTCGTACGCCACGAGGCCGGCGCCTTTGCGCAGACCGGCCGCCGGCTGCGCCGCAAGGTCGTGCGCGGCGTCGACCGGATCGAGGGGCGGCTGGCGGACCTCGAATCGCTCTACGACGTCGTGCACGAGGAGGTGGAGGACACCGCGCTCGACGTCGCCGCCGCCCTGCGCTCGGTGCGGAGCGGGAACGGCATGCTCGGACGGGTGCGCCGACTGCTGGTGGCCGGACGCCGATGAGGGTGGCGCGCCTCGCGCTCGCCTTGGCCGGCGTGGGGCTCGTGCTGTTGGCGCTGCCGCAGGCCGCGCATGCCTGGACACCCGGCACCCACATCTATCTGGGTGAGTCGGTCCTTGCCAATCTCCAGTATCTGCCGTCGGCGGTCGCCGATCTGCTTCGGTCGTATCCCTTCGACTTCCTCTACGGCAACATCGCGGCCGACTCCTCGATGGCCAAGCACTACGCTCCGCTCGGCCGGCACTGCCACTATTGGCACGTCGGGCAGGAGATCCACGATCTCGCAGGGTCCGACGCCCTCCGTGCGTTCGCCCTCGGCTATCTCTGCCATCTCTCCGCCGACACCGTGGCGCACAACTACTTCGTGCCGCGCCAGCTCACCCTCACGAGCAGCACCGCCTCCGTGGGGCACTCGTACTGGGAGGCCCGGGTGGAGAGCCACCTCGGCGATGCCTACTCGAAGGCGGCCAAAGACGTGATCCTTCTCGACCACGGCGAAGCGGACGCCCACCTCGACCGGATCATCGCGCCCACGATCTTCAGCGTGCACACCAACCGGCGCCTCTTCCGCGGCATGGTGCGGCTCACCGAGAGCTCCAGCTGGCAGCTCGCCACCCAGGTCGCGCGTGAGTACAGCCGGTGGCCGCTGGAAGACCCGGACGTCGACCGGCATCTGGGACTCTCCTTCGACTTCATGGTGGGGTTTCTTCGAGGGCCCGCGTCGCCGGCGCTCCAGCTCGATCCCTCCGGGGAGCGGCCGCTCAAGAGCGCCAAGGCGATCCGCAGGAAGGTGATGCGGAGCGGGGTCCGCCGGAGGGGAGAACGGCTGCTCTCCGCCGCTCAGGAGCACTTCGGCCTCCCTGACCGGCCGCTCGCCTTCTGGTCCGAGAGGCGCTCCAAGTTGCCGTGGCGCGCACCGGAAGGCGCCGCCCCTTCTCCCCGCCTCCTCGTGAGCGGCGACCGCTGAACGCCGACGAGACGATCCGCCGCCTGGGACTCATTCCCCACCCCGAAGGCGGCTTCTATCGCGAGATGTTTCGAAGCGACGCCGTCGTCACCCTGCCGGATGGCCGGCGGCGGAGCGCCTCGACCGCCATCCTCTATCTGCTCCCGGCCGGCGGATGGAGCGCGTGGCACCGGGTGGGCTCGGACGAAGTGTGGCACCACTACGAGGGTGCGCCGTTGCGGCTCCGCCGCCTCGGCCATCCGGAGATTCGGCTGGATACCACCAGGCCGCAGGCCGTCGTGCCCGCGGGGGTGTGGCAGGCGGCCGAGCCGATGGGCGGCGCGGTTCTCTGTGGATGCACGGTGTCGCCCGGGTTCGAGTTCGAGGACTTCGAGCTGGGCGACCGAGAGGCGCTTCTCCGCCAATTCCCCGGCGAGGCCGCGCTCATTCGCCGATTGACGCGATGACGCGAGCCCCCGTCATCGTCGCGATGGCCGCGGCCGCGTCGCTGGCCGGCCCCGGAGCCGAGGCCCAGACCGGGAACGCAGTGGTGACACTCCGCGCCGTCCCGGCGGTGCCGATGCGCGGCACGGTCGTCCGACTGGTGGTGCGCTCCGCTGATTCGACCGAGGCTCTGCTGGGGGTGGGCGGCGAGGCGGCGGGCGAGCCGCTGCACTTCGAGGCGGCCGGGCGGTCGTACCTCGCCCTTGCCGGTATCCCGCTCGAGGGACCCGACTCCCTGGCCGTCATGCTCCACATTGAGGGCCGGCGGGCGACCGATACCCTGGTGATCGCGCTCCCGCTCGCGACTCCCACCTATGTCAATGAACGGCTCACCGTGGCGCCCAAGTATGCCAAGCTCGACAGCGCCACGCAGGCGCGAGTCGACCGCGAAGTGAGCCAAGCTCGCGCCGTCGGCCGCACGGCGCACGAGACTGTCAGGCTCTGGACCGGGCGATTCGCCGCGCCGCGTCCCGGCCGGGTGACGAGCGTGTTCGGGACCGGCCGGGAGTTCAACGGAGAAGTGACCAGCCGACACGTCGGAACCGATTTCGCCGGGAAGATCGGGGCACCGGTGCGGGCGGCAGGGCGTGGAGTCGTGGCCCTGGTGGCGGACTTCTATCTGGCAGGGCACGCCGTCTATGTCAGTCACGGCGGCGGCCTCGTGACGGGCTACTTCCACCTGAGCCGGGTCGACGTGGCGGCGGGAGACACCGTGGCGCGCGGGCAGGTGATCGGCGGCGTCGGCCGGAGCGGGCGGGCGACGGGGCCGCACCTGCACTGGATCGCGCGCTACGGGGCGATCACGGTGGATCCGCTGAGCCTGCTCCGGCTGACGCCGTAATCGCCTATCGGCTACCGGCCATCAGCCGCGAGTTTCTCCGCCAGCACCGGCTGCACGCCCTTGGGATCGGCCTTCCCCTTGCTCCGCTTCATCACCTGACCGACGAAGAACGCCATCAGCTTCCCCTCACCCTCGCGAAACCGCGCGACCTCGCCGGGATGGGCCGCGAGCACCTCGTCCACCCAGCCGGCCAGCGCTCCCTGGTCCCTCACCTGCACCAACCCGAGCTTCTCGGCCAGCGCCCGGGGTTCCACCTCCGGCGAGGCGACCAGCTCGGCATAGACCCGCTTGGCCGCCTGATGACTCACGACCCCGTCACGGACCAGGCCGATCAGCCCCACCAGCCGCGCCGCCGGCACCGGAAATCCCCCGCTCTCGTTGAACGAGGCCATCACGTCGCCCATCACCCAATTGGCGGCGGCCTTGGGCTCGGCCCCGGCGGTGACCACGGACTCGAAGTAGTCGGCGAGCGCCGCTTCGCTGGTGAGCACGCGCGCGTCGTAGGAGGAGAGGCTGAAGGCGCGCTCCAGTCGCCCGCGCCGGGCCTCGGGCAGCTCGGGAAGGGCGGCGCGCTGCGCTTCCAGCCAGACCGAGGAGAGCACCAGCGGCGGCAGGTCGGGATCGGGGAAGTACCGGTAGTCGTGGCTCTCCTCCTTCGAGCGGAGCGGCTTGACCTTCCCCGTGCCGGCGTTGAACAGCAGGGTGACCTGCTCCACCCGCTGCCCGCTTTCGAGCAGGGCGACCTGGCGCAGGCGCTCCGCCTCCAGCGCACGCTCGACGTTGGCGAACGAATTGAGGTTCTTCACCTCGGTCTTGGTCCCGAGCCTGGCGTCGCCGGGACGCCGGATGGAGATGTTGGCGTCCACCCGAAGGCTGCCCTGCTCCATGCTGCACTCGCTCACGTGGGCGTACACCAGGATCTGCCGCAACACCGTCAGATAGGCCCGGGCCTCGGCCGGTGATCGGAGATCCGGCTCGCTCACGATCTCGGCGAGTGGCGTGCCGGCCCGATTGAGGTCCACCGCGGTCTTCCCGGGGAATCGGTCGTGAATCAGCTTTCCCGCGTCTTCCTCGAGATGCAGGCGAGTGATTCCCACCTCGGTCCTTCCCCGCTCCGGCGACTCGAACGCGACGCGCCCGCCGGTGGCGAGCGGCTGGTCGAACTGGGAGATCTGGTACCCCTTCGGCAGGTCGGGATAGAAGTAGTTCTTCCGGGCGAAGACGCTGTTGGAGTGCACCGAGCAGCCGAGCGCGATGGCGGCACGGGCGCCGAGGCGGACGGCTTCGGCATTGGGCACGGGCAGCGCACCGGGTAGGCCCAGGCACACGGGACAGACGTTGGTGTTGGGTGGGTCGCCGAAGGTGGTGCGGCAGCCGCAGAACATCTTGGTGCGGGTGCTGAGCTGCACGTGCACCTCGAGGCCGACCACGGTCTCCCAGCTCATCAGCGTACCTCCGCCGCGGCGGGAACCGCCCGTTCGATGGCGGCGGCGGCGGACAACAGCCGCTCCTCTTCGAAGAAGGGCGCGATGAGCTGGGCGCCGACGGGAAGCCCTTCGCTTCGGCCGACCGGCAGACTCAGGGCGGGGAGCCCGGCGAGGCTGATGGCGCAGACGAAGATATCGGCCAGGTACATCGCCACCGGATCCTCGGTCTTCTCCCCGGCGCGAAAGGCGGGCGTCGGCGTGGTCGGGGTCAGCAGCAGGTCCACGCCGGTGGCGAAGGCGCGACGGAAGTCTTCGGCGATGAGCGCACGGGCGCGCTGCGCCTTGCGGTAGTACGCGTCGTAGTAGCCGGCGCTCAAGACATAGGTGCCGACGAGGATCCTGCGGCGCACCTCCGCGCCGAACCCTTCCCCCCGGGTCGCCTGGTAGAGCGCCCTGATGTCTCCGCCCGACCCGACCTTGCGGGGACCATATCTCACGCCGTCGAAGCGCGCGAGGTTGGCGGCGGCCTCGGCCGGCGCGACGATGTAGTAGGTGGGCACCGCGAACGGCGTGTGGGGGAGCGACACGTCGCACACCTCGGCGCCGAGATCGAGGATGGCCTCGCGGGTCCGCTGCAAGGCGGCGGCCACGCCAGGGTGGAGATCGGCCGGAAAATACTCTCTCGGCAATCCGACGCGGAGGCCGCGCAAATCCTGCCGGGGGGTGGGCACCGGCATCGGCGCGCGGTCGAGCGTGGTGGCGTCGAGCGGGTCGGCGCCGCTCATCACGCTCAGCACCTTCGCGGCATCGTCAACCGTGCGGCCGAACACCGAGATGCAGTCGAGCGACGAGCCGAAGGCCACCAGCCCGTACCGGCTCACCCGGCCGTAGCTCGGCTTCACCCCGACCACGCCGCAGAAGCTCGCCGGCTGCCGCACCGATCCGCCCGTCTCGGACCCAAGCGCCGCCGGTAGCACGCCGGCGGCCACCAGTGCCGCCGATCCTCCCGACGAGCCGCCGGGCACCCGGTCGGCGTCGAGCGGATGCCGCACCCGGCCGTACGCCGAGTGCTCGGTGGACGAGCCCATCGCGAACTCATCCATGTTCGCCTTGGCGGCGACCATCGCGCCCGCCGCGCGGAGCCGCTCCACCACCGTGGCGGTGAACGGCGAGGTGTACCCCTCGAGGATGCGCGAGGCGCAGGTGGTGGGCTGCTCGGCGGTGACGATGTTGTCCTTGACGCCGATCGCCATCGCCCGCAGCGGGC
>Ga0326597_10015156_pt1 | contig 10088 bp, 7 predicted proteins | sample RVTome_12_FD_203789 | JGI IMG/M metagenome (GOLD analysis project Ga0326597, IMG submission 203789) | Soil microbial communities from uranium-contaminated site in the Upper Colorado River Basin, Wyoming, United States - RVT100D185 | ecosystem: Environmental > Terrestrial > Soil > Contaminated >...
GGTGCCGACCGCGGTGACACGCTCGGACGCTGCTCCCGATCCGAGCGCACGGGTGCCCGCGAGGAGGGAGTACTCCTCGGCGTTGGCGCCGGAGCGGACCGGGTGCTCGGAGCGGACCGCGAAGGCGCCGGAGCGGACCGCGGCGCGGGCGCGGCGCGCGAAGGCGTCGACTGACGCGCGCTGGGCTGGGGTCGCTGGGGGGACGGTGCCGTGCGGGCCGCCGGCGGGGCCGATCGTACGTCCGTGCGCGGCGTAACGCTGGGACGGCGGGCGTCCGAGGGCGCCACCCGCGCTGAAGGACGTTCCTGACTCGGCGCGACCCGCGCCGATGGACGTTCCTGACTCGGGGTCACCCGCGTCGACGGACGCTCTTGGCCTACCGAGGCGATCCGGCCCGAAGGACGCGCGCCCGCCGCTGGGGCCAGCCGCGCCGACGGCGCACGAGTGCCCGCTCGGGTTGGTGCAGCCGTCGGGCGTGCACGTGTGCCAGCCGATGCCGCGCTCGTCCTGGGCGCCGCGATCCGGCCCGAAGCGCGTCCCACGCCGGAGGACTGGTCCTGCGCGATGCGCGTGCTCGATGGCGCGGCGGACGGTGAACCTGCGCGCCGCACGGCGGTCCGGCTCGTCGCCGAGGCCGGGTTCTCCTTGTACCTGGTGGATGCCAGAGGCGAGGGCCGGTAGACCGAAACCCCACGCCGCCCGCCGGACGCGTACACGGTCCTCACGGGCCGGGGCGAGTACCAACGCCCATCCACGTATCCGTCGCGGTATCCGTCCCAGTACGACGCCCATGGATCATAGGCCCAATACGGCCCCCAGGGAGCCACGTACGGGTCGCGGACGTAGACGTAGACGTACCTCGGGCTGTGGTACACCCGGTGCCCGCCCCAGACGCCCCACCGATGACGCCAGCTCCTGGCGCGATAGGAGTTGTACGCATATGGCCCGTAGGCGACACAATCCACATACCAGCCGCCGTAGGGATCCCAGTAGCTGTCCCAGTACTGATCCCAGCAGCTGCGCGTCGCCACGTATGTGCGAACCCGCCCGTAGTCGTATGGCGACGAGTAGATGCCGTAATGCGTTCCGTAGTAGGTGCCGAGCGAGGCCCCCACGAAGACGGAGTTGGACCCCGCGCTGTAGTATGACCCCGTGCTGATCCCGATTCCGGTGAAAAGCGGCCCGGTTTCGAACGCGACGGAGACGTAGCTCTGCCCCGAAACGGGGAGGGGCACCAGCCAGAGGCCGGCGGCGAAAAGCGCGATGGATCGAGTCAGCGTGCCCACGGTATTCCTCCTTGGGTGAATCCAACCCATTCAACTTGCAGGCCTCGTGCCAGAAGATACGCTCTTTGTAAGATCGTGTATGGCCACGTGTTACGTGGGCACGGGGATCTGATACCTCCGGAAGTGTCCCCGAGCTGGGACAGCGTTCGTCCCCGCTGAGGACACCCTTGGGCCGTGCCCAAGATCGGCCCACCTTGCTCCGGGGACGATTTCGTGGAAGATTAGTACCCGTCCGGCCGACAGAGCATGTTGGCGCCGGCGTGGCCCCCTGGCCAGCCGGATGATGGACCCGTACCCGCGCCCTCTTGGCGCGCGGATCACCTCCCGACGGATGCTTACGTGCGCGCCTGACTCCGCGCCGGTGCTGCATCCGGCAACCCGGTTTCAAAAACAGTGTCCGATTCGCCAGACAACCAGCAGGGCGGAGGTCGTGGAAAATCCCGGCGCGGCAATCGCCGCCGCCGCGGCCGGCGCAACGACCGCCGCAACCAGCCGCAGGACGGCAACCGCAACGAGGGTGGCGGTGGGAGCGAGCCGCCCATCGAGCTTCCGGACGATCCCGAAGAGCTTATGGCGCAATCGCGGCCCCTGGGCTTGCTCGAGGTCCTGGGTAGCGGATCGGGGTTCATTCGCCGGCGCGAAGCCGGGTACACCCCCGGCAACGACGATATCTACGTCGCGTCGCGCATCATCCAGAAGTTCGGGCTGCGTACGGGCGACGAGCTCATGGGCATCGTCGGCAATCCTCCGCGGGCCGGGAAGAGCGCGCCGCTCGCCCACCTGGCACTCGTCAACGATCATCCGCCGGATAAGATGAAAGGCCGGCCGGAGTTCCAACGTCTCGCGGCCGTGCACCCGGATGAACAGCTCGTCCTCGAGTGTGGCCGGCGCGTGTTCGGCGAGCCCGACTACACGAACCGGGTGATCGACCTGTTCTGCCCATTCGGAAAGGGTCAGCGCGCCATGATCGTGGCGCCGGCGAAGGCCGGTAAGACCACGGTCCTGCAGTCCGTCGCCGAAGGCATCGTGACGAACAACCCCGAGTGTCATCTGATGATGCTCCTGGTGGACGAGCGTCCGGAAGAAGTCACGGAGATGGAGCAGTGCGGGTTCGGCGAGGTGATCGCCTCGACGTTCGACCGGCCGGCCGAGCGTCATGTGCAGGTGTCCGAGATGACGCTCGAGCGGGCGCGTCGCCGCGTGGAGCAGGGCGAGGACGTGGTCATCATCCTCGACTCGATCACCCGCATGGCTCGCGCATACAACACCGTCGAGAACGGCAGCGGGAAGACGTTGTCCGGCGGTCTGGACGCGAACTCCCTCGAAAAGCCCAAGCGCTTCCTCGGCAGCGCGCGGAAGATCTCCGAAACGCAGTCGGGCGGGTCGCTCACCATCATCGCGACGGCGCTCGTCGACACCGGATCGCGGATGGACCAGGTGATCTTCGAGGAGTTCAAGGGGACCGGCAACAGCGAGCTCCTGTTGTCACGGGAGCTGGCGGACCGCCGCATCTATCCGGCCATCGACCTTTCGGGCTCCGCGACCAGGAAGGAAGAGCTGCTCCTCGACGACGACGCCCTGCGCATCTCGCATGCGATGCGGCGTCAGCTCGCGGGGATGAACTCTGCCGACGCCATGCTCGAGCTGCTCGGGGCCATGCGAAAGACGACCAGCAACCGCGAGCTCATCGACTTCGCTCGCGGTCGCTGACCACGGTGCGCAGACGGTCGAGGCTCCGCTCCAACTCGGCCGTCTGCGCACGATCCATGAACAAGGCCCAGTAGCCCATCAAGGGATTGCGGCCGAGGTCGCCACTCTCGTACCAGGCGACCAGGATCCCGACCGGGTCTTCCGAAAGAGTGAGCGCTCCTTCCGTGCGCATGGCGCCGTCGCCCACGTCCACCGTGTAGGTGACGCGCTCATTGGGGACTGCGTCGACGATCTCGAAGGCCCCCGCGCCGAGCTCGTCGTCGTCCCAGGCGATCCGGGCGCCCGCGCCGCGCTCCGGACCCGAGCGCACGAGACCCGAGTCGGGCCACGCCGTCCAGCTTTGCCACCCCTCCGGCGTGTCGAGGAAGGCGTAGACCTCCTCAGCCGATGCGTCCATGACCGTCGATGCGCTCGCTTCCCAATCGGCCGGGAGCAGGAACCCGGCGGCCAGGACGGCCATCAGGAGCAGGGCGGCACTTCCGAGGATCAACGTGCCGGGGCCGAACGGAGATCGATTCACCGCGACGGCTCCATGCGCTCGTACGCCGACTCGATGGCCGTGGTGAGCGTGGGCATGATGTTCTCGGCCATGCGTCGGTGTCCTTCGATGGTGGGATGGATGCGGTCAGGCTGATTCAGCTCGGGCACGCCCGCCACGCCCTCGAGCAGGAAAGGCGCCAGCAGGGCACCTTCGCGCTCGGCGACGTCGCGGAAGATTTGTCTGAACTCGGTGGTGTAACGTTCTCCCAGGTTGGTTGGCGCCTCCATGGCGAGGATCACCACCTCGGCCTCGGGCTGCCGCTGCCGCGTGCGGCGAACGATTTCCGTCAGGTTCTCGCGAAGCTCGTCGACTGGAAGCCCCCGCAGCCCGTCGTTGGCGCCGAGCTCGAGCACGAGCACGTCCAAGGGGTTCTGCAGGACCCAGTCGATCCGGCGGAGGCCAGCCGCGCTCGTCTCACCCGAAACACCCGCATTGACGGGCGTGAAGGGCACCCCGGCGGCACGGGCGAGTTCCGCCGCGTGGGCGACGTAGGTATCGTCCTCGCTCGGAAGTCCGAGCCCGGCGGTGAGGCTCGTCCCGAAGAACACGACCACCGGCCGGGTCGTCTCGTCCCGGGACCGCTCGCTCGTCGCCGCCGAAGGAGGGGCGTCGGCGGCATCGCCGCGCGCCGGAGGGGCGTCGGGAGGGGTACACGCGGCGAGGGCCAGCGCGAGGCACAAGGAGCCTGTTATTCGCATGATGATCGTGGCGGAAGGACTCGAGAAGACATATACGAGCGGTGGGCGGCCACTCCAGGTCCTGCATTCCGTCGACCTCGCGATCGAGCGGGAGTCCGTGGTCGCCGTCGTCGGGCCGTCGGGCAGCGGGAAGACGACGCTTCTCGGACTCCTCGCGGGCCTGGATGCGCCCACCGCCGGTCGCGTCGTCGTCGATGGTCAGGACCTGGCGGATCTTACCGAAGACGGCCGCGCGGAGTTTCGTGCCCGCCGGGTGGGCTTCGTGTTCCAGACCTTTCATCTCCTGCCTACGATGACCGCCGTGGAGAACGTTCTGGTGCCGCTGGAGCTCCAAGGCGCCTTCGACGGCGCACGCGAGCGCGCGGAAGCATTGCTGGCCCGCGTCGGGCTCGCCGACCGCGCAGATCACTATCCCATGCAGCTGTCGGGAGGTGAGCAACAGCGCGTGGCGCTCGCCCGCGCCTTCGCCAACCGCCCGGCCATCCTCTACGCCGACGAGCCGACCGGGAACCTGGACCAGGAAACCGGCGCCGGCATCATCGAGATGCTCGAGGAGCTCAACCGGGAGGAGCGAACGACACTGGTGCTCGTTACCCACGATCTCGCGCTGGCGGAGCGGGCGCATCGCATCCTGACGCTCGCCGGCGGACGGGTCGTTTCGGACCGTCCGGGAGGCGCGGCCCGCGGCGGGGCGGAGGAAGGGGCCGCGCACGCAGGGGGCGCGACACGGTCATGACGCGCCGCGCCTCCTGGATCCGGATCGCGTCGCGGCTCGCCCTTCGCGAGGGCCGCCATTCCCTGAAGCGCGTCGGCCCGTACATGGTCTCGATCACGCTCGGCGTCGGGGCGCTCGTGGCCATCCACTCGTTCCGGTCCGACGTGGAGCGCTCGCTCGAGCAGGAGGCGGAGGTGCTCATGGGCGCCAACGCCCGCCTGAGCGGAGACCGTCCCTGGTCCGACACGGTGCGGGCCGTGCTGGATTCGCTCACGGCGGCGGATCGCCCGAACGCGCGCGTCACCACGGTCGCGTCCATGGTCCTGGCCCCACGCTCCGACGTCGTCCGGCTCATGCAGGTCCGCGCGATCGACCCCGGCTATCCCTTCTACGGAGTCGTCCGGACACAGCCCGCCGGGCTGTGGGGCGCGCATCTCGAGGCGGGTCGCGCCCTCGCGGACCCCGCGGCGCTCGCGCAGCTCGAGGTGAGCGTGGGCGATACGATCGTCGTGGGCCAGGCGTCGCTGGAGATCGCGGGGACGGTGGACGACCTTCCCACCGATCTCGGATTCCAGACCGCCGTCGGACCCCGCATCCACATGTCGCACGCGGCGATGGAATCCGCAGGCATCCTCGGCTTCGGCAGTCTCGCCCGGTACGAGATCTTTTTCGTCCTCCCGGAAGCGGAAGATCGCCGAGCGTTCGACGATCGGTACGACGAGGCATTCTCGACCGCGCAACTCCGCTTCACCCGCGCGGAGCAGCAGGCGCGCAGCCTGTCGAGGGGTGTGGAGTTCCTCGCGCGCTTCCTGGGACTGGTGGGGCTCGGCGCGCTCCTGCTCGGCGGAATCGGGGTCGCCAGCGCCATCCATGTGTATGTGCAGGAGAAGCGGTCGACGGTCGCGGTGCTCCGGTGCCTCGGCGCCGACCAGAAGACGACCTTCGGGATGTACCTCGCCCAGGCCGCGGCGCTCGGCACCCTCGGAGCCGGTACCGGCGTCGTCCTCGGCGTCCTGCTGCAGACCGTGCTACCGACGGTTCTGGGTGGGTTCCTTCCCGTTCCAGTGGAGACGCGATTCGCGCCGCTGTCGGCTCTCGCGGGGCTCGGGATCGGCATCTGGGTCGCACTCATCTTCGCGCTCCTGCCGCTCCTCGCGGTGTTGGACGTGACTCCGCTCCAGGCCCTCCGGGCCGACGTGGAGCCGGGACATGGCTCCCGGCGCCTGCGAATGTTGGTCGTGCTCGCGCTGGCCGCGAGCGTGCTCGGGCTCTGCCTCGTAGAGGCCCCCGATGCCGAGATCGGACTCGCCTTCGCGGGCGGGCTCGCCGTGGTGATCGGCGCCTTGTGGGTGGCGGCACGCCTGCTCACGGCCGGGACGCGGCGCTTCATGCCTCGCCGCGCCCCGTATCCCATCCGTCAGGGCGTCTCGAATCTCTTCCGTCCGCGCAATCAGACGCTCGCGATCACGCTGGCGCTGGGGTTCGGGGCCTTCGTCATCGGGGTGCTGCTCGAAGTCGAGGGCACCATCCGGCGTGACCTGGATTTCTCCTTCGGGGAAGAGCGCCCGAACCTGCTCCTGTTCGACATACAGCCGGACCAGGTCGCGGGCGTCCGGGCTCTCCTTCCCGATTCGGGACGAGCGGGGGCGGAGCTTTCCCCCCTCGTCTCGGCCCGCATCGCGTCCATCAACGGACGGACGCCCGAGGAGCTCCGGAGTCGGGAGACCGGCGAAGCGCGGCCGGAAGGGTGGGCGCTCCGACGGGAGTACAGGAATACGTACCGCGCGGAGATCGGACGGGCCGAGCAGCTCGTATCGGGCAGGTGGTGGGACGGGACGCCCGGCGAGGAGGACGGACGACAGGTCGATCCGGGGCTTCTACCCGGCCTGTCGCTCGAAGAGGACGTCGCGGAGAGCCTCCGGGTGGGTCTCGGGGATACGATCACCTGGAACGTGTCGGGCATCGAGATCTCCTCGGTCGTCACGAGCCTGCGGCGGGTCGACTGGGACCGCCTGGAGCCGAATTTCTTCGCCGTCTTCGAGCCGGGATCGCTGGACGCGGCGCCGCAGACCGCGATCCTGCTGGCCCGGATCGCCTCCGATGAAGCGCGAATCGACGTGCAGCGTTCACTCGTGAGGGCATTTCCGAACGTCTCGGCCCTCGACATGTCGAGGGTTCAGGAGGCCATCGAATCGGTGTTGGGGACCGTGCGGCGAGCGCTGGCCTTCCTGGGCGCCTTCGCCGCGGTCGCGGGGGCGGTCGTCCTGGTCGGCGCCATGGCGACCTCCCGCTTCCAGCGGGTCAGGGAAGGGGCGCTCCTGCGGACCCTGGGCGCGCGACGCCGTCAGGTGCTCACGGTTCTCCTGACCGAATATCTGGCGCTCGGCACGCTCGCCACGTCCAGCGGGTTGTTGCTGGCCGCCGCCGCGGCCGCCGTGCTCCTTCCCACCGTATTCGAGATGCCCTACCGACCGGGCTTCGCGACCCTCGGACTCGTCTGGGCCGTTGTCTCCGTGCTCACCGTCGTGGTCGGCCTCACCGGATCGAGCGGGCTTCTGTCGCGTCCGCCCCTACCGGTGCTCCGGGAGGCGGAAAACGAGGCGTAGCGCGTGCCACGCTACACCAACTGATCGTCCGGCAGCGTGAGCGAGCTCACGTGGTGGCAACCCTCACACTCCAGCGGGTGCGGTCGTTTGAGCCTCGACGGCTTCACGGCGAAGGCCCCCCCGCACCGGGGACACGTTCCGTCGACCGCCATCAGGGTGTGGGTCTCGGTCCAGCGGCGACGCGCGAAGACCGCCCCCGCCACCAGCACCCCGATGGCCCACGGCGCGTGGGGCGGGACGACCGCGACCAGCGGAGCGAGCAACAGCGCCACCCCGATGGCACGCGCCGCGCCGGACATGCGCCAGCCTCTCGCGCGCGGCCGGACGTCCGCGGCCGCTGGGGTGGGCTCGAATCCGAACAGGACCGCTCTGCCATCCATGGTCGACATCCCCGTCAGCCTCGGGCGGCGAAGTCCCGCAGACGCTGGCCGGCCTCCCGCAGCGTGTCCTCACGCTTGCAGAACACGAAACGCACCAGGGAGCGGCCTCCGCCCTCGGAGTGGTAGAAGCTCGATCCGGGCACCGTGCCCACCCCCGCCTCGAGGATCAACCGCTTGGCAAACGTGAAGTCGTCCTCGTCGCTGATGGCGCTGAAGTCGGCCATGACGTAGTAGGCGCCCTGAGGCATGGCGCACTGGAATCCGGCCGCCCGCAGCCCCTCGATCATGATGTTCCGCCGAACCCGGTATTCATCGATCATGCCGGTGTAGTAGTCGCGCCCCAGCTGCTCGATCCCCACCGCGCAGGCTTCCTGCAGGGGGGCAGCGGTACCCACCGTCACGAAATCGTGGATCTTCTGGATGCCCGCGGTGAGGGCCGGCGGCGCCACGATGGTCCCGATGCGCCATCCCGTCACGCTGTACGTCTTCGACATGCCGCTGACGGTCACGGTCCGCTCGGCCATGCCCGGCAGCGTCGCCATCAGCACGTGCTCACCTTCGTACAGGATGTGCTCGTAGATCTCGTCGGTGATCGCGATGATGTCGTGCTCGATGCACAGGTCCGCGATGACCTGCAGGTCTTCCCGTCCGAATACACGCCCCGTCGGGTTGTTGGGCGTGTTGACCACGATGGCCCGGGTCTTCGGCGTGATCAGCGCGGTCAACGCCTCACGGTCCAGATCGTACGTCGGAGGGTCGAGACGCAGGTAGACGGGCTTGGCCTCCGCCAGGAGCGCGTCGGGCCCGTAGTTCTCGTAGAACGGCTCGAAGATGATGACTTCGTCGCCGGGATCGAACAGCCCGAGCGCAACGCATGCCATAGCCTCGGTGGCGCCGCACGTCACCGTGATCTCCCGCTCCGGGTGGACGTCCATCTCGTACCAATCCCGGTACTTTTTCGCGAGAACCTTGCGGAGGTTGGGCGCTCCGCTCGTGACCGCGTACTGGTTGACGTCGCCTCGGATGGCCGCGCACGCCGCTTCCTTCAGGACCTCCGGAGCCGCGAAGTCGGGCATGCCCTGGGCCAGGTTGAGCGCTTTGTGCTCGTCGGCGAAATCGTTCATCTCGCGGATGACGGATTCCCCGAGTGTGTGGGTGCGGCGGGCGGTTTTCTGAACGGCGTTGGTCATGGACGGGGCGATCCATCGAAGTGGGGGCGCCAGGCGGTCGCGCGTGGCGCAGCGGGGACGCAAGGATGTCTCAGGACGGCCTTCGTGGCAACCGTCCGACCGTGACCGTGGCAGGAGGTCCCGCCAGCTTGTACTCTCCCACCGCGCCCGTTTCCACCGGGCCTTCGCGATCCCCAGGTACGACAAGGATGAAAGCCATGCACGCGGCACTCCGGCACATGCTCGACGTCACCGTACTCCTGGCGCTGCTGGCTCCCGCGCTCACCGCCCAGGCGGCCCCGCCACGCATCTTCGTCTCCGTCGACATGGAAGGCGTGGGCGGCATCGGCACTTCGGCCATGACGTCGTCCTCCGGAAAGGACTACGCCACCGGGCGCAGGCTCGTGACAGACGAGGTGAACGCGGTCACGGACGCCATCTTCGCCCGCCACCCCGATGCTGAGATCCTCGTCAACGATTCGCATGGGGACCATCAGAACGTGCTGCACCTCGAGCTCGATCCACGGGTGACCTACATCCAGGGCTCCATCAAGCCACTCGGGATGGTGCAGGGACTCGATGCCTCCCACGACGGGGCGATCTTCATCGGGTATCACGCCATGGCCGGGGACCCCGACGGGTTCCTCGCACACACGGGATCGGGATCGGTGAAGGGGCTCTGGCTGAACGATGTGGAGGTCGGGGAGGGCGGCATGAACGCGGCGTTCGCGGGGAGCCTGGGGGTGCCCGTGATCCTCGTGGCCGGAGATGCCGCCGCGACCCGCGAGCTGGGCACCTTGCTCGACGCCGAGTCGGTGACGACCAAGACGGCGGAAACACCTGCGTCCGCCCGGCTCCTGCACCCCGAGCGGGTCCACGCGCTGCTGAGTGAGGGAGTCGGCCGCGCGCTCGACGGGTTGAGCCGTGGTGCGTATACGCCACTCGACGTGGGCGCCCCCGTGACGATCCGGATGCGGTTCGCC
>Ga0326597_10015157_pt1 | contig 10087 bp, 8 predicted proteins | sample RVTome_12_FD_203789 | JGI IMG/M metagenome (GOLD analysis project Ga0326597, IMG submission 203789) | Soil microbial communities from uranium-contaminated site in the Upper Colorado River Basin, Wyoming, United States - RVT100D185 | ecosystem: Environmental > Terrestrial > Soil > Contaminated >...
GCGCGGGGGCGCGGGCGCTTCACGTCGCACCGCACTTAAAAACTGGCGCTTCGCGAAGCGCCCGCCGCGGCGATTTTGGGCCATTGTCCGAACCGCAGCTTCGGCAATCCGGGCGAGACGGGTCTTAGCCGCCCCTGACCACCCCAGGGCCCTCGATCGGGATAGGGGCTGACCCGGAACCCTTAAGCCAAAAGGGCAGACCCGCCATAGTACGGGACGGGCGGTCCGGACGGCCTCCCCGGGCGGATGCGCCGACTAAACACGTTCCACCGGAGGCGCCGCTCTTCCCCCCGTGGGCCGTGTCGGTACCGGATCACGCCCCCGCACGGGAGAAGATGCAGCCGATTCTAAGGGCGGATCCGAAAGCGGGGATAAGTTTTCGAGCGAATCTTTTTTCGTTAACGGAATCAAAGGTTTAAGGCACATTTGCGAAATTTTTTGGAGGAAGGGGCACATTTTTTCCTTGAAACAGCGGAAAACCGCGAAAAAAATGTGCAAACAGCGTTAACAGAGGATAAAGCCAGAGCGGGACCACGGCCGCGGAACGACCGTGGCCCCTAGGGGCGTTTGATCAGTCGTACGGCCTCGAACGCATACTCATGCCAACTCTGGCACCCACATGAAGCTCAACGACCGCGCCCTTTCCGTTCCGGGTCGGTGTCGTGAAGGCACCATGGTCGCATGCGATATTGGCCACATATGGGCTGCCATGTGGCCATGATTTGTCGGGGGTCGAGGTCTAGGGCCGTAGGGAACCATCTGACCGGATCACATGTCGATCACTCGAATGTGTCCCGCCGAGCGGCCGCGGCGGGGCGACATGGGGCGTGCGGGCGACCATATTGGGCTTAAGCAAAACGCTTTCGCGGAGAACACCATGATGACCAGACGCACCCTGCTCGGCTCGATCGCCGCGGCCGGCGCCGCCGCCGCCGGCGGGCTCTTCGCCGCCGCGTCGAGCCCCAGGACGGCAGAAGCCTTCGAGGTCACCCATACGGAAGAAGAGTGGCGCAAGCTGCTCAAGCCCCAGCAGTTCGCGGTGCTGCGCCAGGAATCGACCGAGCGGCCGGGCTCAAGCCCGCTCCTCGACGAGCACCGCGCCGGGCTCTTCCACTGCGCCGGCTGCGACCTGCCGGTCTATTCGTCGCAAGACAAATATGACAGCGGCACCGGCTGGCCGAGCTTCACCCAGGCCCTGCCCGACGCCGTCGGCACCAAGTCCGACCGGGCCTTCTTCATGGCCCGCACCGAGGTGCATTGCCGCCGCTGCGGCGGGCATTTCGGCCACATCTTCGACGACGGCCCGCCGCCCACCGGCAAACGCCACTGCATCAACGGCGTGGCGCTGACCTTCGCGCCGGCAGCGGCGTGAGGGGGAACCGCTATTCCCTTTAACGTCGCGCCCTGGCATGAAGAGGCGTGAGTACAAAACCCTTCTTCCCTCTTGCGGGCCGTCGCCGCGCCGAAGCGGCTTTGGCCGCGCAGGCGGGGGAGAAAGCAATGCGATGCGCCGATGTTGGAAACACCGTGCTCTATGCGGCGCGCGGGCTGACGTCGTTTTCGATCTTGCGGCCGGACTCGGCCCTCGCCTTCGTCAAATCGTACATCGTCTGAAGGTTCATCCAGAACTCGGCGCTCGTGCCGAAGAAACGGGCCAGCCGAAGCGCGGTGTCGGCGCTGACCGCCCGCTTGCCCTTGAGGATGGCGCCGATACGGTTCGCCGGCACCCGAAGCGCCAGCGCCAGCGCGTTCGCCGACATGCCAAGTTCCTCGAGTTCGTCGGCGAGGATTTCGCCGGGATGGGTATTGATGCGGTTCGGCGTCATGGCGCGGTCCTTTCAGTGGTAGCCGGCGATCTCGACATCCGATAGACCCGCGCCCCTTCGCAGGCGCTCGGCCCCACGCCCGCCTCAGGTGCCTTTGTTTGAGACCCTACCCCGTGACTGTTTCGGCTCTGACGTGTCATCCTTTCGCTCCCGACCAGTTCGCTCTCGATCCGGTGTTCCTTGATCACCGAATGTCGAGTCAAGCCATCCCCTCAGGTGTTCACGATGCTCCTCGATCAGCCTATTCATTTCTCGTTCGATTTCGACACGTTTTCGTTTGATTACTCTGAGACCAATCATGATAACCTCTGGTTGATAACGGAAGTCGCGGACTACCATGTTCACTGTGTTGAATTATGACGTCTGACGGAGGCACGAGCAGTGAGTACCTTTCTGGCCCGGATCGAATTTCCCGAGATTGTGATCGGTTTTGTCTCTCCAATCGGAGCCGACCTCATTCAAAGCGTGAACGAGTGTCGCAAGTATTTGGAAGCGCACGACTATCGAGTGTTCGAGATCAAAGTTACCAATATCTTTCACGTGATTGAACACTACATCCGCCCAGACCGTCCCCTGGTCCATCGCCCACTATATCAACGCTATCGCACTCACATAGAGTATGGCAATCAGCTCCGCGCTACATTTGATGACAACGCGATCCTCGCCGCAACAACAATTCGGTCGATCGTTCGCAAGCGCAATCGCCTGAAGGCCACGCCGGAGAACGAACGCTTCAATAAGACAGCCTATCTCCTGCATCAGTTCAAAAGAAAAGAGGAAATCGACCTTTTACGATCGGTCTACGGCGCGGCGTTCTTTCAGCTTTCAATATATTCTCGACGCGGCGCACGTGTGAACTACTTGAGCAAGATTTTCGCGTCCAGTGAGAATTCAGCCGCCTCCGATGAGTTTCGCGCAAAGGCTGAAGAAATAATACAAATCGATGAAAACGAAGTTTTGGAAGAATACGGACAACGAGTCGCAAAAATATTTCATGATGCTGATCATATCATTAACCTGGATTGCTTCACACCGTCAATTGTAGAGCAAATTCACCGTTTTCTTGAGTTGGTTTTCTCGTCGAATAGTATATCACCTACCAAGATGGAATACGGGATGTATGCCGCCAAGGCGGCCGCCTTGCGAACGCTGGATTTATCAAGACAGGTTGGCGCAGCAATTTTCTCTAGAGGTGGGCAGATTATTTCTTTGGGATCGAACGAGGTGCCCAAGGCCGGTGGCGGGACGTATTGGTCCGATGACGAGTTTGACGACCGAGACTACGTTCGTGGGTTCGATTCAAATGACCGACGCAAGGACGAGACACTAAACGAGATTCTCCAGCATTTGAGTTTGGCGGACGATCTGAAAAGGTTATCTGAGGACCCACGAATTAACGACCAGGAGGTGTTGGATGAAATTCGGGCGCTTGCAGCCATGCCACTGTCGGGGAATTGGCGAACGATCCAAGAATCCGCGATTCTCAATTCATGGACGCCTTGGAATACGGACGAGTTGTGCACGCAGAGATGTTGGCCTTGGCGGACGCTGCGCGGGTAGGGAGATCGGTGAAAGAAGCCACGCTGTACTCTACGACGTTCCCGTGTCACATGTGCGCCAAGCACATCGTTGCGGCGGGGATTGAACGGGTCATTTTCTTGGAGCCCTACCCAAAGAGCCTTGCAGGCAACCTTCATGGCGACGCCATTCAAATAGAGGGCTCAGATAGAGGCAAGTACGCCCCCTTCCCCTCGGTGATGTTCGAACACTTCTTTGGTGTTACACCTAGGCGATACCGGGAGCTCTTCGAGCGCGGCCGGCGAAAAACACGCAAAAGCGTGTTCAAGCCATATGCAACGTCTTCAGGCAAACCTGCGCCTTTCTTTGGGCTCAGAGCACCTTCGTATACGCAACTTGAAGAGGTCGTCATCAAACAGCTAACCAAGAGCTTCTTGGATGCCACGGAGTTTGAGGAAGACAATACGGAGAATGCGCGAGAGACATAGCGGCGCGAGGTTCGCAATTGAGAACAAACTAGAAACGTGTTATGGATATTGTGGTGATTCGAACGAACCCTTGGGGGTAAATGATATGGGCAAGAATCAATACGTCGTCAGAAATGGGAGCGGTTGGGGAGTCCGTGGCGAGGGGAACGGCAAACTCACCAAGAGCTTCCAAACCCAGAACGAGGCCATCGACTTCGCTCGTCCGATTGCACGAAGTCAGAGGAGCGAGCTTCGCATCCAAAGTCGTGACGGCACGTTTCGTAACGATCCTCACCCACCAAAAGGGTAGTTCGGCGGTCCTCACCTCATCAGCTTCTTGTATTTGATCCGGCGGGGAATCGTGGAATCGACGCCCAGCCGGCGCTTCTTGTCCTCCTCGTAGGATTCGAAATTGCCCTCGAACCATTCGACGTGGCTGTCGCCCTCGAAGGCGAGGATGTGGGTGGCGAGCCGGTCCAGAAACATGCGGTCGTGCGAGATGATGACGGCGCAGCCGGCGAAATCCTCCAAGGCGTCCTCGAGCGCCGACAGCGTCTCGGTGTCGAGGTCGTTGGTCGGCTCGTCGAGCAGCATCACGTTGGCGCCGGACTTGAGCATCTTGGCGAGATGCACCCGGTTGCGCTCGCCGCCGGACAGGCTGCCGACCTTCTTCTGCTGGTCGCCGCCCTTGAAGTTGAAGGAACTGACGTAAGCGCGTGAATTGACTTCGCGCTTGCCAAGCCGGATCACGTCCTCGCCGGCGGAAATCTCCTCCCAGACATTCTTGCCGCCGTCGAGCGTGTCGCGCGACTGGTCGACGGTGCCCAGATGCACCGTCTCGCCGATGCGGAATGAGCCTTCGTCCGCCTCCTCCTGGCCGGTGATCATGCGGAACAGCGTCGTCTTGCCGGCGCCGTTCGGGCCGATGACGCCGACGATGCCGCCGGGCGGCAGGCTGAACGACAGGTCCTCGATCAGCAACCGCTCGCCATAGCCCTTCGACACATGGTCGGCCTCGATGACCACGTCGCCGAGCCGCTCGCCCGGCGGAATGACGATCTGGGCGGAGCCGGGCGCGCGCTCCTCGTTGCGGCGCAGAAGCTCGTCGTAAGCGGCGATACGCGCCTTGGACTTGGCCTGCCGGGCGCGCGGGCTGGCGGCGATCCATTCGCGCTCGCGGGAAAGCGCGCGCCGGCGCGCCGCTTCCTCGCGGCCCTCCTGTTCGAGGCGCTTTTCCTTCTTCTCCAGATAGACGGAATAGTTGCCCTCGTAGGGGATGCCGCGGCCGCGGTCGAGTTCGAGGATCCATCCCGTCACATGGTCGAGGAAATAGCGGTCGTGGGTGACGATCAAAATCGCGCCGGGATAGGCGGTAAGATGGCCTTCGAGCCAGGCGACGGATTCCGCGTCGAGATGGTTGGTCGGCTCGTCGAGGAGCAACAGGTCGGGCTGCTCCAAGAGCAGCCGGGTCAGCGCCACGCGGCGCCGCTCGCCGCCGGAAAGGTTCGCGACCGCCGCGTCGCCCGGCGGGCAGCGCAAGGCGTCCATCGCCTGCTCGATCTGGCTGTCCAGGTCCCACAGGCCCTTGGCGTCGATCTCGTCCTGCAGCTTCGATGCTTCTTCCGCCGTCTTCTCGGAATAGTTCATCATCAATTCGTTGTAGCGGTCGAGAATCGCCTGCCTGGCGGCGACACCGGCCATGACGTTGCCGCGCACGTCTTGCGTCTCGTCGAGCCGCGGCTCCTGCGGCAGATAGCCGGCGCTCGCGCCTTCGGCGAGCCACGCCTCGCCCTGGAACTCCTTTTCGACGCCGGCCATGATCTTCAACAGCGTCGACTTGCCCGAGCCGTTCGGCCCGAGGACGCCGATCTTGGCGTCCGGGTAGAAGGAAAGATTGATGTTTTCCAGCACCTTGCGCCCGCCGGAATAGGACTTGGACAGGCCCTGCATGTGATAGATGAACTGACGCGCCATGGCGTGGCAACGATCTCCGCTCGCGGGAATGACGGGAAGTGATTGGGCTCGGCTTGTAGCTGAAACGCCGCCCGGGGGCAACGCGCGAACGTTTATTCGAACGGCGCCGTCGAAGTCGACCGACCTCAGATCGGCGCCGGGAAGAAGGCCCGCTCCCGGCAACGCGCGTGCGATGCCGCCAGAGCGGCTGAAAGGCAGGCTATCCCTATTCCGCCGGCTGAACTTTGCGGGTCGTTCTCGGCGCCGGCGATTCGACCGGAACCTCCATGCCGACGCCGACGCCGCGGCGCCGCCGCCGCGTGCGCGGCAGAAGGTGCGTGAGGGCCACGGCGCACAGGATGAGGAAAGGCACCGCCAGAAAGGCGCCGACCGGTCCCCACATGTAGAGCCAGAAACTCAGAGCGAGAAAGACAAGAAACGGATTGAGCGTGAGGCTGCGGCCGAGCGCGCTCGGCGTCACCAGCTGGCTTTCGACGATATTGAGCGCCAGGAAGGCCAGCGGCGGCGCGACGATCTGTGACACCGTGTCGAAGCTGACCAGCGCCACCGCCACCAGAATCGCGCCGAGTGTCCAGGGGCCGATATAGGGAATGAAGTTGAAGACCGCGGCGAGCGCGCCCCAGAATGCCGGTGTCGGCATATCGAGCATCCACATCGCCAGTCCCGTGGCGATGCCGAGACCCACATTGACGACGGAGATGGTGAGCAGATACCGGGAAATGCTCTTTTCCGTGTCGCGCATGATGCGGGCGGCGCGCAGCTTCACCGCCCGGTCAACGCACAGCGACAGGAGGCCCAAGCGCAGCCGCTCCCGCGTCGCGAGATAGAAAAACAGCGAGCCGGTGAACAGAACGACCTGAATGATCGCCGGCGGGGCGATCCTCAGCATGTTTTCCACCATGCCGCCCTGCGTCACTTCGACCTGCTGGGGCGCCGAGCGGCCGTCGGTCGCGGCTTCCTGAAGCCGCTCCTCGACCTCGTAGAGAACGGACAGCGACTGTCTGAGCTGCAGCAGCCGGCTGCGCAGCTCCGCGCCGATCTCCGGCGCCCGGGCGAACCATTCGCTGAGGGGGACCATGAACAGCAACGCGGCAAGATAGAGAAGCCCGGCCAGGCCGATAACCAGTATCGCCGCCGCCAGCGCCGGCGGCAGCCCCCAATCCTCCAGACGAATCAGGATCGGAGTCAGCATGACGCCGATCACCAGCGACAGGGTGACGGGCACGAAAAACGCGCTCCATGAGTCTAACACGAACAGAATGGCGGCCAGGCCGAGACCGATGAGCGCCAGCTGCGAGGCGCGGATCAAAAGCCTCGAATCATCCTCGATGGGCGCGGCGCGGTCGGCGAATGCGGAACGCCACGCACCGGTCCGCCAGAAGCCTTGCTCTTGACGCTGCATCGAATTGGCACCGCTCTTTCGCTAAACTCAGTTCAGGGCGGTATTTCAACGGCCAAGCCGGGTGGCTGGTTCCCCAAGCGGGAACAATGTTCCGCTGCGTGCATTATATTATTGCGGGACCTTCGGTCTCACAGTATCGCTCATCTAAAGGAGACAGGAATGGCAAAGAAAGCCGCCAAGTCGGCCGCGGCCGGTGCAAGCTCGGAGGTGGCGCGCGATCTCGACGCTGTTTCCGAGCAGTTCGAGGTTCTCAGGCGCGACGTCGCGGCCTTGGTCGAGATGCTCGGCGATCTTGCCGGCAGCACCGCCCGCGGGGGACGCAAAACGGTCGAGCGCACGGCCGATGAATATATGCGCATGGGCCGCCAGAGGGCGGACGAGGCCGTCTCGCAGGCGCGCGCGCTGGAGGAGGAGCTGGAGGCCAAGATCACCCGCAACCCTCTGACCGCCGTCCTCATCGCCCTTGGTCTCGGGTTCCTCATCGGTATGATGTCCCGGCGCTAGGCCATGCTGCGCTTCCTGACGGCGGCCGCGCTGGCCATGCGGGTCGCCAATCTCCGCGGCCTGATCCGGGCCGCGGCGATCCGCGCGGTTCTGGCGGCGATCGGATTGCTTTTCGTCGTCGCGGCGGCGGGCTTCGGCTTGTTCGCGCTCTATATGGCGCTTGCCCCCTGGCTCGGTTCCATCGGCGCCGCGGGCGCGATCGCCGGCGCGCTGCTCCTCGTCGGCCTGATCCTGCTGGCCCTCGCAAGGCGCTCGGTGCGCAAGTCAGCCGGTCTCGATCGTCAAGTCACCCCCGAACTGAAGGAGCAGTATGAGCGCGCCGCCCAGGCGCTGGGCACTGGTACGCCCTTCACCAATCCGATCGTGCTTCTTGCCGGCGCCGCGCTTCTTGCCGGCTACCTCATGGGCCGGCGGCGGAAAAAGCGCGATTGAGGGGAAACGAAGCGGGATCGGGGCGGGCACCCGCCCCCACGACCGCGATATTTAAAGGATCGCCTTCCCCGGCTCCGGCATCTCCCAGAACCTCGCCGACAATGCCCGCAAGATGGGCATCAAGGGCTGGAGATTCGGCGAGAGCGGCGCGTGATGCGCCGCCAATCGGGCTTAATCGGTCGTTATTTTCCCAAAGAGAAAGGCGTCAGCGCACTCACAGCGCCTGCTTGTCGAAACATCTCCCGCCCGCCGGCTCACGTTTTCCGGTAAAAGAGGATCACCCCACCGGTCTTCAGTGGTCGGCACTCGGTCAACGTGAACGTCTTCTTCATTCCGTCCGCCTTGAAGAGCGGATTGCCGCCGCCCAAAACGACCGGCGCGAGGCAGATGCGGTATTCATCCACCAGCCCCGCGGTGAGGAGCGAGGCGAGCAGGTCGGCGCTGCCGAAGACGTAAACGTCCCTTTTGCCGTCTTCCGCCTTCAGCGCGCGCACAGCCGCGACGGCGTCGCCTTTCAAAAGCCGCGTATTGTTCCACGCCGCCGCATTGAGCGTGCGGGTCGCAACCGCCTTTTCCATTGCATTCATCATGTCGGCCACCGCGCCCGTTGCCGGGGTCCAGTAGCTTGCCATGCCCTCATAGGTCCGGCGGCCGAAGAGCAGCGTCCCGATCTCCTTGCCTTGGTCAAGCGAGAAGGCTTCAAGCTCCTCGCCCCATACCGTCTCGTGAAAGCCGAGATCCCATGGGGATGCGCCCTCGAAACACCCGTCCAGGGTCATCATGTTCCATGCCACCAGTCGTCTCATTCCTAATCTCCCTCAAACCCAATCGACAGATCAATGCGATTGCATATTGTGATCGGTTGAACGATACGCAAAGTCCATAGCGTCGAGCATGCCGCCCCAACCGATCTCGACGCGCGCCACATAATCGGCCCATAAAGGCGTGACGCCGGCAACGCGCTGCGCCCCGCCGGCCCCGCAGGTTAACTAGACGTAAACTTAAGCCGCCTAGGCTCGAAGGTTGCAGTCTTCACATTCCTCGGAGAGCGGTCCCATGTGGTTTCGCAAGGCCGGTTCTGCCGCCGCGGCCGTTGCCACCGAGGCGGGTTTCTCCGAGACGACGCCCATTGATCTGGAGTCCCGGCTGGCGGACTGCGCCGACGAGCCCGCCTGCATGGCCACCGTGAGCGCGGCGCTGGAGTCGTTGCAGACCGGTCACTTTTCCGCCGCGCGCGGGATTCCCGGAGCGGTTGGCGAGGCCCTGTCCGCGCTTGCCGACGCGCTCGAGAAATCGGCCTTGGCGATCCTCAAGCGCACCGTCGCCACCTCCTGGCAGGCGGGCGAGACGATCATCGCCATCGCCAGCATGTCCGACGATCTCGACGGCGTGCGCGACAATGCCGGAACCATTTCGACCGCCGCCGAGCAATTGTCGAACAACACCCGCAACATCTCCGACATGGGCAACACGGCCGCCGAAGAGGCGGCCTCGGCGCGCCGGGTGGCGGAGGAGAGCATCGGTCAGGTCGACACCGCGGGTTCGGCGATGAACCAGATCCGCACCGAGGTCCGCGACATGACCGAGCGGCTCAACGTGCTGCAGCGCGCCGTCGGGCAGATCTCGGAGATGACCCAGACGATCGAGGAGATTTCCAGCCAGACCAACCTTCTGGCGCTCAACGCGACGATCGAAGCGGCCCGCGCGGGCGAGGCCGGGCGCGGCTTCGCGGTGGTGGCTAGCGAGGTCAAGGCGCTGTCGCAGCAGACCGCCAGCGCGACCGAGCAGATTCGCGACCGCACCAACGCGCTGACCGGCGAAATGGCGGCGATGATGCGCGCCATGCAGAAGAACGCCGCGTCCGTCACCGGCGCGGAGGGCGTCGTCGCCGATGTCAGCCGGCGCTTCCACGGCGTCGGCGACCAGATATCCGCGGTGTCCGGACGCATCTCCGAGATGGCCCG
>Ga0326597_10015159_pt1 | contig 10085 bp, 11 predicted proteins | sample RVTome_12_FD_203789 | JGI IMG/M metagenome (GOLD analysis project Ga0326597, IMG submission 203789) | Soil microbial communities from uranium-contaminated site in the Upper Colorado River Basin, Wyoming, United States - RVT100D185 | ecosystem: Environmental > Terrestrial > Soil > Contaminated >...
CCCCAACCGAATGCACTCCGTCACGCATCCGTGACGCCATGCATCAGGAATCGCGTCTACACCCCTTGTGCTTTCGGGTTGTGCACAGTAGTATGTAAGGCATGGTACCTAGGAGTACCGGTCAGGACCGGGCGACACAGCTTCTCCATGGGGTCCTCGACATGTGTCTCATGTCCATCATCGACGAGGAGGCGTCCTACGGCTACGAGATGGTCAACAAGCTCCGGCAAAGGGGGCTGAAGCTGGCCAGCGAGGGCTCGATATATCCCCTCCTCTCCCGTCTCCAGAAGCAGGGGATGATCGAGAGCTATCTCGTACAGAGCAGCGAGGGCCCTGCCCGCAAGTACTACCGGATGTCGCAATCGGGTCGGATTGCTCTCGAGCAGTGGCGTCACGACTGGGTCGCGTTCCGGGAATCGGTGGACGAAGTGCTGCATGGAGGCGGTCGTGACTGACGGATCGCGCATCGTGGACAGCATCGAGCGTTATTGGCTCGAGACCGGGGTGCCGAAGTCATCGGTTGTCGAGATGCGCGCCGAGTTGGAGCAACACCTCGCCCTGGCCACAGCAGATGGTCGTAGGGTGAGGGATGTGGTCGGTGACGACCCGGCGACGTTCGCCGAGAGCTGGGCCGCCGCCTACCGGCACCGCCGGCACTCGACCGCCACCTGGAGCGAAGTGCAGACCGGGGAAGCGGCATTGACACGAAAGACGAGGAGAGACCTGGTCTTCTACGGAGTTGGGATGGGCGCGGTGGTGGCCGCCGTCGCCGTTGCCGGACAAGGAGGTAGCGAGGTGGATATAGAAGTTTGGCGATGGTTGTGGACGGTCTTCGCCATCGTCATGGGAATCGGTGAGATCTTCACCGCCGGGTTCTTCCTCCTCCCCTTCGCCATCGGGGCCGGAGCTGCCGCCATCCTGGCCTGGGCCGGCGCCGCCGTGCTCGCCCAGTGGCTGGTGTTCTTTGGGGTGTCGGTATTCTCGCTCGCCTATCTGCGGCGGTTCATCTCTCGTCAGGATGAGAGTGAGCAGCCCAGGGTCGGAGCCAATCGCTGGATCGGGCTCGACGGCATCGTCATCGAGGAGATCAACCCTGTTAGCGGGACCGGCATGGTGAAGGTGGAGTCCGAGGAGTGGAGGGCGATCGCCCCGCAACAGGTGCCGGCGGGACAGAAGGTCGTAGTCACCGAGGTGCGGGGCGCCCGTCTCGTGGTGGAGCCCTTGGAGACACAGTCGTGAGAGAGAGCCAGGCAGGAATTACGAAAAAGGAGAGACAATGGAAGCAGTGATCATCCTCTTCGCCGTACTGGCGTTGGCACTGATCCTCATCGCCGCCGCCGGGTTCAGGGTGGTGCGGCCCTTCGAGAAAGGCCTCATCGAGTTCCTCGGCCGGTATCAGCGGACAGTGGACTCGGGCCTGAGATGGGTGCTGCCATTCGTCAAGCGACTGACCAAGGTCGACATGCGCGAGCAGGTCGTCGACGTCCCCCCGCAGGAGGTCATCACCAAGGACAACGTCGTGGTGACGGTCGACGCCGTCATCTACTACGAGGCCACCGACCCGGTGAAGCTCCAGTACAACGTGGGCAACTTCATCCTGGCCGCCACCAAGCTGGCCCAGACCAACTTGAGGAACGTGGTCGGCGACCTCGACCTCGACGCGGCGCTGACTTCACGTGAGGTCATCAACGCCAAGCTGCGTCAGATCCTGGATGACGCCACCGACAAGTGGGGTGTCCGTGTGGTCCGGGTCGAGCTGCAGCGGATCGAGCCACCGGCTGACGTCACCAATGCCATGCATCAGCAGATGAAGGCGGAGCGTGAGCGGCGGGCGGCCGTCACCGAGGCCGAAGGTCTCAAGAGAGCGGCGATCCTGCGCGCCGAAGGGGTCAAGGAGAGCCAGATACTGGAAGCCGACGGACAAGCCGAGGCGATCAGACGGGTCGCCGATGCCGAGAAGTTCCAGTTGCTCACCGTGGCCGAGGGTGAAGGTCAGGCAATCGAGCGGGTGTTCAGCGCGATCCACAACGGGGATCCGACACCCGATCTGATCGCCATCCGCTATCTGGAGGCGTTGCAGCAGGTGGCCAACGGTCAGGCGACCAAGATCTTCCTCCCCCTCGACACCAGTGGTGTCCTGGGCAGTGTCGCCGCCATCGGGGAGATGTTTCGGGAGACATCAGCCGAAGGCTGATGTCTGCAATAGGCAATAGGCAATAGGCAATAGGCAATTCTGGCTTGCAGCCTATGGCTTGAGGCTTAGGGCTCCGCAAGGTTGCGATCCAAGGCGATCGCAATCTTGCGGACCGTCTCCATCGTGGAGGCGAAGCCGTCGAGGGTGAGACTCTGCGGGCCGTCGCTGAGAGCCTCCTCGGGGCGGTCGTGCACCTCGATGATCAACCCGTCGGCGCCGGCGGCGACGCCGGCCGCGGACAGGCTCGGGACCAGGGAGCGCTTCCCGGCGGCATGACTGGGGTCGACGACGACGGGCAGATGTGACCGCTCCTTCAGCACCGGCACCGCACTGATGTCGAGGGTGCCCCGGGTGGCTGTCTCGAAGGAGCGAATGCCACGCTCACAGAGCACCACCCTCGGGTTGCCCGCGCCGACGATGTACTCGGCGGCGAGAAGCATCTCCTCTATCGTCGACATCAGCCCCCGCTTCAGGAGCACCGGGGTGGGCTGCTCACCGACCGCGGAGAGCAGCCGGAAGTTCTGCATGTTCCTGCTCCCCACCTGGAGCATGTTCACGTAGCGGTTCATCAGGGGGATGTCCTCGGGAGCGACCACCTCGGAGACCACTCCGAGCCCCGTCTCGGCTCGGGCAATGGCCAGCATCTCCAGACCCTGCTCGCCCAGTCCCTGGAAGCTGTAGGGGGAGGTTCGGGGTTTGAAGGCGCCCCCACGGAGCAGGGCCGCTCCTTCCTTGGCGACGGCACGGGCGATGGTGAGCAGCTGGTCTTGGGACTCCACCGAGCACGGCCCGGCGATGACCACCACGCTACGCCCTCCGATGACGACATCCCCAACCTTGACGGTGCTCGGCTCGGTGCGAGCCTCACGGGCCACGAACGGATAGCGGGGAGCGTCGAGGCTCACCGACTCGACCCCCGGGAGCGCGCCTATGGTCTCGGCGATCCCGGGCTCGGGGTCGCCGATGATGCTGACGATCGTGGTCGACCCGGCCTCGCCGACGTGGACCCGAAGACCGTGGCCCTCGATGAAGCGGAGGATGGCGGCCTTCTCGCCCAAGGTGCATTCGCTGGCAAGGGTGGCGATCACTGGCGCAAACCTGCCAGGAACGTTAAAGGATCGTTGCCCGATGCCAACACCTCGACCAGCGCACTGCCCACGATCACACCGTCACAGTGCGGGGCCAGGGCCCGAACCTGCTCCGCATTGCGCACCCCGAACCCGGCCAGCACCGGAGGCCGGGAGGCGGCCCGCACCCGGTCGAGATAGTCGGTGACGTCCTGACCTGACCCGGTGGTGCCCCCGGTGGTGCCGGTCATGGTCACCGCATAGGTGAAACCCTCCGAGGCCCGGCCCAGGACGCCGAGCCTCTCCTCGCTGGTCACCGGGCTCACCAACTGGACCAGGCCGATGCCATGGTCCCGGGCCACGGAGCCGAGCTCGGTCGATTCCTCCAACGGCAGGTCGGGCACCACCAACGCAGCGACTCCCGCCCCGGCGAGACGGGGCACGAGCCGATCGAACCCGTACGCCATGAGCGGGTTGAGATAGCTCATCACCACCAGGTCCGAGCGCAGCGGGGCCAGGTTCTCGATGGCAGTCAGGATCGAGTCGAGGGTGGTCCCCGACTCGAGTGCGATCCGGCTCGACTCCTGAATGGTGGCGCCGTCGGCCATCGGATCGGAGAAGGGGATGCCGATCTCGACGGCGATCGAGCCGGCGGACAGGGCTTCGAGAGCGTCCTGGAAACTCGACATGGTCGGGAAGCCGCCGGTCAGATAGGGAACGATCGCCGTCTCGTCGCCTAGCAGTCTTCGCTCCAGGGCGGCCGCCCCCACCAAGCCCGCGCTCATCGGCCCAACCCCCGGAGAATGTCGATGTCCTTGTCCCCGCGACCGGACAACCCGACGAGGACGGTCGTCCCCGGGTGGGCGGCGAGCCACCTCCGTGCGCCAACCAGGGCATGACTCGACTCCAGGGCGGGGAGGATCCCCTCGCACCGCCCCAGCTCGTCGAGGGCGGAGAGGGCTTCGTCGTCTGTGGCGCTCTCGTACCGGGCCCGCCCGGTCTCGGCGAGCCAGGAGTGCTCAGGACCGACCCCCGGGTAGTCCAACCCGGCCGACACCGAATGTGTCTCCTGGATTTGCCCGTCCCCGTCCTGAAGCAGGTAGGAGAAACTGCCGTGGAGGACGCCCGGGGTCCCCAGCCCGATGGTGGCGGCGTTGTGGCCCAGATCAGGCGATGTGCCCCCGGCCTCCACCCCGATGAGCTCGATCGGGTCGTCGAGAAGCGGGTAGAAGAGCCCGATGGCGTTGGAGCCTCCACCGACGCATGCGATCGCCGCATCGGGGAGCCGGCCCGCCCGCTCCAGCATCTGCCATCGCGCTTCGCGCCCGATCACCGATTGGAGCTCTCTCACCAGCCACGGGTAGGGGTGCGGGCCGACCGCCGAGCCGAGCAGGTAGTAGGTCGTCTCCGGCTGGCTCACCCAGTCGCGTAGCGCCTCGTTTATGGCAGCCCTGAGAGTGGCATCACCCGAGTTGACCGGCTCCACCAGCGCCCCCAGCAGGTGCATCCGCTCCACATTCGGAGCCTGTCGCTCGATGTCGACAGATCCCATGTAGACGGTGCAGTCGAGCCCGAGTCGGGCGCAGGCCGCCGCGGTGGCCACGCCGTGTTGTCCCGCCCCGGTCTCGGCGATGACCCGCTCCGCCCCCATCTCCCGGGCAAGAAGGGCCTGACCGATGGCGTTGTTGATCTTGTGGGCACCGGTGTGGGCCAGATCCTCACGCTTGAGCCAGATATCGCCTCCCCAGGTGTCGCCGAGCCGGGAGGCGTGAGTCAGAGCGGTGGGACGTCCCACCCACGACGACAGCTCTTCCTCGAGCATGTTGAGAAACCCGGGGTCGTCGAGGAGCAGACGCGCCGTGTCCTCCAGTCTGGACAGCGCCGGAACCAGGATCTCGGGCACATAGCGACCCCCGTAGGGCCCGAAACGGCCGCGCTCGTGACCGACCGACCTTGCCGCTCCTTGCCAGCTCATCGAGCCATCTCTCCTCTCGGCTGTGCGGCGCGTGCCGCGGTCACGAACGCACGCATCCGCTCCGGGTCTTTCTCCCCCGGGGCCTTCTCGATGCCAGTGCTCACGTCGACCCCGTACGGCCTCACCATGGACACCACCTCACCTACGTTGTCCTGATCCAGTCCTCCGGCCAGGATCATCTTCGCCGGCGTGGCGAGTTGGGCGAGCCGTGCCCAGCTCGGGGAGCGCCCGGTGCCGCCGCGGGCGGCGCTGTCGACCAGGACCAACTCCCGGGTCGTGGCACTCACGGCCTGATCGATCTCCCGTTCCACATCGTCACCGTCGATGACCACCGGCAACAGCCGGTCAGGAGGAAGCCCGACCAGCGTGGCCAGCTCGGACTGGAAGAGATCGGGGCGCACCTCCTCCTCGGTGCGTCTCAGCAACTCCGGGGGAGGGTCGTGGAACACCGCCACTCCGAGCACGTGGTCGGGCAGAAGCTGGCTCAGACGCGCCGCCTGTATCAACGGGATCTGTCTCGGCGACGGGGTGAGCACAAACCCGACGGCATCGGCCCCGGCTTCGATGGCTGCTTCCAGATCCGACTCGTTCCGGATCCCGCATAGCTTCACGAAGAGGCTCACGGGGCCACCGTCACCGTGCCCCGGCCGGCGGCGACCATCTCCCGGACCAACCCGGTGGCGTCGCCGGACCTCATCAGCGCCGAGCCGACCAGGGCGGCGCCGTAACCCTGGGAGGCCACCCGCTCCACATCGGCCGCGTCGCCAATGGCGCTCTCGGCCACGGCGACCAGAGCCGGAGGGAGACCGCCGGCAAGCTCCTGGTGTCTCTTCGGCACGACGTCGAGGGTTTCCAGGTCCCGGCAGTTGACCCCGACGAGGAGATCGCCCCTTCCGGCGACCAGAGCGGGGAGACGGGCCAGGTCGGCCCGGTCGAACACCTCGAGCAAGGTGAACATCCCTATCTCGGCGGCCGAGTCGAGGACCGCGGCCATCGCTTCGTCGGTGAGGATGCGTGCGATCACCAGGATCCCGTCGGCGCCGGCCTCTCGAGCCTGGTAGACCTGATAGGGGTCGACGATGAAGTCCTTTGCCATGACCGGGACCGACACGACCTCGCTCACGGCCCGCAATATGTGCAGCGACCCCCCGAACTCGGACGGCTCGGTCAGGACCGAGATCACGGCGGCACCCCCCCGCTCATAGCCTTCTGCGGCAGCCCCGGGATGACGCTCGGGGAAGACGCCTTCGGAGGGCGACCGCGGTTTCACCTCGGCGATCAGGTCGAAGGTCTCGCCGAAGCGTCCTAGAGGCCGGGGCTGGGGCACGGCTAGGGCCGAGTCACGCAGATCATCGATGGGCCGGAGTCGCCCCGCCGCATCGACTCGCTCACGGGAGCGTTGGGCCATGGTCTCCAGGAAACGGCTCACCTCCCCGCCTCCTCGGTCCCGAAATCACCCAGTGCCTTGGCCAGGGCCAGGGCCCTGCCCTCGTCGATGGCAGCCCCGGCCAGCTCCACCGCCTCGGAGGAGCTCGAGACGTGCCCGGTCACCTCCAGGGCGAGGGCGGCGCCGAGAACGATCGCATCCCGGTGGGCGCTGCGCTCTCCCTGGAAGACATCGAGAAGACGCCGGGCATTGTGAGTCGGCGTCCCTCCGGTCAGGTCCTCCGGATTGCACTCGGACATGCCGAGATCGGACGGTCGACGCGTCGACTCCTCGACCGAACCCGGTGTCACATCGAAGAGGAGGAACTCGCCCAGGGGCGACGGCTCGTCCCAACCGCCCGCCCCGTGCACCACGAATGCCCTCTCGATGTCGAGACCGGTGAGCGCCCCTGCCATGAGCCGGGCCGCCGCAGGATCGAAGGCGCCGATCACCATGTGGCGCGGCGCCGCCGGGTTGGTCAGCGGTCCCAGGATGTTGAACACCGTTCGGACCCCGAGTGCCCGTCGCACCGGCCCCACCGCGGCCATCGCCGGGTGGTAGTGAGGGGCGAAGAGAAAGGTGAAGCCGGTCGCCTGGAACAGACGCCGGGCCTGATCCTCGTTCAGTGGCATGGGGAGGCCCAACTCCTCGAGCAGGTCGGCGCTTCCGCTCTGACTGCTCATGGAACGATTGCCGTGCTTGACGACAGGGACACCACTGGCCGCGGCGACCAGGGCGGACCCGGTGGAGAGGTTGAGGCTCCCCGAGCCGTCCCCGCCCGTCCCCACCACGTCGACCGCGCCGGTTGTGTCGATGGCAGGATTCGTGGCCAGGCTTCTCATGGCCCGGGCGAATCCGCGCACCTCTTCGGGGGTTTCCCCTTTGGCCCGCAGGGCGGCCAGGATGGCACCGGCGGTCGCCGGCTCGAGCTCGCCACCGGTGAGCTCATGGACCAGGGCCTCGGCCTGGTCCACGGTCAGGTCCGTGCCCCGGAGCAGGTCGTCGAGGACTCGTCTCATCGTTGGGATCCTCCCAGGTCGAGGAAGTTGCGGAGGAGGAGGTCGCCGTGCGGGGTGAGCAGACTCTCCGGATGGAACTGCACACCCTCGACCGGGAGGGAGCGATGTCGGATCCCCATGATCACCCCGTCTGACGTGAACGACGTGACCACCAGCTCCTCGGGCAGATCGTCTTCCATGACGGCCAGGGAGTGATAACGGCCTGCGTCGAATGGGTTGGGAAGACCGGCGTAGATCGAGGACGAGTCGTGATAGACCGGTGACGCCTTGCCGTGTCGCAGCTCCTGAGCGTGGTCCACGGTGCCGCCCAGGGCAGCAGCCAAAGCCTGATGCCCCAGACACACCCCCAGGATGGGGATCTCCTCCAACATCCCGACGATCAGCCCCATCGACTCGCCTGCCGCTTCGGGCCGGCCCGGGCCGGGAGAGACGACCAGATGGGTGGGCTCCAGCTCCTTCGCGTCTTCGAGACTGATGTCGTCATTGGTGCGGACGACCACCTCGGCGCCGAGGACACGGAGAGCCTGCACCAGGTTGTAGGTGAAGGAGTCGTAATTGTCGAGGAGGAGGACCCTGCTCATAGCCCGCTCGCCGCCGTCTCCAAGGCGCTCCGCATCGCCCCCGACTTGGAGAGGACCTCTTCCCACTCGGCCGAGGGCACGCTGTCGGCCACGATCCCCGCCCCGGCCTGGTACGAGTAGCTGTCTTCGGACATCACGACGGTGCGGATGGTGATCGCCTGGTCCATGCTCCCACCGTGGCCGAAGTAGCCCACAGTCCCGGCATAGAGGCCGCGTGGGACCGCCTCCAACTCCCGGAGCAGATCCAGTGCCCGGATCTTGGGGGCGCCGACCACCGTGCCGGCGGGAAAGGCGGCGGCAAAGAGGTCGAAGGCGTCGCTTCCTGCCTCCAGGATGCCACTCACCCCGCTGACGAGATGGATGACATGGCTGTACCTCTCGATGGCCCGGTAGGGGTCCACCTTGATCGAGCCCGGCACCGCCACCCGACCCAGGTCGTTGCGGGCCAGGTCGACGAGCATCACGTGCTCGGCGGCCTCCTTGGCATCGCCGGCCAGCTCCTCCTCGGCGATGCGGTCCCGTGCCTCGTCGTTGTGCCGGGGCCGGGTGCCGGCGATGGGGCGGAGCTCGGCGGCCGTCCCCCTCAACCGGACCAGTGCCTCGGGTGAGGAGCCGATCACCTTGGTGCTCCCCAGATCACAGAAGTACATGTATGGGGACGGGTTGAGCAGGCGGAGCCCGCGGTAGACGGTGAACGGGTCGAGATCGGTCTTCCCGGTGAATTGGACCGAGGGCACGATCTGGTAGACGTCGCCTTCGGCGATGTGGTGACGGGCCTTCTCCACCACCGCCTCGAACTGGTCTCTCTCCATGGAGCCCACCGGGTCGGTGAACCCGCCGCTTCGGATTGGACCGGGCAGCCCCTTCGACAACAGCCCCATCACCTCGCGGCGGACATCGAGACGCTCCGACTCGGGCCCGTCGTGGAGCAGGGCGGCTCGACGGCTGAGATGGTCGAACACGATGACGCTCGGGGGCCCGTACAGCACCACCTCGGGTGCGGCCCCGGGCGGTGGGGTCCGCCCGGCGAGTCGATGGGCGACGTCGAACCCGATAGCGCCAACCAGACCGCCGTGGAATGGCACAGCGCTCGACACCGGGCCCGGGGCGGGTGCCGCGGCCAGGGTCTTGCGGAGACCGTCCATGAGCCCCGCCATCGAGCCGTCGGTCTCGATGCGGCTGGTCCCGGCCTGGATCGACCAGCCGTCGCTGCGAACATCGAGGCCCTCGCCGAAACCGATGAACGAGTAGCGACCGATCTGGTCGCCCTGCTCGACACTCTCGAGGAGGAAGCGCGGCCGGAGAGACCCGAGCTTCAGGTAGACCGAGGTAGGGGTGTCCAGATCGGCTGGGATGTCGAAGATGTTGTTCATGGGGCTCCTCCCACCGGGTCCGGCGACGGCGCCCCTACAAGGGAAAACCCATCGCCGGGACCGGAGATGGGTTTGTCTGATCAGAGAGCGGGGGCTATCCGACCGAAGCCACCTCCGGCGCGCGCCAGGCCCACCACCACGTGTGACCGGTCTGCGAGGTGCTCGTTCGGCTCATGCGGCGGGAACGCTACGCACGGCCGCCCCATCCGTCAAGACCGCTCAGCCCCCCACCCGGTTCATCTCTTCGATGACCTGCTCCACCTCATCGGGGGAGATCGGGGGGTAGAGGACCATGGTGTAGAGGTCGCAGCGCTCGCCTGGCGCCTCGAACCACCCCGCAACCCAGGTTCCGTCGGGATGGGGACCGACCACGGCACGTGTCCCGTCGATGAAGACCTCACCCTTCTCCGCCGGCCAATCGACCGCGGGAAGAGATCCCCGGATCAAGGC
>Ga0326597_10015160_pt1 | contig 10085 bp, 12 predicted proteins | sample RVTome_12_FD_203789 | JGI IMG/M metagenome (GOLD analysis project Ga0326597, IMG submission 203789) | Soil microbial communities from uranium-contaminated site in the Upper Colorado River Basin, Wyoming, United States - RVT100D185 | ecosystem: Environmental > Terrestrial > Soil > Contaminated >...
CCGCGGTGCACTTCGAGCGCGCCCGGGTGGTGCGAGGAATGCCCGTGCACGAGGTCCGCCGCGCCGGCATCGACGAGCCGATGCGCGAAGGCGCGCTGCCCGCGGTCGATCTCGTAGCCCCAGTTCGGGCCCCAGTGCAGGGAGACGATGGCGATATCGCCGGTGCGCTTCATGGCGAGGATGCGGCGGGCCAGCCCTGCGGCGCTCGCCGGGGCGAGATCGGGCAGAAAGCTTACCCCGGGCCGGCTTTCTCCCGCCGCCCAGGCCGCCGGCACGCCCGAGCTTTCCAGGCCGCAGGCGAATACGAGCACGCGCCCGCCGGTCGGCACGTCGAGGATCGCCGGGGCGGCAGCTTCGGCCGCGCTACGCCCCGCGCCCGCGGTGCGGATGCCGGCGTCGTGCAGGGTGCCCAGCGTCTCCTCGAGGCCCGAGGCGCCCCAGTCGAGCACGTGGTTGTTGGCGAGCACGCAGCAGTCGATGCGCGCGGCCGCGAGGCAGGCGGCATTCGCCGGGTTCATGCGGTAGTTGATGCCCTTCGCGGCGCGCGTGGCGCTCGTGGTCACCGCGGTTTCGAGGTTGACGATGCGCGCATCGGGCCGCTCCTCGCAGAGGATGGCGAGCGCCTCGCCCCAAACGTATTCGGGACCGGCGCCGCGCGGGATCGGGCCGTTCGCGCGCTCGGCGAGCTCGACGTAGTCGCGCGCGTCCTTCACCCAGGGCTCGCCGATCGCGGGGTCGCAGGGCGCGGCGAGGATCTGGTCGATGCCGCGGCCGGTCATCACGTCGCCGCACAGGAAGAGCTTCGGCATTGACTTAGCGCAAAGTGCCGCGCCGCGAGGCGTGCATCGTTGGCGGGTTGTCCTGCAAGGAGGCGCCATGCCGCAATTCATCATGCTGACCCGCGTGTCGGCGCAATCGCTGCACCAGCCCAAGTCCCTCGAGACGCTCGAGCGCCAAGCCGCCGAACAGGTGGCCAAGACCTGCCCGCAGGTGAAGTGGCTCGCCAACTACGCGGTGCTCGGGCCGTTCGACTACGTCGACGTGTTCGAGGCCCCGGACATCCACACCGCGATGCGCGTCTCGGCGCTCGTGCGCAGCTACGGCCACGCGCACACCGAGGTATGGCCCGCCACGCCCTGGGCCGAGTTCAAGAAAATGGTGCACGGCCTGCCCGCCCCCGCGTAGGGCCTCCGGCCCACTGTTTCGCCCGGGCGATGCCGATGCGGATCGCCTGGCCCTCGGGATGCCCGGACTCGAGCAGCGCGTTGGCGATTCTGATCGCCTTGGCGCGCACGCGCGGCGGCAGGTTCTTCATCGAGACGGGGTAGAAGGCTTCGTTCCAGGGCATGCGCGTGGATGCGGCCGCTAACGCCGGCGCTCGAGCAGGATGCCCGCGACCTCGATCGCCACCGCGAGCGCGAGCACCGCCAGCCCGGCGAGCGTGTCGGGCGCGGCGAGCATGAGCACGACGCCGAACGCGCCCAGCGCGCCTGCGATCACCCTGCGGTGGAAGCGCTCCAAGGCCATGGCGCCAGATTTTCACGCTTGCGGGCTGGCGGATTGATCTCCATCAAGTAAGATAGCGGTGCCGTGACTCAGAAGATCCCCGAGACCGCGCCCGAGTACGACCGCACGCGCATCGTCGAGCGGCCCGACGGCGTCTACTGGCAGGACAAGGACGGCGGGCGCGAGTACGGCCCCTTCGCCACGCTGCTCGACGCGGTGCAGGACATGGAGCTCGGCGGCGACCGGAACCTCGAGCCGGGGGAGACGCTGGAGGAGGCCGAGAACGAGATCGGCATGTCGGACTTCATCGACGCCGAGACCGGGGGACCCGCCGAAGAGGGCGTGCCGCGGCTCGAAGACCACTGAGTCGCCCGCGGCCGCCGCCGGCCCTCCAAGCCGCGCCGGGCGCAAGTAGGCGCCCTTGACCTGCGTCAAAGTCCGGCAACGAGGCTCACTTAGTGTGATGTGCCCACATCATCGCTGAAAGGAGCCATGCCATGAGAACGAGATCCCTGATCGCGGGAATCGCCGCATCGTTCGCCCTCGCCGGGCACGCCGCGGCGGCAGACGTGATCTGCTACAACTGCCCGCCCGAGTGGGCCGACTGGGGCACGATGCTGAAGTCGATCAAGGCTGACCTCGGCCTGGAAGTGCCGCACGACAACAAGAACTCCGGCCAGACGCTGTCCACGCTGATTGCCGACAAGGCGAATCCGGTAGCCGACATCGCCTACTACGGCGTGACGTTCGGCATCAAGGCAAGGGAGGCGGGAGTCGTCGCGCCTTACACGCCAAAGCACTTTGGCGAGATTCCGACGGGGCTCAAGGCGCCCGACGGCAGCTGGTTCACCATTCACTACGGCACTATCGGCTTTTTCGTCAACGTGGACGCGCTGCGTGGCGTCCCGGTGCCGAAGTCGTGGCAGGACCTGCTGAAGCCCGAGTACCGTGGCCTGGTCGGCTATCTCGATCCGACCAGCGCGGCCGTCGGCTACGCCGGCGCCACCGCGGCGAATCTCGCGCTCGGCGGCAGCCTCGACAATTGGCGGCCTGGCATCGACTACTACAAGGCGCTGAAGAAGAACCGCCCGATCGTGCCCCTGCAAACCTCGTATGCGCGCGTGCTGTCTGGCGAGATCCCGATCATGTTCGACTACGACTTCAACGCGATGCGCGCCAAGTTCAAGGACAAGTGCAACTGCGTGTTCGTGATTCCGCAGGAGGGCACCATCGTCCTGCCCTACGTCATGAGCCTGGTGAAGAACGGGCCGCACCCCGAGAACGCGAAGAAGGTGCTCGACTACCTGCTCTCGGACAAGGGGCAGGCGATCTGGGCGAATGCGTTCCTGCGGCCGATCCGGCCCGCCGCCATGACGCCCGACATCGCCGCCAAGTTCCTGCCCGCCGCGGAGTACAAGCGCGCTCTGGTGATCGATTACGCGAAGATGGAGGCGGCACAAAACACCTTCCGAGACCTCTACCAGAAGGAGGTCCGTTAAGGGCCCGCTCCGATTCATGCGGGCCCGCGAGAATCGCAATCTGCTCTTGATGGTGGCGCCGGCGATCGCGGTCGGCGCCGCTTTCTTCCTGCTGCCGCTGGCGCGCCTGGCGGTGGTCGGCGCCACCGGGCCGCTCGGCCCACAGGCCTATCTCGCGGTAGTCACGAATCCGCAGTACCTGGAGGCGCTGATCTCGACGATCATTCTCTCGGTCGTGGTCACGGCGGCGACACTGCTCATCGCCGGGATCGCCGGCGTGTTCCTCGAGCGCAATCGATTCCTTGGGCGCGAGGCCCTGCTTTCCCTGCTCACGCTCCCGCTTGCCTTCCCCGGCGTGGTGGTGGGCTTCATGGTCATCATGCTTGCCGGGCGTACCGGGCTGATCGCCGAGCTGACTTCGCTGCTCGGCGCCGGGCGGCTGGTGTTTGCGTATTCCATGGCGGGGCTGTTCACCGGCTATCTCTATTTCTCCATCCCGCGGGTGATCCTCACCATCATGGCGGCGGCCGAGAAGCTCGACCCGGCGCTCGAGGAGGCGGCGAAGTCCCTGGGCGCGGGGCCGTGGCGCGTGGTGCGCGACGTGATTCTTCCCGCGTTGGCGCCGGCGCTGATCGCCTCGGGCGCGATCTGCTTCGCGACTTCGATGGGCGCATTCGGCACCGCCTTCACCCTGGCCACCGACATCAAGGTGCTGCCGATCGTCATCTACACGGAGTTCACGCTGCTCGCCAATATCGCCATGGCGGCAGTGCTCAGCATCGTGCTCGGAGTCATCACCTGGGTGACGCTCGCGGCCTCGCGCGCGGTCGCCGGGGCGACGGCGGCGGCGGCGGGGTAGGCGGCAATGGGTCGCACGCGACAGTTCTACCTCCAGCTCGGCTTCACGCTGCTGGTGTGCGCGTTCCTCATCGTCCCGGTGTTCATGTCGATCGTCGCCGGGCTCACCGAGAATTTCTTCATCGGGTTGAAGAGCGGCTTCACGCTGCGCTGGATCGGGGTGGTGTGGGAGCTCTACGCGCCGACGATTTTCCGCAGCATGTACATCGCGCTCGCCACCCTTGCGGTTACCCTGGTCCTCGGCGTGCCGACGGCGTACGTGCTGGCGAAGCGCCCCGGATTCCTCACCCGGATGATCGAGGAGTTCCTGGTGCTGCCGGTAGCCATCCCGGGCCTCGCCATCGCGCTCGCGCTGATCCTCAGCTACGGCGGCTTTCGCGATTTCCGCACCAGCTGGCTGTTCATCCTGGTGGGCCACGTTCTCTACACCCTGCCATTCATGGTGCGCTCGGTGCTGGCCGTGCTGTCGTCGTTCGACTTCCGCAGCCTCGAGGAGAGCGCGGCGAGCCTCGGCGCGGGGTTCTGGAGGCGTTTCTTCGGCATCGTCGTGCCGAACACGCGCTCGGGCATCATCGCCGGTGCGCTCACGGTGGTGACGCTGTCGATCGGCGAGTTCAATTTGACCTGGATGCTCCATACGCCCGAAACCATGACGCTGCCCGTGGGGCTCGCCGACAGCTACGCCTCGATGCGCCTGGAGATCGGCAGCGCGTATACACTGGTTTTCTTCGTGATGATCATTCCGCTGCTGATCGCGCTGCAGCGCTACGGGACGCAGCGCATCAAGAAGGCGGGACACGCATGAGCGCGTCGGGGCCCGGCACGGCGATCCGCCTGGTCGACTGCGCCAAGACCTTTCCGAACGGGACGCGCGCCCTGCAGCGCACCACGCTGGCAATGAAGGGTGGCGAGACCATGGTATTCCTCGGCCCCTCGGGCTGCGGCAAGACGACGCTGCTGCGGGTGATCGCGGGGCTGGAAGCGCCCGATCCCGGCGGGCGCGTGTTCTTCGACGACGAGGACGTGACCGCGCTCCCCATCGAGCGCCGCAACGTCGGCATGGTGTTCCAGTCCTACGCGCTGTTTCCCAACATGAACGTCGAGGAAAACATCGCCTACGGTCTGAAGGTCCACGGCATGCCACCCGCGCAGCGGCTGAAGCGCGTGGAGGAGATGCTTGAGATGATGCAGATCGGCGAGCTGCGTGAACGCCGCGTAACCCAGCTCTCGGGCGGTCAGCGCCAGCGCGTCGCGCTGGCGCGCGCGATCGCCGTGCAGCCGCGCGTGTTGCTCCTCGACGAGCCGCTCACGGCGCTCGATGCGCTGCTGCGCGAAAGGCTGCGCATCGAGCTCGATGTCCTGCTGCATTCGCTGGGTGTCACCTCCGCGTACGTCACGCACGACCAGGGCGAGGCCATGGCCATCGGCGACCGGGTCGCGGTGATCAACCAGGGCGCGCTGGTCCAGATTGGCAGCCCTCGCGAAATCTACTACCGGCCGCAGAGCCGGTTCGTCGCCGACTTCATCGGCACGATGAACCGAGTGCAGGGCACGGTACGCGACGGCGCGCTGGAGCTGCCGGGAGGGCGCATTCCCTGGACGCAGGATGCCGCCGGAACGATCGAGGTCCTGTTCCGCCCGAACGACGTGCATATCGTCGCCGAGAATGAGGCCCAGCTGCGAGGCAAGGTGGCGCAGCAGTTCTTTCTCGGCGACCGCACGCGGCTGCATGTGAGCGGCGTGGCCGACCGCGTGGTGGTCGTCGAGACGACCGAGCATGGCGAGTTCACGCCGGGACAAGCTATCTGCCTGCGGATCGACCCGGATACCCTGCTCAGGCTGCGGGAGTGAACATGCTGATCGCGCAAGTCACCGATACCCACATCAAGGCCGCGGGTCGCCTCGCTTACCGCAAAGTCGATTCCGCGGCGAAGCTGCGCGATTGCGTCGCCCACCTCAACAGGCTCGATCCGCGACCGGACATCGTGCTGCTGACCGGAGACCTGGTCGACCTCGGCAGGGCCGAGGAGTACGCGCTGCTGCGCGAGATCCTCGCGCCGCTCGAAATGCCGATGTATGCGATTCCCGGCAACCACGATGAGCGGGGGGCGCTGCGCCAGGCGTTTCCCGACCACGGCTATCTGCCGCGCGACGGCGAGTTCCTGCATTACGCGCTCGAGGATTACCCGGTGCGGCTCATCGGCCTGGACACCGTGGTGCCCGGCGAGCAACGCGGCGAGCTTTGCGCGCAGCGCTTGCAGTGGCTCGAGGCGCAGCTCCTGCGAGCGCCCGAGCGGCCGACCGTGCTCTTCATGCACCATCCCCCGTTCGTGACCGGTCTTGCCAACATGGACTGGCAGAACTGCCACAATGGCGAGGCTCTCGGCGCGCTCCTCGAGCGGCACCGGCAGGTGATCCGTATCCTGTGCGGCCACGTGCACCGTCCGGTCCACCTGCACTGGCACGGCGTCACGGCGAGCATTGCGCCGAGCCCGTCGCATTCCTGCGTGCTGGACCTCAAGCCGGGCGCCTCGCACGATTTCGTGCTCGAACCGCCCGCCTGCGAGCTGCATTACTGGCACGCCGCCGCCGGTCTCGTCAGCCACCTTTCATTCATCGGCGACTACGGCGGGCGCTCGCCTTTCTACGATGCGGCGGGAAAACTGATCGACTGAGGTATGCGGGCCTGCAGCGCCTATCCCCGAGACCGGGGGACCCGCCGAAGAGGGCGTGCCGCGGCTCGAAGACCACTGAGCGCCGCCGCGAGGTCGGCGTCGTCTTCGAGCGGGCTGCCGGTTGCGGAGCGGCCCCACAACGACAGCTCGCAGAATTCCAGCACCGGCGCGCCGCGCTCGCGCAGCGCCGCCGCGAGCTGCGCCGACACCAGCCACCATTCGTGCACCTCGACTTCGCTGCTGGGCATCTCCGGGCGCGGCACGAGGCCGGCCTCCACGAGCCGGCTCACCGCGCGGCCGCAGCGGTGGAAGACGTGCTTCTCGATCGCTTTCATGAAGGCAGGCTAGCGCGCCGCCGGCAGGCCGGTTTGATCCCGGTCAAGACGCTGCGGCGCCGCCGCGCCACGCTGGGCGTCCATGCCGGTGCATAACGCCGACATCGCCGCCGCCTTCGAGGAGATCGCCGACCTCCTCGAGCTCGGCGACGAGAACCCGTTCCGCATCCGCGCCTACCGCAACGCGGCGCGCGTGGTGGGCGGGCTTTCTCTCGACCTCGCGGCGCAAGTCGCGACCGGCAAGGAACTCCCCAAGCTTCCCGGCATCGGCGCGGACCTCTCCGCGAAGATCCGCGAGATCGCGGCGAGCGGCAGCTGCAAGCTGCTGGAGAAGCTGCGCGGGCGGTTTCCGGCGGGCATCACCGAGTTGCTGCGCCTTCCCGGCGTGGGGCCGAAGCGCGTGCGCGCGCTGCACGGGGCGAACATCGACTCGCTCGAAGACTTGCGGCGCGCGGCGCGCGCGGGCAGGCTCCCGGCGCTGCCCGGCTTCGGCGAGAGGACCGCGCAGCGGATCGACGCGGCGGCGCAGGCGCAGCTGGGCGAGGCGCGGCGCTTCAAGCTCGCGGTGGCTGCGCAGTACGCCGCGCCGCTCGCCAGGCACGTGGGCGGCGTGGTGGCGGGGAGCTTCCGGCGCATGCGGGACACCGTAGGCGACATCGACATCCTGGTCGTCTCCGATGCTCCGGAGAGCGTCGCGGCGCGTTTCGTGGCGTATCCGGAGGTGCGCCAGATCCTCGCGCAGGGAAGCACGCGCTCGAGCGTGCGCCTCGCGTGCGGGCTGCAGGCGGATCTGCGCGTCGTGCCGAAGGAAAGCTACGGCGCGGCGCTGCATTACTTCACCGGCTCGAAGTCGCACAACATCGCGGTGCGCAAGCTCGGCATCGCGCGCGGGCTGAAGATCAATGAGTACGGCGTGTGGCGCGGGAAGAAACGCATCGCCGGGGAAACGGAAGAATCGGTCTACGCCGCGGTCGGGCTGCCGTACATCGAGCCAGAGCTGCGCGAGAACCAGGGCGAGCTGGAGGCGGCGCGCGCGGGTTCGCTGCCCCGGCTGGTTTCGCTGTCGGACCTGCGCGGCGACCTGCATGCGCACACGAAGGCGACGGATGGGCGCGCGAGCGCGCGCGAGATGGCGCTCGCGGCGAAGGCGGCGGGGCTTTCGTACCTCGCCATCACCGACCATTCGCGGCGGCTGGCGATGGCGCGCGGGCTCGATCCGCGGCGGCTGGAGAAACAGATCGCGGAGATCGACGACTTGAACCGCGAGCTCTCGGGCATCGCGGTGCTGAAGGGCAGCGAGGTGGACATCCTCGAGGATGGTTCGCTCGACCTGCCGGATTCGGTGTTGTCCAGGCTCGACGTGGTGGTCGCCGCCGTCCACGGCCATTTCGGTTTGTCCCGCGCGCGGCAGACCGGGAGAATCTTGGCCGCGCTCGACAACCCGCTCGTGCGCATCCTCGCCCATCCCACGGGGCGGCTGATCGGCGAGCGCGAGCCCTATGACGTGGACATGCTTGCGGTCATGCGCAAGGCGCGCTCGCGCGGGGTGGCTCTGGAGCTGAACGCACATCCCGATCGGCTGGATTTGAACGAGGTGCATTGCCGGATGGCGAAGGATGAGGGAGTGATGGTCGCCATCGGGTCGGATGCGCACGGGGTGGATGGGTTCGAGGTGCTGAGGTATGGGGTGGGGCAGGCGCGGCGCGGGTGGCTGGAGGCGGGGGAGGTGTTGAACACGCGGCCGTTGGCGGGGGTGAGGAGGTGGCTGGCGAAGAGATAGGCGCCGCAAGCCGCTTCCGATGCCCCCGCGGCCAACCTTCGCCCCTACTCCGGCAGGATCAGCACCGGCCTCAACGCCCGCAGCAGCTCCCGCAGCGACTCTCCGCTGACCTCCCGCCGCCGCATCACCCGCCGCTCCCCGCGCGGATCGGTCCCCGGCGGAACGAGCAGCGCCGGCGCATGACCCTCCGCCAGCGCCGCCTCGACCGCGCTCGCCGGCGTCGCGCGCTCCACGCGCAGCGCCCAGCCGGCTGCCGGACCGAATATCGCCGCCAGCGCATCCTCGAGCAGCCGCGCCTGCGCGCGCAGCTGCCGCTCCAGCCCGGCCAGATCCACCGCTCTCAGCTCGGCCGAAGGAAATCCGACCTCGCGCGCAAACGGCAGGGAAGCGAAGCGCAGCAGATCCACGTCCTCGATGAACAGGCCGAGGAACTCGGCCTCCAGCTCCTGCGCGAGCCGCGCCACCGCCTCCGGCCGCGCGACGCTGCCCGGCGAGAAGCAGGCGATGACGCGCCGGATCCTCACTTCTTCTTCCCGCGCCGCCATGGCTTCCTCGCGCCTTCGGCGAAGGCGCGCGCCTTCTCCGCGAACTCGGTGAGCCGCGCCTCGACGCGCGCGTGGATCTCGGCGGCCGGCACGCCGGTGAGCAGCTCGATGCCCTCGTCCACCGAGCGCACCGGGGTGACGGAGAATTTCCCCTGCGCGACGGCCTCGACCACGTCCTCGCGCAGCATCAGGTGCATCACGTTCGCCTCCGGGATCAGCACGCCCTGCTCGCCGCTCAAGCCGCGCGCCCGGCACAGGTCGAAGAAGCCCTCGATCTTCTCGTTCACGCCGCCGATCGCCTGCACGTCACCGTGCTGGTTGACCGAGCCCGTGACGCCGAGCGACTGCTTCAGCGGGGCGTTGGCAAGCGCCGACAGCAGGGCGTAGAGCTCGGCCGAGGACGCGCTGTCGCCCTCGACGCCGCCGTACTGCTGCTCGAAGACGAGGCTCGCCGAGAGCGAGAGCGGCCGGGAGGGCGCATAGCGGCCGGCGAGATAGCCCGAGAGGATCAGCACGCCCTTGGAGTGGATCGGGCCGCCGAGCTCGGACTCGCGCTCGATGTCCACCACGCCGCCGGATCCCAGGCGCACGCGCGACGTGATGCGGTGCGGCGTGCCGAAGGCGAAGTCCCCGAGCTGCAGCACGGCGAGGCCGTTGACCTGCGCGACGCGGCTGCCGGCGGTGTCGATCAGGACGGTGCCGCGCACGACCTGCTCCTGCAGGCGCTCGCGCAGCCGGTCGGCGCGCGCGACCTGCGCGTCGATCGCCTTGTGCACCTCCGTCGCCCCGACCGTCGAGCGCCCCGCGACGCCCGCCCAGTAGTCGGCCTCGCGCAGCAGGTCGACGAGCGCCTGCACGCGCACCGAGAGCTTGTGGGCGTCGCCCGCGTCGCGCGCCTGCTGCTCGAT
>Ga0326597_10015161_pt1 | contig 10085 bp, 12 predicted proteins | sample RVTome_12_FD_203789 | JGI IMG/M metagenome (GOLD analysis project Ga0326597, IMG submission 203789) | Soil microbial communities from uranium-contaminated site in the Upper Colorado River Basin, Wyoming, United States - RVT100D185 | ecosystem: Environmental > Terrestrial > Soil > Contaminated >...
ATATACCTGGCGTGGGGCATCCCGGCCGAGCGTATCTGGTTTACACGGACGAGGTTCTCGGCGCGGGTAACACCGACATCGATGACACCGATGTCATCGTGCGCTTCTCAGACAACAATGGGGGAAGCTGGAGCAGTCCAGTGACAGTCAACTACGACGATACGACCAAGAGCAGCCAGTTCCTGCCGCGCATCGCAGTTGATCAAACGACCGGTCACGTTGCCGTGTCTTGGCACGACTGCCGCAATGACGATGGCGGGAGCGGAGCCGGAAACCGCAAGTCAGGTGCGAACAATGACGCCCAGTTGTGGGCGTCGATCAGCGTCGACGGCGGCGTCACCTTCCAACCAAACTTTCAAGTGAGCCAAGGAACGTCCGATGAAAAAGAGGCAGAGCCCTATATAATAAACTCTGATGATCTCGATTACGGTGATTACACCGGTCTCGCTTTTCAATCTGGCTATTTCTACCCTGCCTGGGCCGACAATTCAAATAGCACTGAAGACAACGAACAAGGCGGCGCGACGTCGATGGAGATTTACACGGCCAAGGTGCTACCAGAGCCCATCCAGATCTTCGCGCTAATTAGTGGGACTACGGCATTATGCGGGTTATATCTTCTGCGCGTGCGCTACGGCGGCGCGAGAAAACAACCGAGCCGCGTGGGTTTCCGCTCGTAGCCTAGATTGTCAGGCCAAAAAAGCCCCCCGAAGATTGCTCCTCGGGGGGTCTTGGTTTGTGCTGACTACTGTCTACGCTGCTCGTTGCCTACGCGAGATCAGTCGGTCGATCTTGGCGAGTTCGCGCTTCAGACTCACGATTTCCCGCAAGCGCTTGACTTCGATGTCGTTGATCGCGTCGTCCATCGACACCGGAGCGTCGTCGTATGCGTTTGCGTCCCCGTCCGTCGGTTCGATCCATTTTGCCCCTGCGGGCTTTTCGGTCATTGCGTCCGGAGCGTAAATAGTGAAAAGTCTGCAACGGGAAGCATAGCTCGAAACTTCCTAACCCATTGGAATGTCTACAGATTCCCCGGTCGTCTAACGGCAGGACAGCAGGCTCTGAACCTGTCAATGGAGGTTCGAATCCTCCCCGGGGATCCACATCTGCGACCCGCCCGCTCACACCTGCGGTCCGCCCAATCTCATCCGCGACCCGCCATCAGTAGGGGAAGAACAGCCGGCCGGGTAGCAGCACCACCAGCAGCGCGCCGGCTGCGATCGCGGGCCCGAAGCCGAAGGGCGCGTTCCATTTGCGTGTCGCCAACGCGCAACCCGCGCCGAGTACCAGCCCCATCAGCGAGGCCGCCAGGATGGTTTCGATCACGCCGATCGGCCCGAGCACCGCGCCGATCATCGCGAGGAGTTTGACGTCTCCAAAACCCACCCCGGGAAACCAGACCCAATAATCCAGACTCGAAGGCTTGGGGATTGGCTCGCCGGGTCCGGGCCAGTGCTCGAACCGCCGACCCATCGCGCAGGAGAGGCGCGCGTGGGCGAACCCGACGGACCAGAGCACGCCACCCCCCACCAGGGCTCCGAGGCCCGAATGAAGCACCCCCCGGACGAACGGCGCGCCCGAGAGCAACCCGACGGCGGGCACTGCGATCAGGGCGACGACGAGACCGCCGACGGAAATCTCGTCGGGAATGATCCGATGGTCGATATCGATCACCGAAGCCGCGATGAGCGCAGCCGCAAACGCACACCAGACGGCTGTCATCGGGATCGCTCCGTGTTGCCACGCGATCGCGGCGAAAACCAACCCGGTGAAGAGTTCGACGACGGGATAGCGAATCGAAATCTTCGACCCGCAGCGACGGCAACGCCCGCGCAACCAGAGGTAGGAGAGCACGGGCACGTTGTCCCACGCCGAAACCGCAACCCGGCAGCCAGGGCAGCGAGATCCGGGGCGGACGATCGACTCGCCTCGGGGAAGCCGATGGATGACGACGTTCAGAAAGGATCCGATCGCGAGCCCGAACACGAGTGCGGCGATCGCGACGAACGCGGGCGGAAACGCGCTGAACTCGCTCATCTCGATAGTCTAGAGCCGCGCTATCGAAAATCCCGCCGCTCGAAGATCATCACCGCGGACGCGAGGATGACTGCCACGTAACCGGCACCGTAGAGCGCGGGAAACCAGATGTCCGAGGCGGCGATGGGAAGCTGGTGGGCGGCCTCGAGCGAGAGGTTGAAGCTTTCGAGATCGGGCAGGACGCGGTGCATCCAGGCCGTTGCCTCGCGCACGAGCGCACTCGAAGAATTCGCACCGTGATCCCGGAGGTCTCGCGTCAGGTGCCCGGCGAGCCAGATTCCGCACGAGAAGAACGAGGCGAGCAACGGTGTCGTAAACGACGAGAACAGCGTCGCGAGCGCCACCACGAGGGCCAGTTCGACAGCGGTCAGCGCGAGCGCCGCGAGGTGGGTGAGTCCGAGGGGAGCACCCAGCAACAGCGATACTCCGGCGAAAAAGCACGCCATGACCGCAACCTGAAGCCAGATGATCAGGACCAGCCCCGTGTATTTTCCGATCAGGAACTCCGCCCGCGAGAGCGGTTTCGACAAGATCGTGTAGACGGTTCTCCGCTCGACCTCCTTGTGGATCAGGCCGACGCCGACAAAAACCGCAATCGCCACGGAGAACAAACGAATCGATCCGAAGGCGAAGTCCTGCATCATCCGCTCCCGCTCGACATACGAGAGCGCCGAAAGGACGGTGCCGAAGAGCATCATTGCCAGCGCAAAGAACAAGAACGTGTATAGCAATTTGTTGCGAATTGCTTCCCGCGCGGTATTGAAGGCCATCGCCCAGATCCGACCGATCACCGCGAACCCACCTCGGCATCCGCTTCGTTCACCTTGGAGAGGAAGATCGATTCCAATGAGACGCGATGGGGCGTCGCGGAAATCACCTCGGCTCCCGCATCGAGCGCCAGCCGCAGCGCCGCGCTGGAATCCTTCTCGGCGATCCGGATTTCGATGCGATCGCCGTGCCCCCGCATTTGCGCGCCGAAACGATCTTCCAGTCGCGTCGCGGCATCCGCGGAAAGATTCGCAAACACCAGGTCTGCCTCTGGCTCCCCGGCATCGAGAAACTCGTCGATGGCACCCTCGTAGCGGATTCTGCCGTTCACGATGATGGCCACCCTGTCGCATACCATTTCCACGTCCGAGAGAATGTGGGTACTCATGAAGACCGTCTTTCCCTCGGCGCGCAGACGCAAGATGATGTCCCGCACCTCCTTGCGGCCGACCGGATCGAGCCCGCTCATGGGTTCGTCGAGAAACACGACCTGGGGGTCGTGGACCAGCGCCTGCGCGACCCCGATGCGTTGCAACATGCCCTTCGAATAGCTGCGAAGACGAAGTTTGCCGGACGCGGAGAGACCCACCAACTCCAGCAGCTCTGCCACTCGCCGCTCTCGGTGCTCCTCGGAAACTCCCGAGAGCTTTGCGTAGAAACGGAGGATCTCGCGCCCGGTCAGATAATCGTAGAAATACGGTTGTTCGGGGAGGAATCCAATCTGACGCCTGAAGGTGATCTCGCTGACATCGTGGCCTAGGATCGATGCCGCACCGGACGTGGCTCGGATCAGGCCCATCAGGACCTTCAGGGTCGTGGTCTTGCCCGCGCCGTTGGGTCCAATGAATCCGAAGATCTCGCGCTCGCGAACCCGAAAGGAAATGCCGTCGAGAATGCGCTTCTTGCGCAATCCGAAACCCGGGCGCACGTCCTTGACGAGATCGTCGACCCGAACGATTTCAGCCGAAGCGCTCACGCGCCCTCTCTTTCGACGCTTTCGACGCCTTCGACGCCTTCGCTCTGCTCGCGCCATCTTCGCTTGCGCGCGCGGTCGGTCTCCGACTCGTGCAGCTGGTAGCGGATTCCATAGTACGACGAGACGATCTGACCGGTCTTCGGATCGAGGATCCAGTCGAATCCGTCGAGGTACAACTGGGCGCGCGGCAAGCGCTGCAAGACCGGATCGGGCCCCGCGAGCAGATCCGCAACCTGCTCGATGTCGCGGCTATTGCGCCGCCAGTATTCCGCGCGGGCAGCATCGAGAAATCGGGCCCTCTCTTCGATCTGGATCTCGTCGAGCGCCTTCAGATACTCCGCTCTCTTGTATTCATCTTCGGTCGACTCGACCATCTGCGCGAGAAAAGCCGCGGCCACCTGCAGTCCGCCCCGCTTGGCGCGCAGGCGGGCCACCAGCGGCGCGAGATAATCGGGCGCGCCCTCCAGGCCGATCGCCGCCTCGAGCACGTCCGCGGCGCGCAGTTGATCGTCGAGGTAGTAGAAGTAGTTGAAACCGAGGTGATAGCGGTTGCGCCAATCGAGCGGGTGGTAGCTGATGCCGCGCTCGAGCAGTCGATTGCCGCGCTCGACCGTTTCCCGGTCGCGGGTGAGCCAGACCGCGGCGAAGCGATAGGGATGATCGACCCAGGGATCGACTGCCGTCACGACATCGATCAGGTCCGCGAGCACTTCCCCGTGCTGCTCGACCGCGCCGGTTTCGGCGCCCACGATTCCAATTGCGCGCAGCCAATAATAGTCGGCGACGGCAGCGTCGAAGCCCAGCGACGACAGCCGCACCAGATCCGGACTGGGTACGCGCAGCTGAACCAATCCCGCGCGCGAGGTGGTGTCGAAACGCGAGTGAGCGAACCCCGTGGTCGCGATGGCCACGACGAGTAGACCTGCACTCAACCAGTCACGCCTTCGCAAACCCGCCGAATGCAACGCCCTACCCCCAGAGCCGCTCGATTCCCCTAGAGCCGTTCGATCAGCGCCCGCCGAGAGGGGCGATCAGTATTGGTCGAGAGAGCGCTGGATGGCCACCGTGCCGTAGACCGGATTGCCAGTCGTGGGGTCGAGCGGCGTACCAAATCCGAGGATGCCCGACGGGCATTCCCCGGTCACACTTCCGTCAGCAGCGGTCTCCGGATGAACGTACATGACCGCGGAATTCAAGTCGTCGTCGTCGACATCGCCGATCGCCGAGGCCGTAAAGCAGACAGAGCACGTGCAGGCCGTGGCGCCGGTGTTGGTGTCGTAGCTGTAGTAAACCTGACCTTCCGGCCGCCATCCGATATCCGCATAGGCAAACTCCGAAGCGGCATCCCATGCCATCTTTCGGGCGCTCCAGCCGCCGTAGGGGCCAGGGTCGGGCCAGTTGCCGGCCTCGAAGTACTGGCCGCGCTCGGTGTGATAGGTGCTCTGAAGGCGCGCGACGGCGGCCAGATTCACATAGGCCTCGCTGCGTCGCGATCGCGCCTGGTACGAGAGAAAGTTCGGGATCGCAATCGCGGAGAGCAGGCCGATGATTCCGATCACGATCAAGAGTTCGACCAGCGTAAAACCAGCTTTCGAATCCGGTCGCGCCCCCATTACGACTCTCCCCGGTAGTAGAAATGGAACTGAGGAGGGCCGGACACGGCCGGCCCTCCTCGATTCGGAGTCAAACGGTCCTAGAAAACGCTCTGACCGTAAGTGGACAAGCAGGCACCCACCGTCTCCGGGACCAGCTTGCTGATGTCGCAGTTGATCCAGCCATTGCCATGGTCACCGCCGGCCACTGCGCCCTTCTTGTAGCCCCAGGTCTGACCAACGTCGTCGGCATCGATGTCCGCCTGAGCGGTTGCCGTGAACTCCGAGTCGCCGGAGCCCGTGGCCACCACGTAGTTGAAGAACACGTAGCCTTCCGGCGCCCAGCCGAGGCGATCGAAGCCGGCGTCGGCGCCGTTCTGGATGTTGCTGAACGCGATCTTGACGTTCTGGCCTGCGGTGGCCGGAGAGGCCAACGCCGACACGTAGACGCCAAATTCCGAGTAGTAGGACTCTTCGGCGGTCCGGATCGCGGCGAGATTCGTCTTGCCTTCGCTCGACTTCGCCTTGAGCTGGAATCGCAGGAAGTTCGGAATCGCGATGGCTGCCAAGATACCGATGATGGCAACGACGATCATGAGTTCGATGAGCGTAAACCCACCCTTGCGGTTGTGAAATTTCTTCATCTCTAAGTAGCTCCCATTGTTCTCGAGTGTCGCTCCGGGCGGAACCTCTCTGCCCGCTGCGGTTCCGCCCCCGGTACGACCGGGGAGCTTGATGAGCACTCGAACCGTTCGGTCCGGCGTTCAACGCAATGCGCGTGCCAAACCGCCCGCTGCGTACGGATGGATCGGCAAGCAGCGCTTCGAACCTGAGGATTCCGGATCGACTTTCGCGAGAACGGGCCGAGAAACTCCGGCGCCCAGGTGCCCCGCGAGCGGCCGCTCAGTGACGCTCTGCGGCGGCAGCAGCGACGATTTTGGTCACCCGGGGCTGTCCGCCACCCGGCTCGGGCTCGGTTGACAGTGCGGCGGGTCCCCGGCTACGTTGCGCCGGCTCTAGGAGCACCGGCTCCCATCGTCTAGCGGTCCAGGACGGGGCCCTCTCAAGGCTCAAACACGGGTTCGATTCCCGTTGGGAGCGCCACCCATTTCCCCCTCTCATTCAAACTCGACGAAGCGGAAATTTCGGGCCTCGAACCTCGTGCTCGCGTTCATGGACTGCGAGTTCGGGGGGCTGGACCCGGAGCTGCACGACATCACCGAAATCGCCGTGGTCGTCACCGACTACCGATTGGCGGAGTTGGCGCGCGGAGAGTGGAAGGTCTTCGCGCGTGCGGACCGCATCAGTGAAGAAGGCGCTGCGATCGGCGGCTATGACGAGGAGGCGTGGCAGGGCGCGCCCCCCTTGCGACAGGTGCTTCGGGAGTTGAGCGACCTGATGCCCGCAAATCGGCTGGTCGTGCCTGCGGGCCAGAACGTCCGCATGGACGTGGCCTTCCTGGAGCGCGGTTATCGAGGCTGCGGGATTCCGTTTCCCTTCGACTACCACGTGATCGATCTCGCGACGCTTTTCTACACCTGGTCGCTGATCTCGGGCGAGCGGGTCTCGGCGCTTTCGCTGCGACAGGCTGCACTCACCGCGGGGCTGATCGAAAACGCAATCCCCCACCGCGCGATGGCCGACGCGACACTCGCACTCGAGACCTTCCGGCACTTCATCGGACGCCTCGCTTTGCGCGAACCGGCCGATTGGCTACCCGAAGCGAAGGATTGCGCGCCCGAAAGCACGGGGACTTCCGAGAGTTGATTCACGCCCCCTCGATCGGAAGGCCAGCCTCGTTCGAGTCCGACGCCGAGTCACCGCGCGATTGCAGCGACCGCGGGCGTTTCAGCTGCCGCTGCCACCGACATCGAAGCGATCCGTTCGGCTCCTGACGAAATCCCAGAGTCGCTGCCGAAGCTCCTCTTTGAACTTCGGATCGACCGCCGCACCGGACAGATCCGCCGCTAGAAACTCTCGCAGCTCGTCGGCCGTGATCTCACCGAGATCCTCAGCGAGCTGCGCGTCCCGCGGTTTCCCACTCATGATCCCACTCATGATCCCCCTCCACCCGGGTCTGCGCTTCCGCGCACTGCCGCCCGGCCGCCGGATCCCCGATTCGAGGCCCGCACAGAATCCAGCGACGAATCGCCGGGATCGATCGATTCGATCAACAGGCGTTTGACACGATACAGACTCGAGCGCACGGAATCACTCGAGCGGGATACCCGGCGCGCGATTTCCCCGATCGGCAGGTTCTCGAGGTGGCGGAGCGAGAAGACCTCTGCCTGCCAGTCGCTCAGGGACGCGAGGCAATCCCGAATCCGTTCGACCGAGCGCTGGAGGTTCAGCGCGTCTTCGGGCGTACCCGGCGACATCACGAGGCCGGCGCGCAACAGCTCGCTTTGCGCGCGGGCCATGCGCTGATGCTGCGCGCTGACGCGACGCAACTGGTTGTTCAGCGTGTTCCGCGCGATTCCGTAGATCCAGGACGCGAGCGACGACTCCCCGCGGTAGGCGTCGATCGAGCGAAAGACCGAGGTGAACGTCTCCTGAACGGCCTCCTCGGTATCGGCGTGGTCGCGAAGCCTCAGGAAGCTGAACAGGTAGACGCGTTGGAAGTAGCGCTCGTAGAGGAGGCTGAACGCGCTCTCTTCGGCGTTGCGGATCGCCGCTACGAGAGCCTCGTCGGACGGGGTACCCGCGACCGGCTCTGAACGCTTTGCATGGGGCAACGCGGATCTCCTGCGTCGACCCTTCCCAGGAGGCGGCGCGCGACCGCCCCACCGGTATGTGGCTTCGAATACCGGTTGGTGGCAAGAACGTCGCCGAATTCAGCGGGTGATCTTCAGTCGCGGCAAATCGCAGAGGGCCTCGACAGCGGAAGGGGACGCTCAGGCGCCGAGGACCGCCTCGAGGCCCGGTGTGCTCTCGGAAATCGAGACGCGCATCCGGTAGAGGTTGGCCTTGATGGCGTCTTCCGATTTGTCGAGCGCGCCCGCGATCGAGCGGATCGATTGCCGTCGGAGGTGCTTGAGGTGAAAGATCCGACGCTGGAGCGGCGTCAGGTCCTCTTGGACGACCGTCATGCAGCGCTCGAGCGTGCGGCGCGCTTCGACCAACCGGTCGACGGGCGCCGATTCCGCGGCCAGCTGGCTGGCGAATGGAGCATCGATGGATTCGAGATAGGGGCGCGGTTTGCGAAAGCGACGGTTGACGGTATTTCGCGTGATACCGAAGATCCAGACGAGCAGCGCCGAGTCGCCGCGATAACTCGGGAGCACCTTGAAAACGGTCATGAAGACTTCTTGCGTGACGTCTTCAGCCTCGCTGGGATCCCGGAGGCGTTTGAGCGCAAAGCGGTATACGCGCGAGAAGTAGGCTTCGTAGAGCAGATTGAAATGATCGACGCTACCCGCGAGGATCTCCTCCACGAGTTTGGAATCACTCTCCCACGGTTGCTGACCATCTGCCACACATTCCTCCGGACGCTCTCTGTTGGGAGTCGCGGGCGAGAACGGCGGACCGTCGAGCGGTCGATTCGGACGCGGGCTTCTGCCGGGCGACTCGAATCGGGCCGGATCGAACCCTCCCAGGGGTGATCCGTCAGCTCTTCTGCGCTCGCTCCCCAAACAACGGGTTGACCTTTCAAGAGTCGGACCGAAGTCCCGTCCGTGAGCGAGAGCAAACGCTGTGCCAGTGCGCAACGAAACCGCAAATCGGGCCCACAACCGATCCATACCGCTCGCAATCGAGCGTTGGCGTAGATGCGTGTCGGGGTGTCGGTAGAGCGAATCGTGAAGAAGCGGATTTCCACTTGTGTGGCCTGCCGTACTCCCGGAGCGCGACGCTGACGCCGCTTCACGCAAATTTCCGCGCACCCGAAAGTCGACACGCGCTTCGAGAGGCCCTCTAGAGCTTGCCGGGCCTGATCCACCAGCGCCCGTCGACGCGCTCCCAGCGATCGAGCCGAATCAGCACTGCCTTCCCGGGGTTGAGAGGTCGGCTGTTCGCTCCGACGAATCGCACCTGCACCTGCGCGATGAAGCGGTTCTCGAACAGGAACTCCTCGACCTCCACAACGGTGGGTCGGCTCCGCTCGAAGCGAGCCGCGTCGAGGGACTGCGCGAGATCCGCGTAATAGTCGAAGAACGCGTCGGGAGTCTGGAAGTAATCGCGAAGGACACTGTCGTTGAAGGTTTCGAGCGTATTGAACCGACGACGGATCAGCGTCGTATAGAAAGTCTCGGTGTGCTGGAGAAAGTCGATCGCGTACCCGCCGGCGACGCCCACGCTGCCCGAGGGGGGGTTTGGAATATGTCCAGACGACGAGCAGGCCGAGCAGAGAACCGACCCCAGAAGTGCGGCGCACAGCAGCCGGAATGCGATCAGCCCGCGCACTCCAACTGCTCCCTGAGGTAATCGGCGACGCGCTCGATCGCGATGCGCTCCTGCTTCATGGTATCCCGGTCTCGAATCGTGACCTGCTGGTCGTCCACGGAATCAAAATCATAAGTCACACAAAATGGCGTTCCGGCCTCGTCTTGTCTTCTGTAACGCCGCCCGATGTTGCCCGCATCGTCGTAAAAGACGTTGAAGTGGCGGCGAAGTTGGCTTTCGAGCGCGTGGACGGGTTCCGCGAGCTTCTTCGAGAGCGGCAGCACGGCAACCTGGATGGGCGCGACCGACGCGTGAAGATGCAGCACGGTGCG
>Ga0326597_10015162_pt1 | contig 10084 bp, 10 predicted proteins | sample RVTome_12_FD_203789 | JGI IMG/M metagenome (GOLD analysis project Ga0326597, IMG submission 203789) | Soil microbial communities from uranium-contaminated site in the Upper Colorado River Basin, Wyoming, United States - RVT100D185 | ecosystem: Environmental > Terrestrial > Soil > Contaminated >...
GTCGGCAACGGCCTCGTCCTCACCGTGAACCAGAACCGGCGCTGGGACGCCGACTTCCTGACGGTCCGGGGCGTGATCGAGAGCGGCCTCCTCGGCGAGGTCTTCAACGTCGAGACCTTCGTCGGCTCCTTCGAGCATCCCTGCCGCGAATGGCACTCCGACGCGGCGGTCTCCGGCGGCGCCGAGTTCGACTGGGGCGCCCACTACCTCGACTGGATCCTCGAGCTGATGCCGGGCGCGCCCCGCAGCGTCGCCGCCAACGGCCACAAGCGCGTCTGGCACGACGTGAGCAACCTCGATCAGGTCCGGGTGCGGCTCGCCTGGGAGGACGGTCGCGAGGCGGAGTTCCTCCACTCCGACGTCGCCGCCGTCCGGCGGCCGAAGTTCTACGTCCAGGGCACGGCCGGGACACTGGTCGGTCATTACCGGCCGCTGGTCAGCGAGCGGATCGAGCCGGGGCGGGGCTACGTCCGCGAGGAGTCGCACCACGCCGAGGCGCCGGCCGACCTGACGCTCGTCCGCTACGAGCCCCTGGGCGGCGGCTTGCGGGAGCAGCGGCTGCCCCTCCTCCCGAGCGAGCCGCTCGCCTTCTACAGGAACTTCGCCGACCACGTTCTCTTCGGCGACCCCGCCCTGGCCGTCGAGCAGCACTCGACCCGGCGCCTGATCGGCGTCCTCGAGGCGGCCCACAAGTCGGCGGAGCAGGGCGGCCGGCCGCTGACGCCCGGCTAACGTGCCGCCGCTGCGCTGGGGCGTCCTCGGCGTCTCGGAGTCGGTCGGCCGCCGCGCGGTGCTGCCGGCGATCGGCGCCAGCGACGGCGCCGAGCTCGTCGCGATCGCCGCCCGCGACGCCGATCGGGCTGCCGCAGAGGCGAGGCGCTTTGGCGCCCAGCGCTCCTACGGCTCCTACGCCGACCTGCTCGCCGACCCGGCGGTCGAGGCGGTCTACGTCCCGCTGCCGAACTCGCTTCATCCCGAGTGGACGCTGCGCGCGCTCGCCAGCGGTCGCCACGTCCTCTGCGAGAAGCCGCTCGCGAGCAGCGCCGCGGCAGCGCGCCAGATGGCGGCGGCGGCGCACGCCGCCGGCCGCGTCCTCATGGAGGCCTACATGTCGGCTTTCCACCCGCGCCGCCAGCGGATTATCGACCTCGTGGGCTCGGGCGCGCTCGGCGAGCTGGTCTCGCTGCGTAGCGCCTTCACCTTCACGAATCGGCAGCCGACGAACTACCGCTGGCAGCCGGCGATGGGCGGCGGCGCCCTTCTCGACGTCGGCATCTACTGCCTCGAGCCCCTAGTCGCGATCGCCGGCGAGCCGCTCAGCGTATCCGCGTCGCAGGAGACGGCGGCGGGCGGCGTCGACGCCAGCTTTCGGGCCGAGCTCGAGTTCGCCGGCGGCGTCAGCGGCAGCCTCGTCGCATCGTTCGTCGCGCCGGAGGAGCAGACGCTCGAGGTCGTGGGCAGCGGGGCGCGGCTACGGGTCGAGCGCGCCTTCACGGCCGGCAGCGAGGACCGGACGATCGAGCTCAGCCACGCCGACGGCCGCAGCGAGCATATCGACGGCGGCGGCCTCGATCCATACCGGGCGATGGTCGAGCACTTCGCCGCCGTCGTAGCGGGCCGCGAGGCGTCGCGGCGGCCGCCGGCAGCCTCGGTGGCCACCCTCGAGCTCCTCGACCGCCTCCGCGCCGCTGCCCAGCCCTAGGTCGCCGCTAGTCGACGACGACGATCGAAGGCGGCTCTAAGGGAAGCGGGCGTCCCGCCTCGACCCGCACGAGCTCGACCGCGTCCCGCCGGCCGGAAGCCGGCCGGAAGGCGTAGCGGCCGGCGTGTAGCGCCTGCTGAAAGCGCCGGCCGGCGCGCAGGCCATCGAGCTCCCGGCGCTCGTCCGGGGTCAAGGGCGCGCGATCGACCGCGGCCAGGACCTCGCGCTGGTTGAGGTCGACGCCGACGCCGCAGAGCTGGGTGGTGCCGCGGTACTGCCACATCGCCGGCCGCGACCAGCCGCCGTAAGCGCGAAAGCCGGCGAAGTCGGGCGGCGGCTCGGAGACGACGGGGTACTCGGCGTGCCACAGCGGCAGGTGGCTGAAGGCGCGGCTGGCGCCCGTCGTCGGCTCCCACCACCAACGGCCCGTGTAGATGCCGTGCGGGAAGGCGCCGCAGGCCGCGACCGCGGTGCCAATGCGGCCGACGATCGCCGCCGGCGCGAGGCCGCCGGCCGCGTCCTCGCAGTCGAGCCAGAGGCGCTCGACCGGGTAGCCGCGCACGGTCTCGAGGGCGGCCGCCACCTGGCCGGCGACGTCGAAGCGCCAGTAGAGATAGACGTAGGCGTCGACGCTCATGCCGCCGGCGACGGCCGTCTCCAGCTGGCGGCGCGTGATCTCGGAGCGCTGGCTGCCGCAGACGAGATGGCCGTAGCCTTGCTGGCGCCAGCAGGCTACGGCCTCGCGGCTGAAGACGCCGGAGTAGTTCGATACGTCGAGTGCTCTCTCCATCGCCATGCCGGCCCGCCCTCCCGGCGTCGATGCTCGCAGATCGCCGCGCAAGCGCGAAGGCCGCCCTGTCACGATTCGCGCTCTGCCTACGGGCTCTTTACACTGGCGCCATGAAGAAGGCAGACACACCCCAGCTTCCCCACGGCGAGCCAAGGCTCGTGGCCGCGATGTTCGGCCGTATCGCTCACAGCTACGACCTGCTCAATCACCTCCTCTCCCTCGGCCTCGACGGGCGCTGGCGGGCGCGGGCCGCCGCCCTCTGCCGCCTCAACGCCGGCGACCGCGCCCTCGACATCGCCACGGGGACCGGCGACCTCGCCTTCGCCCTGGCGCGCCGGGTCGGGCCCGGCGGCGTCGTCAGCGGCCTCGATCTCGTCGGCGAGATGCTCGTCATCGGCCGCCGCAAGGTCCTGCGGCGCCGGGCGGCCGTCGAGCTCCAGCAGGGCGACGCCATGCGACTGCCTTACCGCGACGGCGCCTTCCGGGCCGCGACGATGGCGTTCGGTGGCCGCAACGTGCCCGACCTCGCCGGCGCCTTCGCGGAGATGGCGCGCGTCGTCGAGCCCGGCGGTCGCGTCGTCTTTCTCGAGCTCAGCCGGCCGACGACGCCGGGCTTCCGCCACGTCTTCGACTGGTACTTTCACGTCTTCTCACCCCTCGTCGGCGGCCTCATCTCCGGCGACCGCTCCGCCTACGAGTACCTGCCGCGCTCCGTCGATAACTTCGAGGGCGTGGCGGCGATCCGGGCGATGCTCGTCAAGGTCGGCCTTGTCGAGGTCGAGGTCCAGCGGCTGATGTTCGGCGTCGCCGTCATTCACGCCGGCAGCGTGGCCGACCGGCCGGCCTGACGGCGTGAGCGCGAACGGCCCCCCGAGGGCGGCTTCGTACGCGGCGGCGCGCGCTGCCCTCGTGCGCGGCCTGCGGCCGGCGATCCGCGACGAGCGCGTCCTCGCCGCCTTCGCCGCTGTCCCGCGCGAGCGCTTCGTGAGCGCCGCTCAGAGCGACCTCGCCTACGCCGACCAGCCCCTGCCTATCGGCCACGGCCAGACGATCTCGCAGCCGACGATGGTCGCGCTGATGCTCCAGGCGCTGCGGCTGGCGGGCGACGAGAAAGTCCTCGAGGTCGGCACCGGCTCCGGCTACCAGGCGGCGCTGCTCGCCGTCCTCGCGGCTACCGTCGTGACGGTCGAGCTGATCCCGAGCCTCGCCGCCGGCGCCGCCCGCGTCCTGGGCGAGCTCGGTTACGAGAACGTGGCCGTCCACCTCGCGGGCGAGGAGCTCGGCCGGCCCGAGGAGGCGCCCTACGACGCGATCGTCGTCGCGGCCGCGGCGCCGCGTGTGCCACTGTCGCTGGTCGAGCAGCTGGCGCCGGGCGGCCGGCTCGTGATCCCGGTCGGCCAGCGCGAGAGCCAGGACCTCCTCGTCGTCGAGAATCGCCCCGAGGGCCATACGGTCAGCCGCCACGGCGGCTGTCGCTTCGTGCCGCTCCTCGGCAGGGAGGCGTATCCAGCAGCGCCGCCGGATCGAGCGGGCCGCTGAGCCGGCGCGCCTGATATCTCTAGAAAGGCTCCGTTCTGTCTAGACAGAGGTGGAGAGCGCGACTACAATTCCCACCGTACCCCGTCCCGAGCCCCCGTCCCCGAGGAGCAGGCGAACGACCCAGGAGGGTTTTACCTCGTGGATAGCTGCGTTAGTGACTTTCTTGAATTTCTGGCCGTCGAAAAGGGTGCCTCCAGCAACACGATCCTCGCCTACCGCAACGACCTCAAGCAGTTCGAGGACTACCTCCTGCTCGAGGCGAGCGGCGGCGTCATCCAGTGGCGGCGCGTGAGCCAGGCCCAGATCCTCGACTACGTCATCCGGCTCAAGGGCCAGTCCTACGCCGAGGCGACCGTCGCCCGCAAGGTAGCGGCGGTCAAATCCTATTTCGCCTACCTCCAGGCAGAAGGCAAGCTCGGCGGCAACCCGGCGGAGTCGCTCGCATCGCCCAAGGTCGGCAAGAGCCTGCCGCGGCCGCTCACGGTCCAGGAGATCGACGAGCTGCTGGAGCAGCCGCTACGCCGGGCCACGCCGGAGGCGAAGCGCGACCGGGCGATGCTCGAGCTCATGTACGCCACGGGGCTGCGCGTTACCGAGCTGGTCTCGCTCGACCTCGAGGACGTCCAGCTCGGCGACGACAGGCCTCACGTCCGCCTCGTCGGCAAGGGCAACCGCGAGCGCCAGATCCCCCTGCCGGAGCAGCCGGCGAGCGAGGTGGCGGAGTACGTCCGCACCGCCCGGGCGCGCCTCGTCGGCCAGCGGCCGGAGACGGCACTGTTCGTGAACCGGCGCGGCGAGCGCCTCACCCGGCAGGGCTTCTGGCTGATCCTCAAAGGCTACGCCGCCGCCGCCGGCATCGATGGCAGAGTGACGCCCCACACGCTGCGTCACAGCTTCGCGACCCATATGTTAAGGGGAGGCATGGACATCCGCATGGTCCAGGAGCTCCTCGGCCACGCCAACATCTCGACGACCCAGGTCTACACCCAGGTCAGCCCCGAGCACGTGCGCGAGGTCTACGAGAAGGCGTTCCCCCGCGCCCGCTAGGGCCACAGTCGACATAACGTCAAGAAGCGATAGCATCGACCGATCGCGGGTGCCGCGGGTTGCAGCCGGCTGCAGACCGTTAGGCGCCCGGCCGCTATCATGGCCCCAGGATGATCGTCGCGCTGATCGGCGGTGAGGCGGCGCCTCCGGAAGCCCTGCTCAAGGCGGAGGCGGTCGGCCGGGAGCTGGCGCAGAGAGGCTGCGAGCTGATCTGCGGCGGCCGCGGCGGCTCACGGTGCTGCCAGGCAGGGACCGGAGCGACGTGAACCTCTACGTCGACCTGCCGATCGTCACTGGCGTCGGCACTGCCCGCAACCTCGCTGTGGTTCTCAGCGCCGACGCCGTGATCGCCGTCGATGGCACCTACGGCACGCTCTCCGAGATCGCGCACGCCCTCCAGCACGGCCGGCCCGTCGTCGGCATCGGCACCTGGTCGCTGGCCGCGCCCGGCACGAACGACGTGCCGATCGTGCGGGCCGAGGACCCGCGCGAGGCCGTGGCGCTGGCGCTCGCCGCCGGCGGCGAGGCCGCTCGGAATCGCTCGGGATAGAGAAGGGGTTACCTGATGCCAGACGACCGGATCGCCGCCGTTAGCGCCCTCGAGGTTCTGGACTCGCGCGGGACGCCGACCGTGGAGGTCGAGGTGCGGCTCGAGGATGGCTCCCGCGGCCGCGCCGCCGTGCCCTCCGGCGCCAGCACAGGCAGCCACGAGGCGCACGAGCTGCGCGACGAGGACGCCAAGCGCTACGGCGGCAGGGGCGTCCTCGCGGCCGTTGCGAACGTCGAAGGGGAGATCGCCGCCGCCGTGCGCGGCCGCTCCGCCGCTGACCAGGAGGCCCTCGACCGCGTCCTCATCGACCTCGACGGCAGTCCGAACAAGGGGCGCCTCGGCGCCAACGCCCTCCTCGGCGTCTCGCTCGCCGCCGCGCACGCCGCCGCCGCCTCGCGTGGCCAGCCCCTCTACGCCTACCTCGGCGGCGAGGCGGCGGACCTCCTGCCGCTGCCGCTGCTCAACGTCCTCAACGGCGGCAAGCACGCGGCCCGCAGCACCGACTTTCAGGAGTTCATGCTGGCGCCGGTAGGGGCGCCGAGCTTTCGGGAGGCGCTGCGCGCCGGCGCCGAGGTCTACCAGGCTTTGAAACGCCTCCTCGGCGCCCGCGGCCTGAGCACGAACGTCGGCGACGAGGGTGGCTTCGCGCCGTCGCTGGCGAACAACGTCGCGGCGGTGGAGCTCCTCGTGGAGGCGATCGGCGCTGCCGGCTACCGGCCGGGCGAGGACGTCGCCCTCGCCCTCGACCCGGCGACGAGCGAGCTCTACGCCGACGGACGCTACGAGCTCGCCAGCGAGGGGCGCTCCCTGACGAGCGCTGAGCTCGTCGACCTCTGGGCCGAGTGGTGCGATAGCTACCCGATCGTCAGCATCGAGGACGGGCTCGCCGAGGACGACTGGGAGGGCTGGCAGCTCCTGACCCGTCGCCTCGGCGGCCGCGTCCAGATCGTCGGCGACGACCTGCTCGTCACGAACCTCGAGCGCCTTGACCGAGCGATCGAAACGGGCGCGGCGAACGCGATCCTCGTCAAGGTCAACCAGATCGGCACGCTCTCGGAGGCGGTCGGCGCCACCCGCCGCGCCCTCGCGACCGGCTGGGGCGCGGTGATCAGCCACCGCAGCGCTGAGACGGAGGACACGACGATCGCCGACCTCGTCGTCGGCCTCGGCGCCGGCCAGATCAAGACCGGCGCGCCGGCGCGCGGCGAGCGCACGGCGAAGTACAACCGCCTCCTGCGCATCGAGGCGGCGCTGGGGCCGCGGGCGCGCTACGCCGGCGCCGCCATGCTCAGCCAGCAGCGTCAGCGGGCGTGAGCGAGCCACCGCCGCAACGGGTCTCGCCGATCGGCTCGCCGGATGAGTACACGCTGCCCGGCCGCCCGGCCCCGGCCGCGAGCACCGTCCTGGACGCTTATCGCCAGACGCAATTCATCCTCGGCGGCGAACTCGCGCTCTTCGCCGCGGCGTTGAACCTCCAGATCGGCCTCGTCAAGGACGCGTATCCCTCCCGCTACCGCACGCATGCCCTCGCCGCCATCGTGCCGCTCTGGTCGCGCGCCTTCACCTACCTCGGCGACGCGCTCTTGCTGCTGACGCGCGGTTCCTACCCTTCAACGCTGCCCCTGGTCCGGGCGGCGGCGGAGGCGATCGCGGCGCAGGAGGGCCTGCGCGGCGGCGAGATGGAGGCGCACCATGACTGGCTGCGCGGCACGCTGCGCCCGGTCGAGGCGTTCAAGGCCTTCGAGTTCGCCCTCGGGCGCTACTTCGCCGGCGAGCCCCTGGCGAGCGACCCGGTGCTGCGCGCCGTCTACCGGCCGGCGAGCGACCTCGGCCGGCCGAACTTCGGCGCCAGCTTGCTCCAGGTCGCGCCGGAGTCGAACAACACGCGCCTCGCCATCGCCTTCGGGGACGCGTCCTTCCACCTCGGCTGGGCCGAGATCGTCGCCGGCTGGCTGCTGGCCCTGGCGTCGCGCCAGCTGCGGACGATCGTCGACGCCGCGCCGACCTTCCCCATATCGGACGAGCGGCGCGTCGAGTACGAGGCGATTGAGGGCCGGGTGGACGCGGCCCTCGCCCGTTCGGACCGCGCCGCGGTTCAGGAAGTCGAGGATGGGAGCAACCGCCGCTACCTCCTGGTCAACTTCCGGCGCACCGCCGGCGCCGCGCCGAAGCGGGTCCTCCTCTAGATCGATAGCCGCGGCCGTATCGCGGGGGCGGCGATGACGAGGTGCTAGAGTAAAAGCGGCAGGCGAAGATCGCTTCCCCAGAGCCTCGCTTCGGAGGTAAGCCATGAGCCCACCCCCAGACCGTCTCGGCATCCTCGCCGGCGGCGGCCCGGCGCCCGGGATCAACGGCGCGATCAGCGCCGCGACGATCGAGGCCCGCAAGGCTGGCCTGCCCGTGGTCGGCATCTTCGACGGCTTCGAGCACCTGATCGCCGGCCGTACCGACCGCGTCCGCGATCTCGAGATCGAGGACGTCTCGCGTATCCATTTCCAGGGCGGCTCGATCCTCAGGACTTCTCGCGCGAACCCGACCCGCGACGCGGCCATGCTCGACAAGGTCGTCGCGGTCCTCGGCGAGCTTGGGATCAAGTACCTCGTGACGATCGGCGGCGACGACACTGCCTTCGCGGCGGCCTCGGTCGCGCGCCAGGCGGCCGGCGCCATCCGGGTCGCGCACGTGCCGAAGACGATCGACAACGACCTGCCGCTGCCGGCCGGCATGCCGACCTTCGGCTACGAGACGGCGCGCTACGTCGGCACGGAGCTGGTGCTGACGATGATGGAAGACTCGCGCACGACGAACCGCTGGTTCCTCGTCGTCGTCATGGGCCGCAAGGCGGGCCACCTCGCGCTCGGCATCGGCAAGGCGGCCGGCGCCACCCTGACGATCATTCCGGAGGAATTCGCGGCGCCGCGGATCAGCCTCGACCAGGTCAGCCGCGTCATCGAGGGCGCGATCATCAAGCGCCGTCTCACGGAGCAGGCCTACGGCCTTGTCGTCGTCGCCGAGGGCATCGGTGAGAAGCTCGACCCGGAGGAGCTCGTGCGCCAGGCCGGCGTCGAGGTTAGCTACGACCCCTACGGCCATATCGCCCTGGCGGACATCCCGCTCGGCGCCGTGATCAGGCAGCGGGTCCAGTCCCGCTTCGCCGCCCGCGGCGAGAGCATGCGCCTCACGGACGTGACGCTGGGCTATGAGCTGCGCTGTCGCGACCCGATCCCGTTCGACATCGACTACACCCGCACCCTCGGCTACGGCGCGGTGCGCTTCCTCCTCGATGAGACGAAGGACGAGAGCCTACGAGAGGGGGGCTTCGTCTGCCTCGACGGCGGCAACCTGCGCGTCATGCCCTTCGACGACCTGCGCGACCCCGAAACGGGCCGCACCCGCGTCCGTCTCGTCGACGTCGAGTCCGTTAACTACCGCGTCGCGCGCGACTACATGATCCGTCTCGACCGCCGCGACCTCGAGGACCCGGAGAGGTGTCGACGCTTGGCGGCGGCGGCCGAGATGACGCCGGCCCAGTTCAAGGCGGAGTTTTCCCAGATCTGGGCCGGCCAGGCCTCGGCCATCTGACGGCGTCCAAGAGCGGGGAGAGCGATGGCTTACGACGAGGCGCTGGCGAGCAGGGTCCGCGAAGTGGCAGGGCAGTCGGCCGTGGTCAGCGAGCGCAAGATGTTCGGCGGGCTCTGCTTCATGGTCGAAGGCAACATGGCCTGCGGCGTCGTCGGCGACGAGCTGATGCTGCGCGTCGGCCCGGCAGCCCACGCTGCCGCCCTCGCCCGGCCGGGGGCGCGGCCGATGGACTTCACGGGCCGGCCGATGAAGGGAATGGTCTACGTCGGCGCCGAGGCGATCGCAACGGACGCGGACCTGGCGGCCTGGCTGGGCCTGGGCCTCGCGTTCGCCCACTCGCTGCCGCCGCAGTAGCGGCTGCTCTTACCGGTAACGGTAACCAATAGGGCACGAAGTTGCTGTCGATCCAACAATGGGTACAAGAAAAGCGCCCCCGCGGGACGCTTCCCATATTTCAGAAGGCTGGAGGCGACGGTCGGAATCGAACCGACGATCGGGGTTTTGCAGACCCCTGCCTTGCCACTTGGCCACGTCGCCCTGGGACTGGTTGCTGGTGCCGAGGAGGGGATTTGAACCCCTACGCCCGAAGGCACGGCCCCCTCAAGACCGCGTGTCTACCTGTTCCACCACCTCGGCCACGGCCATGACAGCATATCGGCTCCGGAAGGCGGGTTCAAGGCGAGCTGCTTGGAACGAGGACGTAGTGGACGGCAGGAGGTTCGCCGCTAGCTTGGCGAAGGCCTGGCGCTGAAATCCTCGCGGCCAGTCGGTGAGGTGCGGGAGCGATGCCCATGACGGCTTTCAAGCTCAGGAGGAGCAACGAAGGGCTGTCACGCGCCTCTCGCCCCCGCGTCTCAACGGTACGGCGGCCGGT
>Ga0326597_10015164_pt1 | contig 10084 bp, 7 predicted proteins | sample RVTome_12_FD_203789 | JGI IMG/M metagenome (GOLD analysis project Ga0326597, IMG submission 203789) | Soil microbial communities from uranium-contaminated site in the Upper Colorado River Basin, Wyoming, United States - RVT100D185 | ecosystem: Environmental > Terrestrial > Soil > Contaminated >...
ATCGCTGGCCACGACGGCGATGGTGGTGTTGGCGCCCGGCGCCGCGCCGCCGCGATCAGCCTTGCTCCAGGCGAGCACCGGTGGCGGGCCCGAAGCGGCCTTGGCTGCCTTCAGCGGCCCCATCTCATCGCCCACGGCAAGACCGCGCGCCCACAGATTGCCGCTGCGCGGGTCGGCGGGCGAGCCAAAACTGTTCACCGCCACCAGCGCGCCGATGGTGAGACCGCCGAAGATGGCCGAGGCACTGCCCAACCCACCCTTGAAGATACCAGCGGTGGCGCCCAGCCCGGCTCCGGCATTGCCGAGCCCGAAGGTGTCGCCGGCGGCATCGGCCGCGGCGATGCCGAGATCGCGGTAGGGCGGCGCCATGCCCCAGGCCTTGTCGCCACCGTTCATCAGGTCGAACAGGATGGCCGAGGGCACCACCGGGCAGGGCAGAGGCTGGGCGCCGAAGCTAAAGCCGACGCCCCTTGCCGCCAGCCACGAGATGACGCCGCCCGCCGCATCGAGCCCGAACACCGAGCCGCCGGCCAGCACTACCGCATGCACCGCATCGATGAGGCCTTCGGGGGCCAGCGCCTCGACATCGCGGGTGCCGGGCGCTCCACCGCGCACGTCGGCGGCGGCGACAACGCTCTTGTCGAAAAGGATGACGGTGACGCCGGTGCGCGCACCTTCATCCTCGGCGTTGCCGACCCTGAGGCCGGCAACATCGGTGATCAGATTGCGCGCTCCAGGCTTGGCAGGGGTACGGGTCGGCATGGCCACGACCCTAGTGCGGCGCCCGCGCATCGGTCAATTGCGCAATCGCCGAAGCGCCGCTAGGCTTTCCCGCATGTCGAAGCGAACCCAGCGTCTTGCCGCTTTCCTGCTTGTCGTCCTCGTGGCACTGGTGCCGAGCGCCTGCACCGAACAACGCCAGGCCATGGTCGCGAGCGCCAACCCCCATGCCACGGCGGCGGCCATCGCCATTCTCGATGCTGGCGGCAACGCGCTCGATGCCGCCATTGCCGCCCAGGTCGCGCTCGGGCTGGTGGAGCCGCAATCATCGGGCATCGGCGGCGGGCTGTTCCTGCTGCACTGGAATAAAGCGAGCCGCAAGATCACCGCCTGGGACGGGCGCGAGACGGCGCCGGCCAAGGCCGGACCCGACCTCTTCCTCGATGCCTCAGGCGAGCCGCTTGGCTGGTGGGAGGCCTCGATCGGGGGGCGGCCGGTGGGCGTTCCCGGCGCCGTGGCAGCGCTGTGGGCGGCGCACCAGCGCGATGGCAAGCTGGACTGGGCCAAGCTCTTCGACCCGGCGATCCGGCTTGCCGAGGACGGTTTCGCGGTCAGCCCGCGCCTCAACCAACTTATCGCCTCGCAGCCGCGCCTGGCCGGCGATGCGGCGGCGCGCCAGCTCTATTTCGTGCCCGAGGCTTCCGCCGAGGGCGGGCTGGCAGCCGTGCCGGCGGGCGCCATCCTCAGGAACCCCGCTTATGCGGCCACCCTGAAGACCCTTGCCGATCAAGGCGGCGATGCCTTCTACAAGGGCGAGATCGCCCAGGCCATCGTCGCCGCGGTCGCCAACCGGGCGGTCAATCCGGGGCTGATGACCCCGGACGACCTCGCCGGCTACAAGGCGGTGGCCCGCGAGGCGGTGTGTGCGCCCTATCGCGCCTACACGGTGTGCGGCATGCCGCCGCCCACCTCGGGCGGCCTCACCACCCTGATGATCCTCAGGCTTCTCGAGCCCTATCGGATGAGCGCGCTGCAACCCAACGGCGTCATGGCCGTGCATCTCTTGAGCGAGGCCGGCCGTCTCGCCTTCGCCGACCGCGACCGCTACATGGCCGACAGCGATTTCGTCGCCGTCCCGGTGGCCGGGCTGCTCGATCGCGGCTATCTGAGAGCCCGGGCGCGGCTCATCGATCCCGGTCGTGACATGGGCAAGGCCGCCGCCGGCGATCCGCCGCGGGCGAGCGCCCGTCTCGCCCCGTCAGCGCCGGTCATCGAATACGGCACCAGCCATCTGTCCATCGTCGATGGCGACGGCAATGCCGTCTCCATGACCACCAGCGTCGAGCAGCCCTTCGGTGCCCACATCATGGCGGCCGGCTTCATCCTCAACAATCAGCTCACGGATTTTTCCTTCCGCCCCGAGGTGGACGGGCTGGCGGTCGCCAACCGGGTCGAGGCGGGCAAAAGGCCGCGCTCGTCGATGTCGCCCACGCTGGTCTTCGGATCGGACGGCGCGCTCTTTGCCGCCGTCGGCTCGCCCGGCGGCAGCCGCATCATCGGCTATGTCGCCCACAGCCTGATCGCGCTCATCGACTGGCACATGACCATGGCCGAGGCCGTGGCGCTGCCCCATGCCCTCAACCGCAACGGCAAGACCGAACTGGAGGCCGGTACGGCGATCGAAGCCATCGCTTCGGCTCTTGCCGCCATGGGCCACGAGGTCGATGTGCGCGATCTCACCTCCGGCCTGCACGGCGTACGCATGGTTGGCGGCCGCATGGACGGCGGCGCCGATCCGCGCCGCGAAGGCGTCGTCGCGGTGACGGGGGACTGACCTCAGGCCAACTTCTGGCCGCGGCGCCCGGGGCGCAATTCGCTCACCCGGTCGGGGATGGCGAGGCGGAATACGGCGCCCGATCCGGCCTCGGAGACCAGCTGGATGTCGCCGCCATGGGCGCGCGCCAGTTCGCGGGCGATGTTGAGGCCAAGGCCTGTGCCGCCGGAGCGGGCCGAGCCGCGAAACGCCTCGAACAGGTGCTCGCGCACCTGCTGCGGCACGCCGGGACCGTTGTCGGCGACCTCGATCGAGACCACACCGCCCTCGCGCCAGGCCCTGAGGCGGATGGCGCCGTCCTCGCTGCTGTCGCCTCTTGCGGCATGTTCCTCGACGGCCTCCACCGCATTACGCACCAGGTTCATGAGGATGCGGAAGAGATGCTCGCGGTCGGCGTCGACCTCCAATTCCGGGGCAATGTCATTGTAGATCACCACCCGGCTGGAGGCCTGGACGACGGCGGTGTCGACCACCTCTTCGGCCAGGCCGCGCAACTCGAAGCGCTCGCGGCGCGGTGGAGCCTCCTGGACGCGGCCGTATTTCAGCGTCTGGGCGCAGAAGTCTATGGCGCGATCGAGCGAGGAAATCAGCTTGGGGGCAAAGCGGCGCACGGTGGGATCGTCCACCTTGGCCAGGCGGTCCGACATCAGGTGCGCCGAGGCCAGCATGTTGCGCAGGTCGTGGGAGACCTTGGAAACGGCGAGGCCCAGCGCCGCCAGACGGCTCTTTTGCTGCAACAGGCCGTGCAGTTCGGACTGCATGCTGGCCAACTGGCGCTCAGCCATGCCGATTTCGTCGGCGCGCCCGTCCGGCACGACGATGCGCGCTGCATCCTCGGGATCGGTGCTGAAGCGCTGCATGCCGGCGATAAGGCGGCGGATGGGGCGCACCAGCATCCGGTGCAGGGCGATATAGGCCAGCGTCGCCACGATCAGCGACAGGATCACCGACAGGGTGAGGATATTGACCGAATAACGCAGCATGGCCGCCCGCAATGGGGCTTCATCCATACCTATCTCGATCAGTTCACCCGACATGTTGGGCGGCTTGTCGGCCACATTGATCATGCGGCGGCCGCCGAGCGCCAGGGTCACCAGCGCCTCGGTGATGCGGTCGACCCAGTTGCCGGTACGCAAGTCGAAGGCGGCGTCGATCTCACCCGGCATGTCGGATCTGAGCACCAGTTCGCGGGTTTCGCTGCGCTTCAGGGCGACGATGTGAACGCCGGCGCCCATCAGCAGTTCATGGCGCAGTTCGTCGGACACCTTCTGGTCGGGCGCGGCGTCGACCACCAGAACGGCGATCTCGGCCATGGCGATGCGCTCTTTCAGCCAGGTGACGCGGAAATTGGCTATGGAAGGCAGGAAGATCAGGACTTCGCCCACCATCACGAAGAGAACGATGAGGGCCAGGACCTTGCCCGACAGGCCGCGCCACAGCGGGACGCCGCGGGCCTTCCCGCCGCTATCCGGCCTGGTGCTGTGACTGCGCTCGTCGTTCATCGCCTCACTTATATAGTGCCTCGATGCAAGATTCCTGCCTCGCGGCTCAACCCAGCCATTTCAGCCAGCCGATGAGGCGGCGGATCCACGGCCGGCCCGGCAGGTCGGCATAATAGCTCACTGCCACCTTGCGGTTGATGTCGGCGAGCGTCGGGTAAGGAACAACCGCGCCGGCCATGGCGCGGATATTGAGCCCCGAGGAGACGGCCAGTGACCAGGACTCGATGAGCTCGCCGGCGTGGGCTCCGGCGATGCCCGCCCCAAGGATGCGCCCGCGCCTGCCGGTGATGACTTTGATGAGGCCACCAGTAGTGCGCTCGGTCTGGGCCCGGTCGTTGTCCGTGTACGAACTCCGCAGTACCCGGATATCGCCGTGGCGCTCACGGGCCTGATGCTCATCAAGGCCCACATGGGCCAGCTCGGGATCGGTGAAGGTGACCCATGGCATGCGCTCGGGGCGGTTGGTGACGGGCAGGCGGAACAGCGCATTGCGGATGACGAGGCCGGCGTGATAGCCGGCCACATGGGTGAACTGCAGCCCGCCCGCCACGTCGCCGATGGCATAGACGCGGGGGTTGCTGGTGACGAGTCCCCTGTTGACCGTTATGCCCCTGGCGTCGAAGGCGATGCCGGCGGCCTCCAGTGCGAGGCCGTCGATATTGGGCTTGCGGCCGGCGGCGACCAGCAGGTGAGAGCCGTCGATACGGCGCGCCCGTCCGTCCTGGGTGATGTCCACGGCGATGCCGGCCCCGGCCTTCAGCACCTTGTCGACGCGCACGCCGGCGAGGATCTCGGTGCCTTCGCCGCGCACGGCATCGAGGACCACGGCGGCCAGTTCGGGATCGTCCTTTCCGAGCGGGGTGAAGGCTTCCAGCACCGTGACCTTGCAGCCCAGACGGCGGTGGGCCTGGGCCATCTCCAAGCCGATGGGGCCGCCGCCGATGATGATGAGGCGAGCGGGAAACGCGCGGTTCTCAAACAGGGTCTCGTTGGTTAGGTAATCGCACGCCTCGAGTCCCGGGATCGGCGGAGCGGCGGGCGATGAACCGGTGGCGACGACGAAGCGGCGGGCGCGGATGGTGTGGCCGCCGGCCTCCAGCGTCGCCGGCGAGGTGAAGCGGGCGGCGGCGCGGACGACGGTGACGCCGAGGCCTTCAAAGCGGCTTTGCGAATCGTGCGGGGCAATGGCGGCGATGACGGAATGGACGTGGGCCATGACGGCGGCGTAGTCCACCTGGGGGGTGGCCGCGGCGATGCCGAAGGGGGCGCTTGCCGTGAAGCCATAGGCATGGCGGGCCGCCGCGATCAGCGCCTTTGAGGGTACGCAGCCGTAATTGAGGCAGTCGCCGCCCATTTCGCCCTTCTCGATCAGCACCACCTTTTGGCCGAAACCGGCGGCAGCGGCGGCCACCGACAGGCCGGCCGAGCCGGCCCCGATGACGCAGATGTCGCAGTCAGTGACGTCCGGCATGGGTGTTGTCCTCTTCATGTCCGGCGGCAGCGGCACGGCGCGTCCTGAGATGCTTGCAGATCACCGGGATGATCGCCACGACGCCCAGCGCCGCAAGGGCGGCGACAAGCTGGGGTGTGATTAGCGCGCTCGCCTCGAGGCCGAAGCGGCATTCGCCGGCCCCCCCGGCCGCCAGGCAGGCCGCATAGGCGGCGCGCTGGGCGGCGACGATGCTGTCGAGCCCGGAGCCCAGCATGGAAAAGGCAAAGGTGGCCGGGATGATGCCGATGAAGGTGGAGCCCACATAGGTGCCAAGGCCGACATTGAACAGGGCCGGCGCAATGTTGACCAGCCAGAACGGGAACAGCGGCACCAGGCGCAGGAACAACAGATAATTGAAGGCGTCCTTGCGGAAACCCTTGGCAAAGACCCGGGCGCGGGGACCGGCCTTTTCGGCCAGAAAGGCACCGAAGGAACTGCGGGCAACGAGGAAAATCACGGTAGCTCCGGCGGTGGCCGCCACCACCGTGGCGAGCCCGCCGGCGAACCAGCCGAACAGGAAGCCGCCGAGGATGGTGAGAAGCGCCCCGCCCGGCAGCGAAAAGGCGATGGCGGCCACGTAGACGGCCATGTAGGCGGCCAGCGCCGTCACGAAGTTGGCCTCGACATAGACTTTCAGCAGGTCGCGATGATCGGCGATGGCGGCCAGCGTCAGGTAGCGGGTGAGACCGCTCGCCCACACCGCCACGATGGCGCCCAGCAGCACCATCAGCGGCAGCCAGCGCGTGATCGGGCCGCGTCTTCGTCCATCGGGTTGCAGGTGACTGTCACTCATGCGCGATCCGCGGTGTCCATGACCGTTCCCCTTCCTCATCGCACGGTCCGGAGCACATGATCCACCTGTCACCAGACAATAGCAAAATACCACGGCAGCGGAAAAGAAAATGCCCATCAAAGGCTTGTGATAGACAGTTCATCGCCCGTGATGGACGGGGTCGCACCCGGCGGCGGGCGCGGCGGCGGGCGCGTTGACTTGCCCGTCCGATGCCCGTATAAGCCCGTGCGATCCTTGAACCTCGAAGGGCTGAGAGCGGTCGCGTGCCCGCCGCCAACCCGATTTCGGGAACGGCATGGCGGTGGTCCCGCCGGGCATGGTGCCCTTGAATCATTTCGGAGACTGTTGCCGTGAAACGGACCTTTCAACCTTCAAAGCTCGTTCGCAAGCGCCGCCATGGATTTCGGGCGCGCATGGCCACCAAAGGCGGCCGCCGCGTCATCGCCCGCCGCCGTTCGCAGGGCCGGGCCCGGCTGTCGGCCTGAGCGGGCCGGCCGGCCCGGACCAGGTGCCGCGACAGGACCGCCAAGGGCCCTTGGAGCCGGCATGGAACACATCAGGAAACGCAAGGATTTTCTCGCCGCCGCCCGAGCCCGCTCGCAGGCCCGCGCCAGCCTCGTCGTGCAGGTGCGTGACCGTGGCGATGGCGCCCCGCCGCGCCTCGGTTTCACCACCTCCAGGAAGCTCGGCAATGCGGTCAGGCGCAACCGCATCCGCCGGCGCCTGCGCGCCGCCGCCCGCGCCGTGCTCGGATCGCGCGCCCGACCCGGCCACGACTATGTGCTGATCGGCCGCGCCGCCACCGCCGATGCCCGCTTCGATGACCTCGTTGCCGATCTCGGCAAGGCGGTCGACAAGCTGCAGCAAGCGGCCCATATGAATGAGCGCGGCGGCACCGCCGCGGCATCCAGCCATCCACACGACAACGACCGCAAAGCGGCCAACGGGGCCAAGCCATAATGGGCGACAACAAGAATTTCATCATCGCCATCGCGCTGTCCGTGGCCATCATCCTGGGCTGGCAATTCTTCTATGCCCAGCCGATGCTGGAAAAGCAGCGCCGGCAGCAGGAGGCCGCCCAGCAGCAAGCCGCCCAGCAGCAGGCCGCCACACCGCAGCCCGGCGTTCAGCCCTCAACCGTCATTCCGACCCCGCAGCCGGCGCCCGACACCCAGGTCACGACCGGGCTCGCCGAGTCGCGTGAGGCGATCATCGCGCGCACCCCGCGCATCGCCATCGATACGTCAAGCCTGATCGGCTCCATAAACCTGAAGGGCGCCCAACTCGACGATCTCAAGCTCAAGAAGTTCCGCGAAACGGTCGATCCCAGGAGCCCCGCCATCGTCCTGTTGTCGCCGTCAGGGGCCAGCGACGGCTATTTCGCCGAGCACGGCTTTGCCGGCGCCGCCGGCGCCAGCGTCAAGCTTCCCGGACCCCAGACCGTGTGGTCGGCGCCCGCCGGCGCGGCGCTGAGGACCGGCTCGCCGGTCACCCTCACCTGGAGGAATGGCGAGGGCCTCACCTTCCGGCGCACCATTGCGGTTGATGGCGACTACATGTTCACCATCCGCCAGGAGGTGATGAACGCCGGCACCGAGGTGGTCTCGCTGTTTCCCTATGGCCGCGTGCAGCGCCAGGCGGTCCCTACGCTCACCGGCGTCTACGTGATACACGAAGGGTTGATCGGGGTGCTCGACGACAGCCTCGAGGAGATCAAGTACGCCGCCGCCAAGGAGGATGAAGCACCGGTCGAGAAGACCTCCACCGGCGGCTGGCTCGGCATCACCGACAAATACTGGGCGGTGGCGGCCATTCCCGACCAGACCCGCGCCATCAAGGGTGCCTTCCGCCACATTCCCGATGGCACCCGCGACTATTACCAGGCCGACTACCTCACCCAGGAGCCGCTGGTGGTCAAGCCGGGCGACACGGCGGCTTACGAGACGCGCCTGTTCGCCGGCGCCAAGGTGGTCAACGTCGTCAACAGCTATGACGCCAAACTCGGCATCAACCGCTTCGACCTCCTGATCGACTGGGGCTGGTTCTACTTCCTCACCAAGCCGCTGTTCTGGCTGATCGACATCATCCAGGCCGCGGTCGGCAATTTCGGCGTTGCCATCCTTTCCGTCACCGTGCTGGTCAAGCTGGTCTTCTTCCCGCTCGCCTACAAGTCATATGTGTCGATGAGCCAGATGAAGAAGCTGCAGCCGGAACTGCAGAAGCTGAAGGAGCGCTTCCCCGACGACCGCGCCCGCCAGCAAAAGGAGATGATGGAGATCTACAAGCGCGAGAAGGTCTCGCCGCTGGCCGGCTGTGTGCCCATCGTCTTGCAGATTCCGGTGTTCTTTGCCCTCTACAAGGTGCTGTTCGTGACCATCGAAATGCGTCATGCGCCGTTCTACGGCTGGATCAAGGACCTCTCGGCCCCCGATCCGACCAGCCTGTTCAATCTCTTCGGCCTCATCCCTTGGACGCCGCCCTCATTCCTGATGATCGGCGTCCTGCCGCTCATCATGGGCATCACCATGTGGGTGCAGATGAAGCTCAACCCGACCCCGCCGGACCCGGTGCAGGCGCAGATCTTCAACCTGATGCCGATCATCTTCACCTTCATCCTGGCGCCGTTCCCGGCCGGCCTGGTGCTGTACTGGGCCTGGAACAACTTCCTCGGCATCGTGCAGCAGTGGACCATCATGCACCGCATGGGGGTCGAGGTGGACCTGTTCGGCAACATCCGCTCGAGCCTGCCGTCCTTCAAGAAGCCCAAGTCGAGCTAGCCCAGCGCCATGATCGACACCCAGGACAAGGCCCTCGATGCCGGCCTCATCGAGGCCGGCCGGGTGCTGTTTGCCGGTCCCGTCGAGTTCCTCACAGGCGTGGCGGCCATCGAGCAGCTGCCGGGTGCCTTCGAGCTGGAGGTGGCGTTCGCCGGACGCTCCAATGTGGGCAAATCGTCGCTGTTCAATGCCCTGACGAGGCGCAAGGATCTGGCCCGCACCTCGAATACCCCGGGGCGCACTCGTGAGCTCAACTACTTCGTGACCGGCGGCGGCCGCCTGGCTCTCGTCGACATGCCGGGCTACGGTTATGCCCGGGCCGAAAAGAAACTGGTGCGCGCCTGGCAGGCGATCATCATGGCCTATCTGAGGGGGCGGCCCAACCTCAGGCGGGTGTTCGTGCTGATCGATGCCCGCCACGGCATCAAGCCCATCGATATCGAGACCCTCGATGGGCTCGACGAGGCAGCTGTGAACTACCAGATGGTGCTGACCAAGGCCGACAAGCTCAAAGTCCCCGAGCGCGACGCGGTGCTGACGGCAACCCGGGCCACCATCGCCCGCCGGCCCGCCGCCCATCCGCGCGTCCACCTCACCTCGGCGAACAAGGGCTGGGGCATCGAGGCGCTGCGCGCCGAGATCGCCGCCATGCTGGCGGCCTGAGGTCGAAAAGGGCCGCAAAGCGCTTTGGCAGGCCGGACGCTTTCGGCTATAAGGCCGGCACATGATTTCGCCCAGCGAGTGATCCCACCATGACCGACGACATTGCCCACCAGGACATCGCCCGCATTCTTTCCGAGGCGCTGCCGTTCATGCAGCGCTACTGGGGCGAGACGGTGGTGGTGAAATATGGCGGTCACGCCATGGGCGATGCCGATCTCGCCCGCCACTTCGCCGCCGACATCGTGCAGCTCAAGCTGTGCGGCATCAACCCGGTGGTGGTGCATGGCGGCGGCCCGCAGATCG
>Ga0326597_10015165_pt1 | contig 10084 bp, 9 predicted proteins | sample RVTome_12_FD_203789 | JGI IMG/M metagenome (GOLD analysis project Ga0326597, IMG submission 203789) | Soil microbial communities from uranium-contaminated site in the Upper Colorado River Basin, Wyoming, United States - RVT100D185 | ecosystem: Environmental > Terrestrial > Soil > Contaminated >...
GGATGCGATCCGCAACTCGCTCACGTTAATCGGCGAGCGTGCCACGCGTCACGGCATAGCCGTTGCGAGCCAAGTCGATCCGGGCATCGGCGAACTGAGCGGCGACGAGCGTAAATTCAAGCAGATTCTGCTTAACCTGCTCTCCAATGCCGTCAAATTTACGCCCGAAGGTGGAAGCGTTACCGTTGCAGTGCGGCGCGCCGAAGACATGATCGAAGTCAGTGTCGCAGACACCGGTATCGGGATCGCGGCCGAGGATCAAGCTGCGGTATTCGAGGAATTTCGCCAGGTCGGCGCCGACTATACCAAGAAGGCACAAGGGACCGGACTGGGCCTGGCGTTGACACGCAAATTCGTCGAACTGCACGGCGGGCGTATCTGGGTGAATAGCGAGCCCGGCAAGGGAGCGACCTTCACCTTTACTCTACCCCTTGCACAGGCGCCGGCGGCGGCGCTGGCCGAAAGCTGAGAATAGTCCGAGGAACCGCTATGGCGAACGAAACGATTCTGATCGTCGAGGATAACGAGAAAAACCGCAGGCTTGCGCGCGACGTACTGCAGTTCAAAGGTTACGCAATTCTCGAATCCGAGACCGCGGAGGAAGGCATCCGGCTCGCGCGTGAGAACAAGCCGGCGCTGATCCTGATGGATTTCCACCTCCCCGGCATGAATGGTATCCAGGCACTCGAAGTGTTGCGCGCGGACGAGGCGACGCGCGCCATACCGGTGATTGCGGTTACCGCCTCGGCGATGACCGAGGACCGCCAGAAAATCATGGCCGCCGGGTTCGAAGGGCTGCAAACCAAACCGATCAACGTCAAGGAGTTCCTGGAAGCTGTGGCCCAGACCTTGCGGAAAAGCGCGGGGGGCGCATGAGCGAGCCGTGCAAGATTCTGGTGGTCGATGACACGCCGCTAAACGTCAAGATCCTCGCCGATCTGCTGGCGTATAACGGTTACGCGGTTGCGACCGCATCGTCGGGCGCTGAAGGGCTGGCGAAAGTCGAATCGGAGAAGCCCGATCTGGTGCTGCTCGACGTCATGATGCCAGGCATGAATGGTTACGAGGTTTGTCAGAAGATCCGTGCAGACGCGGCCACGAGCATGCTGCCGGTGGTGATGGTGACCGCGCTCGACCCAACCAAAGAGCGCGCCAAGGGGCTGGAGGTCGGAGCGGATGACTTTCTTACCAAACCAATCAACCAGCCCGAACTGCTCGCGCGCGTGCGCTCGCTGCTTCGAGTCAAGCAATACCACGACAAGGTCGAAGCTCAGGCAGCCGAGCTCGCCGAGTGGAATCGAACGCTCGAAGAACGTGTGCAGGCACAGGTCGCGCAGATCGAGCAGTTAGGCCGGCTGCGGCGCTTTTTTTCTCCGCAGCTCGCTCAGACCATCTTGGAGGGCCAGGATGAATTGCTCAAGCCCCATCGACGTGAAGTGACCGTGATGTTTTTCGATTTGCGCGGATTCACCGCTTTCACGGGATCGGCCGAGCCGGAAGAAGTCATGAGCGTGCTCTCCGAGTTCCACAGTGTGCTCGGCAAGATGTTGCAGTCCTATCAGGGCACGCTGGAGCGATTTGCCGGCGACGGTGTAATGATTTTCTTCAACGATCCGGTGCCGGTGCCCGATGCCCCCGAGCAAGCCGCGCGCATGGCATGCGAGATGCGGGAGCGCTTCGCGGAACTGCGTGCGGACTGGGATAGGCGCGGGCACGAGCTAGATCTTGGTGTGGGCATCGCGCAGGGCTATGCGACGCTGGGCGCCATTGGCTTTGAAGGTCGCTGGGATTACGCCGCGATCGGTGCGGTCACCAATCTTGCGGCGCGACTATGCGGAGAAGCAAAGCCTGGGCAGATCCTCACAAATCGCAGAACACTGGGCAAAGTGGAGAGCCTCGTCGAGGCCGAGTCCTTAGGGGCGATGACGCTGAAGGGATTCTTGCAACCGGTGGACACGTTCAATATCCTCGGCTTGAAGCCTGCGTAGGTCTAGTTGAGGAAATGAGCAATGAGTGTGCAATCCAGGACCGCGGTATTGACCGCGCCGCGCAAGTTCGAATTGGTTGACCGTCCGCTGCCGATCGCGGGCGCGGGCGAAGCAGTGGTGAAGATCGCTGCGACGGCCGTTTGTCATACCGACCTGGACCTCTACACCGGCGGTCCGGCCAACCTGCGCTATCCGATCGTGCTGGGGCACGAATCCACCGGCACGGTTGCGTCGTTGACCTCGGAGGCGCCCGGCTTAAGTACCGGTCAGGCCGTGCTGATCAATCCGGTGATCACTTGCGGGCACTGCGATTCCTGCGATCGCGGCCTGGAGCATCTATGCCGCAATGCGGGTTTGTTTGGCCGCGAGATCGAGGGTTCGCTCAGTCAGTATGTGCGGCTCAATACCCGCTATCTCTATCCGCTGCCCGGGCATATTCCGTTACCGGAGGCGACATTGATCGAGACGCTTGCGACCGTGCGGCACGCGCAAGTGCGCGCTCAGCTGCGCGCAGGCGAATCGGTCGTGGTGCTCGGTCAGGGGACGACGGGGCTATTGCATACGCGCCTGGCGGTGTTGACTGGCTGTAACCCGGTGATCGCGGTATCGCGCACGCGCTGGAAGCTCGATCGTGCGCAGGCGATGGGTGCGCATCAGGCAGTGACCGCGAGCGTGGAGAACGCGCTCGACGAAGTGTTGCGGCTTACCGGCGGATTGGGCGCCGACGTGGTGATCGATACCGCGGGCGGGGCAACGACGCTCAAGGCCGGCATCGACATGCTGCGTCCAGGCGGGCGCTTTTGTTCGTTCTCGCTGAGCCACGATCACGTGACCGGAGTCAGTGCATTTCCTCTGTACTACAAGGAAGTCAGCATCATCGGTTCGCGCGCGCTGACCGCGGCGGATATCAACGTCTCGATCGATCTCGTCGCGTCCGGCAAGATCGACGTGAGCGGATTCATCACCACAACCTATCCCCTGCACGCTGCGCCCGAGGCGTTCGAAGACTACGAACGCAACCCGAGCAAGTTCCTGCGCATCGTCATCGACTCGATTGCAGAATAGGCGCGCGCATGGAACCGATATTCATCATGAACGCAGACCAGCGCACCATCCTGGAAACGGTCGCGCGCTTCGTCAAAGCGGAGGTCGCTCCGCGCGCGGCTCGGCTCGATGCGGATCCGGATCCGGCCGCAGGGTTCTCCTGGGAGATCGTCGAGAAAGCCAGCGAAGTGGGCATTCGCACGATGACGCTCTCGGAGCAGTGGGGCGGGCTCGGCACCGATTCGCTGACCACCGCAATGGTGATCGAAGAACTGGCCAAAGGCGACATCGGCGTCTCGGTGATCTTCGCACAGACGCTGAAGATCGCGCAGATCATGCAGAAGGCGCTCAATCCCGAGCAGCGCGTGCGCGTGCTACCGAACTTCGCGTCCGATCCGCGCGGAATGCTTGCTATCGGCATCACGGAACCCGACAACGCTTCCAATTATTTCCTGCCGTATCCAACCCCGTTTCGCACCAGTGCGCAGAAAACCGCGGGCGGTTGGGTCGTGAATGGCATGAAACATTTCATCTCCAATGGGAATCGCGCGAGTTTTTATTTGCTGTTCGTGCAGACCGAGCCGGGCAAACCGATGGCCGACGGGGCGACGTGTTTTCTGCTCGAGCGCGACCGTGCGGGATTCTCGATCGGACGCGTGCACGACAAGATGGGTGAGCGGCTCGCGAACAATGCCGAGCTGATTTTCCAGGATTGCTTCCTGCCGGATGAGAACGTGGTGGGCGAGCCTGGCAAGGGCTTCGGTGTGCTGGGCGAGTTTTTCCCGCAGAGCAACGCTTATGCGGCCGCGACCGTTCTCGGCGTGGCCGGTGCGTTACACCAGAAGGCGATCGAGTGGGCGCAAGTGCGGGTACAAGGCGGCAAAGCGCTCATCGAGCACGACGGCATCCGCGCTCAGCTCGCTGAAATGCGCATGCTGATCGATGCCACGCGCAGCTACGTGCATCGTGCCGCTTGGCTCGCGGATCATCAGGAGCACGGCTGGGACAAGACGCTCGGCGCGCTGCCGAAGGCGATGGCCGCACAGGCCGCGTGGAAGATCGCGACCTGGACCATGGAGATCCACGGCGGCCACGGCTACATGAAGGAGTTCGGTGTCGAGAAGCTGGTGCGCGATGCGGCCGCGTTCCTGCACTCCGATGGCGTCAACCGTACGCTGTTCTTGAAGGCGGCGAATTTCATGTTCGAGGCTGGCGTCTAATAGCGCTCCAAAATCCTGTCGGCCGAGCACTCGGGCTCCGCCAATCCGCGCTTGATGGTCATCGTGCCATTGGTTCGTCCGTACATGCCGCAGAATCTCATGCGTTCGACGTCGTGAAACTCGAACACATAGCGATCCGCATGCGCGTGTATGATGAAGCTGCCGTTCGGTGTCTGTACCCGCGTTGCACCAGCGGCGGTCTTGCGCCATTTGATCGTTGGATCCACCCGGTGAAGGTCGAGGGAGCAGGTGTAGAAATTCCATCTGCTGTAGTACGCGAAGCTGGTGACCTGGCCGCCGCGGGCCTCAACGGCCATGCGGGCATGCAGTTCGCGTTCACCGGTCATGCAATCGATTTGTTCGAGGGGACCCTCCACCAATACCGGCAAGGGTCGATCGTCGGGAAAATCGGCCATTGGATCGCGCTCCGGGGCTTCCGGGAACTCGAAATCGGACAAAGAGTCGTCGCCGAAAAAATCGTCCGTTGAATCGACTGGTAGGCTGTCAGAGCGCTCGATTCCCGATGTCGTTCCCTCGCCAGGTAGCCCGCCGCGTAATTGCGCGCAGGAACTCAACAGTCCGGCAAGCGCGATCAACACGGCGATCGAAGTCTGATCACGTCGGTTCATAAGATCGAAGGTCGTGAACTTCGCATATGCCCTATCGTCAGCGTGCCACCTCGATCAGAATGCGCCCAATAGGCTGCCAGGCGGACGGCAGCCGCGAAATCGACCAGGTGCTCGGCATTCACTCAGAAATAGGCCTGTCCACGTCCGATCGGTGGCGTCCAGTCGCACTTGCCGAACGGTCCATCACCATGTTCGCGGACGTAGGCGATGCGTTTGTGCCGCTTGCTCAGTTTGGTGCCCATCAGTGTCATCTGCAGCCAGTCGAGCACATAGTCGTGGCAGTCGAGCCCGCCGAGATTGGCAATGCTCCACAGTGGGTGATACTGATTCTCGAACACCCACATCTCGCGCGGAACACGCAGATCCTCGAACGCCTCGACCGCATCCTCCAGCGGACACAGTGGATCGAACTCACCGGTGACGAGCAATGTCGGGCAGCGAATCTTGTCCATGTAGCCGCGCACGGTCATGCCCTTGGCCACTTCCACGTCGAATTTCTCCTCATCCTCGTAACCCGCCATGTACATGAACATCTGTTTGAAGCGCGGTGAAGACTGCGTGAAGATGGTGTTGTTCGGATTGAAGCACGCGACCGAACTCACCACACATGCGGCGCGATGGTCGTAGCTCGACAGCCGCAGCGACCAATAGCTGCCCATGCTGATCCCGTAGATCGCGATCTTGCGCCGATCGATCTCGGGGCGCTTCTGCAGATAACTGATGACTGCGGCGCCGGCGCGCTCGTAGTTGTCGCCCACTGCGCGGATCTTCTGCATGTTGGAGCTGCCTTGCCCCGGACCGTCGATCGCGCAAACGTGAAAGCCGCGCGCATGCGCGATGTTGTGGCTCGCCTTCGGGAAGACCTCTTTGGTTTGATCCATGCCAGGCACGTAGATCACCACTGGCGCTTTGCGGCGATCGGGCAGCAGATGCAGCAGGCAGGAGATGGTTTTGCCGTTATCGAAGGGCACTTCGATGCGCTCGATGGGGTAGTTCGCCACGGCGCAACGCCGATCGACCATTTCATTGAGCTTGCGCACCAGATATTTTTTTACCGGGTGGTTATCGAAGAAGATCGGGTGCTGCGCCATGCGATAGGCCTCGACGGCGTGATCGTAGTGCGCGGTCGCGGTGGCATTGGCGCCCTTGGCTTCGGCGCGCCTGGCGAGCGCCTCATGCCGTTCAGCCGCCTCACGCCACACTTTCGGCAACATCCGGTAGTTGCGCGCGCGCTTGCCTGCCGGCACTTCCAGATCGTCGCGTTCGAAATTCTGCACGCGCCCGCGCATGTTGAGCGCGAGGTCGAGCATCCACTGCTGATTGTCGCGTTGGGTCCTAAGTTTGCGAATCATTCACGCCTCCCGGTTAGTGTTAGTTCCCCTAGTGCGCGCCAAGCACGAGGGAGCATCCTTAGTCTCCCTCCCTTGCGCTCGGCGCGTGGGGGGTCGGGGAGGGGGCAAAAACGATCCGCCCCCATAGACCTTTCCCCGCATGCAGGGGAAGCACGAGCCCGCCATCGTGGGTAGCCGCACCCCTTGGCTCATTCTAGCTAATGCCGGCAGCTTGATACATCGTAGATTGTTGGATGCTCGGTCGTGATCTGTGCGACGGCACGGCTAACGCAGCATGCCGGAGAACAAGGTGGCGATGCCGAGAAACGAGAAGAAGCCCGCCACGTCGGTTACGGTGGTGAGGAAGATCGAAGATGCAATCGCCGGATCTTGTCCGAATCGGCGCATGAGGATCGGTACCAAAGCGCCCGCGATGCAGGCGATGACCATCGAGATGACCATGGCCGAGGCGATGATTGCGACCAGACCTAACTGGCGGCTCCAAATCCAGACGCCGAGCGCAGTGGTTGCGGCGACCGCAATTCCATTGATGAGTCCAACGCCTGCTTCCTTCCAGATCAGCCGCGGCCACTGGCGCAATGTGACCTCGCGCAGCAGCAGGCCGCGCATCGTGACGGCCAGCGCCTGAGCGCCGGCATTGCCCGACTGGCCAGCGACGACCGGCAGGAGCACGGCGAGCGCGGTGAATTGGGCGATCGTGCTTTCGAATATACCGACCACGGCCGCAGCCAGAAATGCCGTGAGCAGGTTAAGCTGCAGCCACGCAAGGCGTTTGCGCACTGCAAACAGCGACGACGACAGCGCGCGCTCATCGCGACTCGCGCCGACCATGGTTTGGATGTCGACACTGGTCTCGTGCTCGAGCGCGGAGACCAAGCCCGCTTGCCGGATCACGCCCAGGAAGCGCCCTTCGGCGTCGATCACCGGCAGCTCGGTGATCGGCCGCTGCTGCAGGATTGCGACGACGTCTTCGCGCGGATCGAGATCCTGCGCTACCGCGAGGACCGGTTGCACGATTTCGGCAAGAGACTTGGTCTCATCGGCGATCGCTAGATCTTGGATCTCCACGCGTCCGGCCAAGCGTCCTTCAGCATCGACCACGAATAACTCACGCAGCCCCCGCCGCCTGAGGCCGCGCAGGCGTACGAGCGCCTCGGCCACCGTGATCCCCGCGCGCAGGGGACTGACCACCGGATCCATGAGGCGCCCCGCAGAGCTTTCCGGGTAAGACAGCAAGTCGCTCAATTCCTGTGCAACTTGCGTATCCAAAGTGCTCAGCAGCCGCGTTTGATCGGCCGCGTCATATTGCGCGAGCACAGCGGCGCTGACGACGGGCGCAGCCTCCGAGAGCAGGTGGCGGGTCAGTTCCGGACTGACATGATCGAGAACCGCGCGCGCAGTGTCGGGCGCCATGCGCTGCCATGGTCTGACGACGGCATACGGCGGGTAGCTCGCCAGCAGCTCGCCGATCTCGGCCGCCGGCATCGACTCGAGCTGGCGGGCAGCGTCTTGCGGAAAGTCCAGGAAATAGCGTTGATTGAGCGCGCTGATTGCCGCCTGTGCCGGAGCAGTCATTGATCCTCCGGAAGCACCCGTTCGACCTGCGGCAACAAGGCCAAAGTTGCGCCGGCAAGTCCGGAGATCACGCCCCAATAGCTCGATCCGAGTATGCCGGCCGCCGTTTCTGCGCTACCGGTGTGGGCTTGTCGCGTTCGATCGTGCAGCGCGCGTACAACCACTGACTGGCGCAGCACTCCGATTAGATGCCCATCGTGATCGACGACCGGTAGCATGGAGGTTCGTTCCCAGCTGGTCAGTTCTGCTGCCGCCGCGATCGGCATCATCGCTGCGAGCGTGGCGATCGTGGGTCGCATGAGGGTTGCGATCGTCACCATTTCCGAAGCATGCAACAGGGCTTCCAGTGTTACTTCCCCTGTAAGTCGGCGCTCGGCATCGACCACCATGATGCGTTCGATCTCGGTCTCTTGTCCATGGCGAATACGTTCCAAGGCCTCAGCGACGCGAGTGCCCGGAGGCAGCGCGATCACCTCAGGGTCGATCCAGGCGCCAATCGAATCTTCAGGGAATCCGAGCAGCACGCGCGACGCCAAGGCGGACACAGTCGGCAGCCCGACGATCAAACGTGAGCGCGCGGGGTCAGGCATGTGCCGCAACATGGACACCGCAGTCTGTGTGCCGGCTGCCGTAAGCAGAGCCAGAATCTGCGCTTCGGTAAGCGCTCGGAGTACGCGCGCAGCCGCAGGCGGGAGCATTGCCGAGAGCACCGGTGCGCCAATGCGCGCAGGGATCTCGGCAAACAGCGCGCTCGCGTCCGCAACCGGTAGCTCTTCCATCACTCGGGCCGCCTCGGCTGGATGGCCAACAATAAATGCCTGCGTGAGGACTTGCGGATTAGCCATGATTGCTGCCCGCGAGCACGGCGATCGGACCCTCGTTGTAGATGCGTCCCGGGAGATTTACACGCCCGTCCGCTGTTTCCAGCACGACTGATGTGGCTGTGATTTCCAGGATGCGGCCTTGTAGACCGTTGGTGCGGATCGTCTGTCCGACCGCGAACGCTTGTCGCAGATAATGCGCGCCGATCAGATTTGCAACGTAATCGCGCGCGCCGAGCCCAACCGCGAGCGCCAAGCCACCGCCCACCACGGTCGCCACGGCCGCGGCGAAGATTGCGAGAAAGGTGATCTTGATGCCGATCTGATCCGCACCGACCAGGATGGTGCCGGTGAGAATGGTGACCTGAACAACGCGCGCGAGAAGGTCGCGCTGTGCAGCTTCGAGCTGAATCGAGGTCGCTCTCACCAGATCGGCAACGAAGCGCGACAACAAGTAACCCGCGACCACGATGAGGATACCGGCGGCGAGCGTCGGCAGATAACTGACCAGACGCGCGAGCCAGTCGGTAAACGAGGTCAGTTCCAGCACATGTGTCGCCGCCGTGACAAACACGATGACTGTGGACCAGAAGACGATCGCGCCGATCACCGCCGATGCGCGGCGCATGCGTAGCGGCTCGGTGTGTTCGGCTTGCGTGCTCAGGCGCGTGAACAGCGTTTCGGCGAGCAACACCGCACGCACGGTCAAGACGCGCAGGATGCGGGCGAGCAGCCAGCCGACGACTAGGAGAACGAGTGCACCGAGGACACTTGGCAGATACGGGGCAATACTTGCGATGATGTCGGAGCCTGCACTCGTTAATGCTTCACCGAGGTTGTCCATAATTGTCGTCAGTCGGGTTCCAGGGACGTCTCTACTCGGGATCTTCCTGATGTCGGGCGAGCACGCAGCCAACGCGAATGCGAGAGCCCATGTTCCTCGCGTTCGATCGGTCCGGCGCATTGATCGCCCATGTCGTGATAGTTGCGCATGATGACCCTAGTTGATCGGGTCATTCTAGCGACGGGCTCGCGCCAGGGTCAAACCACGCTGCGGAACCAGCTCCCGATCCAGACTGGTCGCGGGTGCGTCGGGGTGCGACAATCGACGATCGGCAGACAACAGCGGGAGGTATCGTGGAAGGACACCATCTATTCGACGTTGGCGGCATTCGGGCATCACGACTGGAAGACCCACGTCTGATTACCGGTCAAGGCACTTATGCTTCCGACTGGAACGTGCCGGGACAGCTCTACGCAGCTTTTCTTCGCTCCGATCGAGCGCACGCGCGAATCCTGAAAGTCGATGTGTCGGGCGCCCGTGCGCAACCTGGAGTGAGAGCCGTGCTGACGGGGGACGATGCCGTGCGCGCAGGGTTCGTCAGAGCGCCGCATCAGCTGAACTTTGTCGGCGTCAACGGCATGAAAGCGCGCGCGCCGGATCGCCCGGCGCTG
>Ga0326597_10015166_pt1 | contig 10084 bp, 6 predicted proteins | sample RVTome_12_FD_203789 | JGI IMG/M metagenome (GOLD analysis project Ga0326597, IMG submission 203789) | Soil microbial communities from uranium-contaminated site in the Upper Colorado River Basin, Wyoming, United States - RVT100D185 | ecosystem: Environmental > Terrestrial > Soil > Contaminated >...
CGAGGTCAAGGGCAACCTGATCGACAGCTATGACCTGGTGCCGATCGAGGAATACTGCAAGTACGGCTCGCTGAACCCGTTCTCGCGCATGGACGGTGCGGCGGGGCACTCGCGGTTCGCCGCCATTCAGCTTTGCCGCGGCTGCCGCGCCCAGTGCACGTTCTGCGCCGTGCGCGACTTCATGGGCAAGGGCGTCCGCCACCGGCCGTTCGAGCACATCTTCGAGGAAATGGAATTCCTGATCAACGAGCGCGGGGTGCGCCACTTCGAGCTGCTCGACGACGACCCGACGTTCTATCGCCGCGAGTTCCAGGCGTTGTTGAAGGGGATCATCGACAGGGGCTGGGACATCCACTGGTCCGCCAACAACGGCATCATCGCCGCGTCCGTCGACGAGCCGACGCTGGCGCTGATGCGGGATTCGGGCTGCATCGGCTTCAAGATCGGCATCGAGACCGGCAACCCCGACATGCTCAGGACCATCAAGAAACCCGCGACGCATCCGAAATTCATCAAGTTTTCGAAGATGATGGAGGGCTATCCGGAAATCTTCGTCGGCGGCAACTTCATCCTCGGCCTGCCCAAGGAGCGATTCTTCGAGATGATGGATTCGTTCAAGTTCATTCTCGACGTCAACCTCGACTGGGCAGCCATCACCGTGTGCCAGATCATCCGCGGCGCCTCCGCCTTCTCCGACTCGGGGGAATACTTCCAGAACCAGATGAGGAAGGACGGCCACAACGTCACCAACTTCATCCCCAGCCGCAATTCGGCCAAAGGCTATATCGAGCACGCGGCGCCGGTGCTGCGCGGACTGGACGTCTTCCGCATCGATCCGGACAGCGTTCCGGATGCCGAGCAGGTGAAGGAGATTTGGTTCACCTTTAACCTCATCGGCAACTACATATTCAACAAGAACCTGAAGCCCGGCGGCGACGCCAGCAAGTTCATCTCATGGGTTCTGAACGCGCAGAAGGCCTATCCGACCAATCCTTACATGAACCTGTTCATGGCGCTCGCCTACGTCATCAAGGGCGACAACGCGACGGCCGCGGCACTGCGCCAGAAGGCGGTCGATTACAGCGGCGACACCTATTGGGCCGAGCGTTTCGAGACGTTCGGCCTCGACGCCGTCGTCGATGACTTTCCGCAGTCGGCGGAAGGCGTCTACGCGACGCTCGCCGCCCTGCAGGCGCGAGTGTCGAGGGCTTTCGCCGACTGGCTGACGGTCGGCTACGGCATGGTTCCTGAACCCGCCCGCAAGAGGCTGCAAAACGTCGTCTAGGCCGGATTTCCCGCCGACCCCCGATTCCATCGACATGAACTCCGATTCAATGCTGGGATTGTTCCGGCGCTGCTTGTCGCTGGTCGACCGCTCGACCCATTGGCAGCTGATCGGCGTCGTTGCGCTGATGGTCGTCGGCGCGTTTCTAGAGGTCATGGGCATCGGCCTGGTGTTCCCGCTGGTCAGGGTCATGGCCGAGCCGTCGCTGCTGTCGGAAAGCGAATGGGCGCGCTGGCTCCTCGGTCCGGTGAACCCCGAGGACCGGCAGCAGATCCTGATCCTCCTAGCCGCCGGGTTCTTCACCGTCATCGTCTTCAAGAACCTTTTCCTGCTGTTTATACACATCGCGCAGGCCAAGTTCCTGAACGACAATGAGGCGATGCTGTCGCGCCGGCTGTTCGAACATTACCTGCGTGGCGACTACCGCCTGCATCTGACGCGCAACTCGGCGACGCTGATCAACAACGTATTATCGACCGCGCAAGCGGTCTACACCCATGCGCTCCGGGGATTCATGACCATCGGCATCGAGGTTTTCCTGATCGCCGTCCTGACCGGCGTGCTGCTGCTGGCGGACCCGCTGATGACGATCGGCGCCCTGGTGATGGTGTCGATCGGCGTCGCCGTGTTCTACGTTTTCATCAAGAAGCGGATGGTGGAATGGGGAAAACAAACGGTCGTCACCCGTGAGCGCACCCTGCAACTCCTGCAGCAGGGACTGCAGAGCCTCAAAGAGGTGAAAGTATTCGGGCGCGAGGGGTTCGTCCTCGACGAGTTCGACGTGGCGCGCCGGGAGCTGGCGTCAATATTGACCCGCATGAACGTCGCCGGCAACGCTCCGAGGCTGTGGATCGAGACAGTCACCGTCGGCGGCGCCATCCTGGGCGTCATCTACGTCGTCCTCAAGGGCGGCGACGCCAGCGGTCTTTTCTCGGTGTTGGCGCTTTTCGCCGCCGCCGCATTCCGGCTGATCCCGTCGATGAACCGGATTTTGATGTCGATGAACAGCATCCGTGGCGGCACGTATCCGGTGAACACCATCTACGACGACCTGAACACCTTCCGGATTCCGGCCGCGGCGGCGGACCGCGGCAACGGCGGCAAGCTCGCGTTCCGACGGACGCTGGCGCTGGACGGCGTCACCTTCACCTATCCCGAGGCGTCGGCCACCGCCGTGTCGCGGATAAGCCTGACCATAAACCGCGGCGAGTCGGTGGGACTGGTCGGCCCCTCGGGCGCCGGAAAGACGACCCTGGTCGACATCATCCTCGGCCTGTTGCCGCCGCAGACGGGTCGCATCCTGGTCGACGGCGAGGATATCGCGGACAACTTCGCCGCCTGGCGCGCCAACCTCAGTTACGTGCCGCAGTCGGTGTCCCTGATCGACGATACGTTGCGCCGGAACATCGCCTTCGGAATCAAGGATTCCGCCATCGACGAGAAAAGGATTCGGGAGGCGGTGCGCCTGGCGCGGCTCGACGACGTCGTCGCCGAATTGCCGAACAACCTGGACACCTACATCGGCGAGCGCGGCATCCGCTTGTCCGGCGGCCAACGCCAGCGCGTCGGCATTGCCCGCTCGCTTTATCACGATCCCGAAGTGCTGGTGTTCGACGAGGCGACGTCTGCGCTCGACAGCGAAACCGAGCACGAAATCAACCGCGCCATCGAGCGGTTGCGCGGCGACCGTACCGTGATCATCATCGCCCACCGTTTGAGCACGGTGCGCAAGTGCGACCGCCTGATCTACCTCGACGGCGGCCACATCGCCGACACCGGCACCTTCGAGGAGTTGACCGCGCGCAATGGCGCATTCCGCAACCTGGTGGAATTGTCGCAGCTTTAGCCGTTTTCCCCCTTCGACCGCATCCGATGACCGCATCCTTTTCGTTCGCAACCAAGGCCGCGACGCTCGAGCGCCTGACCCGGCACGTCACCCAGGGCCGGCTCTGCGATCAGGTTATCGTGCGTGCCCCGGCGTGGGCCGCCGATCGCGCCGCGGTCCTGGACCAGATTGCCGAACGCTTCGGCGCCGCGTCGCTGGTGGTGCGCTCCAGCGCCGCCGCCGAGGACGGCTGGGACGGCTCGCTTGCCGGCGCGCACCTGAGCATCGTCGACGTGACGCCGTCGGCGGCCGAGGTCGCCGACGCCGTCGACCGGGTGTTCGCCAGCTATCGCCGGACCTCGCCGGACGACGAGGTGCTCGTCCAGCCGATGGTGCAAGGCGTGGTGCTGTCCGGGGTCGTGCTCACACGCGACCTCGACACCGGCAGTCCCTACTACGTCATCAACTACGACGACCTGACCGGCCGCACCGACACCGTCACCGGCGGCAGGGTGTCGACGACCGTCCTAGTCCACCGGGCCCGTACCGACAAGGTGCGGTCGCCGCGCATCCGTAAGCTCGTCGCTTGCGTCATCGAGCTCGAGGCGATTACCGGCGTCGAGGAACTGGACATCGAGTTCTGCATCACCAAGGACGAGGACGTGTACATCCTGCAAGTCCGCCCGCTGGCCGCCCGCGGCAGGTGGGCGTCGCTGCCCGACGCCGCCGTCGACCGGGCGATCGACGACATCCGCACCGCCGTCGGCCGGTACATGCGGCCGCACCCGGGTCTGGCCGGGGAGTCGACCATCTTCGCCGAGATGACGGACTGGAACCCGGCCGAGATGATCGGCAACGCCCCCAGGCCGCTGGCGCTGTCGCTGTACAAGACGCTGATCACCGACGGCGTGTGGGCCGAAGCCCGGGCGCGGATGGGCTACCGTCGGGTCGAAGGGCCGTTGCTGGTCGACTTCCACGGGCGGCCGTTCATCGACGTCCGCAAGAGCTTCAACTCGTTCCTGCCGGCCGGATTCGCCGGCCAGGCGGCCGACCGGCTGGTCAATCACCAGCTCGCCCGTCTGCGCGACAACCGAGACCTCCACGACAAGGTGGAGTTCGAGATCGCCGTCACCTGCCGCGACTTCACGTTCGACAGCGCCCGTCGGCGGCTGGCGGAAGCTGGTATCGGCGCCGACGACATCGCGCGCTTGGAGCAAAGTCTCGGCGCGCTCACCGATGCGGCGCTCGCCGCCGGCGTCGACGGCATCTCTGCCCTCGTCGCTCAAGCCAACCGGCTGCTGGCGCCGCGGCAGGGATTCGAGGCGCTATCGCATCAGGAGCGTGCGCGCCGACTGCTCGATGATTGCCGCGCCCTCGGCACGCTACCGTTCTCGCAACTTGCCCGACACGCCTTCATCGGCGTCGCCTTCCTCAAGTCCCTGGTCGCCCGAGCCGCCCTCACCGAGGACGACATGGCGGAGTTCATGCGCGGCATCCGGACGGTGGCGACCGATATGGCGCGCGACATGTACCGGGTCGCTACCGGAGGCATGCCGACGAAGGATTTCCTCCGCCGCTACGGCCATCTCAGGCCCGGGACCTACGACATCTTGTCCTGGCGTTACGACGAGAAGCCGGACGTCTATCTCGGCCACATGGGTCACGAGCCGACGCCGGCGGAGGCCGTACCGGCGCTGCCGGCGACGAAGCGGCAGACCATCGACAAGCTGTTGGGGGCGCACGGCTATGGCGTCTCCGCCGATCAGCTACTGGCCTACATCGCGGCGGCCGTGAAGGCACGCGAGCAGGCGAAATTTGCGTTCACCCGCGCCATTAGCGACGCGCTCTCCAGTCTCGTCGCCTGGGGCGAGGCGCATGGCCTCGACCGCGACGAGCTGTCGTTCCTGCCGATCGAGGCGCTACTGGGGGCCGGCCCGGCGCCGGCGTTTGGCGACATGATCGCGGCGGCTCGGGAGCGTTTTACCGAAACCCGCGCCATCCGCCTTCCGCACGTCATCCTGGACCTCGACGACATCGACGTGGTCCGCCTGCCGCTGGGGCGGCCGACATTCATCACCAACACCTCGGTCACCGCCACTACGCGGCAGCTGTCGTCCAAGGAGCGCCCGGACATCGATGGCCATATCCTTCTGATCGAGAGCGCCGATCCCGGCTTCGACTGGATCTTCTCCCACGACATTCGCGGCCTGATTACCAAATACGGCGGCGCCAACTCGCACATGGCGATCCGCTGCGCCGAGTTCCAGTTGCCGGCCGCCATCGGCTGCGGCGAGCGCCTGTTCGAGACACTGTGCAAGGCGTCCGTGGTCGAACTCAACTGCGCCGCCCGAAAGGTCACCGGCCATTGACGCGGGTGGCGCTCAGCATGCGGGTAACCGAGGCCGCCGGCTACAAGGAGACCCGCGACAGCATCAGCCACGACTGGCTCCGCCGGCTGGCTGCCTGGGGGATGACGCCGTTGCTGATTCCCAACGTCGGCGCCGCGGCGCCGGCGGCGCTCGACGATCTCGGGGCCGGCCTGCTGGTGTTGACCGGCGGCGACGACCTCGGGGTCACGCCGACGCGCGACGAGACGGAAACCCTGCTGCTCGACCACGCGCTGGCAAAGGGCCTTCCGGTGCTTGGCGTCTGCCGCGGCATGCAACTCATCAACAGCCGCCTCGGCGGACGGCTCGCCGCCGTCAGCGGCCATGCGGCGACGACCCACGAGGTCGCGTTCGAAACGCCGTGGCACGGCCTCTATGGAGCGCGGGCGACGGTGAACTCCTACCACGACCTCGGCGTCGCGCCGGGCGGCCTCGCCGCCGGGCTGACGGCGGCTGCCCGTGACGCCGACGGCAACGTCGAGGCTCTTTGTCATCCGGCGAAGCCGCTGGCCGCGGTGATGTGGCACCCCGAGCGCCGGGGCGGCCACGAAGGCGACCGCCGCCTGGCCGAAACGCTGGCGGCGGGGAAGCCGTTATGGCAATGACCGCCGTCATTCTCGCCGCCGGACGCGGCAGCCGGCTGCACCCCCACACGGCGGAGTGCCCGAAATGCCTGACCGTGCTCGGCGGCATGACCCTGATCGGCCGCCAGTTGCGTACCCTCCGCGACGCCGGCGTTGACGACATCGTCGTCGTCGCCGGCTACCGCGCGGAGATGCTGAAGCTCCCCGGCACGCGGCAGGTGCGCAACGAACGTTGGCGGACCACCAACATGGTTGCGAGCCTGTTTGCCGCCGAGGCCGAGTTCGGCGACGACCTGATCGTCTCCTACGGCGACATCGTTTACGAGCCGCAGGTTCTGCGTGCCCTGCTCGAAAGCCGCCGCGAAATCTCGGTGGTGGTCGACCGCCAATGGCGCGCCTATTGGGAAAGCCGCTTCGACGACCCGCTGAGCGACGCCGAGACGCTGCGCACGGACAACCGCGGCCGGATCACCGACATCGGCAACCGGCCGGCCACAATCGACGACATCGAGGCACAGTACATCGGCCTGACGCGATTCAAGGGCGACGGCATCGCGGCGCTGAAGCATGCCCGCGCGGCGCTCGGCAAGACGCCGCGCCCGTGGATGCAGAAGCGGCCGCCCGCCAAGGCATACATGACGGACCTGCTGATGGAGATGATCCTCGCCGGCGACGACGTGCATGCGGTTCCGGTCGACGGCGGCTGGCTCGAGATCGACACCGTCGCCGATTACGAAAAGGCTGCCGCCATGATCGCCGGCAACGACACGCGGTTTTTCGATCCCGATGCGGAGCGGTCGGCGGCATGACCCGTGGTCTTCCCAACGTCGTGTTCCTGACCATGGACGCGGTGCGCGCCGACCGCACCAGCCTTTGCGGGTACGGCCGTCCGACGACGCCGACCCTGGACCGCCTGGCGGAATCCGGGATCGTCTGCGAACAGACGATTTCCACCGCCGCGTTCACCCAGCCGTCGCTGCCATCGATGCTTACGTCGTCGATGCCGCTGTCGTTCGGCGGCTACGACAAGGGAGCGGTCGGCCGCCCACCGACCATCTTCAAGGCCTTCCGCGACGCCGGCTACCAGACGACCGTGGTTTCCACCTTCCCGTGGGTCAATCGGTTCAACGGCTACGGCGACGGCATCGACAGGGAACAGCACCTGTTCGTCATCAACTCCCTCGTCGGCATCGCCTCACAGACCATGGCCAGCTCGCTCTCCGCCTACCACGGGCGTGGAATATCCCGCGATGCGATGATGAGCGTGGTGGTGCCGGTGGTGGAGAAGTTGTTCGCCGACCTCGACGCGTATTGCGATCTTCGCATGGAGCAGAGCGCGATCGACGCCGCGGACATGGCCGCCGAGCGGCTGCTGCGCGACGGCTACGACTACGCCCGCATCAGGCGCATCGTTGCCCACCACCGGCGGGAATTCGTCCGGGATCCCGCCGTCTATATCGACCGGCACCTGGCGGAAGTCCCCCGCGCCTATCAATGGATCGCCGCCGACTGGCGCTACGCCCGCCGACTTTCCGCGTTGCTCGTCTACGGTTTCGACCGTTTGCTGGCGAAAATCTTGTCGGCCGTGGCGCCGGAGCGGGCGCGGCTGCTCGAATACCGCAGTAAGCGCTACGTCGACGGCCACGCCCTGGTCAACCGGATCGTCCGCATGCTCGACGCCCGCGACACCAGCCGGCCGTTTTTCCTGTGGTCTCATTTCTTCGACACCCACATTCCCTACTGCCCTGGCGTCGGGCGGTCGTGGCTTGGCCAGGTGGCGAACTACCTGCGGCCGCTCGGCTACGGGGCGGACGTCGATCCGACCGTCGCCGTCGGTCCGAAGCCGGAGACCGAGGACGGTTGGCGCCAGTGGTCGGCGCTCTACGACGGCGCTGTGTATTACACCGACGAGCAGATCGGCCGCGTCGTCGCCGCGCTTGCCGAGCGCGGCCTCGCCGACGATACCTGGGTGGTGATTGCCGCCGACCACGGCGAGGAGCTGGGCGAACACGGCGACATCTCGCACCATTTCCGAATGTACGAGCACAACATCCGGGTGCCGATGCTGTTTCATCGCCCGGGCGCGACGACGAAACGAATCGACGCCTTGACCACGCTCATGGACCTGGCGCCGACGGTCGCCGATCTAGCCGGCATCGTCGCTCCAAACGGGTGGGCGGGGAAAGCCGTCACCGCGCCGGCGGTCTCCCAGCGCGAATACGTGATCGCCGAGGCGTTCCACGGCGGCAACTGCCTATTTGACCACCGTCCGCCGTATTTCGCCGTCCGCACGCGGCATCACAAGTACCTGTGGCGCGAGTACCGCGACCCGACCGACCACATCAGCCACGCCGGGCCAGAGCTCTACGACCTCATGGCCGATCCGGGCGAGGAGAAAAACATCTACCGTCCCGACCATCCGCAGGTGCCGGCTATGAACCGCCGGATCGCCGAGCGGCTGGCCGAGATTCCGGAAATCTCGCCCGAGCGCATCGCCGCCGCCTTCGGCACCGTCGGCGCCGACGCCGCCAGCCGGGCCCGCGGCCGCGCGGCGTCTGCCTGAACGAGCCGGCGACGATCGTGATCATCTGGCTGATCGGCATGTCGGGGGCGGGCAAGACGACGCTGGCGAAAGGCCTGTACGGGCGTCTGAAGCCGGCGACGCCGCATCTGGTAATGCTGGACGGCGACGATTTCCGCGAGATCTTCCGCCACGACGTCGACCACACCGTCGAAGGCCGGCGCAAAAACGCCGAACGCATCTCACACATGTGTCGATTTCTCGACCGCCAAGGCATCCACGTCATCGCCGCGGTGCTGTCGATCTTTCCCGAATGGCAGCGTTGGAATCGCAGCAATTTCGGTGGCTATTTCGAAATCTTCCTCGACGTGTCCCTACCGACCCTGAAGGCCCGCGACACCAAAGACCTTTACGCCGGCGCCGAGGCGGGCCGGATCGCCAACGTCGTCGGCGTCGACATCCCGTTTCCGCGGCCGGTGAAACCGGACCTGGTCATCCACGAGGCGATGCAACGCCAAGGCGCCGATGCCTGCGTCGAAACCATCCTGAAGCGCCTGCCGTCGCTCGACTGATGCTGGAAGCAACGTTGATCAAGGTTGTCGCCGCCGCCGTCGGCGTGGAAACGGCCCTCGCCGCGCTGATCATCTGGCTTAGGCGGCGGTGCGCGTGGCTGATCACCGGCCGCGACCGCCTACCAGTCATCGACCGGGAGGGACTGAACGCGTTTCTCGAGCACGGCTGGGACGCCGAGATCGGCTGGGTGCGCAAGCCGAACACGCGTCACGGCGAACTCGGCCGCAGCGGCGTTCGCACGTCCTACAGCCTCGACGGCTTCGGCGCCCGCCGCAATCCGGGCTTCGAGAACCGGCCGGTGCGGGTGCTCGCCTACGGCGATTCCTATACCTTTGCTCGCCAGGTAAACAACGAGGAGGCGTGGCCGCATGTGCTGTCGACGCTGCTGGACGCCAACGTCGCCAACTTCGGGGTCGGAAACTACGGCCTCGACCAAGCGCTGCTCCGCCTCGAGCGCGAGTTCGACGATCATCCCGCTCCGGTGGTGATGATGGGCCTGGTGCCCGAGACGCTGTGCCGCATCCTGTCCGTGTGGAAGCACTTCAGCGAGTACGGCAACACCTTCGGCTTCAAGCCTCGGTTCGTGTTGGAGAACGGTGCGTTGCGGCTGCTGCCCAACCCCGTCGACGATCCGGCAAAGTTCTTCCGCATCGCCGAGTTCTACGACCACGTCGCCGCCAACGACTATTTCCACGATAGCAAGTTCTCCCGCGACATCCTGACGTTCCCTTTCGTCTGGTCGCTGGCGCGGAGCTGGCGGCGCAACCTGCCGATGATTACCGCCGCGCTTTCCGACCGGTTGGGACTAAGCGAGGACGCCGCCTTCGTGCGAGTCATGCGGCGGAACATCGATCTGACCTCGCGACTGTTCCGGGACCCGGAGGCTGTGGCACTGTTCAAGGCAGTGAC
>Ga0326597_10015167_pt1 | contig 10084 bp, 6 predicted proteins | sample RVTome_12_FD_203789 | JGI IMG/M metagenome (GOLD analysis project Ga0326597, IMG submission 203789) | Soil microbial communities from uranium-contaminated site in the Upper Colorado River Basin, Wyoming, United States - RVT100D185 | ecosystem: Environmental > Terrestrial > Soil > Contaminated >...
AGGCTGGATGGTGCGACGCTCGAGATCGTCGGCATTCTGCCTGCCGGCTTCAAGGGTGCGTCGGGCGCGGCGGACCTGTGGGTTCCGATGGCGGCGACGGCGACGATCCAGGGGGCGTGGCGGCTGCGCGGTCCGTTTGCGCACTGGTTTCACGCGATCGGCCGGCTGGCGCCGGGCGTGCGGCTGGCTGATGCGCAGTCGCAGGCGACGCCGGTTGGCGCGGCGATCGAAGCGGCGTTCCCCGACCCGTCGAGCAAGGGAGAGATAGCGGGCCAGGGCGTCGCTCTGGTTCCGTTTCTGAGCGCACGCGTGAATCCGCTGGCCCGCGTGGCGGTCGTGGCGGTTTCGGTCGGCGCGGTTCTGCTGCTGCTGATCGCGAGCGCGAACGTGGCGAGCCTGCTGCTGGCGCGCAGCTCGGGCCGGCGTTCGGACTTGGCGGTTCGTGCCGCGCTGGGAGCCGGGCGGGGACGGTTGATCCGGGAGTCGCTGGTCGAGAGTCTGCTGCTCGCGAGCTCGGGGGGAGCCCTCGGGATTGCGTTCGCGTGGGCGGGGCAGAAGCTCGTGTCGACGGGCGTACGCAACGCGCTCGAGACGGCGGGCACGAGAGGGCTGCAATACATCGACCCGGCGATGTTGCGCATGGATGGCAGCGTTCTGGTGGTCGGCGTTCTGCTCGCGATCGTGACGGGTCTGCTGGCGGGGCTGGTTCCGGCGCGACTCGCATCGAAGCCGGACCTGACGCACGATCTCCGCGCGGCGAGCGGATCGGTCGGCCGGCGAGCGGCGACGCTCGAGGGTCGCGGCCTTCTCGTCGCGGGCCAGCTCGCCCTCACGCTGGTACTCCTCGCGGGGGCCGGCCTGATGGCGGCGAGCCTGGACGGTCTCTCGCGGATCGACGCGGGCTTCGCGAACACCGGGGTGCTGAGTCTCCGCTTCGAGCGGAGCCGTTCGGCATCGGAGGCGCAGAATCTCGTATTCGAGAGCCAGCTGAAAGAACGAATCGCCGCCCTTCCGGGAGTGGAGGCGGTAGCGATTGCACCGTGCGCCCCGCTGACGGTGCGGTGCGAAGTGGCCGGTGTCCGCCAGGTGGATGATCGCGCGCAGGAGGGATTCGGTGGCGTCCTCACGTACGAGGTATCGACCGAGTACTACACGACGCTCGGGATCCGCGTGGTCGAGGGTCGCACGTTCGACGAAACGGACCGGAAGGACGCGCCACCGGTTGCGGTGATCAACGAGACGGCGGCGCGCACGCTGTTCGGCACGCCGTCCGCGGTCGGCCACACCATCGCCGTGACGCGGTCGATCACGGACGGGCGGATGGCGAGAGTCATCGGCGTAGTCGCCGACGTGCGCTACGCGGAGCTGGAGGAAGCGGCCATGCCGGCCGTCTACTTCTCGCGGTCTCAGTCGGTCCAGGGCTATGGCACGCTATTCGTGAAGACGAAGGGTGATCCGTACGAGCAGGTCGGGGCGGTGCGGAGCGTCGCGATGTCCCTGGATCCGGAGCTTCCCCTGTACGACGTCGCTTCGCTGGCGGACGTGCGAGGGCGGCAGGTCGCGAGGACGCGCGTTCTGCTCGCGCTGCTGGTCGCGTTTGCCGCGACCGGCCTGCTGCTGTCGGCGGTCGGGCTGTACGGCATCGTCGCGCTGTCCGTCAGTCGGCGTACCCGGGAGATGGGGTTGCGGCTGGTGCTGGGAGCGCCGGGGGTGACCGCCCTGGTGATGCGGCGGCCCGTCCTCCTCGCCGGCGCCGGTGTGGGACTGGGTCTGCTCGCCGCGGTCGCGACCACACGCTTCGTGCGCGGCCTTCTGTTCGGCGTGAGCCCATCGGATCCGCGCGTCCTCGGCATTGCCGCGGCGGGCCTCCTCGGGATCGCGGCGCTCGCCGCCTGGATTCCCGCGCGCCGCGTCAACCGCATCGATCCGGCGACCGCGCTGCGCAGCGACTGAGTTGCGAGCGGAAGGAATCGACAAAGGATCGACGGGCGGTCGCGCTGCGGACCGGCTGCCAGGCCGCCCGGTCGGTCGGTCCCCGCGGTAGGGTCGGCTGTCCCGGGCTCGTCGCTCGTCGCGCGGCTCCGGCAGCCGGCCTATGTTGCTTCCGCCCAGAGGCGGCCGACCCGGCCCGGGACATCGAATCGGGATCGGTGGCTGACAACCCGACCGCATCGGCACGGCGAGCCGGCCAACCCAGCGCAGGACATCGAAGCGCGGAATCGCAACCTCATGACACGACGAATCGCCGGAGCCCGGGGTTCCGGCCGGCCACGACGCCCACGGGTCGCGATCGTCTGCGTGTTGGCAGCCGCCTGCGCGCGGAGCGGCGAACGAGCGGGAGCGATGGTGACGGACAGTGCCGGCGTAGAGATCATCACGAGCACAAAGCCCGCGTGGCCCGGGGACGGCGGCTGGACGCTTGCCGCATCGCCATCGCTCGTCATCGGCGACACTGCGGGATCGCCGAACGAAGAGTTCACGCACATCCGCCGCGTCTTCACGCTGCCCGGCGGGCTGATCGCCGCGGTGAATCAGAGCCGTCTGCCGCAGATCCGCATCTTCGACGCCGCCGGTCAATGGGTTCGATCGATCGGAGACGCGGGCGGCGGACCCGGTGAGTTCCGCTTCATCTGGGATGCGTGGCTCGCGCCGCCCGACACACTCGTCACGTTCGATGCCGGCCTGTCGCGCATCACGGTGTTCGGGCCGGATGGCGATGTGCGCGACATGATCACGTTCGAGCAGGCGGGATCGGCGGGTCTCAGCGCGATTCCCTGGGACCGCTTCGCCGACGGAACGTTCATCATGCGGCGGAACCGCTTCGTTCCGGAGGGCACATCCGGCAGCGGCCGATCCCGCGCGCCGGTGCTGCGCGTGAACGCGCACGGCCAGGTGGTCGACACGCTCGGCACGTTCCCCGACATGGACTACATCACGATGCCGAGCGGTGCGCCGAACATGCTCCGCTACGGCGGCATTTCCGTCCAGACGGTCATCGGCGATCGCTACTACCGTGGAATGGGCGACGATTTCACGATCGACGAATACGACGCGACGGGCCGGCATCTGCGGAGTCTGCGGCGCAACTTCGAACCGCGTCCGGTCACCGACGATCTCCTCGACCGGATTCGTGCACTCGAGCTCGACACCGTGGCCGAGGGCCGCCGCGAGTTCCTCGAGCGCGACTGGGCCGAGCGGCCGCACGCCGCGACGTTCCGCGCGTACGACGCGAACTGGATCGCCGATGCCGCCGGCAACCTGTGGGTCCCCGCGTTCGTCACGCCGTTCGAGGACACGACCGAATGGACCGTCTTCGACACGGACGGGCGCTGGCTCGGCACCGTCGCGATGCCATCGGCGTTCCGGCCCGAGGAGATCGGCACGGACTACGTTCTCGGAGTCTGGAAGGACGAGTTCGACGTCGAGACCATCCGCCGCTACAGCCTCAACGGCAAACGTTGAGATCCGGTCCGACACGCGGAGCCGGTGACGCTCCGGCGCCAGGCCGAGCGACCGGCTTGCGATCCTCCGGCGACCTTTCTGTCGAAGGCGCAGGCGGTCGCGCTCAAGAAGCGGCTCGGGATCCCGCTGGACGCACTGCTGGCGACGGCGGCTCACTGAATCGGACGCAACGTGGCCCGGGTCCTTCCCGTGCGCCTGGCGGTCGCGCGTCGTATGATGGTCCTGCGCGAGCATCGCCTGTGACCAGCGTTCCGACCCGCACGCGGAGCGATCCCATGCCGACCGCCAGACCCCCGTTCCGGATGGCGACGCGAGTCGTCTCCCTCCTCGTCGGTTGCGCAGCCCTCCTCGGTGCGGCCCGGCCCGCGGCCGCGCAACAGCTCGTTCTGCGCAACGCGAGCGTCGTCGATGTCGTGACCGGCAATATCCAGCGCGACGCCGTGGTGATCATCGACGAAGGCCGGATCCGCTCGATCCGGGCGGACGCGACGGGGGTGCCGGCGGGCGCGCGCGTCATCGATCTGGGCGGGCGGTACCTGATGCCCGGGCTCATGGACGCGCACGTGCACATCGCGACGATGGATCAGGCGAGGCGGGCCCTGGAATCGGGCGTGACGACGGCGCGCAGCATGGGCGTCAGCAGCTACGCCGATGTCGGACTGAACCGGCTCGAGGAACAGGGCGTGCCCGGGATACCGGAGATCATTCCAGCAGGCTACCACATCAGGCCGCAGCCGGCCGAGCCGTTCTTCTTCGACCACCCCGACCTCAGCCGCTACATGGGCGGCAACGTGCGCGGGCCCGAAGCCATCCGCGCCATGGTCCAGGCCATGGCCGAACGCGGCATCGCCTGGGTCAAGACGACCGTGACCGAGCGCGCCGGCCTGCCGGACACCGATCCGCGAAAGCAGATCTACGGCGACGATGAGATGCGGGCGATGGTCGAGGAAGCCGCCGCCCACGACCTTCCCGTGGCCGCTCACGCGCACGGCGACGCCGGCGCCCGCGCGGCCGTCCAGGCCGGCGTCCGCAGCATCGAGCACGGCACCTTCCTGACGAGCGAAACCCTGTCCCTCATGAAGCAGCGCGGAACATTCCTCGTGCCGACCATGGCCATCGTCATCGATCTCGCCCTGCCCGGCGGCGATTACGACGACGCGTTCCTCCAGATCCGCGGCCGCGCCATGCTCCCGCGCATCCGCGAAGTCGTCCGCAACGCCCGCATCATGGGCATCCCCATCGTCGCCGCGACCGACACCGGCTACGGACCCGAGAGCATCACGCGCGTCTGCCACGAGCTGGAAGAGTTCGTGGGCATCGGCATGTCTCCGCTTCAGGCGATCCAGGCCGCAACCACGACCCCCGCGCAACTGTTCGGCATCGAGGGTCGAACCGGCCGCGTCGCACAGAACTTCGAGGCCGACCTCATCATCCTCGACCGGAATCCGCTCGAAGACGTCCGAGCCATCCAGGATGTCCTCATGGTCATCAACAACGGCCGCATCGCCGTCACCCGCGGCGACTGGGCCGCCGCCCAGACCTCCAACCAGCCCTGAACGCCGTGCCATGGACGACTGCCACGTGGCGCCCCACATTGACGCCCGTCGATTCCATTCACCGCCTTACCCCAACGAGGAGCCGGACATGAGCGTCAACCGTTCCGATGCGCTCTGGCAGGGACTCATCGCCGGACTCATCGGTTACGCCGTGTTCGCCGCCTACTTCCTCATCGTCAACGTCGTCGCCGGCCGACCCGCCCTGCACACCGTGGGCGCACTCGGATCCGCCCTCTTCGGTATGGGCGATCCCGCGAGCCCCACTCCCGACCTCGCCGCGGCCCTCGCCTACAACGCCCTCCACCTCGTCGCCTCCGTCATCATGGGCTCCGTCGCCAGCTTCCTCTTCTTCCAGCTCGAGCAGCGGCCCGCCGCATGGTACGTCATCTTGTTCCTCTTCATCGCCGGACTGCTCTACAGCGTGGCGGTCGGCGGCATCGTCGCGCGCGAGATCGTCGGCGTCGTGACCTGGCCGCACGTCGTCATCGTCAACCTCCTCGCCGCATTTCTCGCCGGCCAGTACCTCTGGCGCTCTCATCCTCGCCTGGCCGACCGCGTCCGCCGCGCGGCGGACTGACGACCGCAAGCAACCGCACCGGCAGAACCGTCTCACCGCAGGACGAACGGCCGTCGGCACCGCGGAGAGCGCGGTGGGCGCGGAGGTGCGACACGAAGAAGGTGGGATCGGGAACGGAAGGAAACACCGATGGTTTTTTTCTACCGCGGAGAGCGCGGTGGGTGTGGGGTGGAGCGCTGGGAGGTATGTGTGGCGGAGGCAAGGGTGATCGAGTTGGTTGGTGGAGGAGGTCGTGGAGGCCGGGCATTGGGGCTGGCATGTGGGGCGAAGCAGAGAATTTGACGCTGACGCAGGACCAGGGGCCGAAGATTCGCGCCCTGGTCGGGCCGGAGGCGTGAGGGCGTTCTTTTCGCACTGGAGATGAGGAGCCTGGGGTCGGCGGAAGGAATACGGCGTGCGAACGATTTCGTTATCGACTCATCTCGTCGACCGGTCGGGTCAACTGCGGGCGAACGCGTTTCCGGCGCGGGGGTCGCCTGTTCTCGGTGCTCGCCGCGGTAGGAGAATCCTCCGCGCCCTCGGTGCTCACCGTGGTAATTGTTCGTCGTATCCGTTGTGGCAGTGCGAGTTCAGTCGAGCCTTACCGTTTCGCGATAGTCCGGCACTTCGGTCGTCCAGTGGAATCGCTGGCGGATCCGCTGTTGCATGGCGGCGGCGGCGTCGGGCTCGCCGTGCACGATGAAGGTGCGCCGGGGGGGAGCCTCGAAGCCATCCAGCCAATCGAGGATCTCGCCGTAGTCCGCGTGGGCGGAGAGGCCGTCGAGGGTCGCGATTTCGGCATGGACTTCGATGTCGGTGCCGAACATCCGGACGGTCTCGGCGCCCTGCTGCAGTTTGGCGCCTCGCGTGCCGGCCGCCTGGAAGCCGACGAACAGCAGCGTGTTGCGGTGGTCGGGCGCGAATCGGCGAATGTGGTGCAGGATGCGGCCGCCCGTGGCCATGCCGCTGGCGGAAATGACGATCTTGGGGGCAACGTCCGCATCAATGGATTTCGACTGTTCCACGCTGTTGGCGACGCGCACGCGGCCGAAGACTTCGGCGCATTGCGCGGCCGAGAGCTTGTGGAGCTCGACGTGGCGGCGGAACAGGTCGGTGACGTCGGCGGACATGGGGCTGTCGAGCCAGACGGGCAGGTCGGGAATCATGGCCGCCTGCTTCATTCGGTGGATGTGGAACATGACGAGCTGTGCGCGACCGACGGCGTTCGCGGGGATGACGACCGTGCCGCCACGCGCTGCGGTGCGCCGCACGATCGCGGAGAACGCGTCGATGGGATCGGCGTCGAGGTGGTCACGATCGCCGTACGTGGATTCGACGAGCAGGTAGTCGGCGTGGCGGATGCGGGCGGGCGGATAGAGCATCAGGTCGTGCGGCCGGCCGAGATCGCCCGAGAACACGATCGTCCTGCCCTTGCCGGTCACGGTGATCACGCTCGCGCCCAGGATGTGGCTCGCGTTGTCGAAGCGGGCCTGGAGTCCGTCGCCGAGATCGAAGGCATTCTCGTAGGGAACGGTGCGCAGCCGATCGAGCGCGGCGACCGCATCCTCCCGCGTGTACAGGGGCAGCGCCGGCTTGTGCTTCGAGTAACCCTTCCGGTTGGCGCGTTCCGCTTCCTCTTCCTGCAGGTGTCCGCTGTCCGGCAGCAGGATCGCGCACAGGTCCGCGGTGGCGGGCGTGCAGAAGACTGGTCCGCGGAATCCGTTGCGGACGAGGAGCGGCAGATAACCGCTGTGGTCGAGGTGCGCGTGCGTGAGGACGACGGCGTCGATATCGGCCGGCGGCATCGGCAGCGGCGCCCAGTTGCGCAATCTCAGTTCCTTGAGGCCCTGGAACAGGCCGCAATCGACCAGGATCTGACGGGACGCCGTTTCGAGCAGATACTTCGAGCCCGTAACGGTCTTCGTCGCACCGAGGAAAGTCAGTTTCATGAATTCAGTCGCCGGTCGCGCGGTCTCGCTGCAGGCGAGCCGCAATGGCAGGAAGTCGTTCGCCGACGATGCCGATGCCGCTCGACATCTGCGCGCAATGTGGCGACGCGGCGAAACATCCGGCAATACCGGGCCCGGCGGCGAAATACGGATCAGCCCGTGATGACCGTACCCATGCGGACGACTTCGAAGGCCGAGGAAGGAACGCGTTTGAGAGCGCCGATCTCATCGTCGTCCCAGCGCGCGTCGGGCGCTCCGCTCCCGTAGATCGCATCGGATCCGGCCTGCCAGCGCGCGCCTCCATCGACGGGGTGCGCGTCGAAGAGTTCGTAGAGCTTCCAGTTGTCGCGATCGATGACGAGGACGTGACGATCGCCGTTCGACGCCGTTCCGCCCTCGATCGGATCATCGGATGGAACGGGATAGGGACCGGGATCGCTCTCCGGCGCGTAGTCGAAGCTGACCGGCACTTTTCGGCTGCGTTCCGCATCCGGCGGCCGAGGTTCACGGTGCCGACTTCGAGCGCAAGGTTTTCGCCGGATCGGCAAAAACGTGCGGGTGGGGGAAGACCCGTGCCGATGCGACTGGCGCGATCGCGGTCCGCTCGACAACTTGCGGGATCCTCGACCGGACAGGTTTTTGATGCACCGTCGTGATGTCCTTCGCGTGCTCGGGGTCGCGGCGATCCCGCCGTTGATCGGACTCGATCCCGAGAGCCTGTATGCGCTGGCCGGAACGATCCACGGACGAGGCAGTTCGCGCGCTCCGCGCGCGCTTTCGGCGCAACAGGCTGCGCTGGTCGGTCAGGTCGCGGACCTCATCCTGCCACGAACGGACTCACCGGCCGCGACAGACGTCGGTGTGCCCGCGTTCATCGATCTGCTGCTCGATGAGTGGTATTCGCCGGAGCAGCGCGCCCGGCTGCTGCGCGGCATTGACGCGATCGATCGTCTGGCGAGAGCCGAGGGAGCGTCTTTCGGCTCGCTGTCCGCCGAGAAGCGCGCGGAGATCGCGACCCGGCTCGACAGCGCCGCGGATCGGCCGCCCGGCAGTGCGAAATCGGCGTTCCGCGAGCTGAAGGGCCTCGCGATCTACGGATACTTCACGTCGGAGCGGGTGATGGAAGACGTGCTGCACTATCCCATCGTGCCGGGTCGTTACGGAGCGTGCGAACATGTCTGAGCAGCGAGGCGAGCACGGGCGCGCCGGGTTGTTCCGGCGCCAGCGGACAGGCGCACGGACGCACGGCGCGATTCCATCCTTGCGCGGCAAGGTCCAGGACGCGTACGACGCGATCGTGGTCGGGTCGGGGATCAGCGGAGGGTGGGCCGCGAAGGAGCTGTGCGAGCACGGCCTGCGCACGATCATCCTGGAGGCGGGCCGAAGCATCGATCCCGCCGCCGACTACGTCGAACACGTTCCCCCGTGGCAGGTTCACTACCGGGGGTACGGCGACCGCCGCCGTCTCGAGAGCGAGCAGCCGATCCAGCGGCAGTGCTACGCGTGCGACGAGTGGAGCGGCAAGTTCTTCGTGAACGACAACGACAATCCGTACACCTTCGCGGAGTCCTCGCCGTTCTCGTGGATCCGCGGCCGGCAGGTCGGCGGTCGCTCGATCATGTGGGGGCGCCAGGTCTACCGCTGGAGCGACCTCGATTTCGAGGCGAATCTGCGCGATGGCCACGGCACGGACTGGCCGATCCGCTACGCGGACATCGCCCCGTGGTACGACTACGTCGAGCGATTCGTCGGGGTGAGCGGGCAGGCGGAGAACCTGAGGCAGCTGCCGGATGGCGTTTTCCTTCCGCCCATGTCGCTCAACTGCGTCGAGTCCGCGGTCCGCGACCGACTCGGCGCCAGGTTCGGCCGCGAGCGTGTGCTGACGATCGGCCGCTGCGCGATCCTGACACAGGATCACGGCGGGCGCGCCGCCTGTCACTACTGCGGCCCGTGCGAGCGTGGCTGCATCACCGGCTCGTACTTCAGCAGTCTCAGCAGCACGCTTCCGGCTGCGCAGCGGACGGATCGCCTGACCCTGCGTCCCGACAGCGTTGTCGCGGAGGTCGTGTACGACGCCGCGACGGGTCGTGCGCGCGGCGTCCGCGTCATCGATGCGAACACGGGCGAAGACTTCGAGGTTCGCGCGCGTCTGGTTTTCCTGTGCGCATCGGCGCTCGAGTCCACGCGCATACTGTTGAACAGCCGGAGCGCGCGCTGGCCCGATGGGCTGGCCAACTCGAGTGGTGAACTCGGTCGCAACCTCATGGACCATTGCATGGGTGGCGGCGCAGCCGGCCGGATCGAAGGATTCGACGATCACGCGACATTCGGCCGCCGGCCCAATGGCATCTACGTGCCGCGCTTCCGCAACGTGAGCACGGTGACACCGGGGTTCGAGCGGGGCTACGCGTTTCAGGGCGGAGCCAGCCGATCGGGTTGGGGTCGCGGCAGCTCGCAGCCGGGCTTCGGCGCGGAATTCAAGGCATCGCTGATGCGGCCCGGCCCGTGGTCGATGAGCTTCTACGGTTTCGGCGAATGCCTGCCGAGACCCTGGAACTTCG
>Ga0326597_10015168_pt1 | contig 10083 bp, 8 predicted proteins | sample RVTome_12_FD_203789 | JGI IMG/M metagenome (GOLD analysis project Ga0326597, IMG submission 203789) | Soil microbial communities from uranium-contaminated site in the Upper Colorado River Basin, Wyoming, United States - RVT100D185 | ecosystem: Environmental > Terrestrial > Soil > Contaminated >...
AAGCTCGTGAGCCAGCAGACCAACACCATGGCGGTGCTGGTGGACGCGGTGCCCGCCCGCGAGCAGCGCGCGCTCATGGAGCGCGTCCTCGGCGACAAGGCGCTCGTCCAGTCCACCTACTACTACAGCTTCTACGTGCTCGAGGCCCTGCGCAAGGCGGGCCTGGCCGATCGCTACATCGAGCAGCTCGCGCCCTGGCAGCAGATGCTGGCCCTGGGCCTCACCACCACCGCGGAGAGCCCGGAGCCCACCCGGTCCGACTCCCACGCCTGGAGCGCCCACCCCAACTACGGCCTCCTCGCCACGGTGCTCGGGGTGCGGCCGGCGAAGCCCGGCTTCCGCTCGGTGCTCATCGCCCCAAGCCTCGGCCCCTTGAAGCGCGCGGAGGGCCGAGTGCCGCACCCCAGCGGAGACATCGAGGTGCGCCTCCTGCGCGTGGGAGAGCAGGGAATCCGGGCGGAGGTGACGCTTCCCCCGGGCCTCGCCGGCGTCTTCCGGTGGGGGAAGCGCGAGAAGCCGCTGCGGCCGGGCCGACAGGAGATCGAGCCCTGATCTAGTTCAGCTTCTTGACCCACATGCTCCGGACCGACACCTTGGTGGTGGCTTCGATCTCGATGCCGAACATCCCGGGCTGGTTGTTCGACGACGCCGGATCGTCGTCGATCATGGCCGCCATCAACTGGCCGTTCAGGATGTGGAGGAACGTGCCGCCGCGCGCGATGACGGTGTACTGGTTCCAGTCGTTCATGCGGACCAAGGCGCCCAACGCCTGACGATCGGCGATCGTGCCCAAGAGCCTCTTGCTCGCTGCCCCAAAGCCCTCCACGACCTGACCGCGCCAGGCGAGGATCCGCATCGGGGTGTTCTCGGAATAGAACTGGCCCGTGTACACCTCGCTCGGCCAGAAATCGGCCTGCGGACCGGTCATCATCCAGTCGAGGTTGACCGGACCGACGTTGGCCGTGACGTTCGCCGCAATGTTCGCGAGCCAGGGCAACCCGGTCGTGCTGCGGTACTGGATGCCGCTTCCGCCATCGCCCTCGATCTTGATCTCGAACTTCAACGTGAAGTCTTTCGCCACCAGGTCCCGATACACGATGTAGCTGTTGCCGCTCGGGTTGGTCGGCGTCGATTCCCCGACGATGGCGCCATCCTCGACGCGCCAGAATTTCGGGTTGCCGTCCCAACCCTTCAGGCTCTTGCCGTCGAACAGCGACACGTAGCCTTGATGGTCGCCAAAATCCACCGGACTCGGCTCCGTGAAGACGAACACGCTCCCTTGTCCGGCCGGCGGCTGCTGTCCTGCGTCGGCGCCGATCTGAAGCGAGGCGCCGAGGCCCAGGGCCAACACGATCCCACCCTGTCGAAGCGACCTGTTCATGGAGTCCTCCCTGCGCGAAACACACGGAGTATACGGCCGGTCGCCACCGAGCCCGAGCACGAACAAGTGGCACGAAACCGCGGCCTTCGCAGATTATCCTTGGGTTGGGCGGCTGAATGGCTCCGGCCGAACGTCGTCGTACAAGAAACGTAGAGGAGAACCATGACCATCATGAGACGGGCGACGTCCGGAGTCGTGCTGTTCCTGGCGATTGCCTCGGTCGTTCAATCCGCCGTTCGTCAAGAGGCTCCCGTCCCCGACAAACTCATCGTCTTCACCTTTGACGACAGCGCCAAATCCCATGCCACTTATGTCGCGCCGCTGCTCAAGAAGCTCGGCTTTGGCGGGACCTTCTTCATCACCGAGGGTTTCGACTTTCCCACGAACAAGACCGCCTACATGACCTGGGAAGAGATCGCCGGGCTGCACAAGATGGGATTCGAGATCGGCAACCACACCGCCAAGCACGCGAACGCGGCCGAGCAGACCCGAGAGGCGTTTACCGCCGACCTCGATTTGATCGAGCGCCGCTGCCTGGAGCATGGCATACCGACGCCGGTGAGCTTCGCCTATCCCGGCAACGACATTGGTGGCATCGTCGTCGAAGTGTTGAAGGAGAGGGGGTATCGGTTTGCTCGGCGCGGCGGCGCTCCGGAGTTCCCCTATGAAGGCGGACAAGGCATTGCCTTCGATCCCAAGAAGCACGGACCGCTCTCCATTCCATCGGCCGGAGACGCGCGCCCGGTGTGGAAGCTCGAGGACTTCGTCCGCGCGGTCTCACAGGCGAAGGACGGAAGGATCGCCGTGCTGCAATTCCATGGCGTACCCGACCGAGAGCACCCTTGGGTCAGCACGGAGCCGGAGCTGTTCGAGAAGTACCTGAGTTACCTGAAGGACAATGGGTACGCCGTGATCGCGCTGCGGGATGTGGCGAAGTACCTGAAGAATGCGAATTAGGGATAAGCCAACAACACCCCGTCCGGGCCGGTCCCAGGCGCGCCACCTCGACTACTCTCCGGCAAGGACGAGCTCGGATACCTGGGCGACTTCGTCGGCCAGCGCGACCCGCTCATCGTCGGTCAGGGCGAGCGCCTGCGCTTCGGAGAGTGACGACCGGGCCAGGGCATGGTCGTTCAACCGAACGGCCAACTCTGCCCGGTAGATCAGCGCCCGTCCCCGATCAATGGCCGGCACGTCGACGAATCGGGCAAGGCCGCTTTCAAGGGTCTTGAGCGCGGCGGCATCGTCGCCATGCGCGTCCCCGAGGCGCGCGGCGACATCAACAACCCTCGCCAGACCCGTAGTCTTCTCGGTTGCCGCCTCTTCCGTGTCTCCGGACTTAGAGACGCGCAGCCAGTTTCCGCCGGGGTCAACCACGCTGAAGCCGCGCACCGTGCCGTACCTCTTGCGCGGCCGCAGGATGCGCGGTATGCCCGCCGTCGGCAGCTTGCCGTAAACGGACCGCAGCCCAGTGGCGAAAGCTCGATAGAGCGCATCCGGATCCGGCACGACCACGATGACGCTGCCATAGGACTGGCCAGGATCAAAGTTCTCCATGCCGAACAGGTGGATCTGAATTTCCTCGCGCGCCACGACCGCGTAGGGATTGGGTCGCATCTGCCGATAGGTGCGCGCAAATCCGACCGATTCGTAGAACCCGATGGCCTCATCGAGATCGCGGCACGGGAGACACGGATACGTGCGTTCGTTGGCCATGAATGGAGCTTACTCTCAAGCAACGGCGCTCGCTCCACGGTCAGGAAGCGCACGAAATAGTCCTCGTCCCACCGCTCGGCCGCTGCGATGGATCGCGTCGTTGGCGGCCTGCACCTGGCAGGCGTAGAAGAGCGTGCGATGCTTCCCCGGCCATGGTTTCGAAGTTCCCGATAGCGCGAGACGGCCCCGGTCGGCACAGATCCGTAAGCGACTCAAGCCTCGCCGCGCCCTCTATACCCTCTCTCGATCGTGGCGGATATCATTTGCCGAGCGGGTGCCACCATTGACGAGCAGATCCTGCGCAGCCATGGTTGCCGGCCGGCCAGCGGAGCCCTACGACGTTTGCGTGATCGGATCGGGGCCTGCGGGCGCCTTCGTCGCGCACGAGCTCGTCGCGGCCGGCGCCCGCGTCGTGCTGGTCGAGGCCGGCGCGGCCGTCGCACCGGGCGCGTTGTCACACCTGTCCCCGTCCGCGTTCAAGCACCGGGGTTCCTGGCAGGAACGGCAGGCACCCTACTACCCGGACGACATTGCCGGCGAGGTTCGCTACCAGACGCCAGCGATCAGCGTGGACCGCATCCGCGTCCTCGGTGGACGCAGCGTGCATTGGAACGCGGTGTGCCTGCGCTTCTCGTCCGACGACTTCACTGAGAAGAGCGTGGGCGGGTTCGAGGAGGATTGGCCGATCTCCTACCTCGATCTCGACCCGTACTACGCGTACGTGGAGCGCACGATCAATGTCTGCGGCACGCGCGAGAACCTGGCCGTGCTGCCGGACGGCGAGTTCTCGGGCCCTCCACCACCGCTGCGCTGCGCCGAGCAACTCGCGGCCGTCGCGTGTCGCCAGGCCGGTCTCCAGTTGATCCCCACGCGCAAGGCGCTTCAGGTGGGCCGTGGCGGCCCTCGGGTGCCTTGCCACTACTGCGGGCGATGCATGCTCGGCTGCGACGTCGGCGCGATCTTCACGACTCCGAACACGCTGCTTCCGCCCGCCCTGGCCACCGGCCGTCTCACCCTGCGCACGAACACGCTGGTACGGCAGCTCCTCGTGGGCACCGACGGGTTGGTCCGCGCCGCCTCGGTGGTGGACCGGAAGACGAAGGCAGACGAGGAGGTCCGGGCCCGGCGGTTCGTGGTGAGCTGTGGGTCGATCGAGTCCGCGCGGCTGCTACTTAACTCCACCTGCACGCGCCATCCAAACGGCCTCGCCAACTCCAGCGATCTCGTAGGTCGGTATCTGACCGGGCACGCGGTGGGCACCCTCTACGGGTACCTGTCGCAGCTTGCGGGATCACTCGGACGCTCGGGGGAACGCGGTGCCCTCGATCACTCGTACATACCCCGGTCGGCGGTCACCGCTGGCGGGAAGTACGTCGGCGGCTTCGGCGCCCAGGTACAATACGCGGACCTGGACTTCCCCCACCACGCGTCGCGAGTGCGCGGGTTCGGCGCCCCGTTCAAGGCGGAGGTGAAGCGCCTGCAGCCGGCGCTCCTGCAGATGGGCGGATTCGCCAAGGTCATCGCGCAGGCGGCGAACCGGGTCACCGTGGAGGCGTCCCGTCCCGACCGCTACGGGATACCGTCGCCGGCCATTCAGTTCGAGTTCGGCGACAACGACCGCGCGCTCTTCGCAGACATGATGGATCGCCTGTCGGCCATCTACGACAAGGCGCGCGTCGAGATGTTCTTCCGCGACGACCGCCTCGGTGGCCTTGCCAGCCACGAGACGGGAACGTGTCGGATGGGTGCCGATCCCCGGACTTCGGTGTTGAACCCGTTCTGCCAGGCGCACGACGTCGCGAATCTGTTTGTGGTGGACGGCAGCCCGTTCGTCACCCTGCCCGAGAAGAATCCCACGCTCACGATCATGGCCCTCGCCGTGCGGACGGCCCGCCACATCGCGGATGCCAGCAGGCGTGGTGACCTGTGATGGAGTCGGGTGGGGGTCGAAGAATGAAGCGACGCGAGTTCATGGGGGGAAGCGCGGCCGCGGTGACGGCGCTACACGCGACGAATGTGCGCGCGTCCACACTGCTGCCCTGTATCAACCAGGTGACGACGCTCGGGGCGGCATTCGACGCGGAGTGCTCGGCCTACCACGACGCGGGCTTCCGTCACGTCGAGCTATGGTTCGGGAAACTGCAGGGGCTGGGCCTGGCGCCGCCGGCTATTGCCGCCCGTTTGCGTGACGCCGCGCTGACGCCGGTGTCCGCCTGCGCGGCGGGCAGCTTTCTCTGGCGCGGCGTGCCAGGTCCGGTCGAACGCCGTGGCGAGCTCGAGGGCCACTTCGCGCTGGCCGAGGCGCTCGGAGTGCCGCGGTTCGTGATCTTCGACTACGTGGACGCCACGCCGAAGCGCGACGACCACGCGGTGGCGGCCGAGCGCCTGGCCTCGGTTGCCGGCCAGGCGGCGAAGCACGGTGTCCGGATCGCGCTCGAATTCATCGCCGGTTCCCGTCTGCTCGGGTCGCTGCCGACCGCCCTGCAGGTGATCCGGCAGGCGGCGCAGCCGAACGTGGGTCTCTGCCTCGACACCTTTCATTTCTACGCCGGCGTGAGCAAGCTAGAAGACCTCGACGAGCTCCGCCCCGGAGAGGTGGAGCATGTCCACTTCCACGACGTGCCCCGCGCAGTGCCGCGCGAGCTGCTCGTCGATGCGGATCGGATCCCGCCCGGCATGGGCGTCATCCCGCTGACGAAGGTAGTGGATGCGCTCCGACGAATCGACTACGCTGGCGCGCTCAGCGTGGAGCTCTTCGATCCTGTGGTCCAGAAGAGCGATCCGGCCGTAACGGCGCGGACCTGCTACGCGGCCGTGACCAGGTTTACCTCAACATCCTGAGGCAGCATCTTGGCGTGAAGCGTCTTGCGAGCGCGGCCACGGTGTCGACTCGAATCGATGTGTGGTTCTATCCGCGGCGAGGGCGACGGAGACCCGAGCGGAGAGGTTCCGTGCCCTTCACGGCGGTAGCAACGCGTAGCAGGAGGGCGGAAGCGGGTTCGCATTCAAGAGGTCGGGGGTTCTAGCTCCTTGTCCACGCCGTCCCGCATTCGCCACGGCGCTCTCCGACGTGCGCTGAAAAACCCGAATGTCTCCAAGCCATGAGCTTCGTGGCCAGCTCCTGCGAGATGGCGTGTTTCTCGATGAGCCGTGCCAGGAGCCGCTCGCGGAAGAGCCGCATCAGGGCCTCGCCATCCCATGTCGCGACGTGTGCGGCGCGGCTGCCGCCCTTGATGGTTCCGCCCAGCGGGCCTCGCCGCGGTCTTGACCTGCTAGGCGGTCGGCGCCACCTCGACCAGGGTCCCACCCGCGCGGCCGCTGCGATAGATCGCGTCGGTGACGGCCTGCACCTGGCAGGCGTCGGCGAAGGTGGGGACGGCGTAGGCGGGGTCGGGCTGGCCCAGCAACTGGAGCCCGAAGTGCACGTACTGCCAGCGGAAGTACTGCAGGTAGCCGTTGAGCAGGCCCGGCACGGTGTCGGTGTTGGCGTGGCCACCGGCCCCGGGATTGGACAGGTGGATGTGCGTCCACCCGCGCTCGCGCTCGGGGGCTTCGGTGAGGCCGGCGCCGGCTGGCCGGGCGTGCGAGTAGAACTTGAGGTAGCCCTGGTCCTCCAGCTCCCAGATCGCCGCCCCACGATTCCCGTGAATGGCGGTCTCGAAGAAGGCCTTGTGCCCGGTGGACGTGCGGTTCGAGCGGAGGGTGATCGCGGAGCCGTTGTCGAACAACGCCACCGCGTCGAAGGCGTCGACGGCCTTGCCCTTCGCTCTTTCGTCGGAGCCGGCGATCATCCGGAGGTCCTCCCCGTCGCCGTCGTAGACCCGGGTGTGCGCGGAGACCGCCTTGACCTTCCTCCCGAGCAGGAACTGGACGAGGTCGACCTGGTGCGCGCCCAGGTCCTCGACGACACCTCCCAGGCCGTTTCCGGCCTCGAAGCGGTGGTTCGTGCGCCCCTTGCGACCCCAGTCCTGCAGGAAGACCGAGGAGCCCTCGAAGTAGCCGGAGGCGCCGAGGACGAGGCCGTCTCGGACCAGGCGCCGGGCCTCGAGCGCCCCGGGGGCGCCCTGGTAGCAGAAGGTCACCATGGTGGAGGTGCCCGCCCGCTTGGCCTCGCTCGCCATCTCCTGCGCCTCCGCGAGGGACGCGCCGAGGGGCTTCTCGCAGACCACGGCCTTGCCGGCCCGCAGGGCAAAGGTCGCCATCCCGTGATGCTCCCGGTTCGGGGTGGTGACGACCACCACGTCGGCCTGGCCGATCTCCGCCTTCCAGTCGGTCGCGGCTCGCTCGAAGCCGTACTTGATCCGGGTCTCCGCGAGCCGCTGCGCGTCCCGGCCGGCGATACCGGAAAGGACGAGCTCGATTCCTCGAGGCCGCAACTGCTGGTTCGCTTCGAGGATGGCGCGGGGATGGGCGATGCCACCCATGAAGCCCTGGCCGATGATGAGGACCTTGACCTTCTTCATCCGGAGACTCCTCGCCTATCCCCGCTTGCCGCGCCCGTCGCTCTTTTTCGCTGCCCGCTTCGGGCGCCCTGGCTTCCTGCGCGCCTTCGTCGCCGGGGGCGATGACTTCCTGGCCTTGCTCGAGACGCGCTGGCCGGAGACCAGCGCGTTCAGCGCGTCCACCGCCTTCTTGCACTTCTTGGTGGCGGGCCAGGCGTCGGGCCAGAAGCACAGGTCGATCGTCCACCAGTCGTGGGGGGACCCCGAGTGCGCGGCCAGCTCCTTCATCACCGGCGGGAAGTCGATGTTCCCTTCGCCCATCGGGTTGTGGGTGCTGGTGTGGTGGTCGTTGAGCGACCCGTCGCAGTCGATGACCTGAATGGCGTTGATCTTCCCGCGCAGCCTCTTCGCGAGGGCGAGGACGCCATCCGCCGACACCTCCTTGGGGCCGCCCGTCTGTCGCAGCCCCATCACCCCGCAGGTGTACGCGTGGCAGGTGTCGAACATGGCGCCGAAGTTCTTCTCCCCGACGGCGTCGACGAGGGCCACGATGTCGCTCGGCCGGTTGAACACGAACCCGGGCTCGAACTCCCAGGTGACCAGCATGCCCATGTCGGCGGCCATCCGGCAGACCTTCCGCCAGGTCTGGACCACCCGGTCCATGGCCAGGCCCTTTTCCACCGTGTCGAGAACCTCCGGAGGCTGGACCGTGTCGACGCGGAAGAGAGTGATGCCGAGGTCCCTGGCAAACTCCATGTTCTTGCGGACGGTGGCGAGGTAGCTCTTGCCGCCGTCTTCGGCGTTCACGAGCTTCTCGCTCCACATGTCTCCGGCGATGCCCGAGAACAGGAGGTCGTTGGACTCCACGAGGTCGCGCAGGGTCTGGCGCGACTCCTTCGTGGGATGGTTCTCGGGCGTCGGATGCGCCCCGAAGGCGCCCAGCTCGAGGCCGTCGAAATCCATGGCCTTGAGCCCCTTCACCACCTCCCCGAACGGGACCGGGTTGTCCGCGTAGGGGCCGACCGAATACGCCCAGGTGCCGATGGACACGCGATTCATTGACGTTCCTCCTTAGGTTCTTCCCGCCGGCTGCTTCTTCCAGTCGGAGACGTTCGGGTAGGCCTGGTCGGGCCAGACCTCGGGCCCGAAGTAGCGCAGGGTCACGAAGGGCTCGGTGCCCGTGTTCTCGACCTCCACCCCCCGTACCGCCGCCTCGTGGGTGATGAAGACCTCGTCCATGGTCATCTGGCCGAAGCGGATCAGCACCGGAGTCTCCATCGCGTGGACCCCGATCCGGCCCTGGCCCTGCACGGCGATGACCCCGGAGGCGCCCGCATCCTTCACCGTGACCTTCGCCCCGGGCTCGACCGTGAGCTCACGCGCGGAAAAGAGCTGCCGGCCGTGGATCCGGCCGTAGACGACCCAGCGGTCCACGAAGCCTTCGCTCCCCGAGTCCGCGAGCGCGAGCGGCTCCAGGTAGCAGGCGTCCTTGAAGTGGGTGTGGGTGTTGAAGTCCCAATCCAGGAGGTCGACGAGGTAGTCGAGGTCCTGGTCCTTGCCCTTGGGCACGTCCTTGACCAGGAGGCTCCACGGCACGCACCGGCACTCGACCATGGACTGGAACATGGCGAAGACGTCGCTGCCCCACTGCGGCTCGTAGGTCAGGATCGAGCCCGGCGCGTGGAGCACCCGCGGAGGGATCAGCCAGCCCGTCCCCGGCCGCAGGCGGTAGGCCTTGCAGAGGTCGAGCATGCCGTTGTCGCCCCGGTTCCAATCCTCCAGGCAGCGGCGCACCTGGGACTTCGTGGTGCCCGGCTCCAGGCCGTAGTAGGTGTGGGGGAAGTTGTTGCCGGTGTTATTGAGCTGAGGCGGGAAGTAGTAGCTCTCGGGCTTGCCCTGCTGGCCCACCTCCTTCGCCTGCTCGTCGTCCTGGTGCATGTGGCAGGGAATGGGGCCGAGGTTGTCGAAGAACTTGGAGTAGACCGGCCAACGCCGATACTTCGACCAGATCGCCCGGCCCACGATGCGCTCGCCTTCCTGTTGCACGGCCTCGCGAAGGGTGAAGCGACCGCCCGCGTGCACGATGTAGGAAAGGCCCTCGTCTTCGTTGCGGTTCTCGTTGGCGGCCTCGGTCGTCGACCCGAGCCACCGCTCGTCGATGCCCCCGCGGTGGGCGCCCAGCGCGTAGTAGTCGTCCGGATGCAGCTTCAACCGCCGCCCGGGGGTGAGGAATGACCGCGGCACCCAGCAAGGCGCCAGGCGCAGGACGCCTTCTCCCTCTTCGATCGCCTTTCGGGGGTCGGGCTTGGGGGAGACTTTTGGAACTTCGGTCAGCTTCGTCATCGCCGGAACTCCCTGGTGAGAAGACGCGCCCTTTCGGACATCCATAACTCGAGGCGGCTACCGCCGGGCGTCTACCCCCCCGGGCGGTGCGGTTGCGGCCGCCGATGCCTTCAGACGGATCTCCTTGAACTGGACCATCATCGGCTCGCCCGCGTGCACTTGCAGGGCCAGCACTCCGGAGGCCGCACGGTGGACGTCGTC
>Ga0326597_10015169_pt1 | contig 10083 bp, 3 predicted proteins | sample RVTome_12_FD_203789 | JGI IMG/M metagenome (GOLD analysis project Ga0326597, IMG submission 203789) | Soil microbial communities from uranium-contaminated site in the Upper Colorado River Basin, Wyoming, United States - RVT100D185 | ecosystem: Environmental > Terrestrial > Soil > Contaminated >...
ACGACGTCGCTCGCCGCCGCCTGGCGGGCCTCGAGGCGCTCGACCAGGCGGCGGGCCAACGCCGCATCGTCGTCTTCACCGGGGAGGCCCGCGCTCGTGGCCAACACGAGGGCGAGGAAGAGGGGGACGTGCATGTTGCGGACCGTTCGGCCATCATAGCCCAACTCACGCTCGGAGCGAGACTTGCTCCGATGGTCGCGCTGCTGCTAGCATCGCCGGAATGCTGTCCTGGACCGCGCGCGGCGCGGGAGTGCTGAGCCTGACGATCCTGGCCGCCGCGCCCGCGCCGGCCGCTCCCGCGGCCGAGCTGCGCGGTTTGTGGGTGGTCCGCACCGCCCTTCTCTCGCCCGATTCGGTCGACCAGATCGTCGACGCCGCGGCGGGGGCGGGCTTCAACGCGCTCTTCGTCCAGGTCCGGGGACGGGGAGACGCGTTCTACTCGTCGCGCATCGAGCCGCGCAGCGTTCTCCTCGAGCGCCAGCCCGCCACCTTCGACCCGCTGGAGCGCCTCGTCGCCCGCGCGCGGACCCGCGGGCTCCAGGTCCACGCGTGGGTCAACGTCCTGCTCGTGGCGCACTTCGGGCAGCCGGTGCCTCGCGGCCACGTGCTCGAGGGTCACCCCGACTGGGCGATGGTGCCACGCTCGGAGGCCCGCGCCGCTCTCGGGGTGTGGGGGCGCCAAAGGCTCCAGCTGATCGCGCGCACGGGGCGGGGGGAGGATGCCGAGGGGTACTACCTCTCGCCCTCGATTCCCGCCGTGGGTGAGCGACTCGAGAGCATGGTGCGGGAGCTCGTGCGCCGCTACCCGGTGGACGGCCTCCACCTGGATTTCATTCGCTACCCGGGCCCGGCCTGGGACTTCTCCCGCGCCGCGCTCGAGGGGTTCCAGCGCTCGCGGGGGGGAGGGGACCTGCTCGGCGGGCCGGCACAGGCCCCCGAGGCATGGGGGGAGTACCAGCGTCGAACCCTCACCGCTCTCGCCGCCCGGCTCTCCGACTCCGCCCGCGTGGAGCGCCCGGGCATCGTCCTCTCCGCGGCGGTGGCGGCGGACGAGGCGCAGGCCGTCCACCACAAGTTCCAGGACTGGCCGCAGTGGTTGAGGCAGGGGATCCTGACCGCGCTGTGCCCCATGGCCTACACCCCCGACAACCGTCTCTTCGTCAGCCAGGTCGAGGGGGCGCTGACCCGCACCCGGAATGGGCAGCTGGTCTGGGCGGGGATCGGGGCCTATCGGCTCGACGTCGACGGGATCGTCGAGAAGGTCGAGCTCGCGCGCGGGGCCGGAGCGCGAGGCGTCGTGCTCTTCTCCCACGAGTCGATCGGGCCCGCCGACTGGAAGAGCCTCCGGGTGCGGGCGTTCTCTCCTCCGGCTTCGGCCGCGATGGCTCTGCCTCCCCGAAGCGCGGGCGGGTCCGGGGCCCGGTGAGTCCCGGGCGGCGGGGACCCTCGTGGCTCGTGCTGTCGCTGGCGATCGTGGGGCCGGGATGCGGGCTGTATGCTGAGGCGGCCATGAGGCCACCGCCGCCGGGTTCGCTCTCCTCCGTTGCCGCGGATGCGGAGGGCTTTCGTGCCGCGGGTCTCGACGAGGTCGACCGCCTGGTCGAGGCGGCCGTGGCCGACCGGGCGTTCCCGGGGGCGGTGCTGGCGATCGGGCACCGCGGGACGCCGGTCCGCCTCCGCGCTTTCGGGCGGTTGACCTACGAGGCGGGGGCGGTGCCGGTCGACACCGGGACCCTGTACGACCTGGCGAGCCTCACGAAGGTGATCGTCACGACGACCGTCGCCATGACGCTCGTCGACGAGGGGCGCCTCGACCTCGACGCCCCGGTGCGCAGCGTCGTCCCCGAGTTCTCCGGCGGAGCCAAGGACCACGTCCAGGTCCGGCAGCTCCTCACCCATTCGGGGGGCCTGCTGTGGTGGGCGCCGCTCTACGAGCAGCTGCGCGGCCCGCGAGCCTATCTCGGGCGGATCGTGTCCCTGGACATGAGCTACCCTCCGGGAACGAAGTCGGTGTACAGCGACCTCGGGGTCATCCTCCTCGGCGAGGTCCTCGAGCGCACGACGGGCGCCTCGCTCGAAGAGCTCGCCCGGGTCCGTGTCCTCGAGCCGCTCGTGATGACGAGCACGATGTTCCGGCCCCCGGTCTCCCTGCGCGAGCGGATCGCTCCCACCGAGCGCGACCCGTGGCGGGGCCGGGTCCTGCAGGGCGAGGTCCACGACGAGAACGCCTTCGCCCTCGGCGGCGTCGCTCCCCACGCCGGGTTGTTCGCCACCGCCGGCGACCTCGCTCGTTTCGCGCAGATGTTGCTCGGCGGCGGCATTCTCGAAGGCCGCCGTGTCGTCTCTGCGGCCACGGTCGAGCGGTTCACGCGCCGCGCGGGCGTGCCGGGCTCGACACGGGCGCTGGGTTGGGACACGCCCACGGACGAGTCGGGGCGCCGCAGCTCGGTCCCGGGCGAGCCCGGCTACTCCTCGGCGGGGTCCCTCTTCTCGGCCCGCTCCTTCGGGCACACCGGGTTCACCGGCACGTCGATGTGGATGGACCCGGACCGCGGGCTCTTCGTCATCCTCCTCACCAACCGCGTGTACCCGACGAGGAAGAACGACCGCATCCGAGCGGTGCGCTCGCGGCTGGCCGACGCGGTCGTCCAGGCCCTCGCCCGACCGTGACTCGCCAGCCGGGGGCCACCGCGGACGGCTGCCCCCTCTCGCGGCGGGAGCTTCTCTCCGGCCTCTCCCTCTCCCTGCTGAGCGCCCCTCGCCGGGCCCGGGCCGGCGAAGAGGTGCGAGTGGGCCTCGAGCGGGTCGAGGCCGAGGCGGGCGGGTTCCTGCGGGGGCGGCGGGCGGGCCTGCTCGTTCACTCCGCGTCGGTCACCGCCGGAGGCCGTCACGCAATCGACGTCCTGCGGGGAGTCGGGGTCGACGTGGTGCGCCTCTTCGGTCCCGAGCACGGCCTGCGGGGAGAGGCGGCGGCGGGCGACCGGGTCGCGGACGGCATCGACGGGAAGACGGGATTGCCGGTGGTCAGCCTGTACGGCGAGCGTCACGCGCCGTCCCCAGCCGACCTCGCCGGCCTCGATGTCCTCGTCGTGGACCTCCAGGACGCCGGCGTGCGCTTCTACACCTACGTGAGCACCGTCCTGCTTTGCCTGGAGCCGGCGGCCGCGGCCGGCGTCGAGATCGTCGTCCTCGATCGCCCGAACCCCCTCGGCGGCGAGAAGATGTCCGGCCCCGAGCGCGACGCCTCGCGCCCCTTCCGCCTGGTGTCGGTGGCTCCGGGGCCCCTCGTCCACGGCCTGACCCTCGGGGAGATGACGCGGCTCGCGAACCGAAGCCGGGCGGCTCCGGCTCGGGTGAGGGTGGTGCCGCTTGAGGGATGGACGCGGGCGATGACCTGGCCCGACACCGCGCGGACGTGGGTGGCGCCGTCGCCGAACCTGCGCACGGCCGAGGCCGCCCTCGTCTACCCGGGCACCTGCCTCCTCGAGGGGACGAACCTCAGCGAGGGACGGGGCACCGAGGCGCCGTTTCTCCTCCTTGGGGCGCCGTGGATGCGGCCCGAAGCGGTCGCTCGAGAGGCGGCTTCTTCCGGCGTGGTGCTCGAGCCCTCCACGTTCACGCCGACGGCGTCCGCGGCGGCGGCGCAGCCGAAACACGAGGGAGCCTCGTGCGCGGGGGTGCGTGTCCGGGTGACCGATCCCGGAGCGGTGCGGCCGTACGCGTTCGGCCTCACGCTGCTTGCCGCCCTCCGCCGCCTCCACCCGCAGTTCGCCTGGCTCGGGGACGGCTCGGCGCTCGACTCTCTCCTCGGCACCGGGAGCGTCCGCGCCGCCCTCGACCGGGACGAGCCCGTGGAGTCGATCCTGGCCGCGGATCGGCCGGGGATCGAGCGCTTCGCCGCGCGGCGGCGGGACACGCTGCTCTATTGCTAACGAGGGAGAGGGGGCAGACGAGGACCGCGGCGCCCCCGCGACGGGCGGCTTGGTCGTGGCCGACGGCCTCGTCGACAGCGGAGCGGCGCAGAGTGGGGCGCTCGATTGAGTCCGGACGGCAACGTTTTGGGACCGGTTTGCCTGTCGCGGCCGGGTGAACAGAGGGCTGGTCGGCGCAACCCTCGGGCGCCGAGGGTCACGATGGAGCATTTTGTCTTATCCACATCCCGCCGCTCGTATGTATACTCCGGCGGCCTTGATCCAGTGCAGCGTCCGGAACCAGGGCCGGAGAGATACGATCCAGAGGCACTCAGCCCGAGGCGGAGGGTATGCAGGCAGCAGCCACTCATCATCACGCAGCGAACCGAGCCCTGGCGCAGGCTCTGATCAGTCTGTGCCTGAGTCTCATGGGGGGTGCAGTCGCCGAGGCCGCCACGGTGGCCGGGGGCGCCTCTCATACCCTGGTGCTCCGCACGACTGACGGCTCGCTCTGGGCGTGGGGTGCCAACTCCGATGGGCAGCTCGCCGACAACACCACGACCCAGCGGAAGACGCCGATCCAGGTGACGAGCCTGACGAGTGTCGCGGCGGTGGCCGCCGGCGCCAAGCACAGCCTGGCCCTCAGGTCGGACGGGACTCTCTGGGCCTTTGGCGACAACTACTACGGCCAGCTCGGCAACGGCAACAACACGGACCAGAAGGTGCCCGTCCAGGTCATGACCGGCGTGGTGGCCATCGCGGCGGGCGAGTATCACTCGGTCGTCCTCAAGGCCGATGCCACCGTGTGGACCTGGGGGCTCAACTCGGACGGCCAACTCGGGGACGGGAGCACCACGAATCGCAACACCCCCGTTCAGGTGAGCGGGCTCGGCCTGGTCACGGCAGTGGCCGCCGGAGCGCGCCATTCCCTCGCCGTCTTGTTGGCCGGCACCATGTCCTCGTGGGGCAAGAACTCGAATGGGCAACTCGGCGTTGGCTCGACCTACGCCCGTTCGACGAGCCCCGTCTCCGTCATCGGCGTCACGGGCGCGGTCGCCGCTTCCGGCGGAACGGCGTCGAGCGTGGTCCGAGTGATGGACGGAACACTCTACGCCTTCGGATACAACGGCAACGGACATCTCGGGTTCGGCGACACCACCCAACGGCCGACCCCGACGCTCGTCCCGACGATCGACGGCGTGGCCCTCATAGCCTCCGGTGCCTATCACACCGCCGCCCTCGGCACCGAAAGCACACTCGACGCGTGGGGCCACAACCTCTACGGGAGCGTCGGCGACGGCACCACGACGCAGCGCACGAGTCCCGAGCCGGTGGTGGGGCTGGCTGACATTATCGCCGTCTCCTCGGGGGAGTATCACAACGTCGCCGTCACCTCGACGGGCGAAGTGTGGACATGGGGCCGCAACAACCAGGCGCAACTCGGCGACGGAACGACCACCGACCGATCCACGGCGGTCAAGATCGCCGAAGCGGGCTTTGCCTGGAAGGTTGGCACACCGACCCTGAGCCCGGCACCGAACACCTACTCTTCCAACCAGAACGTGACGCTCGCCTGCGTGACGGCCGGCGCGACGATTCACTACACGGTCGACGGCAGCGACCCCACGGAGGCCTCGCCCACCTACTCGTCGGCGATCCCGGTCACCGCGTCGCAAACGATCAAAGCCCGCGCCTTCGCTTCCGGGCTCGACCCCAGCAATGTCGCATTCGGCACCTACACGCTGAAGGTCTCCCTCCCGGCGATGAGCCCGAGCGGAGGCACGTACTCCGTACCTCAGACCGTCACCATCAGTACGAGCACATCGGGTGCCGCCCTCTACTACACCACTGACGGCAGCGATCCCTCGACGGCGTCCAACCTCTACGCCGGGCCGTTCTCGGTCGGCACCACCACGGTCTTGAAGGCGGCCGGTTTCAAGACCGGCTGGAGTCAGAGCGACGTTCGCACCGGCACGTTCACGATGAACTTCGGGACGCTTCCTGCTCCGAGCTTCGATCCCCCGCCGGGCGCTCACCTGGACTCGCTCGAGGTGACGATCGATTCGGTGCCGGGCGCCGAGATCCACCACACGACTGACGGCTCCACTCCCACCTTGGCATCGGGCCTCTATGTCGGCCCCGTCGGGTTGAGCCAGACGACGACGCTCAAGGCGAAGGCGTGGGCCGCGGACTACCAGCCGAGCGCCGTCACGTCGGGCACGTACACCATCCAGGTGGCAGCTCCGACGTTGAGCCTCGTGCCCGGGAGCTACCCGGCCGGCACCACCGTCACGGTCGCGAGCATCACGGCGGGTGCCACGATCCACTACACGCTGAACGGCGGCGACCCCAGGACCGCCGACCCCACGATCGCTTCGGGGAGCAACCTCGTCCTCGGCAACTACACGCTGAAAGCCATCGCTTTCAAGACCGGGTGCCTCCCCAGTGCGATCACCGCGGGGACCTACTCGGTCACCGGAGAGACAACGGAGGCTGCGGTCGCGGCGGGGGGCGGCTTCTCGCTCGTCCTGCGCCCGGACGGCACTGTGTGGGCGTTCGGCGACAATGCCTCGGGCCGCCTTGGAGACGGGGCGACCGCGGACCGCCTCACTCCCGCGCCGATCAGTGCCCTCACCGGTGTCGTCGCGATCGCCGCGGGCTCGGCACACGGCCTCGCCCTCACGGGCACCGGCACCGTCATGGCGTGGGGACTGAACAGCCAGGGCCAGCTCGGCGATGCGACGACCACGACCCGGACGCTGCCGATCGAGGTCCCGGGCCTGACCGGCGTCGTCGCGATCGCGGCGGGCGATGCTTTCTCCCTCGCCCTCGAGAGCGACGGGACGCTCTACGCCTTTGGCGCCAACCAGGACGGGCAACTGGGCACGGGCGACACCACGAGCCGCCTCGGCCCTGTCCAGGTCATGACCGGAGTCGCCGAGGCTGCCGCGGGCTGGCGCCACACGATCGTGCGCAAGGGTTACGGCACGGTGTGGTCGTTCGGCGACAACGCCTCCGGTCAACTCGGGGATGGGACGACGACGGACCGCTGGAGTCCCGTCGAGGTGACGTCCCTCCCTTCGGTCACGCACGCCGGTGCCGGGGGCGACCACTCCCTCGCCCTGGGGAGCGACGGAGTGGTCCGGGCGTGGGGCCGCAACACCGAGGGTGCCCTCGGCGATGGGACGACGACGGTGCGGCTCGTGCCGACCTCGGTCGTCGACGTCACCGCGGTCACGCGCCTCGAGGCCGGGTACAGACACTCGCTCGCGATCGACGATCAGGGCGCGGCGTGGGCCTTTGGATACAACAACCAGGGGCAGATCGGCGAGGGGACGACGACGAACCGCAACCGGCCGGTCCTCCTCGTTGAGCCGACCGACGTTGCGCGCGTTTCCGGAGGCCTCCATCACTCGATCGCGATGACGACGGACGGCTCGGTCTATGCGTGGGGGGACAACACCCAGGGGCAGCTCGGAGACGGCACGACCGTCGACCGGCTGACGCCGGTCAAGATCAGCGAAGGGGACGACTGGCGGGTGGCCACCCCCACCCTCAGCCCGAACGGGGGCTCGTTCCAGGTGGACCAGAGCGTCGTCGTCGACGACCTCACCCCGGGCGCCACGATCCGCTACACGACGAATGGCTCCGACCCGACCGAGAGCGATCCGGTCGTCGCAGCCGGCGGAACGGTGCTGGTGGACCGCGGCATGACCCTCAAGGCGAGGGCGTGGAAGGCCGGCATGCCGGAGAGCGGTGTCGCTTCCACCGTCTTCGCGATGACCGTCCCGACACCCGCTGTGTCTCCGACCTGGGGCACCTTCAACGTCCCACAGACGGCGACGGTGACCTGCGCGCTTGCCGGAGCCCAGATCCACTACACGAGAACCGGCCTCGACCCGACGCCGTCGGACCCGGTCGTCGCCTCCGGCGGGACGATCGCCGTCAATTGGAGCCAGACCCTCAAGGCCAGGGCCTTCCGCGACGGTTGGGCCGACAGCGGCACGAACTCGCAGCCCTACACGCTCGTGGTGGGCGCTCCGTCGCTGACCCCCGGCGCGGGCTCGTACGGAACGGCCCCGGCCGTGACCGTCGCCACGACAACGCCAGCCGCCACGCTCAACTACACGCTCGACGGCCGCGAACCAAGCGCCGCGGACCCGGTTGTGGCCTCGGGAGGAGCGCTCCTCGTCGATCGGAGCCTGACGCTGCGGGTGAAGGGACACCGATCAGGCTGGACGGACAGCTCGGTCGCTTCGGCGAGCTACTACCTGTCGACCGGAGCCGTTGCCGCGCCAACCCTCAGCCCGGGGCCGGGCAGCTACGTTGGCCCGCAGGCTGTGAGCGTCTGGTCGGGCACTCCTGGAGCCGCCATCCGATACACGACCGACGGTTCGGAACCCGGGCCCACCTCGCCGCTCTACGTCGGCCCGGTCACGCTCGACACCACCGCCACGTTGATGGCGAAGGCATTCCGGGCCGATCTCGTGCCGAGCCCGACCACCAGCGGGGCCTATACGATCGACAATCCCGGCGCCGTCGCGACACCGGTCTTCACGCCGCTCCCGGGCCGCTACGCCGCGAAGCGCGACGTGACGGTCTCGAGCGCCACACCTGGCGCCACGCTGCGCTACTCGACCGACGGCGCCGACCCGGTGCCGAGCGATCCCCAGGTCGCTTCGGGCAGCGACGTCCTCGTCGATCGGGCGATGGTGTTGAGAGCGAAGGGCTGGAAGGACGGCCTCGACGAGAGCGGCGTGCGCAGCGGCTTCTACCTCGTCACCGGCGCGCTCTCCGCCACCTCGACGTTCGCCCTCGCCCTGAAGGCGGACGGGACGGTCGTGGGCTGGGGAAGCAATGGCTCGGGTCAATTGGGGGACGGAACGACCGTCTACAACACCAGCGTCCCCGTGACGGCGGCGGGCCTCGGCGACGTGGTCGCGGTCGCCACGGGATACCTCCACAGCGTCGCGCTCCGAGCCGACGGGACCGTCTTCACCTGGGGGGCGAATTCCTATGGGCAACTCGGCGACGGGACCACCACGGGGAGCCTCGTGCCGAAGGCGGTCCCCGGCCTCGGCGGCGTCGTCGCGATCGCGGCGGGGCTCAACCACACTCTCGCGGTCAAAGCCGACGGGACGGCCTGGGCCTGGGGCCGCAACCTCTGCGGGATGCTCGGGGATGGGACGAGTACGCTGCGCACCTCGCCCGTGCCGGTGAGCAACCTCAGTGACGTCACCTCCGTAGCTGCGGGTGCCGACCACACGCTTGCCGTGACCGCGGACGGGCGGGTCTGGGCGTGGGGATGCAACGGCAACGGGGCGCTGGGAGACGGCACCACGACGGCGAGCCAGGTCCCCACTCCGGTCACCGGACTGACCGGGGTCAGCCAGGTCTGGGCGGCAAGCAGCTACTCGCTCGCCCTGAAGACGGACGGGCTGGCGGCCGGGTCGCTGTGGGGCTGGGGAAAGAACGTCGACGGCCAGCTCGCCACCGGGGACACCAGTAGCCGGACGACCCCCGTCAAGATCCTCGGCGGCGTGACCGACGCGGCGGTCGGCACCGCCCACACCCTGGCCATCAAGGACGATGGGTCGCTCTGGGCTTGGGGGCGGGCTGGAGGATCAGTAGGGCGGCTTGGCGATGGCGCCAACGTGAGCCGGTTCGCTCCCGTACAGGTCTGGGGACTGCGTGATGCTGTCGCCGTGGCCGCCGGTGACGCCTTCTCCGCCGCCATCCGGGCCGACGGCTCCGTGTTCGCCTGGGGATACAACCTCGCCGGAACGGACTTGCCGACACCCGCGCAGATCCCCAACCTGGTCGTCGCCGAGAACTCGTGGTTGGGCGAGGACGGGGACAACGACGAGCTCAGCGCCTACGGCGAGTGGCGGTCGGGGTGCGATCCACTCCTCGACGACACGAACGGCGACGGGATCCGCGACGGCACATCCGTCGCGCTCGGTGTCGCCTGCTGGAATCCCGATATCGACGGGGACGGTGTCTCGAACCCGGCGGAGCTCGCGAGCGGCACGTCCCCGTGGAGCGAAGACACCGACGGTGACGGGTTGACCGACGGCCTCGACTGCGCCCCGCTCGATCCCGCTCGGACGAGTTGTCCGGTCGATCCCGACGACCACACCCCCCCGGTCATCACGATCCTGGAGCCTCCCAA
>Ga0326597_10015170_pt1 | contig 10083 bp, 9 predicted proteins | sample RVTome_12_FD_203789 | JGI IMG/M metagenome (GOLD analysis project Ga0326597, IMG submission 203789) | Soil microbial communities from uranium-contaminated site in the Upper Colorado River Basin, Wyoming, United States - RVT100D185 | ecosystem: Environmental > Terrestrial > Soil > Contaminated >...
GGCGCTCGCCGCCGCCGACGCCGCCATCAGCCTCGGGCAACACCGGCTCGCCGATTCGCTCTTCGCCCACGCCGATTCGGTCTGCGAGCGCTGCTGGGTCTCCTACCGCAACCAGGCCGTGGCGGCGTGGCTGCGCGGGGCGAGCGAATCAGCGGACTCCCTGCGCGTTCGCGCGCGGCGCCTGGGTGCCCCGTGAACGCGGCGCGCATCGCCTTGGTCGTGGCCGCATGCGCCGTGGTCGTACACCTCGGCGCCCTGTGGAACCGCTTCGCGATGGACGACCTCTATATCATCGTGTTCAACCCGCTGGTGCGGGAGCCGGCGTCACCCTGGCGCATCGTCACCGCCCCCTACTGGCCTGCCGAGTTCGGTGGCCAGATGTACCGTCCGCTGCCCGTGCTGAGCTACGCGCTCGACCGGCTCGTCGCAGCCCCGGCATGGTTTCACGCCGTCAACCTGCTGTGGCACGGCGCCGCGAGCGTCGGGGCCGCGGCGCTCGCCCGGCGGCTGTCGGGCGAGCGCGCGGGGCTGATCGCCGGTCTTCTCTTCGCGGTCCATCCGGTGCACGTCGAAGCGGTGGCGAACGTGGTCGGGCGGGCCGAGCTGATGGCGGCGACGTTCGTGTGCCTCTCGGTCTGGGCGGCGCTCAACGAGCGTCACGCGGCCTGGTCGGTGGGGGCGTTCGCGATCGCGCTCCTCTGCAAGGAGAACGCAGCCGTCGCGCCGGCACTCGTGGCGTGGGCCTGGATGCTCGGGATCGGCCGGCCCGGGCGGGGCCGCGCCACCGCGCTCGTTGCCGGCTGGGTGGTCACCGCGGGGGTGTGGGCATTGCTGCGCGCCGAGGTCTTGGCTCCGTACACCGGGTTTCACGCCATTGCGCCGGTATTCATGGGGCTCGATCCCGGTGTGGTGCGGATCACCGCGGTCGCGGCACTCGCCGACGTAGCGCGGCTCCTGGTGGCGCCGGTGATTCTCCGGGCCGACTACGCGCCGCTCGAGCGCGTCGCCGTCGGGTCGCCGGGGGATCCGGCCTTCCTCCTGGGGGTCGCGGTGTTCGCCGCGTGGGCCGTGCTCCTCGCCGCCGCGTGGCGCCGCGGCCGCACCGTGGAAGCGCTCGGTCTCGGGTGGATCGCGATCGCCTTCCTGCCGGTTTCGAATCTGCTGGTCACGGTCGGCGTGCTGGTGGCGGAGCGGACGCTGTACCTGCCGTCGGCCGGCCTGGTGATCGCCCTGGGTGCGGCATTGGCCGGACTGCCCGGACGCCGAGCGGCCGTGATCACGACGGCGCTCGTGATCGCCGGCACCGTGCGCAGCGCGACCCGGGTCCCCGTCTGGCGCGACGACGTCCGGCTCACCGCGAGCATCCTCGACGATTCGCCGTCCTCGTACCGCGGGCCGGCGCGGACCGGGGGGCTGCTCCAATCCGCCCGCCAGCCGGAGCGCGCGCTCGAGGCGTATCGGCAGGCTGCGCGCATCTTCGACCGCGATCCCGGAGTATTCGTCGCGGCCGCGGATGCCGCCATCACCCTGGGCCGGCTGGCGCTGGCCGATTCGCTCTTGCTGCGCGCGGCGGCCCTGTGCCCCGGTTGTGACGGACTGTACCACTTCCAGGCCGTGGCGGCGCGGGCGCGCGGCGACTCCGCGACGGCGGCGGCGCTGCTGGCCCGCGTGCCGGCGGGAGCGGGCCGGTGAGGTTGGCGTGGCTCGTGTTCGCCGTCGCCGTGGGCCTCTACCTGCCGACGGCCCGGCACGGCTTCGTGCAGGACGATCGCGGCATCGTGGCGTTGAACCCCGCGGCGCATTCGCTGACCGCGGCGCTGCGCGCGGTTGACGATCCCTATTGGCCGCCACCCTCGGAGGCGGGGCTGTGGCGACCCCTCACGATCCTGTCGTTCGCGCTGGACTGGACGCTCGGGCGGGGGGCGCCGGCCTGGCTGCACCTCGCCAACGCCCTCTGGCACGGGCTCGCCTCGGTGTTGGTGCTTGGGGTGTTCGCGCGCTGGCTGCCCGTCCGCGCCGCGATGGCCGCGGCTCTGGTGTTCGCCGTCCACCCGGTCCACGTCGAGGCCGTGGCCGGCCTCGTGGGGCGGGCCGAGCTGCTGCCGGCGACGGCGATGCTGGGCGCGGTCCTGGCGGTGAGAGGACGGCACTGGGCCGGCGCCCTGGCGCTGGCGATCGCGGCGCTGCTGGCCAAAGAAAGCGGTGTCGTTGTCGGTGTCGTTATACTGTTGTATTGCTGGGTCGATGCGGAAATCGGCAGGCCGCCGGGCTGGTTCCTGGGCGGTCTGGGAGCGGTGACCGCCGGATACCTGTTGGTGTGGCGCCTCGTGGGCGGAGTGGCTGTGGCCGACGTCGCGGCGCCGTTCATTGGGGCGACGGCCGGCGAACGACTCGCCCTGGCGCTCCCCGCCGTCTGGCGCGCGACGGTGCTGCTCGCGTGGCCATCCGACCTCTCGGCCGACTACAACCCCCAGGTGATACCGATCCCGCCGGGGCTCACGGCGGCGGCGCTCGGCGGCCTCGCGCTGGTCGCGCTCGTGATCGCGATCGTCTGGCGCTACCGCCGGCAGGCGCCCCAGCTGGCGTGGGCGGCCGGCGCGGCGGCGCTCGCGTACCTCCCGACGTCCAACCTGCTGTTCCCGTCCGGCGTGGTGCTCGCCGAGCGCAATCTGTACGTCGCCGTGATCCTTCCCGCGGCACTCGTCGGGATGGCGGTCGGGCGGGTGCACCGCGCGGCGGGGCACCACGCCGCGCTGGTCCTCACGACGCTCGTCGTCGGCACCCTCCTGGTCCGCGCAACGACCCGGGTGCCGACGTGGCGCAGCAACCGCACCTTCCTGCTCACGCTGCTGGCGGACCATCCGGAGTCGGCCCGCGCCCATTTCTGGGCGGCGGGCGTGCTGGGGAGGGCAGGTGACCTTGCGGCCGCACGCGCCAGTTACGACCGCGCGATCGCCCTGTTCGACCGCGACCCCCACGTGCTGGGAGCGGCGGCCCAGTTCCATCTCGACGTCGGGGATTCGACCAGGGCGGGCGACCTCGCCCACCGCGCCCGGGGCATTCTCCCGCGGGAGCCGCGGAGCCTGCGGGTGGCGTTCCTGCTCGCCCGGGCCGCGGGGGACAGCGCCCGAGCGGCCGCGCTCGCGGACACGATCGGGATCTGGTACCCGTGGGCGCAGTATCCGCATGCGCCGCCGCCATGACGTTCGGGCGCGACTCGATTCGGTGGTCGCCTTGCGCGCGGCGCTGATCGCGACGGCCTTCGCGTGGACGGACGTGCTGCTGCGATCCGCCCGTCAGCCGAAGCGCGCGCTCGCGACGTACCGGCAGGCGGCGGGCATCAGCGACCGCGCGGAAGCGGGCCGTTGAGAGCGGCGTGGGTCGTGTTCGCGGTCGCCGTCGCCCTCTACCTGCCGACGGCCCGGCACGGATTCGTGCAGGACGACTGGGCGATCGTCGCCTTGAACCCCGCGGCCCACTCCCCGGCCGCCGCCCTGCGCGCGGCGGACGACTCCTACTGGCCGCCTCCCGCCGAGGCGGGGCTGTGGCGGCCGCTGACGATCCTGTCGTTCGCGGTGGACTGGACCGTGAGCGACGGGCGCGTCGGATGGCTGCACGTCGCCAACGCCCTGTGGCACGGGCTGGCATCGGCGCTGGTGTGCGTGCTGCTCGCCCGATGGCTGCCACGGCGCGGGGCGGTGGCGGCCGGGCTCGTGTTCGCCGTGCATCCGGTCCACGTCGAAGCCGTCGCCGGGCTCGTGGGCCGGGCCGAGCTGCTGGTGGCCGTGGCGCTGCTCGGCGCGGTCCTGGCCGCGCGGAACCGCCGCTGGGTCGGCGCCCTGGTGCTGGCGGCGGCGGCGATGCTGGCCAAGGAAAGTGGCGCTGTTGTTGGTCTCGTGATACTGGCGTATTGCTGGCTCGATCGGGAGGTCGCGCCGCCGCCGCGGTGGTTCGTGGCGGGGCTGATCTCGCTCACGCTCGGGTACCTGCTGGCGTGGTGGGCGATCGGCGGCGCCGGCGCGAGTGACGTTGCGGCGCCATTCATCGGCGCGACGATGCGGGACCGGCTCCCGTTGGCGCTCTCCGCCGTGTGGCGCGCGGGGCTGTTGCTGTTATGGCCGGCTCGCCTGTCGGTGGACTACGGTCCGCAGGTGATTCCGGTCCCGAGCGGCGTCATGGCGGCCGCCCTCGGCCTGGCGCTGACCGGGATCGTCATCACCACGGTGTGGTGGAGCCGCCGGCGGGCGCCCCAGCTGGCTTGGGCCGGGGCCGCGGCGGCGCTGGCGTACGTGCCCGCGTCCAACCTGATCGTCGCGTCCGGCGTCGTCCTGGCGGAGCGCAATCTCTACGTCGCCGTGGTTCTGCCCGCGGCACTGGCCGCCATCGCGATCGCGCGTACGGAGCGGCTGGCCGGTAGACACACGGCCCTGGCGCTGACCGCCGTCGTCGTCGGCGCCTTCGCCATCCGATCCGGGGAGCGGTTGCCGGACTGGCGGAGCAACCGCACCCATCTACTCGGGCTGCTGACCGACCATCCCGAGTCGGTCCGCGGGCAGGTGTGGGCCGCCGCGGTGCTCGTGGGCATGGGCGACACGGCGGCGGCGCGGGACCGCTATGCCCGGGCGATCGCCCTCTACGACCGCGATCCCCACGTCCTCGGGTCGGCGGCGCTGTTCCACCTCGCGCAGGGGGACTCCGCGGCCGCCGCGGACCTCGCCCGCCGGGCCCGACGGATCCTGCCGCGCGAGCGCGAGGCCCTGCGGGTGCAGTACCTGCTGGCTCGCGCCGCGGGCGACACCGCACGGGCGAATGCCCTGTCGGACAGCATCGGGCGCTGGTATCGCCGCGGCCGAGAGCTGTATGCGCCGTCGTCACAATAACTTGCGGCGACACTCCCGCCATTCCGCGACACGTATTGCAGAACACGGGGGGTAGGTGTGGCGCGCCGGCGACGACTGGTCGCTAACACATTCCTGGACAGTGTGTTAGATTGATGGCCGCATACGGCACGGTCCTTGCCACTTCCGGGCCGGGGACCCGAACCCGTTCGCGTTCTCGTCACTCACCAGCTCAGGGGGAGGTAGTTCGGATGAACCGCAAGGGCTTTACGCTGATCGAACTTCTGATCGTGGTCGTCATCATCGGCATTCTGGCGGCCATCGCGATCCCGAAGTTCGCCAACACGAAGGAGAAGGCGTACATCGCGTCGATGAAGTCGGATCTGCGCAACCTCGTGACGGCCGAAGAGGCCTACTTCGCCGACTCGGTGAAGTACACCACGAGCCTCGGCACCGCGTTCGCGGTGACGACCGGCGTGATTGGCCCCACCATCGCGACGACCAACGACGGCTGGACGGCCACGGTCAGCCACACGACCACGACGAAGACCTGCGCGATCTACGTCGGCACGACCTCGATCTCTCCGGCGAACAAGGAAGGCGAGCCGAAGTGCCAGTGAGGCCACACGCCTCCTGACGGACGAGCGGCGGGGACTTCCCCGCCGCTCTCGTTTTCTGCCTATTCCAGCACCATGCCCGGCAAGCCGTCGCTCCGGACGGAGCTGCTGTTCCACCTCACGTTCCTCGCCGCGGCCGCCCTGTTGGTGGGGGTGGTCACCGTGCTGGCGGCGACGGCCGTGGCCCCCGACCGCACGTTCCCCCTGGTGCTGGTGCTGGTGGCCCTCGAGGTCGGGGTCATCGTGGTCTACGGCGGGCACCTGCTTCGCCGGCTGGTGCTGCGCCCGCTCGGTGATGTCATGGCGGCGGCCGACGCCGTGGCGGACGGGCGGCTCGAGGTCCGCGCGCCGGACGCCGAGACGCGGGATTTCGCGGTGCTCGCCGAGCGGATCAACCGCATGACCGACCGGCTGCTCGACGCGCAGAGCCAGCTGGTGCGCACCGAGAAGCTGGCGACGGTGGGCCGGCTGGCCGCCGGTATCGCGCACGAGGTCGGGAACCCCCTCGGCGCGGCCGGGACCTACCTGGAAGTGCTGCGGCGGCGCGGCGCGGACGGCGAGGTCACGGCGGGGATGGCCCTGGAGCTCGAGCGCATCGACCGCATCGTCCGGTCGCTGCTCGATTACGCGCGCCCGCACGAGGAGCCGCCCGCCCCGGTGGATGCGGCCGCCATCGCCCGCGGCGCGTTCGCACTGCTGGAAGCCCAGGGCGGGTTCAAGGGACTGCGGGCCGAGCTCGACGTCGGGGGGGACGTCCCGGCCATTCTGGGGCGGGCGCACGTGCTCGAGCAGGTGATCGTCAACCTGCTCCTCAACGCCGCCGACGCGGCCCCGTCCGGCACGGTGGCGCTGGGCGTGCACCGCTGGGTATTCGAGCCGGAGCGCCTGCCGCCGGTCCGGCGGGCGGCCGATGCGCCGCCCCTCGCCTGGCCTCGCACCGCGGACCGCCGGCCGTCGCGCGTGGAGTTCGGGCCGGGGCAATCGGGCGTCCTGCTCGTCGTGGCCGATTCGGGAGCGGGGATCCCGCCCGCCGAGCGTGATCGCGTGTTCGAGCCGTTCTACACCACCAAGGACCCCGGTCGCGGCACCGGGCTCGGCCTGGCGATCGTCGCACGGGGCGTGCACGAGACCGGCGGCGTGGTGTGGGTGGACCGGGCCCGGGAGGGGGGCGCCGCCATCAAGGTCTTCTTCCCGGAAGCCCGCACATGACGCCCGGTCCGCAATCCACAATCCGCCACCCGCAATGACTCGGGTCCTCATCGTCGATGACGAGCTGGGGCTGCGCCAGTCGCTCACCATGCTGCTGCGTGATGCCGGATACGACGTCGCGGCTGAGGCCGACGGCCGGCGGGCGCTGGCGCGGACCACGGCGGAGCCGTTCGACCTGATCCTGTGCGACGTGCGGATGCCGGCGCTGGGGGGCCTCGAGTTCCTGCGCGCGTATCGGGAGCGGGGCGGCACCGGTCTCGTCATCATGATGAGCGCCTATGGCGGCGAGGATGCCGCCCTCGCGGCCATGCAGGAGGGCGCCTACGACTACGTGCCCAAACCGTTCCGTGCCGACGAAGTGATCCTCACGCTCCGCAAAGCCGAGGAGCGCGAGCGCCTGCGGCGGACGGTGGCCAGTCTCACCGCCCAGCTCGAAGCGGCGGCGGGGGAGCGGGGGCTGATCGCCGAGAGCCGGGCGATGCGGGAGGCGCTCGAGGTCGTCGGGCGGGTGGCCGAGCGGCCGACCACCGTGCTGGTCACGGGCGAGAGCGGCACCGGCAAGGAAGTGATCGCCCGCGCGCTCCATCGGGCCAGTCCCCGGGCGGCGCGGCCCTTCGTGGCCGTCAACTGCGCGGCCATCCCGGATACCCTGATCGAGTCGGAGCTGTTCGGCCACGTGCGCGGCGCCTTCACCGGCGCCACAGCCGACAAATCCGGTCTGTTCGAGCAGGCGGACGGGAGCACGCTGCTGCTGGACGAGATCGGCGAGCTGCCGCTGGCGCTCCAGGCCAAGCTCCTGCGGGCCCTCCAGGAAGGGGAGATCCGCCGTGTGGGGGATGCGCGCACGCGGCGCGTGGACGTGCGGGTGGTGGCGGCCACCGCGCGGGACCTCGAGGCCGAGGCGCGGGCCGGACGGTTCCGCGAGGACCTGTACTACCGGCTCAACGTCGTGACCATCCGCCTGCCCCCCCTGCGGGAGCGGCCGGAGGACATCGCCGCCCTGGCGCGGCAATTCGTGGCGCAGATTGGGCGGCGGTTCGGACGGGTCGTGGCCCTCGGGCCCGAGGCGATCGCCTGGCTCGAGCGGCAGCCGTGGCCCGGCAACGTGCGCCAGCTGGAGAACGCCATCGAGCGGGCGGCGGTGCTGTCGGACCGGGAGATCCTGGGGCCGGGCGACTTCCGGAGCGACCATCTCCCTTCTCCCATCTCTCTGGGGGAGAAGGGAGAGGGGAGAGGGACACTGCGCGACGCGGTCGAGACCGCCGAGCGCGAGGCGATCCGTGCCGCCCTGGCGGACGCCGCGGGCAATCGGCGTGTGGTGGCGCAACGGCTGGGGGTGAGCCTGCGGACGCTGTTCTACAAGATGTCGAAGCTGGGGATCGAGTGATGCAGGATTCTGCACTAATGCAACGCATTGCGCGGCCATCGTCGTACGCGGTACGTCGTAAGACGCTGTAATGTAACGTCTTACGTCGCGGCACGGAACCTGTAATACCGAGCGGCAACCGCCAGGGAGGCGAGATGGGCAACCGCAGTAGTAGTTCCGGCTTCTCGATCATCGAGCTCTTGTGGGTGATCGTGCTGATGGGCCTGATGGCGCTGCTCGGCATCCCGCGCATCCGTGACGCCCTGCAGAAGCAGAACGTGCGCGGTGCGCGGGTGGCGGCGGTGGCGCACGTGGTCAAGGCGCGGAATGTCGCCGTGCAGCGCGGCTGCCGGGCCACCGTGCATCTGCGGAGCACCGGAGCGATCTGGGTGACGGCCTGCCGCACCGCCGGGACTGGGCTCGACACCCTGGGCGGCATGGACAACCTGTACGATCGGTACGGGGTCACCCTGTCCGCCTCGCGCGACTCGGTACAGTTCGACCCGCGCGGCCTGAGCCTCGGCAACCAGTCCGCGACCATCGCCTTCACGAACACGCTGGCGACCGACACGATCACGATCAACGCCGTGGGCAGGGTGGTGCAATGAACGCGACGGCACGGACTCGCAGCGAAGGCGGCTTCACGATCATCGAGGTGATGATCGCGGTGGTGATCCTGACGGTAGGCCTGCTCGGGCTCACCACCACCTCCGGACTGGTGACGCGGATGATCGGGCGCGGCCAGCGATCCGAGCTCGCGGCCCTGCTGGCGATGCAGCGCATGGAGCAGGCGCGGCCGGCGGCCTGCATCTCCAGCCAGCGGGTGAACGACTCCGAGACGCTGTACCGCGGGTCCCAGCCTCTGGCCCGGATCGCCTGGACCTTCACCCCTCTCGATGCCGACCGGTCCATCCGGGTCCGCGTGGTCACCGATTTCGTGATCAGCGCCAACCGGATCCGCACCGACACGATGGAGACCTCGGTCGTATGCCTCACCTGACCCGCCGCGGCTTCACGCTGGTCGAGCTGCTCATCGGCCTCGTGCTCATCGGCATCGTGAGCGCCGGGATCTACCGCGTGCTCGTGAACAACCAGCGCATCTACCAGGCCCAGACCCAGCGGATCGAGATGCTGCAGAACATCCGGGCGGGCGCCGCCGTGCTGCCGGCGGAATTCCGGGAGTTGAGCGCGAGTGAGGATGACATCGGCGCGATGTCGGCGACCGGCATCTCGATTCGTGGGATGCGACAGCTCGGCTTCCTTTGCGTCCCCCCCGTGCTTGTTGGGCCGAACGTGGTGCTCACGGTCCGCCGGACGCCGATCTATGGTCTCCGGGCATTCGACCAGAACCGGGACTCGATTTTCGTCTATTACGAAGGCGACGATGCGACCCGCGTCGACGACGGTTGGGTGCGGGGGCGGATCACGGGGGTAGGGACTGGCCTCTGTCTCGATGCCAGCCCGGCCGTGGTGCTGACGACGAGTCTCTTCTTCGATGCCGGGCTGGGTCAGACCCCGGTGACCGGCAACATTCAGTCGGGTTCGCCGGTGCGCGGTTTCGAACCCGTCACGTATCGGCTCTATACCTCGACCTCGGACGGACGTTCCTACATCGGTCTCCAGGAGGGATCGGCCGCCATCCAGCCGCTGATCGGGCCGCTGACGTCGAACGGTCTCGCCCTGGCGTACTTCGATTCCACCGGCGCCGCCACGAATACGCCGAACCGCGTGGCGCTGATCCGGATGACGTTTCGCGCCGAGACCCAGCAGGCATTCCGGCAGCTCGACGGATCGATCGCCCGGGCGATCGATTCGGTCACGACCTGGGTCGCACTGCGCAACAATCTGCGCTACTAGAGGAGCAGCTCATGGACCGGTACGTACGCAACGAACGCGGCATCGCCCTGGCGATCGCCATCTTCGCCCTGGTGATCGTGGGCGCGCTGGTGGCCGGTGCCTTCTTCGCAGGCACTCAGGAGCAGCGGCTCGCCGAGAACGCCAAGCGGGTGACGCAGTCCTTTGGCATCGCCGAGGCGGGGGTCGCGGAACAGGT
>Ga0326597_10015171_pt1 | contig 10082 bp, 6 predicted proteins | sample RVTome_12_FD_203789 | JGI IMG/M metagenome (GOLD analysis project Ga0326597, IMG submission 203789) | Soil microbial communities from uranium-contaminated site in the Upper Colorado River Basin, Wyoming, United States - RVT100D185 | ecosystem: Environmental > Terrestrial > Soil > Contaminated >...
GCGCGAGCGGCGTCGCCGACAGCTCGGGCGAGAGGAACTTGACGGCGACCTGCCGGCCGAGACGCGTGTCCTCGGCGCGGTAGACGACACCCATCCCGCCTTCGCCAATCTTGTCGAGGATGCGGTAATGGGTGACGACCTCGCCGATCATGATCGGATCAGGCCCCGCATTGTCTCACAGGCCGGGCCTTTCGGTGGCGCCGGCCCCGGTCGTCGTACATAATCTCGTCGTCGGATGCTCCTCGGTGATGTCGGTGGCCTTCATGTCAAGAAAAACCGTCCTTCCAATCGTCCTGTGTTTCAGCGTTCTTCCTGTGTCGGCGCAGGTCGCGTCACCGGCGGCGGACGACTACAACAGCTACTTCAAACCGGTGAAGTGGCGGTCTGTCGGGCCATTTCGAGGCGGACGATCCGTCGCCAGTACCGGGGTGGTCGGCGACCCGAAGACCTACTACATGGGCACGACCGGCGGCGGCCTGTGGAAGACCGACAACATGGGCGTCAGCTGGCGGAACGTCTCGGATGGCTACTTCAAGACCGGCTCGGTCGGGGCCATCGCCGTGGCCGAAAGCGATCCGAACGTGGTGTACGTCGGCATGGGCGAGCACGCCGTTCGCGGGGTCATGACTCACCAGGGCGACGGCGTGTACCGATCGACCGATGCGGGCAAGACCTGGAAGCACCTCGGCCTGGACCTGACGCAGCACATTGCACGGATCATCGTGCATCCGAAGGATCCGGACGTCGTGCACGTGGCGGCTCAGGGCGCCCTTTACGGCCCGTCCGGGCAGCGGGGCATCTTCAAGTCCACCGACGGCGGAGCGACCTGGAAGAACGTCCTGTACGTCGACGAGAGGACCGGGGCCTCCGAACTCTCGATGGACGCGACGAACCCGCGGATCATGTACGCCGCGATGTGGGAATACGGCCGTCTGCCCTGGAAGGTTACGAGCGGCGGCCCGGGCAGCGGTCTGTACAAGTCGACCGACAGCGGCGAGACCTGGGCAGCGCTGAAGGAGGGCTTGCCCCGGGAGAAGGGCAAGATGGCGATCGCCGTCAGCCGCTCGAACCCGGAAACGGTCTACGCGCTCGTCGAGAGCGATTCAGCCAAGGACGCTCGCGGCCTCTACGTGTCGACCAACGCCGGAACGACCTGGACCCAGGTCACGAGCGAACCCCGCCTCGTCCAGCGGGCGTGGTATTACATCGAGCTCTTCATCGATCCGAAGAACGAGAACACGATCTACGTGCTGAGCGCGCCCGCCTTGCGTTCGCGCGATGGCGGCAAGACCTGGGACACCCTGTCGGGCACGCATGGCGATTTCCACGATCTGTGGATCAACCCGGACCATCCGGGCAATTTCATCATTTCGAACGACGGCGGCGCGGCGATCACGCTCGACGAGGGGAAGAGCTGGAGCCCGCAGAGCACGCTGCCGACGGCCCAGTTCTACCGCATCAACGTCGACCACCAGTTCCCGTACCGGATTTACGGCGGGCAGCAGGACAACACGTCGGTCTCGATCGCGAGCCGTGAGCTGGGCAGCGGCGGAATCACGACCTCGAGCTGGACGGCCTCGGCCGGAGGCGAAAGCGCCTTTCTCGCGTTCGACCCCGACAATCCGCGATACGTGCTCGGCGGCAGCTACCAGGGCACGATCGAGGTCATCGATACGAAGGCGACTGCGGGCACAAACATCATGGCGGCGCCAATCCAGTACCTCGGCATGGATGCCAAGGACATGAAGTACCGCTACAACTGGAACGCGCCCATCATTTGGAGCAGACACGAACCGACCACGTACTACCACGGCGCACAGTACCTGCTGAAGACGTCTGACATGGGCAGGACATGGAAGGAAGTGTCGCCCGATCTGACGCGCAACGAGAAAGACAAGCAGGGCACACCTGGCGGCCCGTACACCAACGAGGCCGTCGGGGCCGAGAACTATGGAACGCTCGCCTACGTCGCGGAATCCCCGCACGAAAAGGGCGTGATCTGGACTGGCAGCGACGACGGTGTGGTCCAGCTGACGCGTGACGGAGGCGCGACCTGGAAGAACGTCACGCCGTCGGGTCTCGCCGAGTGCCTGGTCAACGCGATTGAGGTGTCGCCCTTCGACAAGGCAACCGCCTATATCGCCACCACGCGATACAAGTTCAACGATCACGCGCCCGGGCTGTACAAGACCACCGACTACGGCGCGACGTGGACGAAGATCGACAGCGGCATTCCGGGCAATGCCTTCACCAGAGTGGTTCGCGAAGACGACGTGAGGCGTGATCTGCTCTTCGCCGGCACCGAACGCGGAGTCTTCATCTCGTGGAACGGCGGCGGGGATTGGTCGCCATTCCAACTGAACCTGCCGATCACGCCGATCACCGACCTGCGCGTCCACCAGGGCAACCTGATCGCGGCCACCTCGGGCAGGTCGTTCTGGATCCTCGACGATCTGGCGCTGATCCGCCAATACAGGAAGGGCACGCCCGCGTTCTCGATCTATCAGCCCGCAAGTGCCTACCTGGCCAACGGCGGAAGCGAACTGAACGACTCGACAGAGGACGTGACCGGGGCCAATACGTTCCGCGGCGTGAATCCGGCGAACGGCATCGTGCTGTACTACCGGCTGCCGGAGCTCCTGGAGACCGACGAGGTCACCCTCGAGATCGCGGACGGCGAGGGCAGGACGGTTCGCAGCGTCTCCTCGGAAAAGGTCGCCGGCTTCAAGAAGTGGGACGGTGGTCCGGCGCCGGATCCCGTTCTGTCCAAGTCTCCGGGGCTGAATAGATTCGTCTGGGACATGCGTTACCCGACCCTGCCCGGCGTTCCGGGCGTGTATGTCGAGGCCAGCTACCGCGGGCACAAGGCGACGCCGGGCAAGTACCGGTTCACGCTGAGGGTGGGCGACCAGACGGTCGCGGCCGAGGCTGAGATCCTCGCCAATCCCCTCTACCCGACCAGCGCCGCGGCCTACAGGGAGTATCACGCCGTCATGTCCAGCATGGAACGCGACGTGACCGCGATGCACGCGTTGGTGAACAGCCTACACGAGAAGCAGGCGCAGCTCGAAGCGATCCTCGCGGCGTTGCCCTCCGGAGAGAAGTACGCCGCGGTCAAGCGCGATGGCGACGCGCTTCTCAAGAAACTGAAGGCGTGGGACGAAGACATGGTCCAGCGGAAGTCAAGGGCGTACGACGACGTGGAGAATTTTCCGAACAAGTTCACGGCCAACTACCTGTTTCTGGTCAACCAGACGGAAAGCGACCTTCCGCGGGTCAATCAGTCCTCGCTCGATCTGCTCGAGACAATGCACGCCGAATGGTCGGTCCTGAAAGCGCGCGGCGACGACATGACCGCGACGGACATTCCGTCGCTGAACAGGAAGCTCTGGGACGTTGGCGTCGGGGCGATCTGGAAGAACTGATAATTCCCTTCCAGGCCCTTACGGGCGCGCCGTCGACGGAGGCGCGCCCGGCGGACCTACTCGTCCAGGACCGCGCGGACGATTTCGAGCAGGGCGTCGCGGTTGAAGGGCTTCTGCAGGAATCGAAACCGGCCCGACGTCTCCACATCCAGCCACGCGGACATGACGAGCACCCGGACGTTGCCGTTCTGACCCGCGATTTCCGCGGCCAGCCGGGTGCCGTCGACATCGGGGAGCATGGCGTCGGTCAGGATCAGCGACAGGTCGCTCCGCTCGCTTGCGATGCGTCGCGCGGTTCGCCCATCGCAGGCGGGCAGCACTTCGTAGCCGTGACTGGCGAGCACCCGGGCCGTGTAGGTGCGGACGCTCTCGTCGTCCTCGACCAGCAGGATGGTTTCGGTGCCGGCCCGGGAACTGCCGGCGATCGGCGCGCCCGAGAGGGCTGGCCGCGGCGGCAGCGTCGTTGCGGGAAAGTAGAGGCGAAACTCGGATCCGGTGGCGGGCGTCGACCGGACGAGGATGCGGCCGCGCACCTGGCGCACGATGCCATAGACGGTCGCGAGGCCGAGGCCTGTGCCCTGGCCGCGGGCCTTGGTCGTAAAGAACGGCTCGAAGATGCGCGGAAGGACGTCGGGCGGGATGCCTCCGCCGGTGTCGTGGACCGAGAGGCACACGTGCACGCCGGGCTCGGCGTCCGGGAAGTCGAGTGGGGCGGGCCCCTCGGGGTCTAACTGGCTCGTCGAGATCGCCAGCCGCCCGCCGGCCGGCATCGCATCGCGGGCATTGACGGCGAGATTGACGATGACCTGTTCGAGCTGTCCCTGGTCGGCTTCGATGAGCGGCAGGCTGGCGCCGCATGCCACGTCCAGCACGATCCGGTCACCCAGGAGGCGGCGGAGCATCGGCTCCACGTCGGCAATCACGTCGTTCAGCTGAAGCGCGATGATTTCGACCGCCTGCTTGCGGCTGAACGCGAGCAACTGCCGCGTCAGGGCCGTGGCCCGCTGGCCGGCGTGGAGGATCTCCTTCACGTCGTCCTGTCTCGGGTCGCCCTCGGTGGCGTCGAGGAGAAGCTCCGCGTAGCCGATGATGGCCGTCATGAAGTTGTTGTAGTCGTGCGCGACGCTGCCGGCGAGGCGTCCCAGCGCGTCCATGCGCTGCGTGTGGAGCAGTTGTTCCTGGCTTTGCCGCAGGGCCTCGCGCGTCCGCTGCAGCTCGAGCGCCCGCTGGATCGACGAGCCGAGGCGGGCGAGCCGATCCTTGAGGACGTAGTCCGAGGCGCCCGCCTTGACGCATTCCACCGCGGTTTCGTCGTCCAGGGCGCCGGTGACGAAGATGAACGGCAGATCGGGCGCGCGCTGACGGACGAGCTCCAGGGCGTGCATGCCGGAGAAAGCGGACAGCCGGTGGTCGGAGACGACGAGATCGGGCAGCCGCTCGTCGAGGGCCGCGAGAAACTCGTCCCCGTCGTCGACGCGCTGGACCTGGCAGGCCGGCAGGCTCCGGTGGAGCTCCCGCACGATGAGCTGCGCGTCCTCCGGATTGTCCTCGAGGAGCAGCACCTGCAGCGGGCGTGCGGCCTGAGACATCGTCAGTCCGGCTCGCGCTCGTTGAGGAGCGTCCAGTACACGCCGGCCTGGCTCACCGCCCTGATGAACGGCTCGATGCCGACGGGCTTGACGATGTAGCTGTTGGCGCCGAGCGCGTAGGCCTGGGCGATGTCCGGCCCTTCCCGAGACGAAGTCAGGATCACGACCGGGATCCGGCCGAGCCGGTCGTGGGCCCGGATCCGGCGCAGCACTTCGAGGCCGGAGAGGCGCGGCAGCTTCAGATCGAGAAGTACCACGGTCGGCCGCACCGTCACCCGTTCGAGGTGTTCGAGCGCCTCGACGCCGTCCCGGACGACGTGTACGCGGTCGGCCAGGTTGTTGCGCGAGAGCGCGCGCAGCGTGATCGCCACGTCCTCGGGATCGTCCTCGACCAGCAGGAGGCTCATGCGGCCTCCGGAACGGGGGCCGGCAGCGTGAAGTAGAAGGTGGCGCCGCCATCGACGACCGCTTCGGCCCAGATCCGGCCGCCGTGCTGGTGCACGATGCGCTCGACGATGGCCAGACCGACGCCCGTGCCTTCGAAGTCCTCGGGCCGGTGCAGGCGCTGGAAGATCCCGAAGAGCTTGTCCGCGTACTGCATGTCGAAGCCGACGCCGTTGTCGCGGACGAAGTAGACCGTTTCGTCGCCTTGCTCGAGGGCGCCGATCTGGATGCGGGGGTCCGCGCGCGTGGCGCTGAACTTGCGCGCGTTCTGGATCAGGTTGAGGAGCAGCTGTCGAAGCAGCACGCGCTCGCCCAGCGCCGGCGGCAGCGTGTCGATTTGAATCTCCGGCGCCGGCCCGGGCGAGTCGCCTCGCAGGCCTTCGACCACTTCGGCGGCAAGGCTGGTCATGCCGACCGGCTGCCGTTGGACCGGCTTCTGCCCGACTCGCGTGAACGCCAGGAGGTCGTCGATAAGCTGGCCCATCTGCCGGGCTCGGCGCGTGATGACGTCCACGCACTGCCGCGCCTCGGGGGACAGGGAGCCACCGTGGTCTTCCAGCAGGATCTGCGAGAAGCCGCCGATGGCCCGAAGCGGGGCTCGGAGGTCGTGGGAGACCGAGTAGCTGAAGGCTTTGAGCTCCTTGTTGGCGGACTCGAGCGCGGCCGTACGGGTTTGCACGCGGTCTTCCAGCTCCCCGACGAGCTTCGCCAACTCGCGGTGGCTGTCCTCGACGCGCGCGGCCATCGCGGAGAACGACGCCGCCAGACGCGCGATTTCGTCGCCGTCCGTCTTCAGCCGCGGCCGCCCATCCGTTTCGGTTGCGGCAATCTCCTCGGCGGCGGCTGTCACGCGCTGGAGGGGCACCGTGAGGCGGCGGCTCAGGAGCCACCCGAGCAGCCCGGCGGCCGCGACGATCAGGCCGGTGAACGCCAGGGCGTCGGCCAGGAAATCGCGGACGCGCCCGAGCACCGGGGCGGCGGGGAGACCGACGGCCAGCGTCCACGGCGTGCCTTCCACCGCCACGCCTCGGACGGCCAATGCCTGTTCGCCTGGAAGCGTCGCGTACTCCAGCCGACCGATGACATCCGGCGGAAGCGAGGCTACGCGTGTGGAGAAGTCGGTCCACACGTCGCCCGACCTGTTGCCGAGGAACAACCGCGCATCCTCGCCGATGAGGCCTTGCAGAAGGTCCAGCGTCGCACCGGAGTTGGAGAGCGACCGCCGCTCGATGAGGTAGCCAGCCAGAACGCCCGCGTCTCGAATCGGTGCGCTGACATCGAAAAAGAAGTCCGAGCCGGAGGGGCCGGCCACGAACGGCCCGACGAGCGGCCGGTCGTTGGGCGCCGGCCCGAAATGCCCGGCCGGCGTGCTCGCATCCCACCCCTCGGTGGCCAGCCGCGTGTGCCCGTCAGGATCGACGAGGCGGAGCAGGGAGGGTGTGTTCGCAGAGCGAGCAGCCTTGAGGACCTCGAGCACGGCGGCCTCGTCGGCCGGCGCGGCCGTCATGTAGCGTCGCAGGAGCGGGTCACTTGCCAGCCGCCGCAGCGCGTCCGTCCGGTTGCGCATGGATGCGGCGACCAGTTCCTCGACCTGAGTCGAGGCGGCCAGGAGCCGTTCCGACGCGGCGTCGATGGCCGAGTCCCGGACGTGGAAATAGGCGGCCGCGGTCACCCCGCCGCAGGCCACCGCCACGAGCGCCGCAGTCTCCAACGGCAGCTTGACGGCGATGGAGCGAAACCACGATCGGAACAGAGCAACCCCCCAGCCTCTCTTGGCGATCCGGTTATCGGTGCGGGAGGGCTGGACCTTTGATTGAGCGCGCAGGGGGGCGACGAAGGCTGGTGCCGGAGGAGGGAATCGAACCCACACGGGCGGTAAGGCCCACGAGATTTTGAGTCTCGCGCGTCTGCCAGTTTCGCCACTCCGGCCCGGAGCGCGATCGATCTTAGCACCGGCCTACCAGTAGATGATCCACCGCCCGTCGACCGGCACCGCGTGCGCCTGGAGGGTGATCCGCTCGTCGCCGGGCCGCAGATCGGGGGCGGGGCCAATCTGATGCAACTCATGCCCCGAGTGCACCGCGACATGACCGACCGTGTACGGCTCGCGCCGCGCCACGCGGTTCGCCCTCGAGTGCGCGACCCGCTCGGCCGGGGTCATCCCATCGAGCGCCCGGCGGTTGATGTTCCAGACGAGCAGGCCTCCGCCGGCCGCCGGCAGGGCGATCGTGAGCGTCATCGACAACTGCGCGCCGACGTCGGGCGAGCCGATGGGCGACCAGTCGATGAGCTCGTACTGCAGGTCGTAGTGCACGGCGGCGCCCGTCTGCCGGAAGGCCGCGTGGAACAGGAAGATGTGAAAGCCGGGCAGCGCCAGGCTCGGGTGAAAGGCGGCCTGGCCGCCGACGTGCGTCTCGATGGCGAGGCGCAGCCGCTCCAGCAGCCAGCCGAACCGCCGCGCCACCACGGGGTTCGACTCGGCCGCCATCGCCAGGTAGTCGGTGAATCGCCCCTCGCGCGCGTCGAGATAACTGGCCGTGCCCAGTGTGAAGAACGGATGCTGGCCGTGACGCGCGCGCCAGTGCGCCCGCTCGGCGTGGACGCCGGCCCGCACCCGGGCGGCCTCCTCGAGATCGAGGAGCGGAACGTGACCGACGAGCGGGCGGAGATCGACAGGCACGGGGGCGTCCGGACGCGCTAATCTACTGTGGTATCGTCGCGGCGTCCAACGCCACGCTCATGCCGCGCCGCCGCGTGATCGACTTCCTGCCCGAGATGTACCGGGGCTTCCTGCCGGAGTTCTTCGACAGCCCGCTCGCCGAGGAGCGTCACGCCACCTGCGACACCTGCGCGATGTGCCCGCCGCCGGAGCCGGAGCTTCCGCCCGAGTCCTACTACTCGCCAAGTGTCAAGTGCTGCACGTTCTATCCCACGCTGCCGAATTACGCCGTCGGCGGCCTGCTGGCCGACGCGAGCGACGCCGGGGCGGAGGGACGCCGCCGGATCGAACGGAAGATCGTGGCACGGGTCGGTGTCACGCCCTTCGGCGTGGTGACACCGGCAAAGTATCTGCACCTCCATCGCCACAGCGCGGCGGCCTTCGGGCGGGCGGAGAGCCTGGCGTGTCCCTACCTCGACCGCGACCGCGGCCTCTGCACCGTGTGGGCCTCTCGCGAAGCGGAGTGCGCGACCTGGTTCTGCAAGCACAACCAGGGCCTCGACGGCCGCGACTTCTGGAAGCAGCTGCGCGACTATCTCGTCGGCGTCGAGCGGATGCTCATCGCCTGGGTGCTGCGGGAGCTGGGGTTCGAGGCCGAGCAGATCGTCGCGGGCTCCGGCATCCCGACGGAGCTCGACGCGCGCGACCTCGACGACCGGCCGCCGTCCGACCACGCGTACGCCCGCCTGTGGGGAGAGTGGCTCGGCCGCGAGCGAGATCTCTATGCGACCGCCCATCGGATGGTCGCCTCGCTCGATCGGTCCGGATTCGCCGGGCTGGCCGGCCTGCAGGGAGAACTGGACCTGGCTCGCGTCACCCGGCGCCACCAGGCGATCGCCGCGCCGACGTTGCCCGATCCCCTCCGGCGCAACCCGACGATGCGCGTCGAGCGGGCGCCGGACGGGAGCTACGTCCTCAGCACGTACCCGAACGGCGAACTCACGCGGCTGCGGAAGCCGGTTTACGACCTGCTCGCGTTCTTCGACGGACGGACGCCGACGGCCGGCGTCCGGGACGCCATCCATTCGGCGACCGGGTTCACGGTGTCCGGCAGCTTTCTCACCACGCTCTATCACCATCGCATCGTCGTCGATCCTGCTACGATCGATCCATGACGCGGCCGCGCCTGGTGCTGGGCCTGCTCACGGGCGTCGCCGTCGCGGCGCTGCTGTCGGCGCCGATGGTCGCCCCGGCGCCCTCGCCCGATGACAGCTGGGAGCTCGTCGTGCTGGGCATCGCGCAGGACGCCGGCATTCCGCACCTGGCCTGCAGCCAGCCGCTGTGTGTCTCGATCCGGAACGGAGACCGCAAACCCGAGCGCGTCTCGAGCCTCGGGCTGGTCAACGCGGCGCGGGGCGAGGCGTACCTCTTCGACGCGACGCCGGATTTCCGCTCGCAGGTGCACTCGCTCACCGGCGGCCGCGCGCCCGACGGTGTTTTCCTCACGCACGGCCACATCGGCCACTATACGGGACTGATGTACCTCGGGCGCGAGTCCATCGACGCGAAACAGGTCAAGGTCTACGCGACCGGGCGGATGTCCGCCTATCTGCGAACGAACGGGCCGTGGAGCCAGCTCGTCTCGCGCGAGAACATCACGCTGCTGACCGTCGCGCCCGGCGAGACGGTCGATCTCGGCAACCGCATTCGCGTGACCTTCTACGGCGTGCCGCACCGCGACGAGTTCACCGACACGGTCGGCTTCCTCATCGAGGGGCCGAACCGGAAGGCGCTGTTCATTCCCGACGTCGACCAGTGGCAGAAGTGGGAGGTCAATATCCGCGATCTCGTGGCGTCGGTCGATTACGCGTTTCTCGACGGATCGTTCGCCGACTCCGCCGAGATTCCGGGCCGCTCGACCGAGGACATCCCGCACCCGCTCATGCCCGTGACGCGTGCGCTCCT
>Ga0326597_10015172_pt1 | contig 10082 bp, 10 predicted proteins | sample RVTome_12_FD_203789 | JGI IMG/M metagenome (GOLD analysis project Ga0326597, IMG submission 203789) | Soil microbial communities from uranium-contaminated site in the Upper Colorado River Basin, Wyoming, United States - RVT100D185 | ecosystem: Environmental > Terrestrial > Soil > Contaminated >...
CCGACCGCCGCGGCGACCTCGTAGTCGGACAAGGCGTCCAGCCCGACGTACACGATGCCGCTCAGGTGGATCACCGAGCTCCAGTCGAACACGGGTCGCCAGTCGGCCAGGTCGTCATACGTCGGCGAAAGCAGGGACGCGGTCCGTCCGGTCGTGAGCTTCTCCATGAGCGGCAGGAGCGAGGCGACCAGCTTGTCGAAGTAGCTCTTCTCGTAGTTCAGGGTCGAGCCAAGCGCGTGCGCGATGGGGTCGTAGAGCTTCTTTCGGCGCGCGTACTCGACCAGGGTCACAGCGCGGAATCCTCGAGTCTGCAGGCCCCTGTCGAGGCTCTTCTTGTCGATCGCCATCGACTCCAGCTCCTCGCGCCACCCCGCCGCCGCCGGTTCGCGGTCGAGCCAGTGCTCGAAGTAGTCGACCAGCAGCGGCTCGACGTTGGAGGCGTAGCGGTTGATCTGCTCGTAATCGGGCTTGCGGCCGAGCGCCACCAGCGCGCGCGCCATGACGTTCACGAATCGCCAGACGAACTCCTTGAACGCCGCCGACTGCCCCTCGGAGGGAAGCTGCCCGGCAATGCGCGTGGCGACCTCGGTGATCCGCGAGAAGCTTCCCACGGGGTTGTAGCGGGCCGAGATCTCGGGATGACCCAGATGGAACATGAAGAACTGCCCCGCGCGCCCGGCTCTCTTCGCTTCCGCGTACACGCGCCGCAGGAGGTCCAGGTCGCCCTTGGGATCGAAGACGACCACCACCTCGCCCCGGCGAATGTCCTGGGCGATGAGCAGCTCGGCCAGCCGGGTCTTCCCCACCCGCGTCGTTCCGAGAACGAGGGTGTGACCGACCCGGTCGCCGATGTTCATCCAGGTGTCCGACTCCGCCGGCTCGACGCCGTGGATCGCGGGATCGCCGTCCACGCTTTCGCCGGCGGCCAGCCCCCCTCGCAGGAAGCCTAGGGCACTTGACGCCAGTAGCGCCTGGTTGCGCGGCAGTCTCGCCTCGTGTAGTCGCTGGGTATGCCGTTGGTCCCAGCGGAATCCCCGTCCGAGGAACAAGCGGGCTGCGGACCACGGAATCTCATCCGAATTCACCACGTAGGGCAGCTGGAGCCGGAGGTTCCATCGATAGCTCAGGACTCGCCAACCTTGCGCAGTCCGCACGACCGCTACCGACAGAAGGATTGCCCCGAGCGCCCACGCGACGCCCTGAGGGAGGTGAAACGCCCCGGGGGCCACGCTCACGCCGACGCCGCATGCAGCGGCGACCGTTGCCGACCAGAATTCAAAGGCCGGCCGAAGCCTGGCTTCGAGCGGATAGCTCAAGGCATCGGCTTTCCGGGGCCCGCGGGTACCCGCACCAGCACCGGGTTCGCTGGCGGGAGGGGATTCACGAACCGCTCGGGCTGCTCGATCACGACGCCCGAGAGCTGCGAAATCGCCCGGCCTCCCCGTACCACGTGGTAGCTCAGGATGTTGATGCCCTTGTCGGCCCGAACATGCCAAGCAGCCCGCAGCAACTGCCTCTGGATGCCCTTTCCAGGCTGATCTCCTTCCTCGGCCGGTGTGGTCCCTTTTCCATCCTCGCCATGGGCTTTCGCGAACTCGCGGAACACCCGCGGCGATACAAGAAGCATCCCCTCAGGGACGAAGTGCACCATCGCACCGGACTCGTTGAACCGCAGCCGTCCACTCGCCAGACCCTCCTGCACCCAGCCCATGAACCGCCGCGCGGCTTCGGGCACTGCCTCGCCCCCTCCTGGCGCAATGCCCCCAGGCCCTAGCCAAGCCGGCGCGACGGCGGAACGAAGCATCGGCGCAGCGGGCGTCGCATCCTTCGCCGCCGCTTCCGTGCTCGGCGCTCGTTCGTCCACTGCCTCGAGGTACTCCTCGGTCTTGGCCGCGGCGTTTGCAGGCTTGTCGATCGCGCGCCTAGCCGCCTCGCTTTCTGCCGGTTTGCGGGTGCCCGGGGTACGCTCCCGGATCTCGATGCGACCTTGCATCGTTGCTGGATAGAGCTCCGCTCGTTCGAACAGCACCGACAAGGGAAATCGCAGGACGGTTAGCTCGTGCTCATACCCGGGTCCGATCACGAGGACATCCCACACTGCGCCCCCGGTCTGCGGGTTGGGAATCGCCGCCCCGTACTCCTGCCAGGTGTCGAACAGCCGCTGGTTGTCGCGCGGGATTCCCTCCTCTGCCGGTTCCAGGTCAACGAGGTATGCCCGGACTTCGTCGGCGACTCGCTTGGACACGAACCAGATGTCGCCACCATGCACCCAGCCGGCCGCGCCGGATCGGTTGAGCGGAAGCCGCCCGCCTTCCCGCAACATGGCGCGCAGCCCGTGCATCAGCTGCTCGATCAAGGGTATCCGCCGCGCGGTGGCAAACCTGACGCGCGATCCGCTAAGAAGGTTTCGTCGCACCGACTCGGCGTCGGCGCGCAAGACCAACTGCCGGAGCACGCCTTCCTTTGCGGCCTCCTCCCCTGCGAGATAGGCGAAAAGCTCGCGAATGAGAGCGCCGTCCCCCGATAGCCACCCCAGGATTGGCGCCGGCACGAAGCGATTGAGAAGCAGGACCGGCAGCTTGCGGTGCAGCTCGTATTGCCTGGACTCGCGGGCAGCGAACTCCACCCGGTAGCTCGTCGCACCGCAAGCAGTCATCGACCCGGCCAGGGGCGACCATTGCTCGGTTGCGGAAGAGCCTCTGCGCAGCTCTACGCGCAGGTCGGCGATCGGCTTGCCGACATCGTGCAGCAGCGCCGCAACGAACACCGCGTATGTCCAGCGGTGAGCCTGTGCACCAATCGCCTCGGTCGGTGCGCCCTTCGGCAGGATCTGGCCCCGCCGGTAGTCGAGCGCAAAGTTCACCACCTCCATCGTGTGGGCGAAAAGGCCACCGGGCTCGGCGTGGTGGTGTGACTCGGAGGCGGGCAACAGCTGCACGAACTCGCCGAACACCGCGATGACCGGCCGGACGCTCGCGTCGAACATCTCTTCGGGGAAACCGAGCTTTGCGCGGAGCGACTCGAAGAGACATCCTGTGCCCGTGCGCTCGATAAGCGCGTCGAAGCCGAGCACCGCGAGCTCACCGGCCGGCAGCGCGTCCGGCGCGATGCCTCCATCGATCGAAGGATTAGCGACCCGATTCCGGCTCAACAGCAACCGCTGGAACAATTCCGTCGTTTTCGAGGCACACGGAATTGAGTATTACCGGCCTATCGGAAGGTCTCCATCGCAAACGCGGCCCCCTTCGGGCCACGTTTCGGCTTGACGCGCTTGGCTGCGCTGAAGCTTCAAGGTGTCATTGACCAGTGCGGACCCAGCGGACGAAACCTGAATTCTGAAGGCACCTAACGACGCAGTCCGACCTCTCGACACCACGCTTGCCGTTTCGGGGGTTAAGAGTGTCGGAAAACCGGACCAACCTCATCGGCATCAGCGGGGGTGCCCGAAGTGTCAACTAATTCGGGGGAAGGTTGCCGTCCGCTGGATGCCGCTGTTGGGCGGCGGCATCATCCCCGGCCCGTCGTACTCTAGAACTGGCTGTGGCAATAGAAGTCACCTCTTTGAGTGTTCTCACGACGAATTCGAGAACCTCCGGGTGATCGTATGCTTCCGAATGCGCCAGAATTGGTGCGAACAGGTCTGGTCCAAGGTGCCATTTCTCATGCGCCTCAGCGATTGCTCTGTTCTTCCCGTGATAGCGAGCGAGAGGTCGTCCGATAGCTCGGTCAGGACTTTCATCCAAGGGCTCGATTGTCCGGCTAAGAAACTGGTATATCGTGTAAGTTCCAGGCGGGCTGGGCTCCGCATGGATACTGAAATAGATGCTCGCGATCGCAACATGCCCTGCACCGGCAACCCAGCTGAGCGACATGGCAAGTAGAGCAACAACAGCAGCAGGGATCGCGACCGCGAAGCCAACAAGGTCGACAACAATTCGGCATGGATAAGCTAGGCCTCTCGTAGCGAGGTTACCGGCAAGAGCCATGCGCGAATGAAGGATCCAGCCGACCGCAAGCAGGCTGCCAGGAACGATGCGCACGACGTTCCATAGCTGGAACACTATCCAATTGAGGAATCCGGCCACTGCGATCGCTGAAGACGCTTCATCTCCTGGCATTCGCACGATCATCAGCCGATCCGGTCCGGGATACCAGAAATGTGGCTTCAGGTAATTACAGAATGAAAGCCATGCCAATCCGAGCGTTCTTCCTAAGAGCCACACCAAAGGCAAGATAGGCAGCGCCAACCACCAAGGCGGGTATGTTTTTGCCACCCAGATTCCGTATAGGAGAATAAGCGGCGCTCCCGGCATGAGCATAAAGAGGCTGCGACCAAGGCGGCTTACGTCCCGCAGCCGCTCCACCAGGAAAGGGGTTGAGAGGCAAATCAGCTTGATGATTCGCGGATCATCCCCAAGGTCTCGAAGTGCCTGCGCGCACACATTGCCGCCGTGGCTATGTGCAATCAAGACAACGCGATCGGATCGAAACTCGTGCTTAAGTTGCAGAGCAAGCCTTCTTGCGGCTCGCGTGCGCGCCCCATGCGAGTTTCGCCCGGACCATGCAAACCGCTCAAGCCGGACGCGATTGCGGAGTTCTTCTTCGATCGCACGCCTTAGGGCTGATCCGGGAAGGGTCCATGAGGCGCGTGGCGCCCATGTGCCGTGAACCAGAATGCATGCGATCGGATTTTCGGCTTGCGTAGAGCTCTTATCCGGGTCCATAGGATCCTCTTGGCCAAGTGCTCCGACCTAGGAATCGCACACAGCGCCGCGGCGGGCATCCCTGTCCGCCCAACGCCTGGGTTCAGGCGCGCGTAGCGAAGCGGAGCGTCCCTTGGAGCCCAGGCGTTGGGCAATTACTTGCTTGGGACACAATTCTGTAAAACAAATGCACACTGCTCCCCTTCTGTGATTAGTCCACCCGTCCGCCCTGCATATGACACCTTTCTAATTACACCGGGGCGCGTGGTGCTGCGCCGGACCGGGCGGTGCGCCCCGCACCACCGCCAGGTTAGATCTCACTCTTTTCATTGCCAGCTTGGGGCTGCTGCGCCGTTTGCTTTGCGCCAAAGACATGGTAGACGATGAAGTAAATGAGGCCCCAGGACGCGGCCACTTTTAGCATTGTGGGAAATGCGCCGAGGTATACGCCGGCCTCCTTGAGTAGTACGGTAACGGTTGCGTCGAGAAGTGCGGCGCCAATGACGAAGACAACAAGGCGCACGATTCTCATGAGACCGCACCGCGCAGTGCGTCAATGATGAACGCGAGAGCCCAAACGAGCCCGCCGGTCACTGCGATGACCAGTAGGAGCCCGAAGCCGATGAACATGAGGTATTCGGGCAGCGCGTGCGTTCGGTAGTAGAGACCGCGGGCGTCAAGAACCCTTACGCCGAAATCCCGCGACTTGCCCAATAGATGCACGCGGACAGAACCACCAAGGTAAATGAGGCCCTGAAGGACGAAGCCGACGAGACAGAGCCCGACCGCTCCGGCCGCGAGCCATTGCACCGTCGTCTGTGCGAACTGTGACATCCAACGTAATGTCGGGCCGATATCAGGGGCCTTGTAAGACCCCGGCAATTGGTCAGACTACGCTCAAGCCTTTGATCCCTCAACCGGAGCGACTCGCAAAGCCACCTGCACTCGCACACGGTATCGGCACCACCGGTGCCTGGTGCCCGGAGGTCCGCTTTGGCGGAGGGAGAAATCGGTGTTCTCTGGTGCCACACCGACTTCAAACTTCACTGGAGCGGCTCAATTCTCCAGCTTCTATGACCCATGATCGCGGAGGATGCCCTGGCCTAACCGTTTGACTGAGATCCAAGCCAGTCCAACGTTTCGGCTTCACGCTAACGACCCTTTTCGGCGGATCCCCTTAGACCCTCTTCGCCCTTTCCATTCTGCCTTTTCCATTTCCCCGGCCGCGGGCGAATGTTCAGCACGCGGCCGGCCCTTTGGGTAGAGCCCTTCCCCGTTGCGCCGTTTTTGCCCGTCGCTTCCCTTTGCCGTATTCATATTGATCCTTTGACCGACCGATAACGTGGCCTCCTCGAGGCCATGATTCGCGCGGACATCGACCCCACGCGCCGATACGATCTGCGCCGACAGATCGGATACGACCCGATCCTGCAGCGGCCCGGAGCGAAGGGGGAAACGAGGTGAGTGCAATTCAGGGAGGAAGACGTACACAGCGGCTGACGCTCGCGCTCGTCATATGCGCAGCCCTCCCTGCTCAAGCTTGCTGGGACGAAGCCGCTGCGCGCTACCAGGTCAACAGCGCGCTGCTCTACGCCATCGCCCAGACCGAGTCGGACCTGGACCCGCTCGCCATCGGACGCAACCGCAACGGCTCACGCGACATCGGACTGATGCAGATCAACTCGGCCTGGCTTCCCACCCTTGCCAGGCACGGGATCAGCGAGCGCGATCTCTTTCACCCATGCACCAGCATCCACGTCGGTGCGTGGGTGCTCGCGCACAACTTCCACCGGCTCGGGTACACGTGGGACGCGGTGGGCGCCTACAACGCCGTGAGCCCGGGTTTGCGGCGTGCCTACGCCGAGAAGGTGCAGCGCAACCTCTGGAAAGCCACGGAGGCCCGTTCCCATCCAAGACTCCGCGCATTCACGGGAGACTAAAGTGATTACGAAGCACCTCTTGAACACAGTTGTCGCCCTGATGCTCGCGCTGCTCGCGGGGTCCGCCCTCGCCGGCACGACCGGTACCGAGTTCCAGACCATCTACACCACGCTTCTCGCCTGGGCCACGGGCTTTCTCGGAAAATCGATCGCCATCGCCGCCTTCATTCTCGGGGCCGGGATCGGCGTTGCCCGCTCTTCGCCCATTCCCGCCCTGGTCGGCATCGTGTTCGCCCTGTTCATGGTGTACGTGCCGACGATCATCGACAGCGTCATGACTGCTGTGATCTGAGCGCCCTATGTCCGACCTCTCGCTGGAAATCCCGAGGCGCTTGAACGAGCCGCCGCGCATGTTCTGGTGGGACCTCGACCTGTCGCTCCTCGTGCTCAGCTCGGCACTCGTCGGGATGGTCTCGGGGTACTTCCTGAGCGGCTGCGCGCTCGGGTTCCTGCTTGCCGCAGCCTACGGCCGCGCGAAGTCCGGTAAGCACCCCGCCTTCGCGCTGCACCTCATCTACTGGTACCTGCCGCCCGCCGTCACCGGGCTGAGGCGCACGCCACCGTCGTATCTCCGGGAAATGCTGGGATGAAGCTCGCGTGGATGCGCCAGGACCTCGCCAGCGCGCGCCGGGCCTCGGCCTTGCTCCTCGCCCTGCTCGTAGGATCGATGCTCGTCAACCTCGTCCTCGCGGTCTTTGCGTCCCGGCTTTGGAGCCATCAGCGAGTGGTGCTGGTGCCGCCCTCGGTGCACAAGACGTTCTGGGTCGAAGAGCAGCGCGTCAGCGCCGAGTACCTCGAGCAGATGGCCTATTTCCTGATGCAGCTGACGCTCAACGTGACGCCGCAGAGCGTCGACCACCAGTCCAGGCTGCTCCTTCGCTACGCGGCGCCCGCCGCGTACGGGGAGCTTCGTGCCGCGCTGCTCGCCGCAGCCGAGCGCCTGAAACGCGACGGCGCGGCGACGGTGTTCAGCGCCCGGGACCTTGCCGTCGACGAGCCATCGCTCCGCGTGGGGATACGCGGACAGCTGACGACGTTCATCAGCGACCGGCGCGTATCCGAGGTCGCCAAGGGATATGCCGTCGAGTTCCAGTACACCGCCGGCCAGATCTTCCTCAAGGCCTTCCGGGAGACCAACCCCAATGACCCGCTTGAGACCAAGCCAAGCCCCGCTTCTCCTGCTGCTGGCGCTTAGCCTCCCCGCCCCGGCGCTCCAGATCGTCGATGCGATGGACGGCGAAACCGCGTTCGCCAGGATCTCGCAGAAGGAGCCGACCCGCATCGCGTTCGAGCGTGGCCGCATCCGCAAGGTGACGGGCAACACCGGCGAGTTCGTGCTCGAAAAGGACGAGGACAAGGGGCAGGTCTTCATTCGCCCGGCGCTGCCGGGGAGCACGAAGCCGATCAACGTCTTCATCTCGTCGGACCGGAGCACGGTCGCCTTGCTCCTGCAACCCGTCGACTCTCCGAGCGACACCATCGTGATCCGAGAGGGCCGCACCGCCGGCAACTCGCCTTCGCGCATCGAGCGCGGCGGCAGGCATGTGCGCACGATCAAGAACCTGCTGCTCGCGATGGCCACCGACGCATTGCCCGAGGACATGGAGATCCGCGCAACCGACCGCGAGCTCGCCCTGTGGCCAGGGGTTCGCCTGACGCTGCAACGCGTCTATCTCGGCGCGGGAATCGTCGGCGAGAAGTACCAGCTCGCGAACACCGCGAACGCCGACCTCACGATGACCGAGTCCGACCTCTACAAGTCCGGTGTCATGGCCGTGAGCCTCGAACACCGCAGCTTGCGCTCGGGTGAAGCGACGAACCTGTTCGTCATCCGGGAGCGCCGGGCCAATGACTGAAGCTCCTACCTCCTCCTCCGCGGCGAAGCGCCGCCAGCACCTGCTGCTCGGCGGCATCGTCGCCGTCGTGATAGCGGCCGCAGTCGCATCGGCGGCTCTCACGGGCCCGCGCGACTCGGGCGAGCGCGCCCAGAAACCCAAGCTGACCAGCATTCTCGCGCCCGGGGCCCAGGTGGACCCCAGGGACGCGTGGCGCGGGCAAGCCGACGCGCAGTTGAAGGCGATCGAGCAGAAGTCGCGCGAGATTCAGCAGCGCAATGCCGAGCTGGAAGGGCAGAGCCGGACGATGCTGGAGCGGCTGCAGAAGCTCGAGCAGTCGAGAATGACGCAGCCTCCGCCGCCTCCGATTCGCGTGCCGCCGGCGCCCGCGAGCCTTGGCCCGGTTCGCATGGCCGCCGCTGAACAACCCAAAGCCCCCGGCTCCCCGCAGCAGTTGCCGGCTCCTCCGGCCCGCGCCGGGGCAGGCAGCGATGCTTCTCCGCTTTCGTCCGGGATCGTCACCATTGCGCTCTCGGACGCTGCGGGCGCGAAGGAGACCAAGGGCCCGGCCGACCAGGCCAAAGGGGCCGTGCCTCCGGCGCGCGATTCGCGCCGCTACATCCCGAGCGGCGCGTTCGCGCGCGCGGTCCTGCTCGGCGGCATCGACGCGCCGACGGGCGGCATGTCGCAGCGCAATCCGCAGCCGGTGCTGCTTCGGCTGATGGACAACGCGGTGCTGCCGAACTTCTTCCGCTCACGGATCAAGGAATGCTTCGTGGTTGGCGCGGGCTACGGCGACATCAGCTCGGAGCGGGCCTACATCCGGACCGAGGCGCTCTCCTGCGTCATGCGGGACGGCACGGCGCTCGACGTCCCGGTCAAGGGTTACGTCACCGGCGAAGACGGCAAGGCCGGCATGCGCGGGCGGCTCGTGTCCAAGCAGGGGCAGATCCTCGCCAACGCGCTCATGGCCGGCGTGGCGAGCGGCATCGGCCACGCGTTCCAGCAGAGCGCGACCACGGTCTCGATCTCGCCGCTCGGCTCTACGAGCACCGTCGACTCGAAAGAGCAGCTCCAGGCGGGCCTGGGCATGGGCGTCGGCCGCGCGCTCGACCGGCTCGCGCAGTACTACATCAGCCTCGCCGAGAAGGTTTTCCCGGTCATCGAGGTCGACGCCGGACGCCGGGTCGACGTGGTTCTCACGCAGGGCGTCGCTTTGCAAGGCACGCTCGACCCGCAAGCCGCGGACCGGGAAGAGTTTCCGCAGCTCGCCGACCGCTTTCGCCAACTCAACAGGAACGACGATGACGATCAATAGCCTTCGCAGGACGCTTTGCGCCCTCCTGACGCTCTTTGCGCTGCCCGCGGCATTACTTGCGCAAACGAATGCGCCCATATCGCCCGCGGTTCTGGAGCGGCTGAAGACGCTCTATCCCGCGACCCGCTTCGCCGAGGTCGCCGAGACTCCCTGGCCCGGCGTGTTCGAGGTGGCCATGGGCAACAACCTCGCCTACGTGGACGAGTCCGGCCGCTTCTTCCTCTTCGGCCACCTCTACGACATGAAGGCGCAACGCGATCTCACCGCGGAGCGGAAAGACACGTTC
>Ga0326597_10015173_pt1 | contig 10082 bp, 4 predicted proteins | sample RVTome_12_FD_203789 | JGI IMG/M metagenome (GOLD analysis project Ga0326597, IMG submission 203789) | Soil microbial communities from uranium-contaminated site in the Upper Colorado River Basin, Wyoming, United States - RVT100D185 | ecosystem: Environmental > Terrestrial > Soil > Contaminated >...
CTCGAGCGTGCCCGACGTGGTGCCGAAGCCGGGCATGGTCACCGCGATGATGCCTTCGCGGGGCAGGCCGATGAGGTCGAAGGTGCGGTCGACCACGAGGAGCGCGAGCGCGGAGTCGAGCCCGCCGGAGAGGCCGAGGGTGACCTTCTTCACGCCGGTGTGCTCGAGGCGCTTGGCCAGCCCGGCGGTCTGGATGGCGAAGACCTCCCGGCAGCGGTCGTCGAGCAGGGCCGGATCCGAGGGCACGAACGGATGGGGATCCACCGGCCGCACCAGGCGGTGTGGCTTCGGGGCCGGGATGGCTTCGGCGCGGACCCGCAGGTAGTCCTGCGGCAGCTCGTGCACCGCGTCGCCGAAGGACGTCTGCTTCATGCGCTCGACCACCAGCCGCTCCACGTCGACGTCGGTCACGATCATGTCGCCCTGGCGGGAGAAACGCCGGCCTTCGGCGAGGAGGGTGGCGTTCTCCGCGACCAGCAGCTGGCCGCCGAACACCACGTCGGTCGTGGACTCGTGCACGCCGTTGTTCGCGTAAACGTAGGCGGACAGCGTCCGCCCGGACTGCACCTTGACCAGCTCGCGGCGGTACTCGGCCTTGCCCACCAGCTCGTTGGACGCGGAGAGGTTCAGCAGCACCGTCGCCCCCGCCACCGCGTGATGGCTGCTGGGCGGAATGGGGGCCCAGAGGTCCTCGCAGATCTCGACCGCGACGGTGGCCGCGGGCTCGCCCTCCACCGCGAAGATCAGGTTCGTGCCCAAAGGCGCTTCGCGTCCGGCGAGCACGATCTCGGTGCTCAGCACGTCCCGGGCCGAGGCGAACCACCGCTCCTCGTAATACTCCTTGTAGCCCGGGAGGTAGGTCTTGGGCACCACGCCCAGGATCCGGCCCTTCTGGAGCACCGCCGCCACGTTGAACAGCCGTCCTTCGTGGCACACCGGCAGTCCCACGGCGATGAGCATCGCGTGCTCCGCCGTCGCGGCGAGGATGCGGCCGAGGGCCTTCTCCGCGCCGCCCACCAGCGTCGTGAGGCTGAAGAACAGGTCGCCCGCGGTGTACCCGGTGAGCCCGAGCTCCGGGAAGACGAGCACCTGGACCCCCTGCTTCCGTGCGTCGTCGACGAACCGGAGCACGTGGTCCGCATTGCGCTGGGGGTCGGCCACCGCCACCGGAGGGCAGGCGGCGGCGACACGGAGGAAACCGAAAGGCGCCGTCGGCTCATGCGCGCTCACGGGAGGACTTCCCGCGCCTGCAGCGGCGACACGCGCGCCAGCATCGCGAAGTCGCGGTCGTGGTGAGCGACCGTCAGCCCATTTCGAAGCGCGCACGCGGCGATGAGGCAATCCACGCCGGACCGCACGGTGAATCCCGACCGGCGCGCGGTCCGATACAGATCGATCGCCGTGTCGTAGACCTCCTGCCGCAACGGCGCCTCGACGATGGGGAATGACAACATCGCCTCTCGCGCCGTACGGAAGGCGGCTTCGTCGCGAAAGCCCTGGAGCACCTCCTGCACGACCGGCAGGCAGGTCGCGACGTCATCGATCTCGGCGACGGCTTCGAGGCGCAGGCGGGCCGGCCGGCGCAGGATCTCGATCCACGCGGACGTGTCCAGCAGGAACAAGTCAGGACGCCCGAGGCCGCCCGCGTGTGCGGTCGGAGCGCATGGCGGCGAGATCGCCCTCCCACAGGCCGCGCCCGGCGAGCTCGAGGATCCGGCCGGCCTTCGCCCGGCGGACGAAATCGGCGAGCGCACGCTGGACGGTGGCCGAATAGGTCCGCTCGCCGCTGAGCCTGAGCGCCTCCTCGAGCAGGCGCGCATCGAGCACAAGGTTCGTGCGTTTCATGTGGTCATTGTCCCGCGCCACCGCGCCGGGAGCAAATGGGCTCGGTGGCGGCGCCTTCAACGCCGACTTCTCGTCGGTGCCTCCCCACGGCGGCGGACTTTACCGCCAGGCGGGGCTGACAAGACCACGCCGTCCCGATCTCGTTTTCGTCATGTTCACCGGCCCGAGGCCATGCGTCCAGGTGCTTCCGGCAGTTGTGAAAAACGATCAAGACACTTGGAAGCAGCCGAGAGCCGCGTGCAGGTCGGCCGAGCGCTCGTATAGTGGGGGAGATGCGCTCGCTGAGCGGGATATCCGTTTGCGCCATCAGCCTCGCCGCCACCCTGGCTACGTCCTGTGACGGCGTGCCCGAGTCCAAGGCGTCGTCCCGGCCGGCCTCCGAGGCTCCGCGCACGGTTCGCGTGGTCTCCGCCATGGAGGCGGCCGTGCCGGACGTGGTTGCCGTCTCCGGCACGCTCGCCGCCGAGGAAGAAGTCGTTCTCGGCATGAAGGCGGCCGGGAGGCTCCGCACGATCGCGGTCGATCTCGGCAGCGGGGTGGCCAGGGGCCAGGTGCTGGCCCGGCTCGCGCCGACGGACTTCTCGATGCGCGTGCAGCAGGCCGATGCCGCGATGGCGCAGGCCCGGGCGCGCCTGGGACTCGCGCCGGGCGAGGACGCGGCTAGCGTGAATCCCTCGGACACGTCGGTGGTCCGCCATGCCGAGGCCGTTCTCACGGAGGCCCGCGCGCGCCGCGAGCGTGCGCAGGCGCTGTGGGAGCAGAAGCTGCTCTCGCGAGCGGACTTCGACGCGGCCGAGGGGGCGTTCCGCGTGGCGGAGAGCCAGGCCCAGGTCGCCCGCGAGGAAGTGCTCAACCGGCAGGGCGTCCTCGCGCAGCGGCGCTCGGAGCTCGACCTCGCGCGCCAGCAGCTTGCCGACTCGGTGCTGGTCGCCCCCTTCGCAGGCGCGGTGCGCGAGCGGCACGCCTCCGCCGGCCAGTTCGTGGCCGCCGGCCAGCCGGTCGTGACCCTCGTGCGCATGCACCCGCTGCGCCTGCGCCTGGCCGTGCCCGAGCGCGCGGCGGCCAGGGTCCGCCCGGGGCAGGTGGTGCGCGTCTCCGTGGGCGGCGATCCGAACGTGCACTTCGGCCGGGTGGCACGCCTGAGCCCCGCGATCGAGGAGAGCAACCGGACGCTGATGATCGAGGCGGAGGTTCCGAACGAGGGCTCGGCGCTCCGGCCGGGCACGTTCGCCTCGGCGGAGATCGTCATCTCCTCGGACCGGCCGGTCGTCGTGGTGCCGGCATCGGCGGTCATCACCCTGGCCGGGATCGAGAAGGTGCTCACGGTCCAGGACGGCAAGTCGGTGGAGAAGCGCGTACGCACGGGCCGGCGCCTCGAGGACCGGACGGAGATCGTGGAAGGGCTGGCCGCCGGCGAGAGCGTGGTGGTCGAGCCGGGCAATCTCGTCGGCGGAGAGCCGGTCCAGGCGGCGCCCTCAGCGCCGCGGGAGAGCGCGGCCAGCTAGGAGCCATGCAGAAGCTGGCCGAAGTCTGCATCCGCCGTCCCGTCTTCGCGGTGATGATCATCCTCGCCCTCGTGGTGGTGGGCGCGGCCGCGCACGGCCAGCTCGGCGTGGACCGCTTCCCGTCCGTGGACCTGCCCACCGTCACCGTGCGCACCTCCCTCCCCGGCGCCTCCCCCGAGGAGGTCGAGTCGGTGCTCTCGCAGCGGATCGAAGAGGTCGTGAACACCGTCGAGGGGATCAGCGAGATGCGGTCGATCTCCGGCGCCGGCACCTCGCTCGTCATCGCGACCTTCAACCTCGACCGCAACGTCGACGTGGCGGCGCAGGACGTGCGCGACCGCGTCGCCACCGTCGTGCGCGACCTGCCCCCGGACGTGCGGCCACCGATCGTCGGCAAGCAGGACAACGACTCGGCGCCCGTCCTGACCATCGCCCTCTCCGGGGACCGGCCGCTCCGCGAGCTGACCGAGATCGCGGACAAGACGGTCAAGCTGCAGCTCGAGCGCGCCGCAGGGGTGGGCGAGGTGCGGGTGGTGGGCGACCTCGAGCGCGCGATCAACATCTGGGTGGAGGCCGACCGGCTGGCCGCCTACCAGATCCCCATCGGGGCCGTGCGCGCGGCGATCCTCCGGCAGAACGCCGACGCCCCCGGCGGGAACGTCACCGCGGGAGCGCGCGAGCACGTGCTCCGCACGCTGGGGCGCATCCGGGACGCGCGCGGCTTCGACGAGCTGGTCATCGCCACCGTCAACGGCACGCCCATCCGCGTCCGCGACGTCGGGCGGGCGGAGGACGGGACCAAGGAGCAGCGGTCGTTCGCGCGCCTCGACGGCGTGCCGACGGTGATCCTGGAGGTGCGGCGGCAGTCCGGGGCGAACACCGTGGCCGTCATCGAGTCGGCCAAGGCCAACCTCGCGCGCATCGCGCTCCAGGTTCCGCCCGACGTGCGGCTCGTGGAGATCCGCGACCAGTCGCGCTACATCTACAGCGCCCTTCACGAGATCGAGGTGCACCTCATCCTGGGCAGCATCCTGGCCTCCCTGGTGGTGCTGGCCTTCATGCGGAGCTGGCGTTCGACCCTGATCGCGGCGGTGGCCATCCCGGCCTCGGTCATCTCGACCTTCGGCATGATGTGGGCCCTGGACTTCACGCTCAACAGCGTGACCATGCTCGCCCTCGTCCTCATGGTGGGCGTGCTGATCGACGACGCGATCGTGGTGCTGGAGAACATCTTCCGCTTCGTCGACGAGAAGAAGATGCGCCCCTTCGACGCGGCGCGCGAGGCGACGGCGGAGATCGGGCTGGCTGTCCTGGCCACCACGCTGAGCCTGGTCGTGATCTTCGTGCCCGTCTCGTTCATGTCCAGCATCTCCGGCCGCTTCCTCTACCAGTTCGGCATCACCGCCGCCGTCGCGGTGATGGTGAGCCTCCTCGTCTCGTTCACGCTGACGCCGATGATGAGCGCGCGCATGCTGCGCGCGGAGGACGCGGCGGCGGCGGGCGGGCATGCGGACGGGCACCTCTCCGCCTCGCGCGGCGGCTTCTACGCGAAGATCGACCGCCGCTACCTGCGCATGCTGACCTGGGCCATGGACCACCGCCGGGCGGTGATGGTGATGGCAGCGGCGGTGGTGGCCTCCTCCGTCCCCCTGTACATGGTCTTGCAGCAGGAGTACACGCCCGGCAACGTGGACGAGGCGGAGTTCGACGTCAACATCACGGGGCCCGAAGGCGCCAGCCTGGCCGCCATGGACGATTTCATGCGCGCGGTGGAACAGGAGATCCGCACCACGCCGGGCGTGAAGCTGGTCCTGAGCTCGATCGGAGGCGGCTTCATCAGCGGCGTGAACCGGGGCGGGGCCTACGTGCTCATGGCCCCCCACTCCGAGCGCACCTTCTCGCTGGCACGGCTGGGCCGCGAGCTGCTGCGCGGCCGTCCCTGGGCCGCCTTTACCGAGAATTTCTCCCAGGCCGACGTCATGCAGGAGATTCGCCGCCGCCTCCGGAAGTTCCCCGACCTGCGGCCCTCGGTCCGGAACGCCCGGGCGTTCAACCTCGGGGGCGCCAACGCCGAGATCGACTTCGTGCTGCGCGGGCCCGACCTCGCGGTCCTCGCGGAGTATGCCGAGCGCCTGCGCGAGCGGTCCGACGAGCTGGGCCTCGAGGGCGCCGACACGACGCTGAAGCTGGACAAGCCGGAGCTCCGCGTGGTGATCGACCGCGCCCGCGCCGCGGACCTCGACGTCGACACCGAGGAGATCTCGCAGGCGCTGAGGCTCATGGTGGGAGGAGACCAGGAGGTCTCGCGCTTCCACGACCCGTCGGTGAACGAGGAGTACGACGTCCAGCTGCGGCTGGAAGAGGGGGACCGCAGCGATGCCGGGGCCATCTCACGCCTCTACGTCCCCCGGCGCAGCGGGGGGATGGTCCGCCTGGACAGCGTGGTCACCATCGAATCGGGCCAGACCGCGTCGCGCATCGACCGCCTCGACCGCCAGCGTCAGGTGAGCCTGCGCGCGGGAGTCGCGCCGGGCTATGCCCAGGCCGACCGCCTGCAGGCGCTGCGCGAGGCGGCCAGGGAATTGAACCTGCCGCCGGCCTACACCACCGCGGTCACCGGCCGCGGGCGCGAGCTGGAGCGGACGTTCACCGAGTTCCTGTGGGCGTTCCTGCTCTCCGTCATCTTCATGTACATGATCCTGGCCGCGCAGTACGAGAGCTACATCCACCCGTTCACGATCCTGCTTTCGCTGCCCCTGTCCGTGCCCTTTGCCTTCCTTTCCCTGTGGGCCAGCGGAAATACCTTGAACCTCTACTCGGCCCTGGGCATCCTCGTCCTGTTCGGCGTGGTCAACAAGAACGCGATCCTGCAGGTCGACCACACGAACCGCCTGCGCGAGGAAGCCGGGATGGACGTGCGGTCGGCGATCCTGCAGGCCAACCGCGACCGCCTGCGCCCGATCCTGATGACCACTATGGCCCTCGTCGCGGGCATGCTGCCCCTCGCCCTCGGCTCCGGGCCCGGCTCGGAAGAGCGCCGCGCGGTCGCGGTGGTCGTGATCGGCGGGCAGTCGCTTTGCCTGCTCCTCACCCTGCTGGTCACGCCGGTGGCGTATTCGTACCTCGACGACCTGGTGCAGGCCGCGCGCGAGCGGCGCCGGGAAGGCTTTGGCGCGGTCGCGGCCCGCTTCCGCGACCGCCATGCTCGCCACCACCTCAGGCCTGACGCCGCCGCCTACCAGCCCTCCCAGAAGGGCCCATCGCCGAAGTCCCAGAGCAGGTAACTCGATTCGCCCGGCCGCCCACCGTCTTCCGGGTCGTCCCGGCGGCGAGCCTTCCCGGCTTCCACCGCCGGTGTGGACCGACCGCTTGTGTCGAGGATCTTCGTCCGACGGCCTTTCGGTCGAATCGTGATCAGGGCGTCATTTTCGGGTCAGGCCGCGCGGCGGGCGCGGAAGGACGCGATCTCGTCGCGCAGGCTCGATCCCCGGCGCCGCCGCTCCTCGTTCCACACCACGAGGTCGTCCAGAAGGCTGTACGCGGAGGGCACGACGAACAGCGTGAGCAGCGTGGAGACAAAGATCCCGCCCACCAGGGCGATCGCCATCGGCCGCTGCAGCTCGGCCCCGGGCCCGATGGCAAAGGCGGGCGGGATGGCGCCGGCGATGGTGGCGGTGGACGTCATCAGGATCGGCCGCAGCCGGACGGGACAGGCCTCGAGCAGCGCGGCGTGGCGCTCCACACCCTTGTCGCGGATCTGGTTGGTGAAGTCCACGAGCAGGATCGAGTTCTTCTTGGCGATGCCCATGAGGAGGATCAGCCCCAGCATGCTGTACACGTTCAGGCTCTGCCCGGAGAGCCAGAGCGCCATGAGCGCGCCGCTGATGCTGAAGGGCAGGGCCAGCAGCACGGTGAAGGGATGGGTGAAGGCGTTGAACTGCGTGGCCAGCACCATGTAGGCCACGATCAGGCCCATCACGAAGGCGAAGCCGAGGGACTCGAAGGACTCCTTGAAGGCCTGGCTGCTGCCGGAGGGGACGGCCCGGTACCCTTCGGGCAGCGCGCCCCGGGCGATCTGCAGCGCCTGGTCGAGCACCACCGCCTGGGAAGCGCCCCTCTGCACGTTGGCGAAGATGGTGATCGCACGCTCGCGGTCCTTGCGGGTGATGGCCTGCAGCGTCGGCTGCTGCTCGATGCGGACGATGTCGCCGAGGCGCACGAGCTGGCCGCCCTCGGCGCGTACGAAGAGCCGCTGGATGTCCTCCGGCCGCTCGCGCTGGGGGCCGAGGAGGCGGACGCGGATGTCGTAGCGGCGGCCGCCCTCCTTGAACTTGCCCGCGCGCACTCCGCCGATGGCGGCGTTGATGGTCTGGCCGATCACCGCCATGCTGATCCCGAGGTCGGCCGCCTTGTTGCGGTCGGGGATCACGCGGACCTCCGGCATGCCCACCTGGTAGTCGCTGTCAACGTCGATGATGGTCCCGGTCTGGCGCATCTCCTCCATGATGATCCGCGACCGGTTGGCGAGCTCGTCCCAGTCGCGCCCGCGGATGGCGATCTCGATGGGGAAGCCGCCGCCGCGGCTGGCGCTGAAGCCCTGCTGCGAGGGGTCGACGAGCCCCGCGCGCACGCCGGGGATCTGGGCCAGCGCGCGCCGCGCGACGTCCATGAACTCCTGCTGGCTCAGGGGGCGTCCCGTCTTCTCGTCCGGAGGCCGCTCGTTCCGGGGAAGCATGGTCACCATCATCATCCCGGTGTTGACCTCGCCGCCGCCAAAGCCGCCGATGAAGCTGAAGTTGCTCGCGATCTCGCCGCGGGAGCTCAGGAACTGCTCGATCTGGCCCATCGCGCGCTCGGTGACGTCGAGGCTGGTGCCCACCGGGGTCGAGAAGCGGATCTGGAACCGGCTGCTGTCCTGGGCGGGCACGAACTCCTGGTTCAGGAGCCTGATGATCCCGAGGGAGAGGACGAAAAAGGCGGTCGCGCCGGCGAGGACCCAGGCCCGGTGGTGCAGCGCCGGCACCAGGGCCCGCAGGTAGCGCGCGGAGAGGCGGTCGAACGTGCGGTCCACCGCCTGGCCGAAGCGGCCCCGATGCCCGACCTCGAGGAACCGCGAGCACCGCATGGGAGCCAGGGTGAGGGCCTCGAGCAGGGAGATCAGGACGGCGACGGAGATCGTGACGCCGAACTGGAAGAAGAACTTCCCGATGATGCCCTTCATGAAGGCGACGGGCAGGAAGATGGCGACGATGGCGAGGGTGGCCGCGGCGGCGGCGAAGGTGATCTCGCGGGCGCCCACCGACGCCGCCCGCACCTTGCCCATTCCCTCCTCGCGGTGCCGGTAGATGTTCTCCAGCACCATGATCGCGTCGTCGACGACGATGCCCACGGTGAGGGTGAGGCCGAGTACGGTGAAGGTGTTGAGGGTGAAGCCGAAGAAGTACATCACGATGAACGTCCCCAGGATCGAGGTGGGGATGGCGAGCAGGACGTTCAGGGTGGTGGACCAGGATCCGAGGAACACCCAGCACACGAGGCCGGTGAGCAGCGCGGCCAGCAGCAGGGTGAAGAGGATCTCGTCGATGGCGTGCTTGACGAAGGACGTGCTGTCGAAGCGCACGGCCATGGTCATGCCTTCGGGCAGGTCCCGCTGCGCTTCCGCCAGCCTGGCGCGCACGCGGTCCCCGACCTCCACCGCGTTGGCGCCGCGCAGCTTCCGGATGCCGAAGCCGAGGGAAGGCTCGCCGTCGGAGCGGGCGAGGCGCCGCCGGTCCTCGAGGCCGTCTTCCACCACCGCCACGTCCTGAAGGCGGATGGGGCTGCCCTCGCGGAAAGCCACCACCAGCTGGCGGAAGCCCTCGACGTCGATGGCCTCGCCCTCCGCGCGCACGTTCATCTCGCGCTGCGGGGTCTCGATCCTCCCCGCCGGCACCTCGAGGTGCTCGTTGCCGATGGCCTGGATGACGTCGAGGACGGTGAGGCCCTGCGCCTCCAGGCGGGGGGCGTCGAACCAGACCCGCACCGACCGCTCGCGGTAGCCGCCGATGAAGATTTCGCCCACGCCCTCGATGGTCTGGAACTGCGGGCGCAGGACGTTGCGGACGTAATCCGCCATGAACGTCCCCGGGCGCGACCCCGAGAGGGACAGCCACATGATCGGCTGGTCCTCGGGGTTGGACTTGGTGATGATCGGGGGGTCGATCTCCCGGGGCAGGCGCCGCGCGGCCTGCGCCACCTTGGTCTGCACGTCCTGCAGGGCGGCGTCGATGTTGCGGCTCAGCTCGAACTCGATGGTGATGCTGGCGGATCCCAGACGCGACGTGGACGAGATCTGCTTGACGCCCTCGATGGAGGTGACCGCGTCCTCGATGAAGTCGACGACGTCCGACTCCATGATCTCGGGGGACGCGCCCTCGTAGCCGACGCTGACGTTGACGATCGGGAAGTCCACGTCGGGGTTCTGGCTGACCCCCAGTCCCTTGACGATGTTGCCGTAGCCCGCGAAGCAGATGAGGCCGAAGCCGATGAGGCCGAGCATCAGCATCCACGCGAAGACGTGGTTGCGGATGGAAATGTCGGCCAGCGTGCTGCCGGTCGCTATCTTCTTGGGGTCTTCCTGCTCTTCTTCTTGAGCTGGGGGGTGCTGCGCCGCACCCCCCAGACCCCCCGCGTCTCGCGCCGAAGTGAATCCGTCGCTCGACGCTGCTGGTTGCCTGGGCTTGTCGCGCTCGT
>Ga0326597_10015174_pt1 | contig 10082 bp, 9 predicted proteins | sample RVTome_12_FD_203789 | JGI IMG/M metagenome (GOLD analysis project Ga0326597, IMG submission 203789) | Soil microbial communities from uranium-contaminated site in the Upper Colorado River Basin, Wyoming, United States - RVT100D185 | ecosystem: Environmental > Terrestrial > Soil > Contaminated >...
GGCAAGCGCAAGTTCCGTTTCAAGAACAAGCTCGTCAGTATCGACTCCACCGTGATTGATCTGTGCCTGTCGATGTACGACTGGGCGAAGTTCCGCCGCACCAAGGGGGCGGTGAAGCTGCATTTGGTGCTCGACCACGACGGCTACTTGCCCAGCTTCGGTCTCATTACCGAGGGCAAGGTGCATGATGTCAAGGCGGCCCACCAGATGAGCTTCGCCGCTGGGACGGTCGTGGTCGATGATCGGGGCTACAACGACTACCGGCTGTTCGCGAAATGGACCGAGGCCGGGGTGTTCTTCGTCACGCGCATGAAGGACAACGCGCTCTACGAGGTGATCGAAGACCGCGACCCGCCCCGGAACCGTAGCATTCTCAGCGACCAGATCATCGAGCTTACCGGGGCCGGCGCACAGCAGAAGTGTCCGCATCGGTTGCGCCGCATCGAGGCGGTGCGCGAGGATACCGGGGACATTCTGGTGTTCCTGACCAATCACTTCGGCCTGGGGGCGAGCACCATTGCTGCCATCTACAAGGATCGCTGGCAGATTGAGCTGTTCTTCAAGGCGCTCAAGCAAAACTGCAAGATCAAAACCTTCGTCGGCACCTCGCCCAATGCGGTCAAGACCCAGATTTGGACTGCACTGATCGCGATGCTGTTGCTGCGTTACCTGCAACTGTCCTCGCGCTTCGGTTGGAGCCTGTCCAATCTGGTGGCGCTGTTGCGCATGAATTTGTTCACGCACCGTGATCTGATGGCCTGGCTCGATGAACCCTTCGCCACACCGCCCAATCCCGAAGACCATCCCCAGGCCAGCTTCGGGTTCGCGTAATCTTGGACAGCAAAAACCACGAGGCACGATCTTGAACTCCCGCCATAACCCGTCCGAAACCCGTGTCAGATCAAGACCACGATGGCCGCGTTTGAGCTATCTTGGACAGCAGTGATTCAAAGTCAAAGATCAGGTCTAGAGAGAACATGACGGGCAGGTGGATCATCGGCGCATTGCTCGCATTGGGCTTGGCGGCTGCGGACGCAAGCGGGGCTAGTGCGCAGCCGCCCGGTGGCGCGCTCGGCCAGGAAATCTTTGACTTGCACACGCTGGTCCTTTGGATATGCGTGGCCATTTTCACTGGCGTGTTCGGTGCCATGCTGTTTGCGGTGATCTACCACCGCAAATCCGTAGGACATAAGACAACCCATTTTCACGAAAACACCGTTGTCGAGGTTATCTGGACCATTGTTCCCTTTTTCATTCTTGTCGCACTGGCTTGGCCGGCGGCCAGGACATTGATCGCGCAAAAATATACCTCCAAGGCTGATCTAACGATAAAGGCGACCGGCTACCAGTGGAAATGGCGATATGACTATCTACAGGGTGAGGGCGAGGGCATTTCTTTCTACAGCACCGCCTCGGCACCGCGCGAACAGAACGAGAGCATGGTCTCCAAGGGGGGGGATTATCTGCTCGAGGTTGATGAGCCGATGGTGGTACCTCTCGGCAAAAGAGTACACATGCTGGTCACCTCGGCCGATGTCATGCACGCCTGGTGGGTCCCTGCGCTGGCGGCAAAACAAGATGCGATCCCCGGTACCGTCAGAGATACGTGGTTCAAAGCCGAACGGGAAGGCAGATTTCTTGGGAAATGCGCAGAACTTTGTGGCAAGGGACACGACTTCATGCCCGTCGTGGTTGACGTACTTTCCGCCGAGACGTACACAGCGTGGGTAAACGAGCGTACGCGGAAGGTGGCCGCGCCACGCGACGGTCCGAACAAAGCATGGAGCTTGTACGATCTGAAAACGCGCGGCGAGAAGGTGTTTGCGCAAAACTGCGCAGCCTGCCACCAGGCAAATGGCATGGGAATTCTTGGGACGTTCCCGGCGCTTTCCGGGTCGGGTGTCATGACCGGACCTAAGGAAGGCACGATCGAGCTACTTCTAAATGGCGTAATCAAAGATGGCAAGCCGACCGCGATGGCCGCGTTCAAACGGCTCTCGGATATTGAACTCGCAGCGGTGATAACCTACTCGCGCAACTCGTGGTCCAATAAGGTGGGCGATGTGATTACGCTGGCAGACATTAAGATTGCCCGGAAGTGACGCATCCGATCGTTGCGTCTCTGAGCGATTTTACGGCTATCATTGCCACAGTAGGTGGCTGACACTCACGCCCATTGTTGGTTACGCTGCAGTCTATACGATTGTTCTCAAACAGTGAACACGCCGAGCGTCGTGAGTGGTGGGGCGTCGGGGGTGGTATCGTTCTAATGCGCGCAAGAGTAACGTTTGTAATTCTCCTTACGCTGCTCGCTGCTGGTTGCGCACCCGAGAAGTTCCGCGCAACCGATATTACCGGAGCGAACTTCGCTCGCGAATTCCAGCTGACTGGACACGACGGTAAGCCGCGAACGCTCGTTGATTTCCGCGGCAAAGTGGTGCTGTTGTTTTTCGGTTTCACACATTGCCCAGATATTTGCCCGACAACATTGGCGAAATTTGCGCAAGCGGCAAAGCAGCTAGGTGCCGACGCGGATCGGGTGCAGTTCCTGTTTGTAACTGTCGACCCCGAGCGCGATACTCGTGAAGTATTGGCACGCTACGCGCCGGCATTCGACCCGCGAGTTATCGGACTTTATGGCGACGCGCAGGCGATAGCGCGTACCGCCAAGGAGTTTAAGGTAATTTATCAGAAGCAACCGGGTAAGACCCCCGAGAGCTATAGCGTGGATCACTCGGCCGGGACCTATGTATTCGATCCCGAGGGCCGGGTGCGACTATTTGTCGGCCATAACCAGTCGATCAAGGACCTGGTTCACGATATTCGGCTATTGCTCGCAGCCTGAAGCAAAGCGCAATTGGCGACGTACTATGCGTTGGCTGTAGCCAGTGTGGACTTCATGCGGGTCAGCGCCTTCTGCTCGATTTGGCGGATGCGTTCCGCAGATACACCGAATTCAGCGGCCAGGTCGTGCAGCGTTGCCGACTTGTGCTCGTGAAGCCAGCGTGCCTCGATGATGCGGCGGCTGCGCGGGTCGAGCGCATCAAGCGCATCGCACAAGTCGCTTTTCTGCAGCCGTTCAGATTCTTCGTCTTCGAGCATCTGCGAGGGTTCGGCAGCCGGGTCGCGCAGGTAGGCTATTGGGCTAAATCCGTCGTTATCGTCGTCATTGGCTGGTTCTAAAGCGATATCCTGGCCGCCAAGCCGGGTCTCCATTTCAACTACGTCCCGTCGCGTCACTCCAAGCTGTTTCGCCATCGCGCCGACCTCCACGTCGCCCAGCGTGCCGAGACTTTTCTTCAGGCTGCGAAGGTTGAAAAACAGCTTACGCTGCGCTTTAGTAGTCGCGATTTTCACGATGCGCCAATTGCGCAGAATGAACTCGTGCATTTCCGCTCGAATCCAATGCATCGCGAAGGATACTAGCCGCACCCCGCGCTCCGGGTCGAAGCGCTTAACTGCTTTCATTAGACCAATGTTGCCCTCTTGAATCAGGTCGGCCTGGGGCAAGCCATACCCCATGTAGTTACGCGCAATGGCAACAACTACGCGCAGATGCGACAAGACTAGCTTGCGGGCGGCATCCAGGTCTGCGTGTTCGTGAAAGCGTCGCGCGAGCGAACTCTCTTCTTCGCGACTAAGGATCGGGAACCTGTTGACCGCCTGCACGTAACTCTCGAGGCTACCTGCGGCAGAGACTGTGGGTAAGGCGACGAGATTATTCATGGCTTTCCTCCGAAACTTATTGGAATCTTAGCACTCAGTCATAGTGAGTGCTAGAAAGAGAAAAAGTTCCGATAATAATCATATAATTATCAATCTATTATAACTCTCTGGTGTGCTGCCGAGAACATCGCGTGAGCGCGGCGGCCGAAATGGTTCGGGCGAGCTCCGAACCCCCAGGTTGGCCGGCTTCTGTCACTACGGTAAACCGGGCCGTTACGTCCTTAGCTGCATAAATAAAGGGAAACTGGAAATACTGTGGAACTAGGCGACCCCGGGGGGGCGACTTGGGGACCACTCGCGTTCTGGGCGATCTGCCCCGGCGTCACTCGAACAAGGCGTCAACGAACGCCTGTGCGTCGAATGGCTGTAAATCGTCCATGCTTTCGCCCACGCCGATGAACCGCAACGGAATCGGACGATCTTTGGATTTTGCTGAGCGCGCATGGGCAATGGCGGCAATTACCCCGCCCTTTGCGGTTCCATCGAGTTTCGTCATAATCAAGCCAGTCACGCCTAGCGCATCGTCGAAGGCCTTGACCTGGGTTAGCGCGTTTTGCCCGGTATTGGCGTCGAGCACGAGCATTATCTCGTGCGGTGCCCCCGGAAGGCCACGGGCAATAACCCGTTTCACCTTACGAATCTCCTCCATCAGGTGCAGCTGGGTCGGCAGCCGTCCCGCCGTATCGGCGATTACTACGTCGGTGCCGCGCGCACGCGCCGCCTGCACGGCGTCGAAAATGACCGCGGCGGAGTCCCCGCCGCGCTGTGCGATGACGGCGACGTCATTGCGCTCTCCCCAGACGACGAGCTGTTCGCGTGCTGCAGCCCTAAAGGTATCCCCGGCAGCAAGCAGCACAGAGCGGCCTTCGGCCTGACAAAATCTCGCGAGCTTGCCTATCGAGGTCGTCTTACCCGCGCCGTTGACGCCGACCATCATAATTACGTAAGGCTTAGCCGCGGATATTTCTAATGGCGCGCTGAGCGGCGTAATCAATTCGAGCAGCACCATCTTGAGTGCTGCACGCAGCTCGGTCGCATCGGCCAGATGGTCTTTCTTCGCCCGCGCGCGCAGCGCCTCGATTACATGCGTCGTTGCCGCCACGCCGACATCGCTGCTAATTAGAAGCGTCTCCAACTCTTCATACAACGCCTCGTCGATTTGCGGATGGCGCGCAAACAGGTCGGTAAGATCGGTGTTAAGAATCTCTCTGGTGCGCTTAAGCCCAAGCTTCAGGCGCGCTGCCCAGCCACCCTCCTCCTTGGGTTTGGATTTCAGGAAACCGAGCATGGTGATACAGTGTCAGAGAGAAAACCGATGATTTTGGATTCTAGCATGCGAATATTTTGGCCTCGCCGCGCGTCGGCGCCCGCGCTTGGCATGATCGTGGTACTCGTATTGTTCGCCGTGCCGGCGGCGAATGCGAGTGTGCATGAGTACCGTCTTGAAAACGGCATGCGCGTGTTGGTCAAAGAAGATCACCGGGCGCCGGTCGTGGTCTCTATGGTCTGGTATGGCGCGGGCAGCGTTGATGAATTCAACGGCACGACCGGTGTGGCTCACGTGCTGGAGCATATGATGTTCAAGGGCACGGCAAAGGTTCCGGCCGGAGAGTTTTCGCGTCGAGTCGCACGCGCCGGTGGCCGCGAAAACGCTTTTACCAGTCGCGACTACACGGCGTACTTTCAGACCTTACATCGCGACAAGCTGGCAATGGTACTGGAGATGGAAGCCGACCGCATGGCGAATCTGATTCTAACGAAAGAGACGTTTGAAAAGGAGATTAAAGTCGTAATGGAGGAACGGCGCTTGCGCACCGACGACCAACCGCATGCTCTGGTTTATGAAACATTGATGGCGGTGGCATTGCGCACTCATCCTTATCGACATCCGATTATTGGCTGGATGAACGATTTGCAGAACATGGCAGTTACCGATGTGAGCGATTGGTATAGACGCTGGTACGCGCCGAATAACGCAGTGCTGGTCGTGGTCGGTGATATCAGCGGTGAAGAAGTGATCGGGCATGCGCGGAAATTGTTTGGAACTATCGAGCCGCGTGCGCTGCCAGTGCGTAAACCGCAAAACGAGCCCGATCAGATGGGCGAGCGCCGAGTCGTCGTTAAGGCGCCATCCAAGCTACCCCACATTCTCATGGCTTATCGTGTGCCAAAGCTTCTGGATCCAGAGCTGGACTCGGAGCCCTATGCACTCGACGTGCTTGAGGGGGTGCTCGACGGGCACGATGGCGCACGGCTGAATGCAGCACTTGTCCGGGGCACTCGCATGGCATCCTCGGCGGGAGCGGGTTATTCTGGAATTGGGCGCGGACCGGGGGTGTTCATGCTCTCTGGTACACCGTCGGAGGGCCGGTCGATCGCTGACTTGGAGGCGGCGCTGAAGGCCGAGGTCCAGCGAATCGCAACCGAGGGCGTGCGCGACGACGAGCTGCGACGTGTCAAGGCGCAAGTCGTTTCGGCCCACGTCTATGCCCGCGACTCGATGTTCGCGCAAGCACGCCATATGGGTTCACTCGAGTCGATCGGGTTGTCGCATCGGTCGATTGAGACTCAGTTGCGGCGTTTGCGCGAAGTAACTGCTGAGCAAGTGCAACAAGTCGCGCGGCGGTATTTTGTTGACGATGCGCTGACGGTCGCAGTTCTCGAACCGCAACCCCTTAGCGTAAAGCGCCAGCCGGCGGCTCCGGAGGATTCGCGGCATTGAACCAGATTCGCTCCGTTCCGGTTGCGCCGAGGAACTCCGCAGAAATGTGGCCCACTATTCATCGCTGCACATACGCTGTTCGTGTTGTTGATGTCTCCCGTAGTGCACGAATCGCCGTTCCCGATTTGCTGCGGTTGGCTGCGGCGATACTCGTAATTGCGGTGGGTAGCCGGAATGTGCAGGCGATACCGCCGATAGAGAGCTGGCAGACGTCTGCCGGGGCGCAGGTTTTGTTCGTTGAGAATCACGACCTGCCGATGCTCGATGTCAGCGTGGAGTTTCCGGCCGGTTCTGGATTCGACTCGGCGCGGAAATCTGGTCTCGCGGCGCTTACTCAACACATGCGCGAATTGGGCGCAGGCGGGTTACGCGAAGACGAGATCTCGCAACGCATTGCCGACGTGGGCGCACGCCTACGCGGGCGATTCGATACCGACCGTGCGGGGTCGCATCTACGCACCTTAGTGAGCATGCGCGAGCGCGACCAAGCATTGGACGTACTTGCCCGCGTGTTACAGCGGCCTGAATTTCCACAGCCGGCTTTCGAGCGCGAGAAAGCTCGTATCGTCGCAAATCTGAAGGAAGCCGACACCAAACCCGATATTTTGGCGAACCGAGAGTTTAATCGCTTGGTATATCGGGGTCATCCGTATGGGCTGCGCAGCTCCGGAGAGGTCGACACTGTGGCGGGCTTGACGCGCGCGGATCTCATCGAGTTTTTTGCGACCCACTACGTTGCTGAACAGGCTGTTGTCGCCATTATGGGTGATGTAACTCGTGCCGAAGCGCAACAGATCGCAGAACGTCTCACGCAATTTCTGCCGCGTGCGCGTGGGCCGGCGCCGTCGCTTCCTTTGGTAACAGAGTTAGAGCGCGCGAATTCAGTTGTTGTGGCCCACCCGTCATCGCAAGTGCACATCCTGATCGGCACACCTGGAATTCGCCGTGACGATCCGGATTATTTCAATTTATTGGTCGGCAACTACGTCCTCGGTGGGGGCGGTTTTGCCTCGCGGCTAATCAAAGAGGTGCGGCAGAAACGCGGGTTAGCCTATAGCGCGTATAGCTATTTCGCGCCGCTGATGCGTACGGGGTTATTCCAAATCGGGTTACAGACCCGAGGCGATCAAGCACAGACGGCGCTTAAGGTGGTCATGGATACGGTCAAGAATTTTCTCGATCACGGTCCGAGTGAGCAGGAGCTTGAGGAGGCGCGCAGTAACCTCGCCGGCGGATTTCCGTTGCGCATCGACTCGAACCGCAAAATTCACGGTTATCTGGCGCTGATTGGTTTCTATCGCCTGCCGCTCACTTATCTGGACGATTTCGTCAAGAACGTCGAGAAAGTAAACGTGGCCGACGTGCGCGCTGCCTTTTCCCGGCATGTTCGTATCGAGCGCCTGGTAACGGTCATGGTCGGCGGTGGGCTCGAAGCGACCGCGCAACGTTGAACGCGAACCGAGTCCGGATTATCGGGGGGCGGTACCGCAGCCGCCTATTGCGCTTTCCCTCGCGCCCGGGCCTGCGGCCAACGCCAGACCGGGTACGCGAGACGCTGTTTAACTGGCTGGGACAAGACCTAAGCGGCCAGGACTGCCTGGATTTATTCGCGGGTAGCGGGGCCCTTGGATTTGAGGCGGTTTCGCGCGGCGCGCGCCGTGCAGTGATGGTCGATAGCGATCAACGTGCGTACCAGGCGCTGACGCTGAGCGCGCGCGAGCTTGGCTGCGACGCGGCCGTAGAATTGCACCGCAGCAATGCGTTAGAATTTGTTCGCAAGTGTACAGACGCGTTCGATATTGTATTCCTGGATCCGCCGTTTGACGGCGGTTTAGCCGCGGCCATTTTGCCGGCGATGCCACGGCTGGTACGACCGGGTGGTTCTGTCTATGTGGAGGGCGCAAGTGCCGTTGTGCTCGCGCCACCATGGCAGTTGCACCGCACAGGCAAAGCTGGACACGTCATTTTCCAATTATTCATTTATGGCGACCAATAAAGTCATTTACCCTGGCACCTTCGATCCACTGACCCTTGGACACGAGGATCTCGTTCGGCGTGCGGCGCGCTTGTTCGACAATGTGGTTCTCGCCGTTGCCGATAGCAAGTCGAAGCGGACGTGCTTTACGCCGGATGAGCGCGTTGAGATTGCCCGCGAGGTCCTCAAGCCCTATTCGAACGTGAGTGTCATGCGCTTTTCCGGGCTGCTTATCGATTTTGCGCGCGAGCAAGGCGCGACCGTCATTATGCGCGGGCTGCGAGCGGTGTCGGATTTCGAGTATGAGTTTCAGCTCGCGGGTATGAACCGCAATCTATATCCAGAGATCGAAACATTGTTTCTCACACCCTCCGAGCGCTACCTGTTCATATCGGCAACTTTGGTGCGCGAGATCGCGTTGCTGGGCGGAGATGTTTCCAAGTTCGTCCATGCATCGGTGGCTTCTCGGCTCCTGATCAAAGCGAAACAGTGACGTAGGAATTGCCTCTATGGCGCTCAAGATCACGGACGAATGTATTAATTGCGACGTCTGTGAGCCCGAGTGCCCGAACGATGCGATCTTTCAAGGCGAAGAGATCTACCAGATTGATCCGCTCAAGTGCACCGAATGCGTCGGGCATTTCGCCGAACCGCAATGCCGCAAGGTTTGTCCCGTCGACTGCATCCCGTTGGATATGGACTTCCCGGAAACGCGCGACGAGCTGCAAGCAAAATTCCTGCGGCTGACGGCGCCAGGGTAGTGTGTCGGACTACCGACTGGTTGCAGTTCTGATCGAACCAAACTGTCAGGCAACGCGCCGTGTCGGTATTCCACGTTAGGAGGAGAGATGCGGACTAGGGCCGCTGACACACCGGGCAGTAGTAGCTGGCGCGCTGGCCCTGACGGATTTCGCGAATCGGGGTGCCGCAGCGCCGGCACGCTTCGTCAGCTTGGCCGTAAACGCAGTACTGCTGCTGAAAATAGCCCGTACTGCCATCGGCGTGCAGCCAGTCGCGCAAACTGCTACCGCCTGCGATCAAAGCGGCATTTAACGTATCACGTACGCACTCGACGAGCACACGATAGCGTTCGAGACTGATTCTGCCTGCACTCGTTCTTGGACGAATGCGAGCGCGGAAAAGCGCCTCGTTGGCGTAGATATTTCCTATCCCTACGACAATGTGACTGTTCATCAGGAACTCCTTGATGCTGACGCGCCGTCCGCGACTGGTGCGGTGCAGTTCTTCCGCGGTGAAGCTTGCCGACAGCGGCTCAGGCCCCAACGAAGACAGCAGGCGATGTTGCTCGGGATCACCCAGGACGAAATGCACCGAACCAAAGCGCCGCGGATCGGTGAATCGCAGAACGGTTCCCCCTTCGAAAAGCCAATCGAGATGATCATGTTTGCCTGCCATACTGCCCAAGGGCACAACCCTTAGTGCGCCAGACATACCGAGGTGCACGATCAGGGCGCCGCGCCCGAGCTCGAAGATGAGATATTTTCCACGCCGACGAAGGCAATGCACACGCTGTCCGGCAAGGTTGCGCGGCAGGTCCGATGGCACGGGCCAACGCAGACGCGTATCGCGCACCGTTAGTGCCTCGATGCGGCGCCCGACAAGATGCGGCGCCAATCCGCGGCACGTGGTTTCAACCTC
>Ga0326597_10015175_pt1 | contig 10081 bp, 9 predicted proteins | sample RVTome_12_FD_203789 | JGI IMG/M metagenome (GOLD analysis project Ga0326597, IMG submission 203789) | Soil microbial communities from uranium-contaminated site in the Upper Colorado River Basin, Wyoming, United States - RVT100D185 | ecosystem: Environmental > Terrestrial > Soil > Contaminated >...
GGAAAAGGTCGGCAAGGAAGGCGTGATCACGGTCGAGGACGGCAAGTCGCTTGAAATGGAACTCGAAGTGGTCGAGGGCATGCAGTTCGACCGCGGCTATCTCTCGCCTTACTTCATCAACAACGCCGAGAAGCAGATCTCCGTGCTGGAAGACGCCTATATCCTGTTGTCGGAAAAGAAGATCTCCACCATCCGCGACCTTCTGCCCGTGCTCGAGCAGGTGGCGAAGGCGGGCAAACCGCTGCTGATCATTGCCGAAGATGTCGACAGTGAAGCGCTGGCGACGCTGGTGGTCAACAACCTCCGCGGCATCCTCAAGACCTGCGCGGTGAAAGCGCCCGGCTTTGGCGATCGTCGCAAAGCGATGCTCGAAGATATCGCGATCCTGACCGGCGGCACGGTAATCGCCGAAGAAGTCGGTCTGTCGCTCGAGAAAGCAACGTTGGCTGATCTCGGCCAGGCCAAGCGCATCGAAATCGGCAAGGAAGAGACCACGCTGATCGACGGCAAAGGTGACGCGAAATCAATCGAAGGCCGCGTCAATAACATCCGCAAGCAGATCGACGACGCGACCAGCGATTACGACAAGGAAAAACTGCAAGAACGGGTGGCGAAACTTGCCGGCGGCGTGGCATTGATCAAGGTCGGCGCTGCGACCGAAGTCGAAATGAAGGAAAAGAAAGCGCGCGTCGAAGACGCTCTGCATGCAACCCGTGCGGCGGTCGAAGAAGGAATCGTCGCGGGCGGCGGTGTGGCGCTGATCCGTGCGCGTGCCGGCCTTAGCAAGCTCAAGGGCGACAACCACGATCAGGTAGCCGGTATCAAGATCGTGCTGCGCGCGCTGGAAGAGCCGTTGCGCTGGATCGTCGCCAATGCGGGCGATGAGCCGTCGGTGGTCCTTAATAAAGTCGTCGAGGGCAAAGGCAATTTCGGCTTTAACGCCCAGACTGGCCAGTACGGCGATCTGATGGAAATGGGCGTGGTCGACCCGACCAAGGTTGCGCGTTGTGCATTGCAGAACGCGGCTTCGGTTGCCGGCCTGATCCTGACCACCGATGCGATGGTGGCGGAACTGCCGAAAGAAGAATCGGCGGGCGGTGGCATGGGTGGGATGGGCGGCATGGGCGGCATGGGCATGTAACAAGCGCGCAAGCGCCAGCCGTTCACCCGTACTCCGGACGCGATCCGGGGTAAAGTTCCGAGAGAAAGCCCCGTTTACGCGGGGCTTTTTTTGCGCCCGGCGCAAGCACCGCAGGTGACCGTGCGATGCCGGTTAGGCGACCGAGACAACTTCTCGCCAGTGCCCAGCTTCATCCCCTTCGGCGCGCTTTAATGACGCCGTATCGAGGACGGCGCACAAGTGCTGTCGACAGGCGACAGCTCACACCTTACTTACGAGCACCCCCAAACGCCTGCGGCCACCGGTTCTCGGGAGATTCAACCGGTTTTAAGGGTGCTCTTCCCGAGCCGGGGATGAGCTGACGGGCATCAAGCGGGCTGACACAGCCGACGAAATCCAATTCAGTCCAGCGAAGTCCAATGACATATTCTGTCGATGATATGCCGAGCGAGATGGCAATCCAACGTTACGCGGCATATGAAACGGGGCGCCAGCAATCCAAAGATGCACCACTTCGTGCCGAGGTGGTATTTGGCGCGATTCAGCGACAAGGAAGGTTTTCTGCACGTCTTTGATCGTTCGCCTCGTTTATTCGGCGCTGAACATCGGGTTGACTGTGGTAAACGGAAACGGAATACTCCCACAAGTGCCGTTGGATTTCCTATCCTTAACGGGGTTTATGTCATCCACGCTCGACAGCTCGAGCGACGCGCGGGCAGCTGGCCCGGCACGATCACGGCAGCCAGTACGTGAGCGACTTCCACGACGAGCTGAGGTTCCTGGGGATTGTCTCCAGTCCAGCGTTCGTGCGGGCGTTGCAACAGGAGGAAACAGCGGATGAATGACAACAGGCATTGGGTCGGCACCTGGGCCACCTCGCCGGCGCCGAGTGAAACCGGGGAGGGCTTCAACAATCACACATTGCGGATGAATCCGCGCGTCAGTATCGGCGGCGACACCTTGAGGGTGCGGGTGTCGAATGCCTATGGCAACGGCAAGCTCGCGATCGGCGCCGCCTATGTCGGAATCCGGGACAAGGGTCCGGCGATCGTGCCGGGCTCGGAGCGCGTGCTCACCTTTTGCGGCTCCGGTTCGGCGACGGTCGCGGCGGGCGCGCTCGTAATCAGCGACTCGGTCAAGCTCGACGTGAAACCGCTGGCCGACCTGGCGGTCACGCTTTATCTGCCTGGCGTGATCCCGACCGGCTTCCAGATTACCGGGCGCTACGCGCGGCAGACCAATTACATCTCTCCGCCGGGAAATTTCGCCGCCGAAATCAATATGCCGGTGGGCAAGATCACCGACGAATGGTTCTTCGTTAGCGGCATCGACGTGCTGGCGTCGCAGGAGACAGGATGCGTGGTCGCGCTCGGCGATTCGCTGACCGACGCCAATATCTCGACCCATGACGCCTATTGCCGTTGGCCCGACCAGCTTGCCCGGCGCCTGATCGCCCGCCAGGATGGCCGGCCCCTCGGGGTGATGAACCAGGGTCTCGGCGGCAACCGGATCTTGCACGATCTGCGCGGCGACAGCGGATTGCGGCGGTTCGATCGCGACGTGTTGGCTCAGCCCGGCGTGACCCATGCGATCGTCATGCTCGGCACCAACGATCTGCGCAATCGCAACGCCAAGCCCGACGAGGAGGTCACTGCCGAACCGATGATCGCCGGCCTCAACCAGATGGCATTGCGGGCACAGGCACGCGGGATCAAATTGTTTGGCGCAACCCTGACGCCGTTCGCAAACGAGACGTTCCTGCCCGGCGCCTGGAACCAGGTGCGCGAGGGTCATCGCGTCACGGTCAACAATTGGCTCCGCGAAAGCGGCGTATTCGACGGCGTCGTCGATTTCGACAAGGCGTTGCGGGACCCCGAACGTCCGACCCAGATGCTGCCGATCTACGATTGCGGCGACGGGCTTCACCCGAGCGATCTCGGTTATTGCAGGATGGGCGACGCGATCGACCTGGCGCTGTTCGATTAAGCGATAGCCCGCGGCCCTCGCATGGGAGATTCACCTAATCTGCCTTTATCCCTGCGGATTTAACAATCTCACCCCACTTCTTGGTTTCGGCTCGTATATACATCGCAAATGCTTCCGGCGTGCTCCCAACCAATTCGAATCCTAATGGCTTGAGTTTGCTTGTTACAAAAGAAGTTTGAAGCGCTCTGGCCGTCTCATCGTGAAGCCGGCTGACGATTGCCTTCGGCGTTCCGCTCGCGGCCAAAAATCCGTACCATGCCGTTGCCTCAAATCCCGGAAACCCGGATTCTGCAATCGTGGGCACGTCCGGCAATAAGGAAAAACGCTTAAGACCTGTTGTTGCTAACGCGCGCAGTTTTCCCGTTTTCACATGTGGCATCACAGTACTGACCCCAAACATGGCATGCACCTGTCCGCCAAGAAGATCGATCACTGCCTGAGCAGCACCCTTATAGGGTATGTGCGCCATTTGTAACCCAGCGGTATGCTTCAGATACTCCCCCGCAAGATGCCCAGGACTTCCTACCACTGCAGATGCAAAATTAATCTGTTGAGGGCGTGCCTTAACATATTCGATAAACTCATTGAAGGTTCTAACCGGCACCGATGGATAAACCACGAGGACATTCGGTGCCGAGGCGAGTTGAGTTATCGCCGCAAAATCGCGCAATGGGTCAAAAGGCAATTTTCGATGTAAGGCAGGTCCAATCGCCAAATTCCCAACGTAGCCTAATAATAAGTTGTAACCATCCGGTGACGTGTGCGCCACTATCGCAGTTCCAATATTTCCACCGGCACCCACACGGTTATCAACAACGATTGGCTGATCAAATACTTCGAAAAGTTTCTGTCCCACAGCACGCGCGATCGTGTCGGCGCCACCCCCGGGCGAAAAGGGAACAATAACTCTGATCGGGCGCTCAGGATACTGCGGTTGTGCAGCCAATACTTGTCCACCAACGAATTAAGAACAGGCAGGTGAAGGCCATTGCGATTGCCGCGCCGCGCCGCTCGGCACTTTTCCCCGAGTTTCCCACCTTCGCAGAATCCGGCATGCCGGACTTCGAAGGCTCGGCGTGGTGGGCGGTCATGACCCGTGCCGGTGTGCCGGTGAAAATCGTGGCGCGTCTAAATACGGAAATAAACGAGATTCTCCGGCTCCCGAAAATTCGCGAACGGCTGGCAGCAATGGACGTCGAGCCGGACGGAGGATCCGTCGCGGAGCTTGCCGCGCACCTTCGCTCCGAACGTGCCAAATGGGCGGCGGTTATCAAGGATGCGGGGATAACCATACGATAGCCCAACTTCCACAGTTGTGTGACTTGACGGTGTTCGCGTTTACGCGCCGCACCGCGAGCGCCTGGGGTCCTTGAGCTTCGCCATCTCGGTCATTGCCTCGATAAGGCGCGAAAGGCAATTCCTATTTCTTATGCCAGGCGCGGTCATTTGTGTCGGCAATTCCCGGTGCCGGCGCGCGAACGGGGTCGAGACGCTCAGCGCCGGGGCTCCACCTTCAGCAGCAGCCGCGCAAAATGCCGGCCAGCAAACTGCTGTCCGGACTTCAGCGGCAGCCGGTCCTCGCCCAGGCTGGGGTCGAACAGATTCTCGGGGGCATCGGCTTCGTACAGATGCATGTAATTGCCGACCGGGTCGGGGCCGATCTGGGCGGGATGAGGGGCATGCTGCAGTTGCCAGGCGCGGTGAATGCCGGGCAGCTCCAGCACGTGCTTGAGGTGCTGCGCGCCCTCGGACTGGAATTGGGTTTCTTGCGCCGCCGTGCCGCGGAAATTGCTTTCGCAGCGCGCCCAGCAGCGGCCGGCACGCGCATCTTTTTCGGTTAGGGACAGCACCCGGTAGAACACCCGACCCCAATTCCCGATATCGCGGCGCCAGGGTTCCTTTTCCATGACGGGCGGCGGCGGGTTTTGCGGGAAGGACTTGAACAGCCCCGGATCGCCGATGGCGTAGATCTGCTGGTATTCCTGTTCCATCACGCCTTCGTTGTCGCCTTCGCGCAGCTCTCGCGTGCGCCAGGCCGTGGAGTAGCCCGGCCGGTCCGCCAGTTCCTGAATATGATCGTCGAAGTGGATGTTGAATTGGCGGTCGAACTCCTTATGCACCAGGTCGAACCTGACGAAGCACAGATAGGGGAATGCTTTGATGTCTACCATGTCACGTTCTTTTGCTTGCCTGCTTTCACTGCGGTAGCGGGCATCAGACCGGCGTCTGGTGGCGCCGGCCATGCTCCGGTCGAGTTCTCGAACCTCACGCCTGGCAACCGCTACTGCGGCTCGATCCCAGCCGCCTTCAGAAGCTTGCCCATCGGAGGCCCTTCGGCCTTCACGATCTCGAGCATGCGCTCCGGGGTTGTGTGCTCGGGGAATACGCCGAGGCTGGCGAAACGCTCCAGGACGTCCGGCGACTTCACCAGCTTACCGAGCTCGGCATTGACCCGGTCGATGACGGGACGTGGCGTTCCCTTTGGCGCCGCCAAACCCCACCATTGGGTTGGAAACTGCTCCTTGATGCCGGCCTCGGCCATCGTCGGTGTGCTTGGCAACGCGCCCGAGCGCTGCTCGGTGGTCACGGCAAGCGCTCGCAGTTTCCCTGCTTTTACATGGGGTACCGACGGGACCATGTCCCCGAACTGAAGGTCGGTTTGTCCAGCGATCAGGTCGAGCAACGCGACCGCACCGCCCTTATAGGGAACGTGCACCATTTCGATCCGCGTGATTGCCTTCAGGAATTCTCCGACCACGTGTGCGGTGGTGCCGACGCGGCCCGAACCGTAGTTGAGCTGACCTGGCCGCGCCTTGGCGAGCGCGATCAACTCCTTGACGTTACGCGCCGGAAAATCCACTCGACATGGCCCTCCTCCTCTGGTCGTTGCCCCCGCCCCGGTCTGCTCGGGTCGGCCGTCTGGACAAGCGCATCATAGCGCGACCGGCGAAGCCGCGGCGGCCGCGCTAGGAAATTTGAACCCTTTTTTCACCAGACGGCACTCTATCCCCCGACCGGAGAGCCGTCAACACGCGACGTGAAGATTCGCTCAAGCCTCGATATTTTGCTGAAAAGTTTGGCTCTCGCATTGGCCTGAAACGTCTAGCGTCCGCTGCCCGATTATAATGTCGACTCGTCCTTAGTCGGAGTTCGGTATGCTCCTGCCGCTATTGCAGCTCCCGTGAAGAGTGAAAAACCGGGCGACATCAAACTCGTCGGTTCACCCGTCAACATCACCGGCGTGAGCAAGAAAATACGCACCGCCACTGCCGACGCCGGTGCGCACACCGACGAGATTCTGGGTTCCGTCGGCTACACGAAAGAAAAATTCAACAAATGCGCGCCAAGGGCGTGATCTAACCGGAGCACACCAGCATGGATTCGATCAGCACGGACAAGATACTCGGTACAAAAAAAGGCGCCATCGGAACGCTGACCTTTAACTACCCTGAGAAACACAACGCGATCTCGCCGGAGATGTCGCAGGCGGCCGCCGCGGTGATCGAGGATTTCGCCAGCGATCCGGTGATACGCGTGGTCATACTGCGCGGCGCAGGCACCAAAGCGTTCGTGTCAGGCGGGGACATTTCCAAATACGAAGGCAACCGTTCCACGCCGGAACAGGTCACCGCTTATAACAAAATGGCGGCCGGCTTTCGCACGTCGTTGCGCGGCATCGGCAAGCCTACGATTGCGATGATCCGTGGCTGGTGTTTGGGCGGCGGACTTGCGATCGCGCTGAACTGCGATCTGCGCATTTGCTCCGAAGACGCGCAGTTCGGCGTGCCCGCCGCAAAGCTGGGCATCGGCTATGGGGCGGAATCGTTGGGACAACTGGTCGAACTCGCAGGCCCTTCCGTCGCCAAGGAAATACTCTACACCGCGCGCCGCTACACCGCACACGAAGCGCACCGCATCGGCCTCGTCAATCACGTGTTGCAAGCCACCATGCTGGAAGCGTTCGTGAATTCCTACGCCGAAACCATGGCCAACAACGCACCGCTGTCGATCGTCGCCGCCAAGCGTGTGATCGACGAATATGTGAAAGACGCCGACAGACGCGATCAGGCGCTGGCAGACAAAGCCGTGGCCGATTGCTTCGCCAGTCAGGACTATGTTGAAGGGCGCCGCGCGTTCATGGAAAAGCGCAAGCCGGTTTGGACGGGGCGGTAGTCTCGCACCCCGGATCGTTTATTCAGGCTCAAACCCCTTTGGACAAGGCTCCCTGATTACAGGCAAACGGCGTAACTTTTATACCGGGCTCTTGGTGCCGGAGCAGATTCGGCACGCATAGGCATCGAGCGCACCGGTTGTCACGCCGATCGCGCCGTGCTGTCTGCGGTTGTACTCCTGCGGTTCGAGCTCGATGCGGAACGAGTCGGTGAGCCGATTGCCCATGTTGAATATGCCCGTGATCAGCGAGATCTCCACGATCTCGGGGTCGGTGAACAGGCGCCGCATTTCCTCCCACGCGGCATCGTCGCGCTTGGCGGTATTGAGCGTCATCGCTTCGGCCCATGCCAAGACCGCCTTTTCCCGTTCGTTGAACAGCGGACTGCTCCGGTAGTCGTTCCCTTGCAGAGCCTCGAATTCCGCGTCGGTAAGCCCCAGCGCTTGACCAAGCACCTGATTGTGGGTCGTTCAGTAGCGGCAGTCGTTAACAGTCGAGGTCTTGAGAACTGCCAGGTTGCGCAGGCGCACGTCGGAAACGGCCCCGGCGTTGGGCTGACGGACCACCGCCATGAATGGCAGGAACCACCTCGCGACATGAGGGCTGTGCGCGAGAATCCGCACGAGATTGGACGTGCGCCCGAGCAGCCGGTTGGCAGAGTCGAAAATTTCCTTGACCATGCCGGTCGCTTCGTCGTCCGAAATGCCGCGCAATCGCTGATTCATTTTTGTCTCCCTGTGATTGATGATGACAAGGCACTCGCTTCAAGCCAGCGTTCTTTATACGGATTAACGCTCTGGCTAACCGGGCGCGTCGAATTTACGTCCCGTTCGATCGGATTCATGCCGAATTTGAGATGGCCTGCGCGACGCGCCTGACGCGCTGCAATCCGCTGCTGCAAAACGCGCACGCGCTCAATTGAGCCAGTCCGGCCGTTTGCCCCCGCCCGCTGCCACACCGAGCGCCGCACCCCGCGGCCCGATGCCGGGGCCCTCGCGCTGGAAGTTGGGGGTGTAGGCAAACGATAGATTGCGCTCGCGGTCGCACCAGGCAAAAGCACCCCCGGTGCCGGTGTGCCCGAATGCCTTCAGGTTCTCGCCCATGGGCACGGTGTTCGGTTCGTTGTGCATGAAACCGTAGCCCATGCGGATGCGGCGCTGCGTCATGATGCAATCGTCTTCCCAGACAAGGCCGGATGCGCGCTCCACCGCAGCGGCGCTCAGGATGCGCAGGCCATCGATGATGCCGTTTCCGGCAAGCATCGCGTAGATGCGGGCCATCGCCCGCGCGCTGCCGTGCCCGCCAAAGGACGGCACTTCGATTTCGCGTATCTCGCGGCAGTTCTGAAAATATCCCATCTTTGGAGCGGAGCGAAATGCGCGGCCCAGCGGCGTGGAGTCGTCGGATGCTATCTTGAAGAACGCGTTCTTCGGATTGCGATGCATGTCGGAGACGCGCGCGATCTCGTCGGGCCGCAGGCCGATGTGGTAGTCCGCGCCCAGCTTGTCGGCGACTTCTTCGCGCAGGAAAGTACCCACGCTTTTCCCGGTCACACGACGCACGATTTCGCCGAGGATGTAGCCGATGTTGATCGAGTTGTAGGCGCCTCTGGTCCCCGGCTCCCACGCGGGCGCCTGCTGTTCGAGGGCACGGATATGCACCTTCCAGTCGAACCACGAACCGGGCGGCGCCTGATCACAATAGATCACGCCGCACGTATGGGATAGCACATGGCGCACCAGCACGCCCGCCTTGCCCGCGGTGGCGAAATCCGGCCAGTAGCGCGACACCGGCGCGTCGAAATCGACGAGTCCGCGGTCAATCAGAATGTGCGTGCATAGCGCGCACATGCTTTTCGCCAACGAATTCATGATGACGATAGTGTCCTCGGCCCAGGGAACGGTGCGCTCCATGTCTTTGTGCCCGCCCCACAGATCCACGACCTTTTCCCCGTCTTGGTAAACGCACACGGCCGCCCCCACTTCGCCGCGCTCGCGGAAATTATGTTCGAATTCCTCGCGCACGGCCGCGAAACGCGGATCGCACGCGCCATTGATGAGCAGCGGTGCATTGGTCATTTGGATTCTCAACCTGCCGGTGTCAAAGGATCGCCACGCTTACGCGGTTCGACCAACGCGGGGTCACGCTCACGTTACTACTCGCACAAAATGACCTTCGGCTGATAGCCGAGGGTCGTTTAGTTGAACTGGCAAGCTCCGGGGCCGTCAGGGTGGCCGCAGCTTTGGCATGGTCCCGGCAAGTCCGTTTGCGTCACCGTGGAACTCGTAATAGCCGCGAATGCGGACAGCTTCTTTTGCAGCTTGGAACTATGGCACGTTGGGCACTCCGGCGCGGGAGAAGATCCCCGCACCAGCGTTTCAAACTCCCTGCCGCAGGAATTGCATGAGTATTCAAATATGGGCATGATATCAGTGCTCCCGTGAAATCATTCGATGCGGAACCATGAAGGCCAGGGGCTATTTGGAATTCGCATCCCGCACAGCCTTCCTCAGTGCGGTGACGCGCTGAAAACAGTCTGGACACGCAACCCGCACGGCGCCACCCTGCGGGGTGCGGGATAACGGTCGCATCGTCGCGGCATCGACCAGGCGCTTGCACTCCGGGCACCGTTTGACTTTCGAGGGGTCTTTAGTCATCAGTTGGTTGGCGGCTTGGCAGAGCCAATACCGTCAGTCTATCACCTCCAACGCCCGTTGATCAGACGGTGCAAATGCTTGCCGAATTCGGTATTGTCCCGGTAGCCGCGGAATAGCTCCGCGCCGGGGCCCAGCGCGCCCACCAGC
>Ga0326597_10015176_pt1 | contig 10081 bp, 9 predicted proteins | sample RVTome_12_FD_203789 | JGI IMG/M metagenome (GOLD analysis project Ga0326597, IMG submission 203789) | Soil microbial communities from uranium-contaminated site in the Upper Colorado River Basin, Wyoming, United States - RVT100D185 | ecosystem: Environmental > Terrestrial > Soil > Contaminated >...
AGCGACCTCCTCGCCCCAGTGCTCGCCGTTGTGGACACAAAGAACGGCGACGGCAAAGACGTAATCCTCGGGATGGTTTTGGGATATGAGGTGCTTTGCGGACTCATCGCCGGAGCGAAAGAGCGCGGCCGTATCTGGGATCAGTCGACCTACGGCGTCATCGCGGCCGCCGTCGCAGCGGCGAAACTCTTCGGCCATACGAGAGAGCAGATGGCGAATGCAATCAGTCTGGCGGTCACGTCGCATATCAGCCTCGAACAAATTAGAAGAGGGCAGATCTCCCATTGGAAGGGTTGCGCGTTGGCCAACGCCTCAAGGAACGCCGTTTTTTGCGCGATGCTGGCCGGCAAAGGGATGACAGGACCGGAGGAAGTATTCGAAGGCAAGGCCGGATTTTTCAATAGCACGGGATTCCGCTTCGACATCACGCCGTTCGCGGACTCCGCCGATGCTTACCGCATCATGAAAGCTCGGGTGAAAGCGTTTCCCGCGGGGTATTTTTCCCAGAGCGCGATCGAGGCGATTCTCAACCTACGATCTCAAATCTCCGCTCTCGACCCCTCGACTCGGTCCCCGGCCATGGCCGGGGACCACCCGCTCGGGATTCCGCCTGGGAATCGAGGGGTCGTCCTGAGCGAGCGAAGCGAGTCGAAGGGCGACGTAAGTGGTGCCCCGGGCTTACCCGTGGGGCTCCACGAGATCAAAGAAATTCGTTTGCAGACTTTTCCCGCCGGCTACGAGGTCATGGGTTCCGGAGAAGCGAATTGGCTGCCGGAAACCAGGGAAAGCGCCGATCACAGCCTGCCCTTCGTGATGGCCGTCGCGCTGATGGAAGGCGGCGTAGAGATTCGCCATTATGACCAGATTTACTACAAGCGACCCGACGTGCGGGCGCTCATGCAAAAAATCAAGGTGCGGATCGGCGAGGAGCCCGTCGCCGCGTGGCCGGAAGTTCCCTTGAACATTGTCGATGTCGAGATGAAGTCGGGAAAGGCGCTCTCGACCAAAGTGGCCTACCACCTCGGTCATTTCAAACGGCTGATGACCGACGAGGAACAGGAGCGTAAATTTCGTCCGCTGGCGGAGCCGCTGCTGCCGAAGAAACAAATTGACGATCTCCTGGCCTGCCTGCACCGTCTGGACGAAGTCGAGCGCGTTGGCGAATTGATTGCCTTAACCGTAGCGCCGAATTTATCTGCATGACCACAACGCGGCGAGCACGATCATCGCGCCAAGACGTTACCGAATCAAAACCCGAAATCCAAAGCGAGCTTGTTTAGAATTTTGTGCTTTTTGATCATTTGAATTTGTTTCGAATTTCGGATTTCGAGTTTCGAATTTTTTCTGGCTTCTAATCACGTTCGCGATGCCAGGAACTCGTCGATGGCCCGGTTAAATTCCTCGGGCCTCTCCGCCATCGGAAAGTGCCCGGCATGGCTGAGCTCCAGGTACTGCGAGCCGGGCACGGCCCGATGGATTTCCATTTCATACTCCGGCGGTGAAGCGGGATCGTCCGCCCCCCGGACCAAGAGCAGCGGCGGTTTGAGAGTGTGAATGCGGTCCCTGACGTCGAACTGGTCGATCACGGTGAAATCATGGTGCTGGCTCATCGGTCCCACCTTGCGATGGCATTCGACGAGACGCTCGCGCAGCTCCGGTTCGATAAACATCATGTTATGGCGCATGAGGTCGAGCCATTTTTGGTAAGTCTCGACGTTCTCCGCAGCCTTGAGCCGCAGCTCCAGCGCGCTGCGCGGCCGCTCCTTAGGCAGCATCGCCACGGTCATCAACACCAGCGCCTTGACCTCATCGGGATAGTCCAGGCCGTACCGGAGCGCGATGCAAGCTCCCAGAGTGAAACCGACCAGCACCAAGTCTTGCTGTTTGCCTTTGGACCATAACCACCCCCTCAACCATTCCGTGTAGCGTTCCACGTTGGCACAGGGTTTTCCCTCCAGGTGTCCAGGCAACGTAGGTGCAAGGCTGCCGGGATAGTGTTTGAGCTGATGGACAAACGATTCGGCACATCCTCCAGCCCCGGGCCCGTGAATGAAAATCATTTGGTTCATATCCCCTCCTGCTCGGCAACAAAGATCATCGCAATCTCTTCGTTTGATTCTGTCAACGGCTTGATCGGTTTGAACGTCTGGAACGATTTGAACCGGGGTGGAAAATGAGGAGCGGAGCCATTTTCTGCCTACTTCTTCCACGGCGGCGATGCTTACCACGTTTTCGCAATTGCGAAAACGTGAAAGTGTCATCAAGAAGATGAAAGATGGCTGGACGAGAAGTTTTCGCTACGAACGTAGGATGCCCAGATAGGACGACGGGCTGTTCGGCGACCGCTACTATTACTATGCCGCGCTCGCCCGCTGCCCAGTTGTCAACTTCAGTCCGACGATAAACGACGGGTTCACAGTGGACATGGTATAGATCTCGTCCGGGGTGCAGCCAAACGCCGCCATGTGGCCGCGCAGCAGACGGAGCGACTCCACCGAGTTGGGAAACAGCGGCTCGCCCGCGTCCGACGAGAGCGTGCAATGCTCGGGACCGATCGTGCGAATAGCCTTATAATACATGTTTGCCGGGTCGATGCCGAGCAGCGGCGACAATTCGTCGTAGGTGAAGTTGAGCCACAGGCCGGCCGCAGCCGCTTCCTTCATTTCCTCGATGGTCAGATTAACGAAGGGGCTGAACGGATGGTCGACGACTCCCTTTTTGAAGCCGATCTTGTGACTGAACTCCGCCATCGCCCGGAATTCCAGTTTAGTCGGATGGCCAAAAAAGATCGCTGCACTATGGTCACGAGCCATTCGGAAGATCTCTTCGATCTCCGGTAGGAGCCGGCCCTTGTCGTCGAGCAGGTAATCGCCGTATGTGAGCGATTCGGACCAGGGCAGAGGTTCTGTGTGCGCGCTCGGATCTGCGGTCTTGTCCCACGCGCAGGGCTTGCCGACGACGATGGAGAGCGTGTTGGCCGAGGTGTTGTTGGGCATCCAGAGACCGACGACGCCAGCTTTGAGCATCTTGGCCGACCACGCCGGTTCGATCTTCGAAAGAAATCCCTGTGTGACCGAGCTGCCGGGCCAGACATGCACCGGGGTCAAACCCTTCTCCTCGCACCAGGATTCCAGCGCGCTGCGCACGGCGGCAACCGCCGCCGCCGGATCCTTTCGTCCCACGATCGCCTTGTAGAGTATGCCCAGCATGCCGCTTTTCGAGGCGAGCTTGGCGACGCCGAGGGCGTCCTGCTGCCCCTCGTGCGCATGGCAGTGGATGTCGATGGCGTCCTCGACGCCGATGACATAGTCGAGTGCCGGATCGACGGGCCCCTGCTTGAAGCCGCGGCGGGCGGGATAAGATGTCACCGAGCGAATCGCGCTCGGCGTGGAGTAGTTTGGATTTGTCTCGGCCACGGTCAATCCTCCCGATTTTGGAATTGATTGGACAATATCGCGTCGCGACGCGCCGGGCAAACGTTTCCTCCTTCGGCTGCCAACGCGGTCCCCGTCCGCATTCGCCCACTGCGGCTCATTACCGGCGATTGCATGTGCCGCGCTACTCCTCGAATCCGAGAACGCCGTCGACTGAGCCAGCCGGGACGATACGTGCTCGCCGGAGGCATCGCGCAACGCCACATCGATCGATTGGAACGAGTCAAGAAAGCGTCCCCTTAAATCCCTTTCTCTGACTCGGGCAAATAAGGCAAGCCCGACATGCGATCTTCTCCCATGTCTTGCTTTCGTGTTTTCGCAATTGCGAAAACACGAAACAATGACGTGAACGGCGGGTTGGGGAGGCGATCTTCACAAATCCGGACAGCGCGGCGAGTATTCTTCGTGTCTGGCGCGGATGTTTGAGCCGGTATTGCGCCCGGGTTCCTTCGGTTTGATAGCGCACGACTTCGGCGAGCCTCAAGGCGCCTAAAATATTGCTGACGCGAGAGACGCTTCGACCCGCGGCTTTCGCGATCTCGCTCGTGTTCATCTCTTTACCTTCGGCCAAGAGATTGACGACCGTAAAGGCAATGGGATTCCCCAGAAGCCGGCATGGCCGCGATTGCCTGTATTCCGCCTCATCCACGGACGCGACTATTACCATGTTTTCGCAATTGCGAAAAGACGAAAATATGATCAGTGGAAGATGTGTGGAGATTTCAGATAACAGGCAGGGCAACATCACGCCCCGGAGAAATTCCAATGTGCTTGCGGCGAGCAACCGGCCGGTGCCGGTTACAGAAAACCCAGCGGTCTCCTGACGTAAAACCTATCCGAGGCTCACGCAGATATCCAAACCACACTGGGGTTGAACGGCCTTGATATGCGACGTAGGATTAGGGGACGAAAGCCGGGCGAGAAAACACAGCGCAACCACCGGCCCAAAGTTTCCTGTCAAAAATTCAAGCGCCCGTTAGCCAAGTTTTTCGTCGATTTGCATCTCGAGGGCAGCACTCTCCCTATCTTCTCACGCGGAGTTCTTACTTTCCTGGAAACGAACCGAGGGAAAGGAGATTTTTGTCTTGTTACGCGTTCCCTTTTTGGCCAATTGACGCATCTGCTTGGCCACGCCGGCGTCATAATACCGCTCGCCACATTTGTCGCACACGTAGGCCGGGACTTTTTCTATTACGACAAGGCCCTTCCCGGCGCGATAATTTTCCCGCACCTGCTGGGACCTTAGTCTGCCCTCGGAGCAAAAATCGCAACGATCACCTTCCATAGCGACCTCCTCTAGCCATCGGTTGCATCGTATATGGTAACAACCGCCAGCGATGCTCCGGAATCTGAAAATCGACACACTGCTCGCAGAGATCTCTCATCGCGCGCCAACCCCTCGACCGTATATTTCCGACCCCCTAACCGGTCCGTTTGTCTTCGAACAACGCGACCCGAAACCATAGCCTACTCGAAATCTTCTTCCTCGAATTCTTCCTCCGCCCTTTCCTCAATGGCGTGAAACGTCAACGCATATTGCCCGTTGCGGACGTTTTACCATCACCCGGCAGATATTAAAACAAACACGCGGAACACCGATCCGAAGCTCAATCAACAACTCCGGCTCAGGTAGCCGAAGCACGAATGGCGCTTAACGGCTTCGTTATACGGGAGGGAGTTTGAGGATCAGGCAACCGCCTTCCCGTGTTTTCGTAATTGCGAAAACATGAAAATGTAATCAGGGGGAAATATGAGGAGCGAGGGGACAAAACCCAGATCGTCACGAGAACCGACATTCTCCACGGCGGTTGCTGCGAGAGCGAAATGATGGAGATCGCTTCTTCCGCGAAAAGCGACCCTTGCCATGATTTCCCAATTGCAAAAACATGGCAAGGGTCATCAAGAGGATGAAAGGAACCGGGTCGGACCGTCGCAATGTATTGATCGGACGGATTAATTGAACGGAATAGGGGTGGCTGCAGGTGATTAGCGGCGCCTTTTTAAAGGTGAGACGTGCGCTCTAAAAAAGTGATCGCAGGTCGCGGAGTGGATGGAACGTACACACTGCCGGAACGCGGAGAAGCTTACGCGGATGATTTTGGGGCCGAAAGTGAGACGCTAACGCCGGGGAACAGTGTCTCTTGGGCGAAAAATCCTAAAAGTACTCACACATAGCGTGGTCCGACCCGTGTGTACCCGTGTGTGCACCCGTGTGTGCGAAAAAGTTGGGGCCCACGGTCCTATAAAGCTGTTGGATGGTTTGAGGAGAAACGCGAACATTTAGACTTGCTCTGACAAAGACATCCTGGCTTTCTTCGCTGAAGGCGTTGAGCTTATCAAACACGCGGCGCTGCACCTGGATGTTGGCAAGCAGGACGTTGCGCCAAGGCGCCACAAACTGGAGTCCCTCGCCGATCTGGCCTTTGATACCGCCAAATTCATAGACGACACCTATATGGCCGGCCGGCACTTGGTGGACGGAAGCGAAAAGAGTGCTAAAGGCCATGAGTGTAAGGATCAAAAACCCTCCCGGTCTTAGCAACCTGGCCAGATAAAGTACCTTGGATTGCCTGAAGTCACTGCTCTCTGGCAAGTTTCTTTTGGCTGTGAAAAGGAGCGTAGCGATCACCGCAAGAACAACCATCCAGATGACATACAGCATAGCCTTACTCCTTCCTTGAGACTGCTAAGGTGTCTAGCTCACAAAATCAACTGACCAGATAACGGTGCCGGCGCCGTGCCTGACTTGCATAGCTTACGAGGGATATCTTCGCGTCGGGCGTGACGTTTGCCATTTGATCACGTTTAGCAATTATCACGACTCAACCTAATAACTCAAATTCATTTGTCCCGATTGTCAAGCCTGACACCATTTCGACACCATTTCTGGCGAATGTCAGACGCCGGCGATTCCGGGAAGATATCAATGTCAAAGGTAAACGGGCTGTTGCCCGAATGTCGTTTCATCATGGAAGTAGAGGCAACAGCCCGTAAAAACCCTGTCGATGCGTATTTCACTCGGCAGCGTTCCGCCGCGGTCGCTCTCGTAGAGGCCCTGGAAGCTTATTCCATCTCCAGCAGCACCGACCGAGGACTGCATATCGCGCGCCGACGACGGATTCGTATTCCCAAAAAATCATGTTCTTCGAGGCGCTCGGCTTGTAATCAACGCCCGCCGCGGTTAAGAAATTGGGATGGGGCGGATCAACGCCGAGGCGAGATTGCTCAAGCGCAGTCCAAGGCCCCGCGTTTTGAAATCTGTTCGGAGGTAGGAGCTCAAGTGTCAGCTCATGATCATAAATCCGCAGATCTGCAGAGGGGACTGCTTCATGATCGCAGGAAACCGGATCCGGTGGTGGCTTTATTAACGAAAGGAATCCATTTGCGATTTTTGTTCGGCGGCGTTGGAAGCACACCGGAGCGCAAGAACTCAACGCGCAGGCCGGACCGTCCTAGAGCCGTCGGCCTGGCGCCTAGGCTCGATCGCCACGACGCTCGAATTTGCGGACGCAATCGCATTTGACTGCCGCAGCGGTGCCTCAAGTGCTACCCGTACCAAAGGCGGGTTAGTCCTTATGACAGAAGGTTTGAGAGACGCTAATCGATATTATTTTTATCGCAATCAGCTTGTCGCGCTGGGGATAGGTTTCACAATAACGTCGGTCGTCGTCTTCGTTCTCGGCATTATCACCGGAAGATACATCGAACAAAGACATCTGGCCGAGTATGCGGCGTCAGCGGCGAAGATCCCGGTGGCACCGCCACCTGCCAAGTTGGAGTTCGCACTCAAAGCGCAGACCGGCGAGGCTCCTCCCGCCGCCGCGGGCTTGACCCAAAAGACCGCGCTGCCGCCTTCTGATAAAGAACCGGCAAGGGAACCTAAAGCACACCCGCAAATCGCGAAGGCGGAGAAAACGACGGCGACGGCGCCAGTTGAGGAAGCACCCAAGCGCGCGCCCCGGCTCCCGGCGGCAAAATCCGCTGAGCAAACGCCGCCGGCTCCGGCCGCCCAGGAGCAGCGCCAGATCTCGCAACCGGTGAAAGGAAAATCACGGGAGCTGGTATGGACTGTTCAAGTCAAATCATCTCCAGATAAGAAATTTGCGAATATTTGGGTGGATCGCCTAAAGACCAAAGGTTACGATGCTTTTGTGGTCGAGGCTGATATCAAAGGACAGACCTGGTACCGCGTCCGTGTGGGCCACTTGGCGGCGCGAAAGGAGGCCGAGGCATTGCGTACCACTCTGGAATCGCAAGAGAAGCTTAGCGGCGCATTCCTCACTATCGTCAAACCAGCGGAAACCGCCGCCACGGGTGAGTAAGTGGAGCCGTCCAGAAAGGTGTCTGTTGTTGGCTTTTTAAAGGATGCCACTACGAAAGTTTCCGAAAAATATTTCACGATATTCAGGGCCTGCTTTGGGTATTTGCCTTTCTCACAGTACGATTTCTCGCGGTCGTGAATCAAGAAAGTCTGGGCGCTTGTCAGTCGGGAACATCTTCAAGTCCGGTGACGCTTTTCTTCACTCCCTCCTTCCGCGCGCGGTCCAGCAATCGCCAAAAATCCCTTCGTCGCGCGAGCTACATGCTTTCGAGGTCCGTTTCTTCCGTCACTGGAAAAAGCACCGCACAGGGCCGGCCGTTCTTTGTGATCACGACCGATTTTTCCGACGGCGATTTCTTGACGATCTCACTCACCTTGGCCTTGACCTCGCGAAGGCTTTCGATCTTCATACTTCAGATTCCTGTCCATCTATTAATAACAGGTCGCCTTATTGAGCGCGACCATCGTGTCACGCTTGCCCAACTGTACCATCCAGCGTTCGGGATGATGCCCCAAGCTCGGCAAGGATATCAAGCTTTGGTTAGACTTTGTAGGGACTTTCGCTACCCAGCCGGCTTGGATGTTGCGGGGAACAGGCCGTGCTTGGTGAGAAATTCGATCATGAATCGATCGAATAGCCAGGGCTGCTCCATCTGACAGGCATCGCCGGCTCCCGGCAAAACCTTCAACTCGCAACTGGGTACACGCGCCTTGAGCGCGAAGGCGTTCTGATGGGTGCCGTCCTCGCTGCCGGTCAGGGTGATCGTCGGACAGGCGATGCGCCCGTGGTGGCGGTCGGGGTCGGGCTGCTGGAGGGCTTTGCACTGGTGGATGATCGTCTGCACGTCGGCGAAATCGTTGCGTTCGGTGAAAAGGTTCGCGAAGAAATGCGCCAGCGGCGTCGCACGAAACGCCGGGCTCAGATCCTCGAACGTGTATCTCCAGCGATAGTCGATGCCGTTCTCCGTGTAGGCGTCGATGCGCCGCAATTTGGCTACGCTCGGACGGAGGGCGAGTCTTAACGCACATAGCATCAAAAGGAGCCAAGGGTCAGGAGCCGGCGAGAAATGGGCTATCCCTCACTTCTCCAAAGTGTATCAGCGCACGGCATGCGAAGAAGCACCCGGCGAACTACGCCTCGCGTAAGCGAAGAGGTGCGCTTTTAGCTATTAGGGCTTGGCGTGGGCTCTTGTGGCGTTATAAATGGTAGGAAACCGAAGGGGGTAGACCCAGTCAAAGGACTTCACGTCCGGCTTAGGGTTGACAGGAGGAATCATCATCGATAGGTATTATCGCGTTGAGGCGACGAAATGAAATAATGGCGCCAATGGAGAAGGTCGAACAAACCAAGCTTCGGATCCTGCGCGAGGCTGTCCAAGACAATATCGAAGGGGTGCACCGAATCAAGGCCAAAGCGCCCGCACGGCGCAAGGTCTTGTTTCCCCTTTGGCTATGGGCGACTTTTTTGATCCCCGGCGTCGCCTATCTTTTACTGCCGTCCCAGGGGATTTCCACCGGCGACCACTCACTACCCAATTCAGCCGGGGTGGAAAGTACGGCTCGCCCCTTACCACCCCAGCCGTCGGAAGACGAAGTGTTACAGGGGGCGCCCCGCCCGTTAAACCGCGCCGTGGTTCCGCTGGCAATCAAAAGAGTCATCATCGATCCGGGTCACGGCGGCAAACAACATGGCGCGATCTCCGACTCGGGAGTGTCGGAAAAAGAGATTACGCTCGACATCGCCCTTCGGCTGCGCCGGCTGATGGAGAAAAGCCCTTTTGAAGTGCTCATGACCCGCCAGTCGGACCAGACGCTGCCGCTCGACAAAAGAGTCGCCTTCGCCAACGAAAACCGCGCCGACGTATTCGTTTCAATCCATGTTAACTGGATGGAACCGCGCGAGATTCGCCCACTCGAGACCTATCATGTCGGCCCCAGCGACGATCCGGCCATCCTTGAATTGGCGACCTCGGAGAACCGCGATTCCGGTTATTCCATGGCCGACTACCGGCGGCTGCTGGAAAAAACTTACCTGGACGCGCGGCGCCACGAATCTCACCTGCTTGCCAAAACCGTTAACGCCAACCTGTTTCAATCGTTGAAAACCGTCAATCCTGAGTTGGAGAACCGCGGCGTGAGAATGGCGCCCTTTGTGGTTCTCCTCCGTACCCAGATGCCGGCGATACTGGTCGAGGTTTCCGCGCTGTCGAACGAAGAGGAGGTCAATCTGTTGACAAACGGGGACTATCGCGAAAAGATCGCGCTGGCGTTATTTAAGGGCATTTATGCCTATGCAAACAACCTCAACGGCGCCACCAAGAAAGGC